>WNFT01002267.1_pt1 | contig 18624 bp, 14 predicted proteins | sample 5400191 | NCBI WGS metagenome assembly WNFT01 (sample SAMN13153359, study PRJNA577476) | soil metagenome | isolation source: 80 cm saprolite under Madrone tree | place: USA:California | collected 2016-06-14 | reverse complement strand
GCCAAAATCAAAGGCAACATCGTGCGGCCGGCCGTATCGGATAAAAAGATCGAGAAGTGGCTCAAGCGAAAGGCCAGGCATCTGGATGGCGCCTCTCATTGATACGCACGTATGGATCTGGTGGTTAACGCGTCTGCCTCGGCTCGCGCCCAAAATTATCTCGGCGCTTGATGATGCCGCCGAGCGCCCGCTTCTGAGTGTGGCTAGCCTTTGGGAATTGTCGATCTTGGTAGAATCTGGTGCACTCGAACTCACACCAAGCCCATCCGATTGGCTGGACAAAGCGATTCATCCAGAAACGGTTCAATTAGCTCAAATCACGCGCGCTGTCGCAGAGGAGCTTTTCAGATTCCAAAAGAAATTTCCTCGCGATCCGGCCGATCGAATCATTGTTGCTACCGCGCGGGCCTTGGATGTTCCATTGCTGACCTACGATCGCGGGATCAGAAATTCTGGCTTGGTAAAGCTTTGGCATCCACGATCAAAATGAAGTGATTCAGTCAGAAGCTTGCGTCCTAAGAGCGATTCAATCATGAACCGTTTCAAATTCGCGCATGCACTCACGCTCTTGGTCGGAATCCTGGACATGATTATGACGAGCTTAGGCCGCGCGCAAAATACGATCGACAAGGAGAGGATTCGCTACGCCGCGATTGGCGATTCCTATTCAATCGGCGAAGGCGCCTCGCCTGACGAGTCGTGGCCGGCGTTACTGACGCGACATCTGAATGCGCAAGGCCTGCATGTCGATCTGGTGGCGAATCCATCGCGCACCGGTTGGACAACGCAGCAAGCTATCGATCTCGAGTTGCCGATCTTCCTCGGATCAAAACCAAACTTCGGCACATTACAAATCGGCGTGAACGATTGGGTGCGGGGGATCGACGCCGAAACGTTTCGAAAACATTTCGCGCTTCTTGCCGATGGAATGCTGGAGGTCCTTCCGAACAAGAACCGCCTGCTCGTGGTCACGATCCCCGATTTCGGCGTGACACCAACCGGGCCGCGTTACGCCCATGGACGCAACATTTCGGAGGGCCTCACTCGCTTCAATCAAATCATCGCCGAAGAAGCGATTAAGCGTGACCTGCGCGTGGTTGATGTTTTTCCGCTCAGCAAAAAAATGCGCGACGATCCTTCGTTAGTCGCCGCCGACGGCTTGCATCCGTCGGCAAAGGAGTACGTCGAGTGGGAGAAGATTATTTTCCCTGCTGCGCTGGAGTTGCTGACAGGGCCCTGACCTCTGATATCTGACTTCTGACCGCTGAAATGGGCGGTGAGGGTTTCGAACCCCCGACCTACTGGGTGTAAACCAGCCGCTCTACCACTGAGCTAACCGCCCGGAGCGATTGATTATAATTTTGGCAATCTCGCGCCAGTTTACACATTGCCGATGAAGGAGCAATGCGGCAAAACACGAAGTGCGAATATGAAATGCCGCGACGGCGAAGCGGTGAAATGCATCATCGAAAAGTCTCCGCGACGCCAGTCGGTAAAATTCCGCTCCCTTGAAGGAGGCTAAAGGCCCGCGCTCGCGTTTCATGTCGTTTTGATCTTGACAGGTTGGCGAGAGTTTTTGCAAGATTTCGAGAAACCAAGGTCTGAATCCGGGAGAGGGCGCTTCTCCCGACAGCTTCTTCCCTCTTTCAGACCTGTAGTCGCAGGTTAAACCACCAGGTGAAAGCAACGTCCATATGAAAAATCCCATTCAGATAAAAAAGATAAACCCATTCGCAGCAACTGCGATCAGCCGCTCGCCTCTGCCGCTTGCTTTCCTTCTCATACCGCTCGCCACTGCTCTCGCATGGTTTGCGCTTTCGCCGACGGCCCGAGCGGTTACGCCAGCACCGGACGGAGGCTATTCCGGCAACAACACCGCTGAGGGTGACGATGCGCTCTTCAGCCTCACAACGGGTACCGACAATACGGCAGTTGGTTTTAATGCGCTCTATAACAACACCGGCTACTTCAACACGGCCAACGGTTCGCAAGCGCTCTTGAGCAACACCACCGGTCAAAGCAACACGGCCAATGGTGGTAGCGCGCTCTATAGCAACACCACCGGCAACTACAACACGGCCAATGGTGTTGGTGCGCTCGAATTCAACACCACCGGCGGCCAGAACACGGCCACCGGTTCTCTTGCGCTCTTTTTCAACACCACCGGCAGCGACAACACGGCCAGCGGCGCGAGTGCGCTCTATAGCAACACAACCGGATTCTACAACACGGCCAACGGTTACCAAGCGCTGTATAGCAACACAATCGGCACCGACAACACGGCCATTGGTTTCCAAGCGCTCTATAGCAACACATCCGGCCACGACAACACGGCCAACGGTTTACAAGCGCTCTTTAACAACACAACCGGCAATTACAACACGGCCAACGGTCTTTATGCGCTCTATTATAACACGGCCGGCAGTCTCAACACGGCCAACGGTACAAATGCGCTCTATAGCAATACAATCGGCAATTACAACACGGCCAACGGTCTTTATGCGCTCTATTATAACACAATCGGCAATTACAACACGGCCAACGGTAGTTTTGCGCTCTATAACAACACCACCGGCACCCAAAACACGGCCACCGGTTACAGGGCGCTCTTGAGAAACACCACCGGCATCAACAACACGGCCACCGGTATTAATGCGCTCCTGAACAACACAACCGGTCGTCTCAACATCGCTGTGGGCGCTGATGCAGGTAATGTCCTCACCACGGGCAGCAACAATATCGATATCGGCAACGCTGGTGTTGCGGCCGAGTCCGGCACCATCCGCATCGGCACGGCTGGAACTCAGACGAAAACCTTTATCGCCGGCATTAGCGGGGCAACGGTTGCAAGTGGCGTAGGCGTGATTGTCGGTTCCAACGGTCAGTTAGGCACGGTAGTTTCCTCGGAGCGTTTCAAGGATGCGATCAAGCCCATGGATAAGGCGAGCGAAGCGATCCTCGCGCTGAAACCGGTCACCTTCCATTACAAGAAAGAGCTTGACCCCGAGGGCATTCCGCAATTCGGCCTTGTGGCTGAGCAGGTGGAAAAGGTGAACCCCGATCTGGTGGTGCGCGATGCCGAAGGAAAAGTCTTCACGGTCCGCTACGAGGCGGTGAACGCGATGTTGCTCAACGAGTTTCTCAAAGAGCATCGCAAGGTGCAGGGCCTGCAGAAACAGGTCGAAAAGCTCACTGCGGGTCTCCAGAAGGTGAGCGAGCGGCTCGCCGCAGCGAGTCCGTCCTTTGGCGGACTTGAAGCGAGCAAATTTTCAAGGCAAATTGTCACTGACAACCAGTAAGACCCCGAAGTCCAGTCAATGCCCACATCTCGCAATCAGCCGTCACATTTCACTCTGCGGAACACTCGTCTGTTCGCATCTTTTATTAAGGCTGCACGCTGGAATTTGCGGCGAGCTCCATTCCGCATCAGAAAGGCATTCTCATGCCTGGCGACGGCGGCCGGGTTCGTGACGGTTCTCTCGTCGGCAGCGCTCGCCCAGCAGTTCCAGGATGTGACGAGAGAAGTCGGTTTGGTGTTAAAGGCAAAGCACTCGTGGGGCAACCCGATCTGGGGTGACATTAATAACGACGGCTTTCTCGATCTGATCGTGCCGACGCATGGCCTGTTGAGGTCGCATGGGCCGTTTGTGTATCTAAATAATGCTGGTAAGACGTTCACTGACATCCACGCAACTTCGGGTATCACCCGGCACGTCCCTCTCGATGCCCCGGATTGGCATGGCTTCTCGTTTGCTGACTACGATGGGGATGGCAACCTGGATCTCTATATTTCCATAGGCGCTACCGAGGGAACGCTGGAAAAAAGCGATCTACTCTTCCGAGGCCTTGGCGATGGGACGTTTGAAAACGTCACTCAATCCGCTGGGATCGAAACCTCGACGAATCGCGGGCGCTGCGGTTTTTGGGTCGATTACGACAACGACGGCAGGCTAGACCTGTTCGTGAAGAATTTCGAAGGCGCAAATCGCCTCTACAAAAACAATGGCGATGGCACCTTTACACAGATTGCCAACGCGGCGGGGCTGGCCAGCGCCACTCACGGAAGCGATGAGGGATTCATCTGCTCGTTCGCGGATTATGATAATGACGGCTTCATGGATGTCGCCTTTTCAGGGTGCTGCGAATCAGAGGAGTTGTACAGGAATCAGGGCGACGGGACATTCGTCGATGTCACAGCGGCAGCAGGTTTGAACCCGCACAAACATTGCCAAGGCATTGCGTGGGGCGACTATAATAACGATGGCCTGCTCGACCTATATGTGGCCAGAGGAAACCAGGGCGGTGGACCTTTTGAAAACACGCTCTATCGCAACAACGGCGATGGCACATTCACCGATGTGACCGCAGAAGCCGGTGTCGTCGGCGGACCGAATAACTGGGCCGCTGTTTGGGGCGACTACGACAACGACGGGTTTCTAGACTTATTTGTCGCGAATCCCGGCGTCGCGGCACAGGGGGTCGGAAATGCCAATCTTCTCTATCACAACAACCGAGATGGGACATTTACTAACAGGGCCACTGAAGAGGGCCTGGCGCTCCAGGATGATAACCCCCTTCACTTGCACAAGGTTGCTGCCTGGGGGGATTATAACAACGACGGATTTCTCGACATCATCGTGAAGGACGGGCTCGGCAGCGAAAGGGACGGCGATGTGGGTGCAAAAGGATTTCACCGGCTCTTTAAGAACATCGGCAACAGCAACCACTTCATCAAAGTGAACCTCGCGGGTGTGCAATCGAATAAGCGCGGAATCGGCTCGCGCGTAACCATAACCTCCACCGCAGGGATGAGCTTCCGGCAGAATAACGGAGGCGGCGGAGGCGAGTGGTGTTCCCAGGGAAGTGAGCCGTTGCATTTTGGGATTGGAACGGCAACGGAGGCAGAGGTCGAGGTGACATGGCCCAGTGGGGTGGTCGATATCGTCCCATCGGTGGCAGCAGACTCAACGATCACGGTGGTGGAAGGCATGATGCTTTAGGAATTCTTCGGGGCGGCTATGCCGCGTCCGACACGAAACTTCGCTAGGACGGCGATGAATTTCGGCATTGCGACCATAATCCGGCCGTCGTCAAATAACCCTTACTTCGCGCTAAATCGAGCGAATCCGACAATGCGTCAAGCCCGCTAGGCGTCTCCAACCAAGCACCACACTTCTCTTCCCGCGGGAAACCGCGAGCAAGAGGCTCGTTCCACAACTTGAGGCAGCGGTTGGAGAGTCACGTGAAATCTCGGAGTTTGCTTCTGTGCAGCGAAATAATCTTTGCGGCAATCGGCAATCACGTAACTGCCTCCCGCGCGCCGCGGAGCAATCGCTGCTAGCTTTCGATCTTGACAGGCTGGCGAGAGTTTTGCAAGACTTACAGGAACCAAGGTCTGAATCTGGGAGAAGGTGCTTCTCCCGACAGCTTCTTCCCTGCTTTCAGACATGCAATCGCAAAATTAATCCGTCGGAAAAAAAATTGTAGATATGAAAATGACAACTTCCATCAAACAATTCGGTAACCGCGCGCCTTTGTGCGCGTTCCTTCTCGTTCCGTTCGTCCTCGCATGGTTTGCGCTTTCGTCGCAAGCGCGAGCAACCTGTCAAGAAGGCTGCGATCCCGGTCACAGTAACACCTTTCTGGGTGATGACGCCCTCATTTCAAACACTACCGGCGGCTCGAACGTGGGAATCGGTACTAATGCGCTCATGAGCAACACCATTGGTAGCAGTAACACGGCCAGCGGTATTGAGACGCTTTTTAGTAACATAAGTGGCGATGCCAACACGGCCACCGGTGCTCTAGCTCTTTATAATAATACCACTGGCAATGACAACACGGCAAACGGTTACGCTGCTCTCTTTAGCAACACCAGTGGCATCGATAATACGGCGAACGGTTTTCAGGCACTTATATTTAATACCATCGGCAGTGACAATACCGCCAACGGTTTCAAGGCTCTCTTTAGCAATACCATGGGCAGCGACAACGCCGCCAACGGTGTTTTTGCGCTTTTTAGCAACACCACAGGCAGCGACAACACGGCCGATGGTTTTAGGGCGCTCTCTAACAACACTACCGGCAGCAACAACACGGCTACCGGCCATCGGGCACTCCATCACAATAGAACTGGCAAGAACAACACGGCCAACGGTAATGATGCACTTTTTAATAATACGGGCAGCAGCAACATCGCACTAGGCTTTCAAGCCGGTAAGGATCTGACCACAGGAAGTCACAATATCGATATTGGCAGCACTGGTCTTCAGGCGGAGTCTAATACGATCCGTGTCGGTACGGTAGGAACTCAAACCGCTACTTACATCGCTGGCATCAGTGGGGCAACCGTTCCAACGGGTGTAGCAGTTATTATAGATGGCAGTGGTCATCTTGGCACGACCATATCCTCGGAGCGTTTCAAGGATGCAATCAAGCCGATGAACAAGGCGAGCGAAGCGATCTTGGCGCTCAAACCGGTGACCTTTCGCTACAAGCACGAGCTCGACCCGCCTGGCATCCCGCAATTCGGACTCGTGGCCGAGGAGGTGGCGAAGGTAAATCCGGATTTGGTCGCTCGCGACGCTGACGGAAAGCCTTACACCGTGCGCTACGAGGCGGTGAACGCGATGTTGCTGAACGAGTTTCTCAAAGAGCATCGCAAAGTGCGGGAGTTAAAGGATAATTTCCAAGCTGCGATCGCGCAGCAGCGTAATGATTTTCAGTCAGCCATCGCACAGCAGCAAAAGGAAATCAAAGCCCTGACTGCGACGGTGAAAGAGCAGGCAGCGCAAATCCAGAAGGTGAGTGCACACCTTGACGTAAGCAAAACTGCCCCGCAAATCGTTCTCAACGATCGGTAAAGGCAGTGCGCCCAACCGTCGCCTTATTGCCGTCCGTCCGCCCATTTCCCTAGGGGTGGACGGACGGACAAACAATCGGGCGCTGTTTGTTCGCGGACTGTTCGGCGTATCACGAGATTCGATAAGCTGCGCGCCTCGAGGCAACGCAAAAGGCTTCATTGTGGTATGACAGTCATTGAAATCAGACCGCACCGCTGGGACTGGAAAGTTTTTGAAGCTCCGGGCGTTGAGCCTGTTTTCCCGGAAAACACCAGGCAATCAATTATGCGCAGAATCGCGCGAGCTTCCGCTTACTCGACGACCCGAAGAGCCCGCAGCAAGTCGGATAGGTCTTTCTGATCGGCCGCGTAGTATGCCTCCCACTTGAGGCGCTCCTGTGGGGAGAGCGGCTCGTATTTGCGGGCCTTGGTGTTTAAGCCGTGATAGGCGCTTTGCAGTGTCTTGGCGACGGACGATTTCAGGACTTTGTCTGCGCCCGGCAGCGCAGAAAGGACGCCGTAGAGACGCTGGGCGCTGGATTGGAGGAGGGGAAACCGAGGAGCCCGGGCGGGATTCTTCCCCTGCTGGGAAAGCTGCGGTTTGAAATCTGCGGCGACGCCCAGAAACTCATAGGCGCGCCGGCGGACGCGGTCGGGATCGCGTCGGATCGCGTCGAATTGAACGACCAGAATGTTCTTCGCGGGAAAACGATCGAGCCAGGGCCTGAGGTGGCGGGCGAAGCACCCGAGATCGCGAAGAAACGAATTTTTCATCATCTCCTCGAACGAGTCCGGCAAGGACGCCACCACAGCATTCCGGTTGTACCAATACCAAGAGTAAATCATCTCGACCGGCGGGCGCAGGCAGAGCAGCAGTTTGATGTCTGGCCGGTAAGCGGCGATCCGGGCCGCCGCTTCCTCTAAGTAGAGGTAAGCGGGGCAAAACTCTCCCCGGCAGGAAATCGCTCCGACGGCGGTCGGAAATTGCTCGTGATACCAGGTCTCCCCTCGCTCAAAGCAGCGCAGCCCCTGGCCAGCGATCCGGCGCAGGATCGTGTCTGCGAAATAGTAGACCTCCTTGTCCGGGGCGAAGCCGATTTGCGGATGAGCTTCGAGCTGGGCGGAAAACCAGGTGGTCCCGCATTTGGGTGCTCCGATGCCAATAAAATCGATGTGGGACATATGGGTAAGTCGAAGGACTCTACAGCGGGAAAGCAACTCTTGCCCCGATTCCCGGGGGCCAACTTGCCGATGGTACCTCGATTTGCCGATTCGATTCTATACCAGGGGGAAGAGCGGATTCTGCGACCCCTATCCAAGGCCGGCAGAGGCAAATGTCAGAATGAATATATGTATAAACTCGTCGGTTGCTATCGACAACCTCATTGGCAAGGCATAGGGGTACGCGGCTCAAAGCCTCGCCTCAAGAGCCGAGCTACAGCCCGAACGCGTAGAGCTTGCCGTCCCACGCGCCTACGAAGACCCGTCCGTTGACCACCATCGGCGCCCCATATATTGCGCCTCGGATCGTCGAAGCGCTCGACCAGAGCTGCGTGCCGGTTACCGCATCGAAGGCTAGGAGCTGTCTGCCTGGCCCGTCTCCGTAGTAGACCACGCCTCCGGCGACGGTCGGCGGCGAGACCGACGCGAAATTCGGTCCTATCGTCGCCTGCCAGGCGAGGCTGAGTTGGCAATTCGCGTCCACCGCAAAGGCCACCATGCCGTGCATAAACTGGTCCGAATTCGAGTCCGACGAGTTGCCAATGTAGAGCATATGCGTCGTGTCAGACCAAGCCGGAATGCCGTTGAACTGCCAGTCGTTGACGTTCGCGACCTGCAGCCGCTGGGTGGGGCCGGCCGAGACATTACCACGTTCATAGGTAACTAAAACGCCCGACTTGTTCTTCGCCGTGACCACGGGTGCGCAGCCCGGTGGCTGGTAAAGGATGGGAGTGGCCCCAAAATCCACGTCGCCACCTGTTAACCCGGGGTAGTTCGAACCAAGCACGCGCAGAGCCGATGAGAGCTCGACCACGTCTTCACAATATCGGAAGCTCTCCGGGTTGGTCAGCGCGTTGCCTGTCGCGGCAAACACGTGGCCGGTTGCCGGGTCAATCGAGACACCGCCGGGTCCCCAGACGCCGCCGCCGTTAACTCTGGGGCCGGCCGGAAAGAATGCGCGCACCCCGTGGTTGGCGATATTAATGGCTACTACCTTGCCGTGATACGGCGTGAAGTCGCAGTAGCTGGCGATCTCCGCGTAGGCCATGCCGTGGTTGATATTGACCGCCCCATACGTGTGCTCGTGGGCGGGGTCGGTCGTGACGGCCACCGGCCAACCCAAGAGCGTATCTCCTGTCGACAGGTCCAGGGCGTACATATTACCGTCGCCGCCCACTACAAACATCCGATTATTGGCCCGGTCGAGGAACGGTGAGCCGCTCACTCCAAAGATACCGTCAGGGATGTCGCCGCAGCTGGTCTGCTGCGATCCGAGATTCCGGTGCCAGACCATTGTCCCTGAGGCCACGTCAATCGCGTAGAGGTCGCCATGCTCGGCCCCCATGTAAACGAGGTCCTTCGGTGATCCATTAACGATTACGCCGACCGCCAGGACTGGCTGCATGATTGTCACTGCGCCCAGATCAAAGCTCCACAGCATGTGGAGGCCCGCGACCGTCGAGGGTGTGATGATTGACTCAAAAGGGTTCTCGCCGGTCCGCTGCCGGTTGAAGCCGTACATCGGCCAGTCAATAGCGGCGGCCGGACTAGCACCGACTGTCAGCCCCAAGGCGGCGAGCGCCATCAGCAAAGCTCCGAGAAGCCTCGCAAGTGTTCGGGATCGAGCGCTCGATGTCATCGGGTCTGACGAATTTTTCATCGTCGCATTTGTACCGGCGTGCATGTCGAAAAGTCAAGCATCTTGACGCGTCGAGGAAATCTTTACCGCAAATCGTCCTCAACAATCAGTAAAGCTGCCGAAGCAAACAGTGTCAGCACCCGCTGCTCGACGTCGCCGTTCGTACCCTAACAGGAAACGGCCATCACCAAATTAAAGTCTACGGTGGCGCAGCAGCAGAAAGACTTCCAAGCGGCTGGCGCGCGCCAGCAAGAGCAAATTGAAGCGCTTACTGCGGGCTTGCAGACGGTGAGCGCGCAAGTCGAGACGAGCCGCCCTGCGTCGCAAATGGTTCTCAACAATCAGTAAAGCAGCGCGCCCAACCATTGCCTTGTTGCCGTCCGTCCGCTCATTTCCCTAGGGGTGTGGACGGACGGACAAACGGCGTCCGCTGTTTGTTCGCGGACCGAAAGCGCGACCCGGGGCCTGAAATTGCGGTCCGCCACCGCCTGGCGGCCGTCGATGCACAACCCTCATCGGTGGCCGAGCAAAGCGAGGCGCTACTCGGCGCACAAAAGCTCGGGCGTTGGAAATGACGACGATCTCGCTCGTCGGAGGATATACGAGGACTGGATCGTACGGCCAGGCAAAGCTATCTGGTGAGGTTACCGGCTGCGGATAAACGCCGGCGTAATTGGGGGAAGTTCCGGTGGTGACGCTATCGTCAGCATAGGCGCTGGTGTCAGGCGCCGGGGCGAGCGGCTGATCGTATTGCATCGTTCCGTACTGGAGCGGCTGAGCCCGTCGCTGCGCCGCCAACTGTTGCCTTTGCTGATCGGTAAAATAATCGGCAGCGGAGGGCCGCGGGTTTGCCGGCCGGGGGAGCGAGGTGACGGTCGCAAACGAGCTATCAGCCGGCTCCTGCTCTTCTGCCAGCGTGGGTTGTTTTCTGACTCGGGAGAAATTGGAGAACGCCAGCCAAGCCAGGATCACGATCAAGATTCCCAGTTCCACCGCAATAACATTCGCAACTTTCATGTTCATTTCGTTACTCTCCTTCCGCTGATGTGTGGGCGCAGAACACAATCACGCCGTGAATCTCGCACGAATCTTGCCGCAAATCATCCGGCAGCACAATCTTATTCGAGGGCCGCCGCACCGTAACGACTGGAAAGACCCCGATCTGGTGGTGCGCGATGCCGAAGGAAAAGTCTTCACCGTTCGCTACGAAGCCGTGAACGCGATGTTGCTCAACGAGTTCCTCAAGGAGCATCGCAAAGTGCAGGGCCTGCAGAAACAGGTTGAAAAGCTCACTGCGGGTCTCCAGAAGGTGAGCGACGAGCTTGAACTGAGAAAATCTGCGCCCCAAGTGGTCGATAACGATTAGGTGAAGGCAGCCGTCGTCGTGAAGGTGGATCGAGCAGTCCCCAATGGCACGCCGTAGCGTGACGAAGGCGGCTTGCTCGATGTTAAAGATTTAGGCGGCGAGGCCGCATTTGCTTAGCATCGCCCGACAGAGCGGCCGATCCACCTGCCGTCCCCACAGACAAGATGTCTGTGCCCCGCTGCGACCTCGGCTACAACCGGCATTTTCACAATAAGCCGTCACGCTTTTATCGCGCGGTGAGTTTTTGTTTTGCTCTACAACGCATGCTTTCCCTGCGCGAAGTCCGCGACCGGAAAGCATTCGGGGTCCGCCAGCACGCCGCGGCGTCCGCCCCACAATTCTCGCTAATCACCAGCCACTAATCACTTCTCACGAAATGAACTGGGCGGTGAGGGGTTCGAACCCCCGACCCTCTCGGTGTAAACGAGATGCTCTACCACTGAGCTAACCGCCCGTTCCAAGGAAGTGAATAGCGAATAGTGATAAGGCGCAACTACCGGGCGCCTCGACTGTAGTGGCAGGCGTGCCGTCTGCAAATCTACTAACCGCAGCCGGCACATCTGCCTCTACAGCCCGCTCAAAGAATTTGCGCGCCGCATTTCCACCCGGACGCAGTGAGCCTTGTCAGCGATGATCTCCCAATACTTCACTTTACGGCTCGCGGAAATTACCAACGTGCTCGCAGGTCTCTTTCACATTGCCTGCTTCGTCGAATACGCGAATCACTGCATGATGTGAACGACTGTAGAATTTCGCATAACCAATCGCGTCTTCGGCGAGATCATACCAAAGTCCGCCAAATGGCAGCACGTCGGAGATCAAATCGACACCGCGCTTGTCTTTGCGCGGTCGGACTTCGTAAGAATGCGTTGCAGGGGTCACTTTGTGCGTTGCTTTGCTCTTTCACGATGCTCGCCGATCTTCTCAACGGAATATGCAATCAGCCGACAAAACCAAATGACTCCCCACAGCGCCAAGCCCTCGCTGAATGCTCGTCCGTAAGCTTACAATATCGTTTCTCGCGCGTCAGAACCGGTTGCTAAGATTGGTTCCCACGATATTTCTGTCGCGGTCATAATTGCGGTCGGATATTTTCTCGGAAATTGCTTTTGCGCGCTTTCGTTTTCCGGTTTGTGTAGCAGCTCCGCATGTCCAGGAAACCCAGGCGCATTCTCCTCAAGTTCGGCTCCGGCATTCTCACTCGACCGCGCGCCAACGCACTCGACGACAAACAATTTCGCCGTCTCACTGCCGATGTGGCGCAACTCGTTCGTGGCGGATGCGAGTGCATCATCGTCTCCAGCGGTGCGGTCGCCGCCGGAATGCGCGTAGTCGGGCTGAAGGAGCGTCCACTCGACTTGACGACCGGACAGGCGTGCGCCGCGGTGGGTCAATCAAAGATGATGCATCTCTATGCCTCGATGTTCGCAAAACATCAGCTCAACGTTGCGCAGCTTTTGCTCACGCATAGCGACCTAGACAGTCGCACCCGCCATCAAAATGCGAAAAACACACTGCGCCGTCTGCTCGACTGCAAGAACGTCGTGCCAGTTATTAACGAGAACGATTCGGTGGCAGTGGAGGAGCTGCGCTTTGGGGACAACGACCGTCTCTCTGCCGAGGTCGCGGTGCTGGCAGAAGCCGAATTGCTCATCCTGCTTACAAGCGTTGACGGACTGATGGATCATGCCGGCAAACGGATTCCGATCATTGTTGATGTCGCAGACGCAGCTCGTTTTGTTCGTAAGGAAAAAAGCAGGTTCTCGGTGGGGGGCATGGTCTCGAAACTCGAGGCAGTAAAACTGGCGACCGCAGCCGGAATTCCCACAGTGATTGCAAACGGCCGGCGCGCCGGCATCATCCCGCGGATCGCGGCGGGCGAGCGAGTCGGAACACTGTTTCCTGTGAGAACGCAGAAGTCTGACGCAAGCTCGCTTTGAGCGGCGAGAGTGAGAAGTTGGAGTAATTACTCTTCACCTGTGTTGATATGGATACAGACGATCTAAGAAACGAGGTTCTCGGCTACGGAAAACGCGCCCGCGCTGCCGCGCGTGCGCTCGCGCGGATGAGCACTGAGGGGAAGAACGTCGCTTTGCTCGCCATGGCGGATCAGCTTCGCGCCAGCGCCGGCGCGATCTTACAAGCGAATGGCAAGGACGTCGAAAAAGCGACGACGGACCAGCTTTCCTTACCGATGATCGACCGGCTAAGGCTCGACGAAAAACGCATTCAGGCGATGGCGGACGGCATTCGTCGGGTTGCTGCGCTCGGGGATCCGGTCGGAAAAGTCATCGCCGAATGGACTCGTCCCAATGGATTGCACATTTCCAAAGTGCGCGTTCCCATCGGGGTTATCGGAATCATCTACGAGTCGCGCCCGAATGTCACGAGCGACGCTGCGGTGCTTTGCACAAAGACGGGAAACGCAGTCATTCTGCGCGGCGGCTCGGAATCGATTCGCTCCAATATCGCGATTGCCGAAGCGCTCCGCGCCGGCGCAGTCAGCGCCGGGTTACCCGAAGACAGTATCTTGCTCATTCCAAAGACTGGTCGCGATGCCGTCCGTCACATGGCCGAGATGGACCAATATATCGATCTCATTGTTCCGCGTGGCGGCCGGGCATTGATCGAAACAGTCGTTAGTTATGCGCGGATGCCGGTGATCAAACACTACGTCGGAATTTGCATCGCATATGTGGACAGGGAAGCCGATCTCGATATGGCGGTGCGGATAGTGGTCAACGCGAAGACGCAGCGTCCGGGCGTCTGTAACGCCATCGAAACTGTGCTTGTGCACCGTGAAATCGCGGCTCCCTTTTTCAAAAAGATCGCGCCGGTATTGGCTGGGAAGAAAGTGGAAATGCGCGCCGATCCCGACAGCTTCCATCAGCTCTCAGCTCTCAGCTACCAGCCACTCCGCCGTGCCCGCGACGAAGACTGGACCACGGAATATCTCGATCTCATCCTCGCTGCCCGCACCGTGGACAACATCGAAGACGCGATTGCGCACGTGGAAAAATATGGCTCTCATCATAGCGACGTCATTATCACCGGTGACTCCGCGCGTGCTGAGAAATTCCTCAGCGAGGTCGATTCCGCGACAGTTTACTGGAACGCATCGACGCGATTCACTGATGGCGCCGAATTTGGCTTCGGCGCGGAAATTGGCATCAGCACCGACAAGTTGCACGCGCGCGGGCCGATGGCGCTGGAAGAGCTAACGACTTACAAGTACGTCATTCGCGGCGAGGGCCAGATTCGCGAATGAATTTCGGTGAACGACTTCGCGTCCATACTTTTACTGGGCGATCGTTTCTTCGGTAGGGCGAGACTCCGTCGAGAGGCGCAATTCAAGCACCGCGGCGGTATGCTACCGAGTATCGCGCAAAAATCAACATCGTCGGGCCGGGCGCGCCTCATCATTCACCGGTGGCAATCTCGATCTCGACGCTTTGCCGTGGAACCTGTAGCGGCCGTGTGGGTTGCAGCGCCCGCGAGAAAGCACGCCGCTGGCCTGCATTTTGCTTTTTTTCCAAGATATAGAGCCATTGGCACGTTTAAATCGCAACTTGTCCTACAGAACATTTGGTTTAATCGATATGAGGGAATATTGGGAAATCATCGCGAAGAATCTGAGCAAAGCCGGTTGGGCTTGGGGATTTGTCAGGGCCATTAATTCCGAGGGCCAAACGATCTTTGTCGCGAATGCTCACCGCCGCGACGGCAAACGTTTCATTGTTCGCGCACACAAATTGTTGACGGCGTTCGTGGAACTCGAATCGGCGATTCGAGCGGGCATTCCGGAGAAAAACGTCGCATCAGGTGAGCGGCTGCGAAACTTCGCGTAACCAATCGCGTTGCTGATTGCCTCAGGTTCCGCATACCACAATCGACCGAATAACAGCACGTCGCTGATTAGATCGATGCCGCGATGATCCTTGCGTGCAATCAAAACCTTTTCCAGCCGTTATCGACAGTCGGATAAAACTGCGCCACTTGCTTTTTACACCGGCGAAGTTTTTTCAGCGCATTTGAGATAACGTGAAGCAACCCTTCGATCGCCGATTTACCTTCGGTGGAGCAGATAAGAGCGCATAAGAAAAAGTGAGCTCACTCGTTAGGGCATTGGTGCATACGAGATGCTCTACCGATGAGCTAACCGCCCGCCTTCGCCAAGGCTACGGCGCGGCAGGCCCGTGGCAAGTGACGAGTGAATAGTGATAAGTGAGAAGTCACAACTGCCGCGCGCGTTCTGTTTTGAACATGAGACATTCTTTTGCGATTGCCAATCTCTGACAATGCGTCATCAATGTGGCGTCGCAGTGTTTTTCGATGAAAGAGCGTTACTTCGATGATTTGAAAGCGGGCTACCGGGTTCAGTCCGAACCTTTTGAAGTTGTAGGCAAAACCATCATCGAGTTCGCCGAGAAATTTGATCCGCAACAATTTCATCTCAACGCGAAATCAGCTGAGCGATCGATTTTCAAGGGACTGATTGCGAGCGGCTGGCATACGGCGGCGATCACCATGCGTCTTTTTGTTAACACACTGAACTTTGCCGAAGGCGCAATCGGTCTCGGCGTCGATGAGTTGCGCTGGCCAAACACAGTGCGCGCCGGCGACGTCTTGCGCGTCGAAACCGAGATTGTCCATCTGAGGCCTTCGCGCTCAAAACCACACTACGGAATTATCAAGGTGCGCAATGTTACTACCAATCAGCGCGGCGAAATTGTCCAGACGATGTTGGGAGCGTTGATGGTGCCGCGACGCGCACCTGATAAGACAACCAGACCACAGACCACGAGCCAACACGACTAGAAAGTTATGAGAGACTACACGAAAATTGAAGCTTGGAGACTGGCGGATGATTTGACCGTTGCAGTTTATGAACGCACGCGAGCGTTTCCCAAAGAAGAGATTATGGGCTAACGAGCCAATTACGCCGGGCTTCTTATTCAGTTCCGGCGAACATCGTCGAGGGAGTTTCGCGAGAGAGTAAGAAAGACTATCTACACTTCCTCTATATCGCGCGCGGTTCATTGTCGGAGACCCAATATTTTATCCACCTCGCGCGGCGACTCGATTATTTGTTATTGGAAGAAGCCGACGCTCTGCGCGAACAAACGAAGTTCGTCTTTGCCTGTTTACACGGTCTTATTCGGGCGGTCGAGAAAGAAGCCGGAAAACTCAGCAAAGTGATCGCGACCGTCACGAGCCTGATAGTGATCGGGCTGATCTTCACCGATTGACCATCTCCATTGCCCAATCCGGGTAGCGCAATCCGGCAAAGGCGCCTTTCGACGCGACCTCGTCGATGCGCGCCAGGTCCTCGCTTGTAAGGTCGACATCGAGCGCGCCGACATTCTCTTGCAAATATTTCCGGCGCTTCGTGCCGGGGATCGGGACGATGTCCTGGCCTTGTGCCAACACCCAGGCGAGCGCGAGCTGCGCCGGCGTGCAACGTTTCTCGCGCGCAATTTCGCTCACCCGCGCGACCAGATCGAGATTGCGCTGAAAGTTCTGGCCCTGAAATCGCGGCGACGTGCGCCGATAATCGTCTTTCGGCAAGTCCTCGAAACGTTTGATTTGGCCGGTGAGAAATCCGCGGCCGAGCGGGCTGTATGGAACGAAACCGATCCCGAGTTCGCGACAAACCTCGAGCACTTCATCCTCGGGATCGTGGGTCCACAGTGAATATTCCGATTGCAGCGCGGTGATCGGATGGACCGCGTGCGCGCGTCGAATCGTTTCCGCGCCCGCTTCCGACAAACCGAGAAAACGAACTTTGCCTTCGCGCACCAACCCCGCCATCGCGCCGACTGTTTCTTCGATCGGAGTGTCGGGATCGACCCGATGTTGGTAGTAAAGATCGATCACGTCCACGCCGAGCCGCCGCAAACTTCCTTCGCACGCTTTGCGCACGTAATCCGGTTTGCCAGAGACACCGCGAAATTGCGGATTTTCTTCATCGCGCACGATGCCGAACTTCGTCGCGATCACGACTTGTTTGCGATGATCTTTGATCGCGCGGCCGAGGAGTTTTTCATTCGTGTGCGGCCCGTACATGTCCGCGGTGTCGAAAAATGTGATGCCCAGCTCAAGCGCGCGCCGAATCGTGGCGAGCGATTCTTCATCATCACGTCCGCCGTAAAAGTCGGACATGCCCATGCAGCCCAGGCCCAAGGCAGAGACTACCGGACCGCCGCGTCCAAGTTTTCGTTGTTTCATAACGAAAGATTCACAAAAGGAAACAAAGGTAACGAAGTCTCAAACTGGGAGAATTGTTCCTCAACTACAGCTTCGTTTACTTCGTTACCTTCTGTTGAAATCATTAGATTTGTCCGATCCAGATACGCGGCGCGTATTCTTCCCAGCGATGTCGAATTGCCGCAAACTCCGCCTCACTCAGCGGTCCCGCCTCGAGCAGCCTGGCATTTTGCTCCCAGCGTTCCGGTTTTGTCGTACCGACAATGGCGGTGTGCACACCGGGAACGCTGAGCGTGAACCGCAACGCGATGCCAATCGTTCTTTCCAAGTCGGCGTTACGCAGAAATTCGTAATTCAATTTCCGCAATCGCTCCCAGTACTCGTGATGATACCCTTGGATCGGTTTGTGTCCTGTCTTCCAGGCCGCGTTTGCAATCGGCCGCTTGGCGATTACGCCCATTTGTTTTTTGTGCGCCAGGGGCACGGTCAGCTCAATCGCTTCCTGGTCGGCGATGCTGATGGAAATTTGCAGCGCATCGAACGCGCCACATTCCACGGCGTAGTGCGCCGCGCGACTGTCGCCGCTGTAGCCGATGTAACGCGTGAAACCGTGTTCGCGTGCCGTTTGCAGCGCTGCGATTGCTTCGCCTTTGCGCAATTCCGATTCCGAGCAGCTGTGCAGGTGCACGATGTCGAGCCGGTCGGTTTTCAAACGGCCCAAACTGCGCTCGATGCTTTGCAAAATGGAATCGCGTGACCAATTTGCCCCGCTTTCCATTCCATGCGGATGACCGCATTTGGTGAAAAGATAAAAATCTTCCCGCCGATCGCTCACTGTGTTACCGATCAATTCTTCACTGCCGCGGTAGCATTCGCCTGTGTCAATGACATTGAGCCCGGCATCGAGCGCGCTCTTCAACAATTTCTCAACCGCGTCTGGTGATGCGTTTTCGAAACCAATCTCCGCCCCGCCGAAACCGAGCACGGTAACGTCCATGTCCGTTTTTCCAAGGCGCCGCTTTTCCATTGTCGGTCTAATTTTGTCGCACTTTGAAATTAGCGACAGTCATAGACTGCCGCTACAACAATTGCGTCTTGCCGGAGCCGCGCTCGATGCGGCCAATTTGCTTCGCTTTTAACATCGACATGACTTTGGCCATGTCGCGTGCGGAAACAATTGCCACCATGCCAATCCCCATGTTGAAAACCTGATACATCTCCTCTGAATCGATCCGTTCCACGCCCGAAGGGACAGCCGAATGGATCAATCGGCTGGATCGCCCAGCTCCTTCTGTTCCTTCCTGTCTTGATTGTCTTTTTCTCGTTGAAGGAGCTGCCCGGCTTTCGCCG
>WNFT01001813.1_pt1 | contig 18625 bp, 15 predicted proteins | sample 5400191 | NCBI WGS metagenome assembly WNFT01 (sample SAMN13153359, study PRJNA577476) | soil metagenome | isolation source: 80 cm saprolite under Madrone tree | place: USA:California | collected 2016-06-14 | reverse complement strand
GGTCAACCTACGTTCGCGGCGCATTGCCCGGCTCGCCTGGGTTGCCACCATCGTGCTTGTGGCGCTGGCAACGCTGGCGACCTTCTCCGTGCAGCGGCAGATAAGCACGAGCTTCTTCAGCCATCCCTGGGGATTCATTTTCCCAATTATTGCCCTTCTTGGACTGATCGGGATGGGCTACTGGAACATCAGGCAGCGAGACCTGGCCGCCTGGTTTTCTTCGGGAGCCTTCATTGTGGGCATGCTCACCAGTGCGGCCTTTGGGCTGTATCCCGACGTGTTACCCGCCGTCAATCCAGTCTATAGTCTGACCATCCAGAACGCCTCGGGATCCCAGTATGGTCAGACAGTCGGCTTGGTCTGGTGGAGCATCGGCATGGTCCTCGCTATCATCTACTTCATTCTCACCTACCGTCTTTTTTGGGGCAAGGTGCGCCTGACGCAGACGGAAGGCTACTAAGCTAGAGATGTTCCTTTGCCTCGTCGAAGCTCTCGTAAATGCGGTTCTCGAGACTAGACTGCGTGAACTGTTTGCCGAGCTGGTGGCGGAAAAAGGCGTTGGTGGAATAGCGGGTGTAAGAGAGAAAATACTCATGATTATGCTTGACCATAGCAAAGAACCTCTCCGAGGCGATCGGATTCAGATTGAAATTATCGTAGTTGGTGACCGCATTGACTCGTTTGCCAAAGCTTGCTAGTTTTCTATCGAAGAAGTCCGCCAGCTTCTGGGCATCCTCCACCGTCTCAATGCTCAGTCCTTCGAAGTTGATGTAGAGCATATTGTCGGCCTCATTGTAATGCAAGCGTTCTTCCAAGCTCAGGGGCGAACGCTGCTGCAGCCCCATCAACGCGTCGCGGAAGATCGCTGGGTCCATCTCGCGAACCGTGCTTGCAACCAATGGTACAAACTCCATGTGCGCCAGGATATCCCGCTCAAGATCGACGCCGGGCGCCATTTCCACCAGCTCCAGACCGCCAGCGGTCAAGCGGAAGACACAGCGTTCCGTGATGTAATAGACAGTTTGCTGGCGCTGGAGAGCTTTGAGACTGCTGAAGGTGATCTGCTGCACCCGGCGGACGAACTTTTTCCCTTCCCCCTGCGCTACAATGTGCAGCCTGCCGTCCTCGATGGCAATCTTGCTTCCAGCCGTGAAGGTGCCCATGAAGTACACGGCCTTGGCGTTCTGACTGATGTTGATGAAAGCGCCTGCCCCAGTAAACCTGGAACCGAACCGACTCACGTTCACGTTGCCCTCTGCATCCACTTCAGCCAGCCCAAGGAAGGCCTGGTCGAGGCCACCGCCGTCATAGAAGTCGAACTGGTAGGACTGGTCGATGATCGCCTGAGCATTGGCAACCGCACCGAAGCTCTGGCCACCGGCGGGTATGCCACCGATGCCCCCTGTGTCGATGGTCAGGGTGATCATGTCGAGGATGTTCTCTTCGTTGGCCACCGAGGCCACGCCCTCGGGCATGCCAACCCCCAGGTTGACGACCGCATTGATCTTCAGGAACATAGTGGCCCGCCTGGCAATGACCTTGCGGACATCGAAGGGCATAGGCTGGATGGTGCTCCTGGGGACCCTGATCTCGCCAGTGTAGGCCGGGTTGTAGCTCTCCGCGAAGGTCTGCATGTGGTGTTGGGGGCGAGCGACCACCACGCAATCGACGAAGATGCCCGGAATGCGCACGGCTTTCGGGCTCAAGATGCGTTCGGTGGTGACCCGTTCCACCTGCACCATCACGATGCCGCCCGAGTTTTTCACCGCCTGTGCGATCGAGACCACGTCCAGCGTGAGCGCTTCCTTCTCCATGGTGATGTTACCTTCCTCGTCAGCGGTCGTGCCGCGCAGGAGGGCGATATGGATAGGAAAGGCAGGAAAGAACAGATAGTCCGCTCCATGTAGATGGATCAGCTCGACGAGTTCCTCCTTGGTCACCTCATTCAACCGACCTCCCTCCAGACGGGGATCGATAAAGGTATCGAGCCCGACCGAGGTGATCGTGCCCGGCTTGCCAGCGGCGATATCGCGGAAAAAGTGGCTGACGACCCCCTGGGGGAAGCAATAGGCTTCGATCTTGTTTGCCAGGGCAAGTGCCGCAAGCGATGGTGCCTGCCCCCAGTATCCACCAATGACGCGTTTGACCATGCCTTCGTGACCAAAATGATTGACTCCCCTGGTTTTGCTGTCGCCCATGCCAGCAGCATAGATCAGGGTCAGATCGCGGGGGGTCCCGGTTTCGAGAAAACGCGTTTCCAGAGCAATGGCGAGCTCCTCAGGGACGCCGGTTCCCCCGAAACCAGAGATAGCCACGGTGTCATTATTCAGGATGACGTGCACCGCTTCGTCGGCCGCAATGATCTTGTTGCGCTTCATGCTCGTCCCCTCCTACTCATGCTTTGCCTTGCCTCTCCGCATGAGAGCAGTCGCTAAACTGCTCCCAGGCTCACCGTTTCGGACGGCTGCCGCAGGGCCATTGAATCCCAGTTGACCCAGCGTTCCACGATCTTGCCACCCGCGATGCGCAGAATGGTGATCCCCGTGACCGTCACCGGTTTTCCGCCTGGGGCGATGCCCCTGAACGCGTGCTCGTGCGTGGCATCCATCTTCCAGCGAATGGTTACCTTGTCCCCCTCGGCGATCAGATCCTCGACCGTCCACTGTCCGTCGGGGAAGGCGTCAAGGGCGCCTTGTACAGCTCGCTTGGCACCAGCGAAACTTGGGTCCATCCCCGCAGGTAAACTATGGTCGATGAACTCAGGAGCAAGCAGTTCGTCAATCAGAGCGAGGTCCCCCTTCCCCCAAACCTCTTCCTGATAGCGACGAGCAAGAGCCTTATTCTTTTCTAATGACATCCTTCATCCTCCTCGTGGTAGGTTGCTACTCAAAGACTCCTTACTAGGAGCTAGCTTACAAAAAACACCTTCAAACTTCTTCCTTGAGAGAAGTGTAACTCACTACAGGATCAAATAAGGGCAAAAAGTTCCTCTGTTCATGTGAGCAGTCCTCTATTTTGCAGGGACAATTCGCCTTTTTTCGGGAACTGTGCGTGCGAAAGCAAGGGCTTCTGTGCCTGGATGTTCCTTGTCCACGCGTGTTCTTCCCGCTGCCCAGACGAGGAGGGCCTCCAGCGGAGTGTATCACTCCTGTGATACGGGCAGCGAGATGAGCGCATAGGCTGACCCTGATGAGGAGACAGCGATCCCCAAGCCGAACGGGCGTAATTTGGGGCGCAGCTCGGAGAGCACATTGTAGAGCTGCTTCAATTCCTTTCTCCACATACCCTGCGCCTGGGCATACTCCAAGAGCAAACCCGTCTCCTGCACGACAGCCAGCCACTCTTCTCTGGCGGTTTCCTGGGGTGAAAAGAGCCCGGCTTGTAGTCCCCGGGACGAACAGAAGAGACTCGCCAGGAGGATCCCATGGGGGCAGTAGCGCGGCGATTCCAGCAGAGGGAGCAGGACACGCATTTGGAGTTCGGTCAACGGCCTCTGCAGGCGAATCGGGTTCTCGCTCGCTGCGTTCGTCGATACCAGCGAGGCGACCAGGCAGCTCGTATTCACGCTGAGCGCCTGGTCAACAGGTAGCAAGCCGTCGAGGGAAAATAAAGGAAGTTCGCCTTCCCACTCGCCAGCGAATGGTGAGACAGTGATCGCTTTTTTCATGGCTTTTTCCTCTCATTCTCAAATAGCCCTGTGGATCACGCTCCTTCCAACGTAAGAGATACTACCTGCTTCCTAACGAGCGAGAGATCGCCTCTGCTTCCGCCTGCAACTGCTGCCCCGCGCGTCGCATTGTATCATCTTCGAACTGTGAAGCGAAGCCAAGGACCCAAAGTAGGGCCACCAGCGACCCGGTCGGGCCGGTGATGGGAACCGCTACGGTATTCACACCCGTCAAATATTCCTCATGGTCCATGCCTATGCCTGTACGGACAACCTCCTTTACTGCCGCTAGAAACTGTTCAACGTCCGTAATGGAATGTTCTGTGAAACGAGGGAGGGGATGCGCAGACAGGAAGGCCTGACGTCGCCCTACCGTCCAGCTCGCGAGTACAAGACGCCCTATGGCTCCTGCCAGCAGGGGCACACACATCCCGTGTGGAACCGAGACGTGCGGGAACGGATGCTCGCTTCCAGCTTCGACGGACTCGACGACACGGACCCCTTCATGTTCTACTCGCACTAGAAAGATGGTCTCGCCGATACTTGCTGCAAGACGATGCATAGCTGGTAGAGCAAAGCGTCGCAAACCAGTACTCTGTGCATAGGTTGCCAGATTATAGATCCGCAACCCAAGAACATACTGCCGATCCTCAGACTGTTCGACGACCCCGCAGCTCTCTAGCGTTTTGAGCAACCCATGGATGCTTCCTTTACTCATCTTGAGCGTACGCGCTAGCTCCGACAGAATCAGCCCTTCCTCCGACATGCTCAGAAGATCCAGCAGCCGAAAAGCTCGTTCAACCATGGGTGCAGGTGTAACAGTTACTGAACCAGAAGCAAGTTCTGTATCCGCTCGTATTTTATGCTGAACAATTCGTTCTTCCATGTGAACATTGTATGGGGGATGAAGGCATTTTGTCAAGTTTACTGTATCATTGGTTCTCCAATTTGAACTGCCCTAAATGTAAACGGAAAGCGTTTCCTCCGTCACCATCCAAACGGGGGATTTTGAGAGAACGAACGGGGGGATTGAGGAGGGATGCTGAGCTTGCTTCCCTCCTCGACTTACAGCATGTTCAACTCGGCGGAGCGTGCCATCGCTTGGGTACGAGTATGGACGTTCAGCTTCCTATACATGTTCTTGAGGTAGGTCTTGACGGTACTGACCGCAACAACGAGCTGTTGGGCGATCTCCCGGGTGGATGCTCCCTGAGCGACCAGTCGCAGCACCTGAAGCTCTCGCTCACTGAGCGGTTCGAGAGGTAACTGGTCCCTGTCCTGCCTCCTCTCCTCAGAGAGCAGTCCTATATCCTCTCTTGCTCCCAATGCTCTCAAAGAGGCTTTCTCAGCATCGGTAAGGCCTGTTACACCGCTGATGTTCAAGTGCTCGTAGGGTCGCTCGCCTCTGAGTGTGTTCAGGCACCTGCCGGTCCGCGTATCCCATAGCTTGATCGTCTCATCTTCACTGCCGCTGGCAAGCAGGGCACTCGTCGTACTGAAGGCCACGGACCGGACGGCATTGGAATGCCCCCGCAGTGTTTTGAGGCGCTGTCCCGTGCGCACATCCCACAGCTTGATGCTCTGGTCATCGCTGCCACTGGCCAGCGTCTTGCCGTCCGAGCTGAAGGCGACGGACAACACATAGCTGGTATGCCCCTGGAGCATCGCGAGGCACTGTCCCGTGCGCACATCCCACAGCTTGATGCTCTGGTCATCACTGCCACTGGCCAGCAGCTTGCCATCGGGGCTGAAGGTGACGCACCAGACATGCCCGCTGTGGTCCTGGAGCGTGGTGCGGCACTGTCCCGTGCGCACATCCCATAGCCTGACGCTCTGGTCATAGCTGCCACTGGCCAGCAGCTTGCCATCGGGGCTGAAGGCGACGGACAGCACATAGTTGGTGTGGCTCTGGAGTGTCTTGAGGCACTGTCCCGTGCGCACATCCCACAGCTTTATGCTCTGGTCATCACTGCCACTGGCCAGCAGAGTGCCATCGGGGCTGAAGGTGACACATCTGACCCAGTTGGTATGTCCACGCAGCGTGCTGAGGCACTGTCCCGTGCGCACATCCCACAGCTTGATGCTCTGGTCATCACTGCCACTGGCCAGCAGCTTGCCATCGGGGTGGAAGGCGACCGAACGGACCAGGTTGGTATGTCCACGCAGCGTGCTGAGGCACTGTCCCGTGCGCACATCCCACAGCTTGATGCTCTGGTCATCACTGCCACTGGCCAGCAGCTTGCCATCGGGGTGGAAGGCGACGGACCAGACATACTCTCTATGGCCCTGCAACGTGTTCAGACAGCGCCCACTCTCCCCGTTGCTCCCTCCTTCCTCCACTTCCCAGAGCTTGATCACCGGGGCATAGCTGCCACCGGCCAGCCGCGCCCCATCGGGGCTGAAAGCCACGGACCAGACACAGCCAGCGTGGCCTTGCAGGGTTTTCAGATTGCGTGCCCTGTCCTCCCCCACCTCCACACTCCACAGCTTGACGCTCTGGTCATCGCTGCCGCTGGCCAGCAAGATGCCGGCGGGGTGAAAGGCCACGGATCTGACCCAGCCGGTGTGGCCGCGCAATGTGCTCAGACATTGTCCCGTGCGCACATCCCACAGCTTAATGGTGTGATCGCTCCCGCCACCGGCCAGCCGCGCCCCATCGGGGCTGAAGGCCACGGACATGACAGACCCGGTGTACTCATGGAGCGTCTCGAAGACTTGCCCAGTGCTGAGGTTCCAGAGCTGAATCGTCTGATCATCGCTGCCGCTGGCCAGCAGGGTGCCAGTGGGGTGAAAGGCCACGGATCTGACCCAGCCGGTGTGGCCGCGTAATGTGCTCAGACATTGTCCCGTGCCGAGGTTCCAGAGCTTGACGGTCTGATCACTACTGCCGCTGACCAGCAGGGTACCGTCCGGGCTGAAGGCCACGGACGTGACCCAGTTGGCGTGACCGCGCAATGTGCTCAGGCACTGCCCCGTGTGCACATCCCACAGCTTGATGGTATGATCGCTCCCACTACTGGCGAGCAGCGTACCAGCGGGGCTGAAGGCCACCGACATGACCCAATTCGCATGCCCCCCACAGGCCAGCAGGGGTTTGCCATCAGGGACATGCCACACGCGCGTTTCCCCAGCGGCCGTCCCCGCAGCCAGTAGTGTGCCATCGGAGCTGAAGGCCACCGCAATGACATTGCTGAAGGCTTCGGTAAACACCGAGGTAGCCAAATCGCATCGGCTAAAATTGACGTCGCGCAGATCCACCCCCCGCAGGTAGGCTTGCCAAATGGCCAGGTCGGAGAAGTCCGTATTCCGCAGCTCAATCTTGAGCTGGTGCAGCAGATGCAGGGCATTCCCACCCGCATAACCTGGTAACCGCGGGCCGCGGTCGCGCACGGCCAGGAGGATGGTCCTCACCTTGTCCTCCACGCATTGTTTCCCCCACGTGGAGAGCAATCGCTCCGCCAGTGGCTCAAGAATGAGACGCATCTGGCTGTTCCTCACCTCGTCTGTGGCCTGTGCTTTGACGAGGGCGTGACTGAGAAATACCCCTATGGATTCGCTGGCCATCTCCTCAGCGACCTGCTCGATCAGCCGTTCGGTGACATACTGCATGATCACCGGCTGTAACGTAAAAGCGGGTCGCGCCTCCCCTTTTTCGATCCAGCAGCGTCGCTGGACCAGATAATCCAGCGCCTCCAGCAGGCGGTCTTTGGAGACCGAGGTAACCACATTGGCCAGCAGGTGCTCGGGCGCCACCGCCTCGCGCTCAATCGCCAGCCAGTACAGTAAGTCACGCTCCATGGTGGAAAGCCGCTCAAACTGCTGGTTGAGCAGCTCCCGAATGTCCCCCAGCAGGTTGCCCCCCTGCTGAAGAAAAGCCAGGATGCTCCCCCCAAACACTTCTTCAATCGTGCCTGCCACTAGCTTCAATGCGAGTGGATTGCCTGCATAATGGCCTATCAGCGTTTTCCAGGCCTCTTCTGGCCCGATCAAAGCTCGGCCTTGGAGCACGTGCTGGCACGCTTCCTCTTCCAGGGGTGGCAGTGGCAAGGACCGGACCGGGGGGCGCTTGCCTTCCAGCAGCCCCACCTCTTTGGGCTTCTCGCGAGATGTTACCACCAGGCAACTGCAGTGAGCCGTCTCTCCGACCAGTTGAAGAAGCGTGCCGTACGCCTCATAGCCCGCACGATAATGGCCAGCCCGCCCCTGGGTGCCTCCCTGTAACACGGCTTCGACGTTATCGAGCACAATCAAGCACCGCGACGTGCGCAAAGCATTGAGGAAGTACTCTATCTTCCTACTCAGGCTTGATGCTTCGTCAGCGCGCTGCGGTCCGGACAAAAAAGCAATGCCCTCGGCCAGGATATCTTCAATGGGTGGAGCATTGAGCAAGGAACGCCAGAAAATGCAATCAAAGGAGGGTTGGAGGTTCCGTGCAAGCTGGGTAGCCAGGGCGGTCTTGCCAATGCCTCCCATCCCCAGCATGGCGATCAGCCGACAACCCTCGGCCACAATCCACCCCTCTAGCTGCGCCAGTTCCTCTCCCCGTCCGTAGAAAGTCCCTCCATCACCGGCCTCGCCCCAATCGACGCGGCACCGCTGAGCTGGAGCTTCCGTGGCTTTGTCGATCGGCACGCTTTTGAGTCTCTCAACGCGCCAAGCCAGGAGCTGCGCAACCTCAGTGAGCCGGGTAAGAGTCAGATCTTTGCTCTTGCCCAGGTAACCGTGCAGCAGTTTGCCGCGGGAGCGCCGATAGGCCTTCCAATACTCCCCACCTCGCTGAACCCGCTCCTTGCGAGCAGTGAACGTGCCATCGCTGCTCTCAAACGAGAAAGCGGTCGCCTCGGTCAGCCAGGTATACCAGGCCGGGGTTCCGATGCGGATCGGCTGGGAGGCCTTATCCTCCCTCCAGAGCAGCGACTCGTTCCGCACGAGGGGTGTTCTTCGTTGAACCATATCTCTGCCTCCTCTGCTGAAGCAGTTCTCCAACAGCTCGAGTGTGATGCGTGTTGGGGAACATATCACTTCTACTCGGAACGGCTAGCACATTTTGAATCTCAAGGGACATTCGCTCCACCGTATACATATGAGGAAGAGTTCTCCAACAACGTGATCTTCTTTACATTATCTCATATCACACCTTGCTCCGCTATAGCGAAATCATTGCCCTTCTCCCCCTCCCTCCATACCTACCGCCCATGTGGAGCGTTGGAATAATACGTTGCGCCAACGTCTAGCTCGTTTTGTCCGCATGACGTTGTCGTTTTCCAAGTCGGTGATGATGCGACGTGCCCTGTTTGCTCCTGTTTCTCCATCGTTAGGTAAGGTTCAACACGCGTTCAGTCAAATGTGACAGTTGAACAGTCGAAATTAAATGCGCACCGGCCTGCAGAGGGTGATTGTATGTGTACAAGCGAGGTACACTGTCACATTCATTTGAACCATGCCTTATAATAGACTGGGTTCTCCTTCTTAAGTGAGCCACTGCCGCGCGGTGTAAGTGAGTAACCTACGCGAAGTATGCTTGATACATCTCTGGTCTGCGAACCGTGATACATGTATGCGTTTGCTAACGAGGAGATCAAGGAGGAATCGTCTACGGGACTATGCAGATTCTTTCACAATTGACCGAACTAGGGTCCTATGAGCCAGCAGTGCTCACGATTGGTTTTTTCGATGGCGTTCATCGCGGACATCAGCAAGTGATCCGGCGTGTGACGGAGTACGCCTTCCACCAGGGGTCACAAGCCGTGCTGGTGACATTTTGGCCCCATCCGCAGCGTGTCCTGCACCCTGAGCAGCCAAAACCGCTTCTCACCACACTGCAAGAGAAGCTCGAGGTGCTGGCAGCGCTGGGGGGACTCGATACGGTCGTCGTCATGCCCTTTACAGCAGAATTGGCCCAGCTCACTCCGCAGAAATATCTTGAAGTGCTCTGTACCCATTTTCAATTACGAGTGCTGATCGTGGGAGCAGACTTCGCCCTCGGACACCATCGCATAGGAGATATCACCTGGCTGCAGCATGCAGGGAAAGCACTCGGCTTCACCGTCGAGACCCTCACTATAGTTGAGGGTACGAGTCGGATCAGCAGCACACGCATTCGCGAACTGATCGCTGTCGGTCACATCGAGGAAGCTGCAGATCTCCTTGGTCGGCCCTACACCTTGGTCGGTACAGTCATCCGAGGAGACAGTCATCATCACGAGCTCGGATTTCCTACAGCAAACGTGTTGCTCGATCCCGTGAAATTGTTGCCAGCCAACGGAGTGTATGCAGTGCGTGTGCAGTTGCCCGGTGATGAACGGGCATCGAGACCGGGAGTAGCATATGTGGGGGGGCGTCTCAACTCCAGAGAAGAACATCCTCCACGTGTAGAGGTCCATCTCTTGGACGTACAAGTCGATCTCTCTGATCAGCGACTGGTAACAGAGTTTGTCGCCCGGTTACGCGAGGAGCGGCACTTCCATTCACTCCAAGCGTTACAGGCCCAGATGAGAGTCGATGCAGATCAAACCCGGGTGCTAGTAGCAGTACCGCCGCCCGGGACTTCCTCCCTTCAGACCTCATCATGAGGGTGTGGCCCTTCGACTCTACTGGACGCATATACTTCATTTCGTAGTCAGGAGGGGGTTCGAGCATACTCTTCTAGCACCACACTAGGCAGTTTTGGAGAACTGTCCCCTGATTTCAGGGGACAGTTCTCCAAAACTGAGGAGCTTTCAGTCCTAAATTTGTTTTCTGATCTGCTACAATTTTAGCCAGGGAAGCAATATCCCTCCCACTCTTGCTTAGGAATGCTGATCTTGTTTAGTGCGTATGCTCAGGACAAGCCAACAATGGAGTAAAGGAGCAACGTGTGGATCCACTCATTTTTCGCCAGGTCATTGGCAACTTTGCCAGTGGTGTCACAATAATCACGACGCGTGAGCAAGACACCGACTATGGTTTGACGGCCAGTGCTGTCACCTCGCTCACCCTTGAGCCACCTATGCTGCTGGTCTGTATCAACAAGAATACCGGCACACAAGCAGCCATTAGCCGGACCCGTACATTTGGCGTCAACATCTTAGGCCAGGAGCAGGCTCATCTCGCCTACCAATTTGCCAAACCGCAATCCGACAAGTTTCAAGGGGTGGATTTCTCCTATGGCAACGCATTAGGTGTTCCACTTCTCACGGGTGCATTAGCGCGTATCGAATGCCGCGTTGCCGCCGATGTCGAGGCTGGCACGCATAAAGTCTTTCTCGCCGAGGTTGACTCCGCTGAGACGAGTGGAGAAGCTCCACTTACTTATTTCCGTGGCAAGTTTGGGCGCTTTGAGGTGGTACAAGACGAGGCGGTCTACCAGCAGATTCGTGATCACGTTTTGAGCCGTAGCCTTGCCATCGCTGATGCCCTCGACCCCACCAATCTCGCCAGCCAATTCAATGCCGCCATCTCCAGCGTCTACTATGCCCTGACCAAGCTCACGTCTGAGGGACTGGCATCCCGAGACATGGTGAAAGGGTATGTCATTAATCCGCTTGACGCGAAAACCTCCGATGATACCTTTGATGCCCGGTGCGCCATCGAACTGGGGGCCGCCGATCTCACTGTCGGGCATCTTTCGGAGCATGAACTTGCCGAGTTCCGCAAGCGCATGGAGGCAACGCTGCCCCTGGTCGAAGGCAACCGCTTTGTAGACTTCGAGCGTTACGTTGAGGAGAACACGGCTTTCCACGAATATTTAGTGGGCCTGGCCAAGAGCAGCGCACTGCTCGATGCCTATCGTCGGCTCAGTATCGATGGCATTATGTGGCGCATCATCTGGCGTACGATCCCCGTCTTCGATCAGGCCAGTGAGGAGTTGACCGCTGATCATCGGCGCATTGTGGAAGCCTATGAGAAGGGGGACAAGGAGTTGGCCAAGCAGGCGATCGTGACTCACACGGAGCACTCCAAGCTCACCAATCGGAAAGCCATCGAGGCAGCCGGGGGTCTGGTCTAAGATTCCTGACCGGGTATGAGGACACAAAGGGGCCCTGCTTCCGTATCCCGAAACGTCTCCCTGTGAGGCAGTGCAGGTTGGAAGCAAGGCTGTTGTATTCTACCTTGCATACGCCCTTTCGCAGTCACAAGCGGCATCGGCTCGCATGGTTCACCTCTAGCAGGGCACCAGCACACGAGTGCAACTGTAAGGGTGAGCAATTGAGTAGGAGTTGTTCTGGCACTCAGGGCCGAGACAGGGAAACGAGGTCTATCTGCTGCGGTCTGGTGCATGATCCATGAGGAGTACATCTTATGCAGATCGACAACGATGCTAGCGCATCTCGCTTCGCTCAGTCGATCTGAGAGGAGGATTGGCATGGCAACAGAAATCAACGTTCAACCCTTGACCGGTGTGCAATATCTGGAAAGTCTGCGCGATGGTCGAGAGCTCTACATCGATGGCGAACGCGTCGCCGATGTCACCACGCACCCCGCTTTTCGCAACAGCGCGCGCTCCGTCGCCCGGCTCTACGATGCGCTGCACGATCCTGCTCTGCAGGAGACGCTGCTGACGACTGACCGCTTTGGCATCCGCACGCACAAGTTCTTTGCCCCCAGCTACTCGGCGCAGGAGTTGACCGAGGCGCGCAATGCCATCGAGGCCTGGGCCCGGCTGTCCTACGGCTGGATGGGGCGCACCCCAGATTACAAGGCGGCTTTCATGGCTTCGCTTGGTGCCGCTCCCGACTTTTACGCTCCGTACACGGAGAATGCACGGCGCTGGTACAAGGAGTATGCCCAGAAGGTGCTCTTCCTCAACCACGTGCTCGTCAATCCCCCTATTGATCGTCACAAACCCATCCAGGAGGTGGGTGACGTGTTCGTGCATGTGGTCAAAGAGACCGATGGCGGGTTTATCGTGGAAGGAGCCAAAATGCTGGCGACAGGCTCCGCACTCACGCATGGCACCTTTGTCGCCCAGAACTCGGCGGTGCAGATGGAGAAGGGCAAGGCCGAAGATTTCGCCCTCGTGTTTTTCGTCCCGATGAACGCCCCAGGACAAAAGCTGCTCTGCCGCACCTCCTACGAGAAAATGGCCAAGAGCCCTTTCGACAACCCCTTGTCAAGCCGTTTCGACGAAAACGACTCGGTGGTCATCTTTGATAAGGTGTTCATCCCGTGGGAGAACGTACTGGTCTACCGGGATGTGGAGAAGGCAACCGCCTTTTATGGGGCCTCGGGCTTCATCAACCGCTACCAATTACAAGCCAATACGCGCCTGTGCGTGAAACTGGACTTCATGTGCGGTCTCCTCACGAAAGGGCTGGCTGCCAACGGGACGGATCCGTTTCGCGGCAACCAGGCGATGTTAGGGGAAGTGGTTGCCTGGCGCGACCTCATCTGGGCGATCAATGCAGCGATGACCCTCGATCCCCAGCCTGGCCCTGGTGGATGCGTCCTGCCCAATATTGATTACGTCTCCGCTGCCAGGCTCTTTGCCACGACGGGCTGGCCACGAGTCAAGGAGATCTTTGAGTTGATCCTCGGCGGTAGTCCGCTCGTGATTCCCTCTAGCTACAAGGATATGGAATCTGCAGAACTCCGACCGTACATCGATCGCTACTACCGTGGGTCAGACAGCTCAGCCGAAGATCGCATCAAGCTGTTCAAGTTGATCTGGGACACCATCGGCACGGAGTATGGTGGTCGTCACGAGTTGTACGAGCGTAACTACTCAGGGAACCACGAGCAAGTGCGGATTGATGCCTTGAACTTTGCCAGGAGGAAGAAGTTGGTTGATGGCTTCACGCGCCTGGTTGATCAATGCATGAGCGACTACGACGTGCATGGATGGACGAATCCAACGTGGCAGTAAGGTGCAGGAGGGCGAAGGGGCGTGGAGAAACGAGCAGTCGTTCTTCAACGGGAGATGGAGTGATGAAGGAAGCTGCATTTCGCATGTGCTTGTTTTTGCTGCGATAGCTTTCTATTGCAGTAGAAACTATTCGGAAAGCCCTCGGGCGCTACAAAGGAATTTTGTTAGACAGAGCGAAAAAAGGAGAAAACGAGTATGGCAGATCAAGAAGGCAAAGTCTTCCGGAAGACGGAGATTGTGGGAACCTCCACCGTGGGGTGGGATGATGCCGGGAAGCGAGCCATCGCACGTGCAATGAAGACCCTGCGCAATGTGTCGTGGTTTGAGGTCAAGGAGCATCGAGGCCGGATTACTGGTAGCGCCGACAATTTCCAGCTTGAGTTTCAGGTCACGCTCGAAATTGGCTTCCTGCTCGAAGAGCCGCATCGCTAGTGGTGGAGTACAACATACGTCAGAGCGAAGGCGAGCGCAAGCTTCCCGACTCACCAATGGACCCCGATGAGTTAGAAGAGTTACGTCGCCGGTACGTGGTGTGCTGCCTCCTTGTGGCATAGTATGCATTGTCGTGTGTGGGCGGCTTCGGCGTGGGAGAAAAAGACCTCACGAAGCTTTACACATGCCGGGCAAGAAAGGAGGTTGCAGCGCTCACAACCCTTGGATACTCGCGTCTCCCATCAGGGTATTTTCCCTGGTGGGAGATGAAGATGGGTCATTGTACTGCTCACAGCAATGAAGCATGTAGCAGGCCACTGAGAGGCAGGCACTGCAAGGTTGTAGCTCTGAAGTATCCCTTCTCATCAACTGCTTCAAGTGGAGAAAGAGGATCAGTATGGCATCTGATTTTGTAGCAGCAGGAAGAAGCCCTGCACGGCTCACTCCTGGCTGGGTGCTTGCCCGCCAGGACAGATTTACGGTCTGGCCGCTTCCGTGGGGATATCTCCTCGTGCTTGGCATGGGCTTCCTGTTTACGTTCTACGATGTCTTCGACATCAACGTCTCCTTCATTCAGACGTGTATCGAGATCGTGCCCAGGTGTACCCCGGAGGTCGCCTCGCGCAGTATTGGCGTGCCGACCCTGCTCAATCTGGTGGGCTATGTCGTCGGTGCCTTGGCTTTGACCCCCATCGCCGATCGCTTTGGGCGACGCAAAACCATGCTGCTGACCCTGGCGGTCACGGCCATCGGCGCACTGTACAGCGCCCTGAGCGGGGATATCGTCAATTTTAACCTTTCGCGCTTCCTCACCGGCGTGGGCGTCGGCGCTGACCTGGCGGTGGTGAACACGTATATCGGCGAGATGGCTCCCAGCATAGGACGCGCCCGCTATACCTCGTTTGCTTTCATCAATTCGGCCCTCGGGGCCTTCCTGGGCATCTGGGTCGGCCTGCTGTTAACAACAGAGCCGACGCCCTTTCCCCTGGGCGTGCCCTTCGCGCTGGCCGGCCCCTCCTTCACGTTCGGCTGGCGGCTGATGTACTACATTGCGGTGCTCCTGTGCGTCCTGGGCATCCTCCTGCGCTTACTTCTGCCGGAGTCGTCGCGCTGGCTGGTGGCGGCTGGCCAGGTGGCGAAGGCCGATGCGATCGTGAGGAGGATGGAAGCCTACGTCTCACGCAAGCAGACGCTCCCCGAGGTCACGAAAGAAGTGCAATTTCACCAGGAGGAGCAAGTGGGCTTTGCCGAGATTTTCAGGAATCCCCTCTACCTGCGGCGTATGCTCCTTCTGCTCGTGATGTGGTTCCTGGCCTATGTGACGGTCTTCTCGATTGCTGCCGGCTTCACGTCGATCCTCGCCTCGCTGAACTATCCGCCGCCCGAGGCCGGCCTGATCGCCGCCATCGGCGTCTTTGGCTTCATTGCCTGCGCCATCTTTGCCTATTATTTTAGTGAGCGCCTGGAGCGCAAATACTGGCTCCCGATCATGGCCGTCATTACCCTCATCGGGGGCGTCCTGATCGCGGTCGCGGGGCAACCCGTCCCTCACCAGGTCCCCTGGGGGGCCTTCATCGGCTCATTTATCCTCTTCTTCGGATTTAATGGCTGGGTCCCCATGACGTATGCCTGGTCGGCAGAGAACTTCCCGACGCGCGCGCGAGTGACGGGCTTTGGCATCGTGGATGGCGGTGGGCATGTGGGAGGGGGTGTCGGCCTGGTGGCCCTTACGCCGATTCTCCCGCAGATTGGAGTGCTGCCTTCGTTCTTGCTCATTGGTGGCTTCCTGATAGTTGCGGCGATTCTCGCCCAGTTTGGGGTAAATACCCGTGGCAAGGAACTCGAGGATGTCTCACCGTAGAGGACGAGCTCTCCAACCTTTGGGGAACCACGATGCCATTGTGTAGGGGTGCACTTCATTGCGCCCCGACCCGCATACCACCTTGAGTGAGGGGCTGCGGGAGGGAGGCTATGCTGGCAGCGGAGGGCCGCCCGATCCATATCCCTCCCAGCAAGCGGCACGAGTAAGATAGCACACGCTAGTCTATGAAGGGAGTAACATGGTTATGGCAGAGAAAGTAGTGAGCAGCAAGAACATTGGTCCCTTGTCAGTCTCGATTGACGAAAATGGGATTGTCACAATGGTAGCAGAGGCGAAAGCTGAGACGATTGTCTTAGAGCGTCCTCAGGCTCAAGAGCTTCTGCAATGGCTCTCTGCTCAAAGAGCCACATTGTATGAACTCACGAAGCAAGGAGCAGAGCAAAGCATTGGTCCACAAGAAGAGCCTGATTTCGGATGGCACCGCTCTCACTCTCACATAGAGGAGGAAGACGACTTAGATATCTTCCCGATTGGCGGTGTTGTGTAACCCCTTGACTGGTCGGTACTTTGTTGACGCGGGAAATACTGTCCTCTTGGCCCGTTGTTAGTTTTCGTCCGAAAAGATACTCTGTGTCAGATAACTAACAGATGTGGCCTGTCAGTGCGAAGCTGACGGAAAGATACTGAGAACAGTTCCCTGAAATAAGGGGGCTGTTCCCCCAAATAAAGGAACTTTTAGCCCTGAATTTGCTCTTCGGTCAGCTACACTCTATAGGTAGAAAAGAAATAGCCCTCTCACTCTTGCTTAGAAAGGACCTATGCTCATGTGGTGTGAGGTCAAGGAGCAGCGAGGACGGACTACGAGTGACGGCAACATTGAGTATCAAGTTACCCTCGAATTTGGTTTCCTGCTTGAGGAGCCAGGTCGCTGGTGACGACGAATGGAGTACAGCATGAGTCAGAGTGAAGGCGAGCGCAAGCTCCCCGAATTACAGATGGATCCAACGGAGTTAGAAGAGTTACGTCGCCGATACGTGGAACTGATCGGGTTTGTTCCACCACGTATTCAGGCCCGTACCGACCTGCTTGCTCGCTTAGATCCAGAATTGCTATCTATGCAAGAAGCGATGCGCGCACATGCGATGTACCCGGAATGCTTTGACACGAAAACGGCGCAACTCATGCTCTTTGGCATGCTTCTGGTCCAGTTAGCCGATGCGGCCCATCTGCATGCGCGAGCCGCATACCGTGCAGGAGCCACCTGGCAGGAACTGAGTGCCGTCGTCAGCCTGGCCTTCCTCTTCCGCGGCCTCTCGGCTGCCAATCTCGGCGCACAGATTCTGCAAGAGATTGCCAAAAACCCTGGGTAGCCCCCCGATTCATCGTGGGGGTCGTTGCTCGAGGGGGTCAGGTCAGGATATTTTCTAAGGAGACACGTAGTGCATTGTTTCTCGTACTCGTATGAGAAACGGTTGGTTCGTGATGGAACAAAGCTGCACGTTTACGAGTTGTGCATCAGGACATGTTGTTAGTCTAGCTTCTCCCATTGGAGAGAGGAGGTTATCCCATGACAGAGAGTCCAGAGCCTATCCATGATGTTGCTCAACTGGGACACTTTGAAATCTTCACCCCCAAACCTGACGAGAGCGTGTGGTTCTTCAAAGAGATTCTTGGAATGGAAGAAACGGATCGCCAGGGCCAGTCCGTGTACCTGCGAGCCTGGGGCGATTATGATCATTGCACTCTCAAGATCACTGAAGCCAAAGAAGCGGGGCTAGGGCACGTGGGCTGGCGTACCTGGAGTCCGCAGGCGCTCGATCGGCGTGTGCAGGCACTCGAGGCAGCCGGTCGTGGGAAAGGGTGGATTGACGGGGATATCGGGCATGGCCGTGCCTACCAGTTCGACGACCCGGATGGCCACCGGATGGAGCTCTATTACGACGTGCAGAAGTACGTGGCTCCCCCACACTTACGTCCGAAACTCATCAATCAGCCGCAAAAGTATACTGGGCGTGGTACCGCGGTCAAGCGCATCGACCATGTCAACCTGATGTGCAGCAATGTCACCCCCAACCGGGAGTTTATCCAGAGCACCCTGGGGTTTCATCTGCGTGAGCGCTTACAACCAGAGGTGGATAGTGCCGAAGAAGGGGCCTGGCGGCAGGCTGCACCATATCTCGTACTGGGTAGATAACCAGGAAGACGTGCTGCGAGCCGCCGATATTATGTCGGATAACGACGTCTTCATTGAGGCCGGCCCCGCCAAGCACAACATCACGCAGGCGTTCTACCTCTACTCGTATGAGCCCGGTGGTAACCGCTTCGAACTCTTCTCAGCTGGCTACATGATTTTTTCCCCGGACTGGGAACCGATCACGTGGCGGAAGACCGATCGAGGCAGGGGTGTGTACTGGGGCGGCACCATACCGGAAAGTTTCAAGACGTATGGCACGCCCGTCGTGGATGTATCTGCGGTAAGTAAAGAAGATCTATTTGTCTTTGATACAGCGTAAGGGTACGAACATGAGCTATGGTACGGCTAACGGAGCCTTCCTGGTCGCCTGAGCCATCATCGCGTAGTTTGGGATTGCGACGTGTGGGAAACAGCTAGAGGAGGTCTCACCATAAGGGCCGCGACGACCAGGGAGATTGATCATGCAGCTGTGTGGTGGGCAGTTGGGACGCCAGCGCCGAGGAGGGCAACCGATGCAGTTGCCTTCCTCGAAGCCGATGGTACTTCATAGGATACAAGTAGAGATGGCTGCCTACCAGGGCAGTTCTAGAGAGGTATGGAACGTCTATGACACAAGCGAAAGCGTCACCTGAAATCGGCAAATCGATCCGTGCAGGGGGCGTGATG
>WNFT01001697.1_pt1 | contig 18626 bp, 11 predicted proteins | sample 5400191 | NCBI WGS metagenome assembly WNFT01 (sample SAMN13153359, study PRJNA577476) | soil metagenome | isolation source: 80 cm saprolite under Madrone tree | place: USA:California | collected 2016-06-14 | reverse complement strand
ATGCGCGACCAGCACATGAATCCGGCGGAGTCGGTGCAGGCGTTGATCGATTGCGGCGCAGAGATCGGGCTCGGCCACCATTACGGCACCTTCCAGCTGACCGACGAGCCGTTCGATGCCCCGCCCCTCGCGCTCGCCGAGGCCTTGGAGGCTGCCGAAATTTCGCCGGAGCGCTTCCGCGCATTGCGGCCCGGACAGGTGTGGCAGCTGTAGGCTCGCCTTTTTCTTTCCTCTGCCGCAAGCGGGGGGAGGAATTGCGTCGGCTCGCGGGTGCAACTTGGGTCCGGCGGCGCCGACCGGCTTGCGTCGCAAGCCTGACTGCGGCATGTCTTAGGCTGGTTCCAGCGCGTTGATCGCGTCAACGGGACTGCGGGCACTCGAACAACGCCAGGGGGAAACATGCTCAACAATCATCTCTCAACTATCTTCGGCACTCTCGTCATTGTGGCCGCGCTGGGCGCGCCCGCAGGTGCGGCGGAAGCGATCGAGGCAAAATTGCAGGTTTGCACCTCATGCCATGGCGAGAATGGCCAACCCATCGATGCAACCATTCCGATCATCTGGGGTCAGACGGAATACTTTCTCGTGAAGCAATTGCATGACTACAAGAGTGGAGATCGCGAAAACCTGGTCATGGCGTCCTTTGCCAAACGCCTCACGCAGGCGGAGCTGCGCCCGGCAGCGGCCTATCTCTCCAAGAAGAGCTGGCCGGTGCGGCCCACTCCGGCCGCCGCCGCCTCGCCGCCCGACGGGATAGCCGTATGTCAGATTTGTCATCAGCCGAATTTCGTCGGCGCCCTGCCGGCACCGCGGCTCGCCGGTCAAAGCTACGAATATCTGGTCGAGGCGATGCGCAGCTTTGCCGAGGGCGATCGCACCAACAATGCCGACATGGTGAAAATAATGCAGGAGCTTTCGCCCGCCCAGCGCGAGACAATCGCGCGGTACATATCGAGCCTTTGAGCAGCCCGCCGTAGTAGGGCGCAATAAGCGCAGCGCATTGCGCCGTTCAGGTGCGAAGGGGGGCGACGTCTCGACAGCGACTTCGGCTGGTCTGTTTGAGATGAACCGGCGCAATGCGCGGAGTTTATCATCGGGCCGGCCAAAGGCCGGACCCGGTGGCTTATTGGGCCCTACGCCCTCCTCTGCTCCCTCTTCATCGTATCGAACCACGGACAAACCCCGGCCATCACGTCGTGGTTGCCCGGTAGCACCTGGACCGGGCGCCGCAGGCCGCGGTCCGCATTGGCGAGCCGCATCTCCCGCGCCTCCTGGCGCAGCTCGGGGGAGAGCCACATGCGGTCATGGCCCCAGATGCTGGGGCCTTCCCGACGTTCCGAGGGCTGCCACGTCGCCGGGTCGATGTCGCGCGCTCCCCAGCCGTACTCGATCATGAAACCTGATGGGTTCCAGGTATAGAACGAGGTCACGAAGTCCCCGCAGTGGCGGCCCAGCGTGACTGAGATGCGGCCGTCTTCGCCGGCGGCGAGGTCGTAGGCCTGGCCGACGTCGTCGAGGCTGTAGAGTTCCAGCATCATGTGGTGGACCGCGTTCTTGCCAGTCGCCGCGAAGGCGATGCTGTGGTGGCGCGGGTTCACGTGGAGGAAATAAAGCTGGTAGGGGCGCAGGAAATAGTCGCTCAACCGGAAGCCGAGAATGTCGCGGTAGAACGCCATCATCTCGTCGATGCGTTCCACATGCAGCACCACGTGGCCGAGCCCGAGCGCGCCGGTGCGGAAACCCGAAATGTTGCGGCCCGGCACGAATGGCTCGGCCGCGGTCGCGGCGCCATGAAAGAATTCAACCCGGTTTCCCAGGGGATCGCTGAGAATGATGAGGTCGGCGACATGGCGTTCGTCCGCAAGGGCGCGCGATCCCCACGCCACCGCAACGCCGTGCGATTGCAAATGGCCGCCGAGCCGGTCGAGTGCGGCGGCGTCCGCCACCTCCCAGCCGAAAAAGCCGATGCCTTCGCCGCCATCCGCATGCACGATCAGGCGTTGCTTGCGGTCGTCCATCCGCAGCGCCAGCGTCGCGCGGCTGCGGTCGACAGCCTGCAGTCCAAGCAATCGGGTGCCGTAGCTGCCCCAGTCGTCGATATCCTTGGCGCGAAGGCCGACGTAGCCCAGCGACTGCACGAGGTCCACGAGTGGTGTCGACATGGCTTTGCCTCGCAATATCCGGTGTGTTCGGTGGCGCACCCAGAGCAGCAATTTAATCGACTGTATCAGCATTTTCACCAGACCAAAGGACGTACGTTTCTCTGCCCTTGTTCACGATCTGGACTCTTATGGAGAGGCCGGACTTGAGGCTAGATTGATGTGATTCGCAGATCGAATTGCCCCCTCCCTACCCCTCCCCCGCAAGCGGGGGGAGGGTAGGGCAGGGAAGGGGAGGCAGTCCTTCCGCGACCGCCGGATTGCGCCCCCACCCTACTCTCCCCCGCAAGCGGGGGAGGGTAGGGTGGGGGACGCCCGGCACCAGTTGAGTTGTTTTCAGAGTCATCGATTGGATCGGCCGTGCGTTCGTCCGGGAAGGGGGCGACGGCAAGTTGGGGGATTCGAGGTGTAGCCTGCCGCGAGCGGGCTTGAGGCAGGGGCAGCGCATGCCGGACGTGATCCGGACAGCCGGGATCGTTTATTTGTTCGACCAGCAGAAACGTTCTGCATTGGCGATGGCCGTGCTCGCCGCCCTGCCGATTCTTGCCGTCCCGGCGAAGGCGCAGAGCGGCGATCCGCTCATGGGCGGCCCTTCCTTTGTGGGGGCGATACGCGGTCTCGATGCGCAAGAGCTTGCCGGTCTCACGCTCTTCTTCGGCGCGTTGATTTTCGCGGTCGTGACGGCCGTCTTGCTGATCCGCACCCGCGACCGGCTGAGGGTCGAACGCGCGCACGCGCGTGCCGAGGTGGCGGCTCGCGATGGCGAAATCGACCGGCTCTACGGCCTGCTGCTCGCCGAACCTCAGGTCATCGTCGCCTGGAGCCGCGGCGCCGCGCCGCAGATCATCGGCAATCCCGCGACCATCGCGCCGGAGATCGCCCCGGAACGCCTCATGAGCTTCGCGGCCTGGCTACGGCCCGAGCAGGCGTCCCGTCTGGACGCCGTGGTCGACCGGCTGCTCACGCGGGGTGAAGCCTTTTCGATCGCGCTGACCACTGCGGCGGGACGCCATGTGTCAGCGGAGGGCCGCGCGATCGGCGGCAGCGCCACGCTGCGACTCCATGACGTGAGCGGCCTCAGGAGAGAAATCGCCGAGGTGACCCACCGTTTGCAGAGGCAACAGGCCGATGCGGATGCGCAGCGCGCCCTCCTCGAAGCGCTTCCATCTCCGGTGTGGACGCGCGATCCCGGCGGAGGGCTTACGTTCGTGAACCCGGCCTTTGCCCGCGCCGCCGGGGCGGCCGACCCCGCGAGCGCGATGGCGAATGGATGCGAGCTCTTTGACTTGAGCGCCCGCGCGGAAATCGAGCGCCGGCGCCGCCGCGGCAGCGCCTATTCGGGCCGTACCGCCATCAATGTCTCCGGCGCGCGCCGCGTCTTCGACGTCTTCGAAACGCCGACAGCGCGCGGCAGCGCCGGAATATGTCAAGACGTGACCGAGCTCGAAACGCTACGGTCCGACTTCGTCTCCACGGTCGACGCCCATCGCCGCACGCTCGACCAGCTATCGACCGCGGTCGCCATATTCGGTGCCAATCACAATTTGGCCTTCTACAATTCCGCCTATCGGACATTGTGGGAAATCGATGCCGGATTTCTCGACCGCCACCCGGCAGATTCCGCCGTGATCGACCGCTTGCGGGCGGCGCGGCGGCTGCCCGAGCAACAGGATTTCCGGGCGTGGAAGGCCCAGCTTCACCGCGCCTACCGCGCCCGCGACCCCGCCACCTACGAATGGCATCTGCCGGACCAGCGCACACTGCGCGTCGTGACCACGCCCAATCCGGATGGCGGCGTCACCTACCTGTTCGATGACGTTACCGAGCGTCTCAACCTCGAACGCCGGTTCGACGCGCTGATCCGCGTCCAAGGTGAGACGCTCGACAATCTCACCGAGGCCGTCGCGGTGTTCGGCAGCGACGGGCGAGTCCGGCTGTACAATCCAGTGTTCGAGAAGATGTGGCAATTGTCGCCCGACATGCTCGACGAGCACCCCCATATCGAGGCCGTGATCGAGCAATGCCGGCTGTTCCATCGCGGCCACGAGACATGGCAGTCGCTGCGCGCCGCCGTGACGGCGATCGACAGCCGCGAGCCGATCTTGCGCCGCATCGAGCGGACCGATGGCAGCATCATCGATTGCCGCACCGTGCGGCTGCCGGATGGCGCGACCTTGATGACGTTCAAGGACGTCACCGATTCGGTGAATGTCGAACGCGCTCTGAAGGAGTACAACACGGCGCTGGAAGAGGCGAACAAGATCAAGATGGATTTCGTCAGCCACGTGTCCTACGAGCTGCGATCGCCGCTGACCAACATTATCGGATTTGCGCATTTTCTCGGCGATCCGTCGACCGGGCCGCTGACCGCCAAGCAGGCGGAATATCTCGGCTACATCACGGTTTCCAGCAATGCGCTGCTCGCCATCATCAACAACATCCTCGATCTCGCCTCGATCGGCGCCGGAGCGATGACGCTCGCTCTCGACCGCGTCGATATCCGCGCCGCCATGGCGGCCGCCGTCGAGGGTGTGCAGGACCGCCTGGTCAAGAACAGCATCAAACTGGAGCTCTCCGCGCCCCGCGACATCGGCAGCTTCGTGGCCGATGAACGGCGCATCCGCCAGATCCTGTTCAACCTGCTGTCCAACGCCATCGGGTTCTCGCCGCCGGGCGGAACGGTGGTGCTCATGGCCGAGCGGGCGCGGGATCAGGTCGCGTTCACCGTCAAGGATTACGGTCCCGGCATTCCGAGCGAAATTAAGGACAAGGTGTTCGACTGGTTCGAGTCCCACACCGACGGCACCCACCATCGCGGCGCCGGCCTTGGACTGTCGATCGTGCGCTCCTTCGTCGAGCTGCACCGCGGCACCGTGCGGATCGATTCCGTTCCGGGACAAGGCACAACGGTGGTATGTGCCTTCCCGCTTGCGGCCGAAGCCGCGCGGGATGCGGCCGAATAGACAGTCCACTGACGGGCGCGACCGTCGGCTGGGTGCGGTTGCCCGGCCGGGGCGAGGTTTGGCGCTACTTTTGCATGCATGTGATCTAGCTCACACTTGATAGCCATAGGTGCGATATCCTTTGCTTCCGCTCGTTAGCAGGTGCATCAGCGGGAGGAAGCAATGTCGATGTTGCGTGAGATGATGGGCGTTGCCACCGAGTGTTTGAACCGACCAGGGACTGTATCGGTGTGGTCCAATGAGCTTGGCAAATACGTTTGTGTCGAGGATCTCCGGTACAAGGAAATGGTGGCCAAGCAGCAGACAGAGCCGCCTGGAGATCATCTGCCAATCAATCCTGCCTTCAAACTAGTGTTCCTTGCGGCTGCGGGTGGCACACTCTTATTTGTGCTCATTTGCGTCGCCGTTACGATTATTGCCGGCAGGGACATGCCGCCCCTCTTGGAGAAACTCGTTACCGGCATGTTCGATCTTGCAAAGATCGGGTTCGGCGCGGTCGTAGGCTTGCTGGGAAGTCGGAGCCTACTCGGCGATTCTCAAAAGCGTCCACGCAGTCCACCCTCGGACCGTCGCCGGCAAAGCTGAGCGAACGCCTGCCCGCCCCGCGCGAGCGGAAGCGCCCCCACGCGATTCGCTTCGCCGGACGGGCGCATCGGTCCTAACGAACCGCTACGCGAGTACGTCCAGGCCCTTCCGATCGACAAGCTCAAGGAGCTTGCTGGCGGCCCCACTCGGCTTCTTTGTGCCCTGTTCCCAGGCCGCGACCGTTGTTTTCCCAACGTTGAGACATGCGGCGAACACGCTCTGACTGGCGCGATTCTTGGTCCGAATTCGCATGACATCCTTTGCGGTGAACTGCGGACACGGATCAAGGCAGAGCGCATCGAACTCGCGCATCGTGAGGTCGTTCATGTGACCGGTATCGTGCAGCCGCTTGGCCGACCTATGTACGCTCTTGAGGATTTTGCTCATGGCACCTGACCTCGATAACGGACTCATCCGCACCATTCGGATAGATTCCATTACAGGGCAAGGCCCCAGCATGGTATGGACCTCCCGCTCGCCGCCGAGACGGCGCGGGATGCGGCCGAATGAGCAATGGGTAGACCGGGGCTGATGACGATGCAGACCTACTCTTCCGACCCTCCGGGATCCATGTTGGTATTGCCGAACGAGGAGGCGACCCGGCGGTTGGCGGCCGATGTCGCCAACATGCTGGAGCCCGGCGACTTCATCGCGCTGTCGGGCGATCTCGGCGCCGGCAAGACGACGTTCGTGCGCGCCATGATCGCGCATCTCGCGAGCGACGCCGCCATTGAGGTGCCGAGCCCGACCTTTACGCTGGTGCAACACTACGATTTGCCGCGTTTTCGCGTCGTGCATGCGGATCTCTACCGCGTGGCCGGCGCCGATGAGCTCACCGAACTCGGCCTTGATGAGACCGCGGGCTCGGTTGTGATGATGGAATGGCCGGACCGCGCCGGCGGCGCGCTGCCGCAAGACCGCATCGATATTGCGTTCACACTCGCTCCCCAAGACGGGATCGAACATCGTGTCGTCCATATGGACGGGCGCGGCGCCGCGACGGCGCGGGTTGATCGCCTCGGCGCCATGCTGGGATTTCTCGACAAGGCCGGCTTCGGCACGGCCGCACGCGCGCGCATCGCCGGCGATGCATCGACCCGCTCCTATGAGCGGCTGGTCAACCGCGGCAACCGGTTCATTCTGATGAACTCACCGCGCCGGCCGGACGGTCCGCCGATCAAGCGCGGCCTGCCCTATAGCGCGATCGCGCACCTCGCCGAGGACGTGAAGCCCTTTGTGGCGGTCGCCAACGCGCTACGCGAGCGCGGCTTCTCGGCGCCGAAGATTTTCCACGCCGACCACGATGCCGGGTTTGCGGTGGTCGAGGATCTCGGCACCGAGCTCATCGTTGCCGGCGACCCACCGCTGCCGATCCCGGAGCGCTATGAGCGGGCCGTTGACGTGCTGATCGAGTTGCACCGGCATGACCTGCCCGATGTGCTCCCGGTCACGCCGGACGTGGACTATCGGATTGCCCCATACGATCTCGATGCGTTCCTCATCGAAGTGGAACTGCTGGTCGATTGGTACTTGCCGCTGCGCGGCGCGGCCGCGAGCGCGCAGGCGCGTGCCGCGTTCCTGTCGCTCTGGCGTGACGCGCTGCGTCCCGCGCTCGATGCGCGAAAGACCTGGGTCTTGCGCGACTTCCATTCGCCGAATCTGTTGTGGCTTGCCGACCGGTCAGGCATCGCCCAGATCGGCTTGCTGGATTTCCAGGATGCCGTGATAGGGCCTGAGGCTTTTGACGTCGCCTCGCTGCTCCAGGATGCCCGCGTCGGTGTGGTGGAGGAGCTGGAGACTGCGCTGTTCACGCGTTACGTGCAGGCGCGCCGGGCACACGATCCCGGTTTCGACCCCGACGCGTTCGGGAGGCTCTACGCGACGCTTGCCGCCCAACGGGCGACGAAAATCCTCGGCATTTTCGCGCGGCTCGACCGCCGCGACGGCAAGCCCCAATACTTGCGGCACCTGCCCCGCATCCGCGCCTATGCGTGTCGCGCGCTGCGCCACCCGGCACTTGCAGCGCTCCGTGAGTGGTATGACGCGCACGTGCCGCCGCCTTGACGAGAGCACATGCCGACGAAAAACGAACGGCCTCTCCGCCGTCATGCCCGCGCTTGTCGCACGGGTGTCCGGCACGGTTTGTGCTTGAAGGAGCGCACGGCATTGATTCTACTCGATTTCAGTTGGTTGCGAATCATCTGAACCGAGAAAGGATCAAAGCCGTGCGGCACCAGATTATCGTTTTTCATGAGCTTCTGAAGCAGGTTCCGTGGGCGGTCGTTGATCGTGCTGTGGATGAAACTGGGGCCGACGATGATCCTCGCTGCATTAAGACCAGGGGTCATCTGATCGCGATGCTGCATGCACAGCTTTCTGGTGCGCGGGGCCTGCGGGAGATCGAAGCGGACCTGCAAAGCCACGCCGGCAAGCTTCATCATCTGGGCGGCTGCACCATATCGAGGTCGGCGCTGTCGGATTCCAACGCTTTGCGTCCTTTCGAAATCTTTGCCCGCTTGCTTTCGGCTCTGATGGCTTCGTTGCAGGCCGGCTATCGCCGCAAAATCGACGATTGCGTGCGCCTGATTGATTCGACCAGCGTGCAGCTGAGCAGCCTGAGCGGCAAATGGGCGACGTTTTCGGCGGGGGTTTGCGGCGCCAAGGCGCACATCATCTACGATCCCGATGCCGACCAGCCGCTCTACCTGATGGTGACGCCCTCCAACGTCAATGACATCACGGCCGCCAAGGAGATGCCGATCGAGGCCGGAGCAACCTACGTCTTCGACTTGGGCTACTACGATTATGGCTGGTGGGCGAAGCTTGATCAGGCGGGCTGCCGCATCGTCACGCGCCTCAAATCCAATACGCCTTTTACAGTTGTGGAAGAACGGCCGGTCCCGCGGGCATCGTCGGTCCTGAGCGATCGCACCGGATATCTTCCAAATCGGCTCGCGGCGTCCCGCAAAAACCCCATGTCGGGTCTCGTGCGCGAAGTTCAGGTCATGATCGAGACCGGCAAGGTGCTGCGCATCTTCACCAATGATCTGGAGGCCAGCGCGCAGGAAATTGCCGACTTGTACAAACGTCGGTGGGCCATCGAGCTGTTCTTCCGATGGGTCAAGCAGACCTTGAAGATCACTCACTTCTTCGGAACCTCCGAAAACGCTGTGCGGATTCAGATCGCGGTCGCACTGATCGCCTTCCTGTTGCTGCGCCTCGCGCATGACGCCAACAAAATCGTCGCAAGTCCGCTCACATTCGCGCGGCTCATCCGCGCCAATCTGATGCACCGGCGGCCAATCGCAGACCTTCTCAAACCCCCGCCGACGCCCGAACCGCAACAGCCCAGATTTGATTTTGGGCCATATGCCACAAGGGCAGCGCACCGCCGCCGAAATGCGCGCGTACCCGTCATCATGGAGAAGGCCGCATGATAAGCACAAACCGTGCCGGACACTCGTGGGACAAGCCCGGCCATGACGTCGTGGCGTCACATTCTTGTTTGGTTTGTTGACGACACTCGTCAATCCGTTTGATTCGAACATGATGAAATCCAACGCTTCCCCGGTCCCCCGCCGCGCCATGGTGCTCGCGGCTGGATTGGGCGTGCGGATGCGTCCGCTTTCCGATGCAACGCCGAAGCCCCTTGTCGCGGTGGCCCGAAAAGCATTGATCGATCACGTGCTCGACCGCCTGGCGGAGGCGGGCGTCGAGACGGCGGTGGTCAATGTTCACTATCTCGCCGATCAGATCGAACGGCACCTTGCCGGCCGGCAGGCGCCGAAGATCGTGATCTCGGATGAGCGTGACGAACTGCTCGACACCGGGGGCGGGGTCGTCAAGGCGCTCCGTGTTCTCGGTACGGCGCCGTTCTTTCACCTCAACTCCGACGCCATCTGGATCGACGGGGTGAGACCCAATCTCCTCCGTCTTGCCGAGATTTTCGATCCCGCCCGCATGGACGCGCTGTTGCTGCTGGCGGCCACCTCAACGAGCGTGGGCTATGCGGGCCGTGGCGATTTCACGATGGCACCAGACGGCCGGATCAGCCGGCGCCGCGAACGGGAGATTGTGCCGTTCGTCTATGCGGGCGTCGCGATCCTCAGCGCGGCGTTGTTTTCCACAGCCCCCCCTGGCGCCTTCTCGCTCAATCTGCTGTTTGATCGCGCGATCGAGGCTGGCCGGCTCTACGGCCTGCGCCTGGAAGGCGTGTGGATGCATGTCGGAACCCCGGAGGCGATCGCCGACGCCGAGGCTGCGATCGTTGCCAGCGTCGCGTGATAAAATGCCGATGGGGGGATCACCTGCCCCCTCCCTACCCTCCTCTCTTGTAGCCCGGATGGAGCGTCAGCGAAATCCGGGATAGATAGGCCGTCCCCGGATTACGCGGAGTTTATCATCGGGCCGGCCCACCGGGTCCGGCCTCTGGCCGGCCCGATGGCAGGCTCCAGCCGGACCCGGTGGCTCCATCCGGGCTACAGAAAGGGGAAGGTAGGAGGGGGGCAATCCATGAATCGTCCGGTAGTTCAGCGGCCGCACGCGCGGACCACGATGCAGTTGTCCCTCCCCTTCCCTTCTCCAGAGGAGGAAAGGGCAGGGGGGCCGCCTGCGGCATCGCGCGTGTTCACCATTCCGCCGTCGGCGCCGTTTCTGCCGACGCTGGTACGCGCACTGCGCGACGGCCGGCTGGTGGCGGATTTCACCCCGGGCCCGCTCGATTTTGCCGACGTGACCATATTTCTGCCGACACGGCGCGCCTGCCGGCTTGCCCGTGACACGTTTCTGCAGGTTCTGGGCGTCGACGCGGCGGTGCTGCCCCGTCTCGTGCCCATCGGCGATATCGATGAGGACGAGCTCATCTTCGCCGACATGGCGACGGGCAATGTCGCCGCCGACTCCCTCGCTCTGCCGCCCGCGCTCGGCGGACTGGAGCGACGCTTTCTGCTGGCGCGGCTGGTGCGCAAATGGGCCGAGCAGATCGCGCCCGCAGCCGGCGAGACGCCGCTGGTGATGCGCCATCCGGCAGCGGCCCTGGCGCTCGCCGACGACCTCGCCCGGCTGATGGATGATATGACGACCCGGGAGGTGCCATGGCAGCGCCTCGACGGACTGGTTCCTGACGAACTCGATCAATACTGGCAGCTGACGCTGCGGTTCCTGTTGATAGCACGCGAGGTGTGGCCCGCCATTCTCGCCGAACGCGGCGCCATCGAGCCGGCGATGCGGCGCGATCGCTTGATCGCCGCCGAGGCCGCGCGCCTCGCCGCGCGCCCGGGTAAACCAGTCATCGCGGCCGGTTCGACCGGCTCCATGCCGGCAACGGCCAAGCTGCTCGCGACCATCGCGGGCCTGCCCCATGGCGCCGTGGTGCTCCCCGGCCTCGACACCGAGCTTGATGACGAATCGTGGGACGCCATCGGTGGCGCGGCGCCGCTGGGGCGTGCCTCGCTTGCGCCGGCCCCGGGACATCCGCAGTTCGCCTTGCATGGGCTTCTTGCCCGTATGGGCGTTGACCGCCGCGAAGTGGGGCTTCTCGCGCCGCCATCGTCCCACCGCCGCGAGACGCTCTTGAGCGAAGCGCTGCGTCCGGCGGCCGCGACCGACAAGTGGCGCACCCGGCTCGACGAGATCGGCGTGGTGATCGCGCCGGCGCTTGCCGGCGTAACGGTGATTGCGGCCGCCAATGCGGAAGAAGAGGCGCTCGCTGTCGCGGTGGTGTTGCGCGAGGTTCAGTCCGAACCGGGGCGCACGGCTGCACTGGTGACCCCGGACCGCGCGCTGGCGCGACGGGTCGCCGTGATGCTGCGGCGCTGGAACATCGCGGCCGATGATACAGGGGGCGACCCGCTCGCCGATACGGCAGCCGGCGTGTTCTGCCGGCTCTTTGCGGAAGCGGCGGCTTGCGGCCTGGCGCCGACGCAACTGCTGGCGCTGCTCAAGCATCCGTTGGCCCGGTTCGGCGCCGACGAGGTTCGTCACGGGCGCGGCGTCGCAGCGCTGGAGCGGGCCATTCTTCGCGGCCCGCGTCCCCGCCCGGGTTCGCCCGGTCTCATAGCGGCCCTGGCTGGCTTTCGCGCCGAGCTTGCCAAGCTCAAACGTGGCGACACCTCGGACATTCACCGCAGCGAACCGCGCGCGTCTCTTCATGCCGCGGAACTTGACGAAGCGGAGGGGCTGCTTCGACGCGTCGCCACGGCGCTCGAGCCCCTTGAGTCCGTCGCCGTTTCGTCCGGCAGTCAGGATTTCGCCGGCCTTGCGGTGCGCCATCGCGAAGCGCTCCGGCGGGCCGGCGCCGACGAGTCCGGCCGCACGTTTGCGGGCCCGGATAGCGCGGCACTGGCTGCGGCATTTGACGAGATCACCCAAAAGGTCGGGCCTTTCGCGGTATCCCTTAAGGATTACCCGGAGCTGTTCGCAGCCGCGATCGCGGACCGGGTGGTTCGCCGTCCCGATGCTCCCGGCAGTCGCATCCGCATTTACGGGCCGCTGGAAGCGCGGCTGACCAGCGCCGATCGTGTCGTTGTCGGCTCCCTGGTGGAAGGCGTATGGCCGGGAGATTCACGCGCCGATCCGTGGCTGAGCCGGCCGATGCGCCAGGCGCTCGGCCTTGATCCTCCGGAGCGCCGCATCGGTCTTGCGGCCCACGATTTCGCGCAATTGCTTGGCACGCGCGAGGTATTTGTCACCTATCCGGCCAAGCGCGGCGGCGCCCCAACGGTGCCCTCGCGCTTCGTGCAGAGGCTTGCGGCGGTCGCGGGCACGGCGCCATGGCAACAGGCGGTCGCCCGTGGCGAACGCTACCGCGCGCTTTGCCACCGCCTCGACGCGCCGGCTGCGCCGCCGCGGCCGATTGCCCGGCCATCGCCGCGCCCGCCGCGCGACGCCCGGCCGACCTTGCTGTCAGTGACCGACATCGAGCATTGGCTGCGTGATCCATACACGATATACGCCAAGCACATTCTCAAGCTGCCGCGCCTTGACCCGGTCGATGACCGGCCGGGAGCGGCAGAGCGCGGCAGTATCATCCACCGCGCCATCGGCGACTTTGCCAAGACCTATCCCGACGCATTGCCGGATGATCCTTACGGCGAATTGTTGCGTTTCGGCGAACGGCACTTCGCGCCACTCAAGGATTTTCCTGAGGCGCGCGCATTCTGGTGGCCGCGTTATGAACGCATCGCGCGCTGGTTCAAAGATTTCGAAACCAGGCGCCGCGCCAATATCGCGGCGGCTCACGCGGAAATCCGTGGCGAGCTGTCGATTGAGGCCGGAGATCGGACTTTCCGACTCATCGGCCGCGCCGACCGCATCGAACGCCTCGCCGACGGTGGCTACGCCGTTCTGGATTTCAAGACCGGCACGCCGCCGACGAGCCCGCAAGTGCAGATCGGCGTCGCGCCCCAACTGACCCTGGAAGCCGCAATGCTGCGCAACGGCGGCTTTCCCGGGCTCGCCCCCGGCGGCGCCATCGCCGCGCTCGTCTATGTCAAGCTCAGCGGCGGCAGCCCCGCGGGCGAAGAGCGCGTCATCGATTTCAAGAATCGGAGCCTCGACGCCGCGGCCGACGAGGCGCTCGCACAGCTCAAGGCGCTGGTCGTCCGCTTCGAAGATGAAAGCACGCCCTACCGCGCGCTCGCTCTCTCCATGTGGAAGGATCGCTACGGCACCTACGACGACCTTGCACGCGTCAAGGAGTGGTCGCAGTTGGGCGGAGAGGAGGAAGAGGAATGAGCTTCATCCGCATCATTCCGGATTCGGTGCGCAGCCGGCAGGCGGAGGCCTCCGACCCGGCGGCGGCCGTGTTCGTTTCCGCCAACGCCGGCTCGGGCAAGACCCATGTGCTGGCGCAACGCGTCATCAGGCTCATGCTCGACGGCTCCCCGGCGGGCGTCGATCCGTCGAGAATCCTCTGCATCACGTTCACCAAGGCGGCGGCCGCCAACATGGCGGCGCGGGTTTACGATCAACTGAAAGGTTGGATCGCGCTCGACGATGATACGCTTGATCAGGCCATGCGGGAGATCGGCGTTACGGATATCGACGCCGCCAAACGCCAACGCGCCCGGCGCCTGTTTGCGGCGGCGCTCGAGACGCCCGGCGGACTCAAGGTGCAGACCATTCATGCGTTCTGTACCCGCATCCTGCAACAGTTCCCGTTCGAAAGCGACGTGGCGGCGCATTTCACCGTGTTGGAGGAGCGCGCACAGAGCGAGATGCTGGAACGCGCCAGGACGGCGGTGCTGCTTGAAGCCGCCGCGGCGCCGGACAAGCCCCTCGGCCGCGCCCTCAAAGTCGCGGTTGCGGCCGCCGCGGACACCAGGCTTGTGGCCGTGCTGAACGAGGCCACTACCAAGCGCGCGAAGCTCATGGCCTGGGTCGAGGGCGGCTTCGAACGCGCTGTAGGGCAATTGTCGGCGGTCCTCGGCATCGACGTAAATGACGACCGCGCCCGGGTCGAAAAAGACATCATTGAAGGGCCGCACCTGCCGTTGTCTCATTGGGAGGGTATCGCTGGGACGTTCAAGGCGGACGGCACACCTGCCGATCATAAGCAGGCGGAGCGCTTGGCGGCAGCGCTGGCGGCATCCGATGACGAACGGATCGCCCATTATTTCAGCGTCTTTTTGACTCAAGAACAGAAGCCCCGGGACAGTCTGATTACGTCCGGGCTCGCCAAAAAGTGGCCGGACCTTGCGGAAGCGCTCAGCGCCGAACAGGCGCGTGTGGCCCGCCTCGTCGAGCGTCGCAACGGCATCATCTGCCGCGACCGGACGGCAGCGCTGGTGACCATCGCGGTCGAGATGATCAGGCGTTACACCGATGAAAAGGAGCGCCGCGGTCTTCTCGACTATGACGATCTGATCGACAAGACCCATCGCCTGCTGGCCGAATGCGACCCGAACTGGGTGCACTATAAGCTCGATCTCGGTTTAGATCACATACTGATCGACGAAGCGCAGGACACCAGCGAGAAACAGTGGGACATCATCAAGCGGCTGGTATCGGAATTCGGCGCCAGCGCTGGCGTGCGGGGGCCAGAGGGCCGCACGGTTTTCGCCGTGGGGGACGAAAAGCAATCGATTTTCTCATTTCAAGGCGCCGCACCGCGCGAATACGACGCTGCACGGCGGCATTTCGAGAAGCACTTCCTCGCCTCTGACGTTTCTTGGCGCTTTGTGCGGTTCGACCATTCGTTCCGCTCGGGAGAGAACGTCCTCGGCGCGGTCGATAATGTGTTCCGGTTCCCCGATATCTATCGGAGCATCGGGTCGGACCGCGACGGCGAACTCGCTCACAAGCTCACTCATTTGGCGCTGCCCGGCGCCGCGCCCGGGCTGGTGGAAATCTGGCCCCTGATCGAACCCGACCCCTCACCAGACATGATGGCGTGGGACGCGCCGTTCGACGCTGTTTCGGAGACGAGTCCCCACGTCAAGCTCGCAGCCGAGATCGCCGCGACGGTGCGGGGCTTTATCGAGGGCGGCGTGCCGGTCGGGGCTGAGCCTCGAGCGATGCGTTACGGGGACGTGCTGATTTTGGTGCGCCAGCGGGGGGCGCTGTTCGGCGCGATCATCCGCGCGTTGAAGAACGCGGGCGTTGCGGTTGCCGGCGCCGACCGCCTGGTGCTGACCGAGCATATCGCGATCATCGATCTCATGGCGCTCGCTGACGCGTTGTTGCTCACGCCAGACGACCTTGCGCTGGCGGTCGCGCTCAAGAGCCCGCTGTTCGGCTTCGACGACGATCTGTTGTTCGAGCTGGCGTGGGAGCGGCGCGCAAGCCTGCGCGCAACCCTCGCGGCGCGCGCCGCCGACCGAGTGGAGTTTGCTGCGGCCGACGCGCTGTTGCGCCGTTGCGACGTGCGGGCGCGCCACGACCGCCCGTTCGCCTTCTTCGCCTGGTTGCTCGGGCCGGAACAGGGACGGGGTAAGATTTTCGCCCGGCTCGGCCTCGAAGCGGCTGACGCGCTCGATGAGTTCCTGGAACTCGCGCTCGAATATGAAACGCACGAAGCCCCGTCGCTGCAGGGCTTCGTCGCGTGGCTGAGAAGTGCGACCACCGTCGTCAAGCGCGACATGGAAACCACCCGCGACGAGGTGCGGGTCATGACGGTACACGGCGCCAAGGGCCTTGAAGCGCCGGTGGTGATCCTCGCCGACACCACCACGCCGCCCAAAGGCTCTCATCAGCCGACGCTCCTTGAGATCGAGCCCACATGCATCGTCTGGGCGGGGCGCCGCGATCAGGATGTGGGCGCTGTCGCGGCGGCGCGCCAGGCGGCGCTCGACGAAAACGAGCACGAGCATCGCCGGCTGTTGTACGTGGCGATGACCCGTGCGGCCGAGCATCTGATCGTGTGCGGCTGCCACGGCAAGAAGAAGCCAAACCCGGACTGCTGGTACGATCTCGTCCGCAAAGGCCTCGACGGCCTGCCAGGATTTGAGGAGATCCGTGACGGCGAGGCGACGAGGTGGCGTTACCGCAAAGTCGGAGAGTCGACTGCCACTCAATGTACGGCATTCGCTTGCGCCCACCCTCCCCTGCAGGGGGAGGGTCGGACTGCCGAAGGCAGTCCGGGGTGGGGTGACAGCGACGCAAGACATGCTGAAGCGCCGTCACCCCCTCCCGGCCCGCTGACGCGGGCCGACCTCCCCCCTCCAGGGGGAGGTGACCCCAGCCCTCTCCAAAATGCTCTAGTCGACCTGCCAGCATGGCTAACAACCCCAGCGCCAACCGACGTTACTCGCTCCGTCACGGTATCGCCGTCGTCCGCTTACGACGACGCCCTCGCCCCGCAGGCGGCACCACGGCAGCGGAACGCCGCGCAGGAACAGGCGCAAGCGCAGGCGTTGGCGCGCGGGACGCTTATCCATCGGCTGCTGCAGTCGCTACCCGATATCGAGCCGGCGCGCCGCGAGGCTGCCGCGCACAGCTTCCTCGCGCGCGCCGCCGCTGCGTTCAGCACGGACGAGCGTGATCGGTTCGTTTGTCAGACGCTCGCCATCTTCGCCGATCCGCGATTCGCGGAGTTATTCGCGTCGGGGAGTCGCGCCGAGGTGCCGATCGTGGGCCGTCTCCGGAGCACCGGAGGTTCTGAAATTCTGGTGTCGGGCCAGATCGACCGGCTTGCGATCACGCCGCATGCCGTGTTGATCGCCGACTACAAAACCAATCGCGATCCGCCGACAAATGTCGACGCGGCCCCGTGGGCCTATGTGGGGCAGCTTGCGCTCTATCGCGCGGTCTTAAGCAAAATCTATCCGGACCGGCCGATCAGGGCCGCACTGGTGTGGACCGAGCCGCCCGACCTGATGGAGCTTCCAGCCAACATGCTCGATCAAGCGGTCGTGCGCATCACCTCCGGGTGAGCGCGCCTTGACGCCACAGGATCGCCTCCCTACGTTCGGCGTACAAACCCCGGGGGCGCCGGACGCGCCCAAAATCTTAGCGGACGAAGAGGTGTCCCATGGGTGTTGGGAAGGTATCCGATGCTGATTTCGAGGCCAAAGTACTCAAATCCGCCGAGCCGGTGGTCGTCGATTTCTGGGCCGAATGGTGCGGTCCATGCCGGATGATTGCGCCGGCGCTCGAGGAGCTCGCGGAAGGCGTACTGTCCGGCAAGGTGAAGATCGTCAAGCTCAATGTCGACGAGAATCCCAAGACCGCCGCGAAATACAACGTGATGTCGATCCCGACGCTGATGGTTTTCAAGAACGGCGAAATGGCCTCCCGCCAAGTCGGCGCCGCCCCCAAGGCGAAGCTTGAGCAATGGATCACCACGGCCGCGGGAGCCGTCGTCTGAGCTGTAAGATGGATTGAGTCGTAGGGTGGGCAAAGGCGCATTGCCGCGGTGGCAACTTTTATTCTGTCGTCTCCTGCGCCTTTGCCCACACTGTCCAACCTCGCCGTTTTGACCGCGTGGGCAAAGTCGCGCAAGGCGAGTGCGCTACTTGCCCAGCTCCCGCAGACGACTTTGCCCACCCTACTGACTGCGCTGACCGACAGCCCCTCAATTCGGCACCGTCCCATTCGCCGCCAGCACTTCGCCGGCAAGGTAGAGTGAACCGGTGATGAGAATGCGCGGCGGCGGACTGAGGTCGAGCGCCGCGATCGCGGCGAACGCCGCCGTGATGCCGGCGGCAGCGTCGGCCGCGATGCCGATGGCCCGCGCGGCCGACGCGATGGCCTCCGGCGGCAGACTCTTGTCGGAGGCGATCGGCACCGCGATCAGACGGCGCGCAAGGCCGATGAAGTTGCGCAGGAATCCGTCCAAATCCTTGGTCGCCAGCATGCCCACGACCAGCACGACAGGGCGTGACACCCGCTCCTCGAGATCGCCGAGCGCTGCCGCGATGATCCGCCCGCCGTCCGGGTTGTGGCCGCCGTCGAGCCAGATTTCGCTCCCGGCGGGCGCCCGCGCCACCAGGGGCCCCGTGGCGAGGCGCTGCATGCGCGCCGGCCAATCCACCTTCTGCAGCCCTTCCTCGTAGGCGCTCGTCGGCAGCCGAAAGCCGGCGGCGCGCAATGCCGCAACCGCGAGACCGGCGTTGTCGATCTGATGGCGTCCGAACAGGCGCGGGCTCGGCAAGTCCAAGAGGCCCTGCCGGTCCTGATAGACGAGACGGCCGCGCTCCTCGCTCGCCATCCAGTCCTGACCCGCCACGTGAAGCGCCGCGCCGACCTCTTCGGCGTGCCGGATGAGCACCGACTGCGGTCCCTCGGTCTGCCGGCCGATCACGGCGGGCGTTCCGCGCCGCATGATTGAGGCCTTCTCGCTGGTGATTTTTTCCAAAGTGTCGCCGAGAAAGTCCACATGGTCCATGGATATCGGCGTGATGACGCTGGCGAGCGGCTGCGGCACCACGTTGGTGGCGTCGAGCCGGCCGCCGAGCCCGACTTCGAGCAGCGCGACGTC
>WNFT01007838.1_pt1 | contig 18633 bp, 13 predicted proteins | sample 5400191 | NCBI WGS metagenome assembly WNFT01 (sample SAMN13153359, study PRJNA577476) | soil metagenome | isolation source: 80 cm saprolite under Madrone tree | place: USA:California | collected 2016-06-14 | reverse complement strand
GGCCCTTGTAGTTGGCGCGCAGCCAGGTATCGATCCAGAAGCTCTCGATGCGGACGATCTCCTTCTGCTCGTCGCCCATCGAGCCCGAGACGTCCATCATGTAGATCACCACCGCGTTCGACTGCGGCAGCTCGGTCAGACGCCAGCTCCGGTACCGCTTGTCCTCGCGCGTGGGAACGACGATGGGGATCTTGGGATTGTAAGTCCCGGAAGCGATGCTCCGCTTCAGCGCCTGCTTGTAGGTGCGTTTGAAGTGGCGCAGGGACTCGGGGCCGGTGGTGTGCACGCCGGTGTACTTCACCTTGGGCGTGGTCAAGTTCTTCTTGCCCTTGCTCTGGATGCGCGGGAGCGCCAGCTCCTCGCCCAGGATCTCCGCCAGCTCGTCGAGCGAGAGATCCACTTCCAGCGAGTGCTGCCCTTCCCCCTGCCCCGCCTTGCCCCTCCCGTCACCTTCGACGGCGCCGGGAGCGAGCACGGTGCCGGGCTGACCGTCGCCCTGCCCCACGCCCCCCTGGTCCTTGTGGCCGTAGCGGAAGTGCGGGATGTCGATGGACGGGACCGGGATGGTGATCAGGTCCTTGCCCTTCTTCCCGATCATCTCGCCCTTCTGGATGTACTTGCGGAGATTCTCCTTGATCCGCCCGCGGATGATCTCGCGGAACCGGGAGTGGTCCTGTTTGATCTTCAGCGGCACCCGGACCTCCAGTGCTGCAGTGTAGTCCCCAAGCGCGGCCGCTCAAAGTTGTTGTACAGGTCTGACGGGTACGTTCTAGCGTTCCATCCGCAAGATCTCACCACCGCGAGTGAAGAAGATCGACCCGTAAAGCGCTGCAAGCCCCAGCGCCGCGAACTGCGCGACTCCCCGTCCGCCCCCGCCCATCCCCCCGCGAGCAACGTAGGCACTGAGAAGTCGTGCTTCAACGACGGGCGGCGGAAGGCCGCTAATCCTTCGCGTCGCCTCTCGCGAAGATCGACGCCACGAAGTTGAGCACGTCGGTGCTGCAGATCTCGCAATACCCGTAGGACTTGATCATGCGGTCCTTGACGATGTCGATCTTCTCCTGCGTGTCCTTGTCGACCACGCTGGAGACCAGGTTCTTGAGCTTGATCGAGTCCTTCTGGTCCTCGAAGAGCTTCAGCTCCAGCGCCTTGTGCAGCCGCTCGTTGGTGCGGTAATTGAACGTCTTCCCCTCGATGGCCAGGGCGCCGATGTAGTTCATGATCTCGCGGCGGAAGTCGTCCTTGCGCGACTCGGGGATGTCGATCTTCTCCTCGATGGCGCGCATCAGGCGCTCATCCGGCTCCTCGTACTGGCCGGTGTACTTGTTGCGCACCTTCTCCCGCTGCGTGTACGCCTTGATGTTGTCGATGTAGTTGCCGCAGAGCTTCGCGATGGCGTCCTCGTCGGCCGAGATGGCGCGCTGGACCTCGTTCTTCACGATGTCCTCGTACTCGCCCTTCACCACGCTCAAGAGCTCGCGGTCGCGCTTGCGCACCTCTTCGCTGGAGATCAGCGAGTGGTGCCGCAGCCCGCTCTCCAGCTCGTTGAGCACCATGAAGGGGTTCACGCAGCCCTCTCCCTTGTCGCTCACCAGCGCATTGGAGATCTTGTCCTGCACGTACCGCGGGCTGATCCCCTCCATGCCCTCCCGGTTCGCCTCCTTGCGCAGCTCCTTGATGTTGTCCTCGGTGAAGCCGGGCAAGGTCTTGCCGTTGTACAGCTTGAGCTTCTGCAAGAGCGTCAGGTTGTGCTTCTTCGGCTCCTCGAGCCGCGTGAGCACCGCCCACATCGCCGCCATTTCCAGCGTGTGCGGCGCGATGTGCTTCCCGCGGATCTTGTGCGAGTTGTAGTCCTTCTCGTAGATCTTCACTTCCTCGTTGAGCTTGCTGATGTAGGGGATGTCGATCTTCACCGTGCGGTCCCGGAGGGCCTCCATGAACTCGTTGTTCTGGAGCTTCTTGTACTCGGGCTCGTTGGTGTGCCCGATGATCACCTCGTCGATGTCGGTCTGGGGAAACTTCTTCGGCTTGATCCGGTGCTCCTGGGAGGCGCCCAGCAGGTCGTAGAGGAAGGCCACGTCGAGCTTGAGCACCTCGACGAACTCGATGATGCCGCGGTTGGCGATGTTGAACTCGCCGTCGAAGTTGAAGGCCCGCGGATCCGAGTCCGATCCGTACTCCGCGATCTTGCGGTAGTTCACGTCGCCGGTCAGCTCGGTCGAGTCCTGGTTCTTCTCGTCCTTGGGCTGGAAGGTGCCGATGCCGATGCGGTCCTTCTCGCTGAGCAGCAGGCGCCGCACCCGGACGTGCGACATCACCTTGGCAAAGTCGCCTTTGTACTCGGTCATCAGCTCGCGGAAGATGAGCCGCGAGGCGGGGCACAGATCGCCGCGCACCGGCACCTGGAAGCCCGCGTCGGGCGAGGCGAGGTCCGCAAACACCTTCTCGCGCCACTCCTCGGGGATGAGGAGCAGCGGGTCCTCGTTCATCGGGGAGTTGAACACCTCGCGGTGCGTGCTGCCATCGTCGCGCTTCTTCTCCAGCACCCACGCGAACGTATAGAGCGCGCCTTCCGGCGTGCGCGAGTACTCCTCGATTCCTTTCTTGAGCAGCCGCACGATGGTGCTCTTCGAGGAGCCCACCGGCCCATGCAGCAGGATCACCCGCTTCTCGGTGCCGTATCCCTGGGCGGCGCTCTTGAAGACGTTGACCAGCTTCATCAGCGGAACGTCGAGGCCGTACACCGCGTCCCGGCCGCCGTTCGGCTCGTCGTGGAAGAAGTGGTAGCGGATCAGCCGCTTCTTGTTGTCGATGTACTCGGTCTTCCCGTGGCTGAGGATCATGTCGTAGATGCGCTGGAACGCGGTGCGCGTCACGCGCGGGTTCTCACGCACGATTTTGAGATAGTCCTCGAACGACCCGTCCCAGTGGAGCTCCTTGAAGCTCGTCTTGTCCTGGAGTGCGGCGATCCTCGTCACCAGGTTCATGTCGCCGGAGTCGCGCAGCGTCGGCATCTTGACTTATCCCCTCTGGCGCCCTCTGGCGCCTCGGAACGTGGCGAACGTAGCTTCGCAGCATAGGGCCTGCAACGCGCTCTGACAAAAACGCTTCCCGGGTGACAGCTGTTGCGTTTTGTCCGTCGTCATGCTGCGAAAAGCGTCCTACACTGCATAAAGGTGGACCGGGCGGTGCACAACTTCATTCACCGGAACGCTTGAAGCGCGATCTGCTCGTCCCGCTCGCGGTCGCCGCCCTCGCGCGCGCCTTGCCCTTCGCGTACGGTCACGAGCACTACGGCGACGCGCCGGTGCGCATCGAGCTCGCCGAACGGTGGGCGGCGGATCCCCATCTCTGGCACGGATACCTGGAATCGTATCAGTACGGCCCACTGCACCTCACCCTCATTGGCGCGCTCGTGCGGCTGCTGGGCGACCGCATCTTCGCGGCGCGACTCCTCTCGCTCGCCTGCGGGCTGGCGGGCGTCTGGCTGCTGTACCCACATCCAAGCGAGCGCGACCGGGGCCAGCGAAGCGGTGTTCCTGGCCCTGCTCCTCGGAGCGCTGCTGCTTGCGCTCGAGGACCACGTGCCCGGCTCCGCGCTGCTCCTGGGGGCGGCCGGTCTGGTCCGGTACGACGGGTGGATGTACGTGCCGCTCTTCGGCGCCCTCCTTTTCTGGCGCCGGCGGAGGTTCGTCACCGCGCTGGGTTTCTGCGCGCTCGCCGCCGCTCCCGCGCTGTTCTGGATGTGGGTGAATGCGCGCTGGGCCGGACATCCGCTCGCGCCCATCCACCACATCGACCGCGACCACGCAGAGCTTGCGAGGATGGCGCTCGACAGCTCGGGGCCCTTCTGGACCCGCTTTGGCGCGCTGGTGTATTGGCCCCTGGCTGCGTGTGTCGTGGCGACGCCGGCGCTCGGGTTCCTCGGGCTCTGGGGCTCGGCGCGGGCCGTCCGCCGGCGAGAGCAGGGCTGGGAGCTCGTCGCGCTCGCCTGGATTCCGGCCGCCTACTTCACCTTCCGCGCCGCCGTGATGGCGGACTTCTACCCCATGGCCCGCTTCACGATGGTCGCGGCAGCCCTGTCGCTCGTGTTCGCCCATGATGCCTTGGCGCTCCTGGCCCGTCCGGCCCGCGCAGTCGCGGCTGCCCTGGCGCTGGCGACGCCGTTGGTCCTCGCGGCGCTGTGCTGGAACCGGACGGGAGGCCTCGCGGAATGGGCGCGGCCCCTGGCCCCGATCGGCTCGCTTCCGCCCGGCATCGTCGAGGCCGCGGACTGGCTGAGGGCAAACGCGGCGGGTGACGAGCTGGTGCTGGTGGACGAGAGCACCTACTACCTCGACATCCCCCTGGTGCTGGCCTCCGGGCTTCCAGAGGCGAAGTTGCTACGCTCCCGCTGGAGAGACGACCTCGAGCGAAGGATCGTTTCGCGCGCCCCCACCCTCGCCGTCCTGCTCGAGCACGGGCGCCTGGGCCACTTCAAGGAGGATCGCTTCGAGTTCCGCGAGCTGCCGTTCTGTGCCGCGCAGCGGTACACCTACGCGACCGTGTACCGCCGTTGCGCACCTGCCCCCGCCGGCCAGTAGCTGGCGGCCATCACCCGCGCCGCCTGCGGAAGTAGTCGACCTGGAACTTGCGCACGTTCGCCTCGTGGCACTTCAGGTCGGGACAAAAGACGTGCGTGTGGTCGTTGCGCGAGACGAAGAAGAGATCGTCGCAGGCGACCGGATGCAGCGCGGCCTCCAGCGCGGCCTGCCCCGGGTTGGCGATCGGGCCCGGAGGCAGCCCCTTGATGAAGTACGTGTTGTACGGGTGCTGGAGCGAGAGATCATCCTTGTGGATGTTGTGGTCCCATTTGAAGTCGTGCGAGAGCAGGAGCGCGTAGACCACCGTCGGGTCCGTCTGCAGCCTCATCTTCTTCTTCAGCCGGTTGTGGAACACGCAGGAGATCCGCGGCCGCTCCTCGGGCCGGCCAGTCTCCTTCTCCACGATGCTGGCCAGGGCCACGGCCTGGAGCTCGTCGAGCGTGACCGAGGGAAGGCGCTGGGCGTCGGCCTGCTGCCAGGCTTTCTGGAAGCGGGACACCAGCGCGTGCACGACACCGCTGCAGCCGGCGCCGCGGGGGAGGGAGTAGGTATCGGGGAAGAGGTAGCCCTCCAGCGACGGTCCGGGAACGCCGTACTTCCTCGGGGAGGAGGGATCGCGGGCGATCTTGAGAAACTCTGCTGCCGGGCACAGCCCGCTGGCGGCGATGACCGGCGCTATCTCGTCGGCGCGGAGCCCTTCGGCCACGGTGAAGCGGTACAGCTTGATGTCGCCGCGCACCAGCTTGCCCAGCACGTCGTCCGGAAGCAGCGCTCCGTCGAACTGGTACTCGCCCGCCTTGGTATGCGCGTTGCGCCGGAACCAGTGGAGGTGGGTGAAGAAGCGGTTCGCGTCGGAGACGACGCGCGCGTCCGCCAGGAGCTTCGCCAGCGCGCGGGGGCCGGTGCCGGAGGGGATGGTCACCGTCCGCGAGCCTTCGCCGTACGGCGTGGCCGCGAACCGGCGCTCGTCGGCGAGTCGCCAAGCGAACAGTCCGAGGCCCCCGAGCATCGCCAGCGCGAAGAGCCAGAGAATCGCGCGCTTCATGGGCCCACAGTATAAGGGCGGCCTCCGCGGCGTGGAATTTCCCGCTGCAGCGCGGCAGGGTCGCCGGTGTGCGTTCCTGCGCGGTGGTGGTGCTCGCGCTCCGGCGCTCTCACGCGATCCGGGACTCCGCCGCCGCGAGCTCCTCGTTCTTGTGCTCCCAGCGGGCGTACAGCTCCTCCAGCTTGCGCGACGCGTCCCGGTACGCAGTCACCAGCGGCGTGCTGCGCGCCGGATCCGAGAACAGCGCCGGATCGGCGAGCTGCGCCTCCGCGGACCGCTTCTGCTGCTCGAGCTGCGCGATCCGCTGCTCCAGGTCGGCGATGGCGCGCTTGATCGGCCCCAGCACCTTGTCCCGCTGCTCCCGCTGCAGCGCCCGCTCGCGGCGCGCCTGCGAGCCTTGTCCCCCCGGCACTGCTCTCGGCTGGGCCGCGGGACCGGTCTCCGACGCTTGCGCCGCGCGCCGTCGGGACCAGTCGTCCAGGTCGCCGGGCTGGGCATCGATCTGCCCGTCGCGCACCTCCCAGACCTGGGTCGCCAGCCCGTTCACGAAGCTCCGGTTGTGCGAAACGAACAAGAGCGTGCCCTGGTAACGCGTGAGCGCGTCGATCAGGGCTTCCGACGAGTCGAGATCGAGGTGGTTGGTCGGCTCGTCCATGAGCAGGAAGTTGGAGGGCACCACCAGCAGCCGGGCCAGGGCGACCCGGGCGCGCTCGCCCCCGGAGAGGACGGAGATGCGCTTGTCGACGTCGTCGCCGGAGAAGAGGAAGGCGCCAAGCACGCCGCGCACCCAGCTCTGCGGCTGGGTGGGCACCAGGCCATGCACCTCTTCGAGGACCGTGCGCGAGGGATCGAGCCGCTCGGTGTGGTGCTGCGCGAAGTATCCCGTCACCACGTTGTGCCCCAGCGCCAGGTTGCCCTCGTCGGGCGCGATCTCCTGCGCCAGCAACTTGAGCAGCGTGGTCTTCCCCGCGCCGTTCAAGCCGATGACGGCGATGCGGTCCCCGCGCAGCACCTGGGCCGAGAGGTCCCGGTACACGGACCTTCCGCCATACCCCTTGGAAACGCGATCGAGCCGCGCCACCTCGCGGCCGCTGCGCGGCGCCTCGGGAAAGCGGAAGCGCACGGTGGCGCGCTCCTCCCGCACCTGCACGATCTCTTCCTTCTCCAGCAGCTTGACGCGGCTCTGCACCTGGCGAGCCTTGCTCGCCGTGGCGCGGAACCGCTCGATGAACGCCTGCATCTGCGCTCTGCGGCGGGTCTGCTTCTCCGCCTGCGCGGCGAGCAGGTCCTCTTCCTGCGCCCGCGCCGTCAGATACCGCTCATAGTTGCCCGCATAGCTGCGCAGCCCTTCGGGCTCCAGCGAGAGCACGCGGTCGATCTGGCGGTCGAGGAACTCCCGATCGTGCGAGACGAGCAGGAGCGCCTTGCGCGACCGGCGCAGGAAAGCGTCGAACCACTCCAGCGTGGGGACGTCGAGGTGATTGGTGGGCTCGTCCAGGAGCAAGAGCTCGGGATCCTGCAACAGCAGGGATGCGAGCGCGGCGCGCATCTTCCATCCGCCGGACAGCTCGGAGGCGGGGCGGGCGAACGCCGACTGGGGAAAGCCCAGCCCGGAGAGGATCTCCTCGGCGCGGTGACGGCCGTACAGCTCCTCGTGGTGGCCGAGCTCCTCGTGCAGCTCGGCCAGCTCGCCGCCGAGCTCCACCTGATCCTCCTCCGAGCGCGCTTCCGCCAGCGCGGCCTCGGCGGCGGCGATGCGGGACTCGAGCCAGGTGCGCCCGGGGACGCTGGAGAGAACGCCCTCCAGGATCGATCCCGGCGGCAGCTCCGAGAGCTCCTGCGGCAGATAAGCAGCACGCGCCCTGCGGACCAGCTGCACGCTGCCGGCATCGGGCTCGATCTGGCCCGACAGGATCTTCATCAAGGTGCTCTTGCCGCTGCCGTTCGGGCCGATCAGGCCCACCCGATCGCGGTGTCCGAGCGAGAAGCTGGCGCCGTCCAACAGCACCTTGGGGCCGTAGCGGAGAGAAAGCCCGCGCGCGTGCAGCATCGACATGATCAGCCCGGCCCGGGAAGCGCGCTGCGCAGGCGCTCCGGCGCCACCCCGCGCTTCACCCCATCACCGTCACGACCAGCTTCCGGTTGCGCGGCCCGTCGAACTCGCAGAAGTAGATGGCCTGCCAGGTGCCGAGCCCGAGCTTGCCGCCCTGGACGGGAATGGTCTCGGAGAACCCCAGCACCGCCGCCTTCGCGTGCGCGTGCGCATTGCCTTCCTCGTGCTTGTAGTACTTCTCGTTGCGCGGCACCGCTCGTTCCAGCGCGTTGAGGATGTCCGTCTGCACGTCAGGGTCGGTGTTCTCGTTGACCGTGATCGCGCCGGTGGTGTGTCCGCAGAAGATGGAGCAGAGGCCGGACTGCACGTTGCTGGCGACCACGATGGCGCGCACCCGCTTGGTGACGTCGATCATCTCCTGCTTCTTGGTGGTGGGCAGCTCGATGGTCGCGGTGTGGAACATCACTCGTCTCCCAGGTACTCGACGATCTGCCACAGGGTGGCCAGGTCATGCACGTCCTTCCGCAAGCGGGGCACGGTGAACAACGGAACGCCGCGCAGGATGTCGCGCAGCCGGTCGACCTCTCGCCGGTCCAGATCCGCCAGGATGGCCTGCTCGGCGAGGGTCTGGCAGAGGCGCTCCGCGAGGTTGTTCTCGTCCTTGATCTGCGCGAGCTGCAGCGCCTCGCGCAGCGCTGGCAGGCTGTCGGCGCCTCCGTGCCGCCGCGGATCGCGCTGCACCCGATTGACCACCACGGCCGCGGTGCGGATGCCGTCGACCTCCAGCGCCCGGTGGAAGAAGAGAGCTTCCTGGGTGGTCAAAGGATTTGGGCTGCTGACCAGCACGAAGCCGGTCCGCGGGGAGGCGAGCAGCTCCTTGACCTTCGAAGCGCGCTCCTTGAAGCCTTCGTACATCCCTTCGAACGCGACCATGAAGGCGGCAAGATCGCTGAGGAAGCTCCTTCCGGTGAAGCGGGCCAGCGTCCGCAGCACCAGGTTGGAGGGCCCGGCCAAGAGCCGCAAGCCGACCTTTCCGGCCTTGAGCACGGGCCCGAGGACCAGGCGCATGGCGTTGTTGTCGAGCACGTCGAGGATGCGGTTGGGCGCGCGCAGGAAGTCGAGCGCGTTGCTGGTGGGCGGCGTGTCGAGCACGATCACGTCGAAGCGCCCGTTGGAGTAGACCTCGTACACCTTTTCCATCGCCATGTACTCCAGGCTGCCGGCCATGGCGGTGGAGAGCATCTGGTAGATCTTGTTGTTGAGGATTGCCTCGGCCTGCTGCGGAGTGGGGGCATCGCGGCGCACCAGCTCGTCCCAGGTGCGCTTGAGGTCGAGCATCATCGCCCACATCTCGCCGCGCGGCGAGAGGTTCGCCTCGGCGAAGTGCGCTGGATCGATCCGCGTCTCCTGGTTGCCCAGATGCTTGAGCCCGAGGCTGTTCGCCAGCCGCCGCGCCGGGTCGATGGTCAGGACCAGGCTCCGCTTCCCCACCATCGCGGCGCGGAGCGCCAGCGCCGCGGCGGTGGTGGTCTTTCCCACCCCGCCCGATCCCACGCAGCAGATGACCTTGCGCCCCTCCAGCGGTTTCACAGCGCCCCCTCGATGGCGTGGGCGACCTTGTCGATCGCCTGCGTCCCGAAGCTGCGCTCGAACAGGAAGGGCACCTTCATCAGCTCGCGCGGCACGGTGTCGCGCAACACCGCCTCGTAGTGCCGGGAGAGCTCTGCGCGCGATTCGTGATTGTCGGCCGCCTCGCCCGCGGCGGCCAGGAGCGGCCCCCCGCGAGTCACGGCCGCCACCTCCTGCGGCGTCAACCGCGACGCGAACACCCCGTTGAGGAACAGCGGACCCGCCGGGAAGCGGTGCTGGCGGAGGGCACGATCGAGCTCGACGGCCTCGTTGGCGGGCATCTCCTCGGGAAGAGTGACGATGCAGATGCTGCACTTCGCCGGATCGGCCAGCAGCGACATCATGGAGCGCATGTCGCGCGCGAGCGGCCCTTCGCTCACCAGGCGGAGGAAGGTCTCGGGCACGGTGAGAAAGGTCAGGCCGTGCCCGGTGGCGGGAGCGTCGAGGACCACCAGGTCCCAGCGGGGCCGCCCGCGCTCGGCCTCCTGGGTCGCATGCCACCAGACTTTTCCGAGCATGACGATCTCGGCGAGCGACGGGGCCGCCGCGAGGAAATAACGCGCGGCGGGATTCTCGAAGGCGAGCTTGTAGAGCGTCTCGTACTTCAAGGTCATCAGCGCGTACTCGCGCATCGCCTCGCGCGGCCGGACGTGGACGCTGTAGAGGTTGGAGACGAGCTCGCGGATCTGCGGTCCGGAAGCAGGCTTCCCGAAGAAGTCGGCCACGCGCTCCTTGGCCACCACCTCGCAGACCAGCACTCTTTTTCCGCGCCGTGCGGCCGCCAGCGCCACGGCCGCCGACATCGTGCTCTTACCGGTGCCGCCCTTGCCTGTCACCACGACGAGGCGGCGATCGAGGAGGGCCGGCATGGGGCGCGCGACTGTAGTGTCCGCTCCGAGGTGCGTCAACCTCGCTTGACTTGGTGCGGCACCTCATTAGATTGCGCTGGGACACCCGCCGGGAGACGTGCCCATGCTGCGCGACAACGAAGTGCTGAAGAAGATGATCGCGACCGGGGAAGAGCGGATGAGCAAGCTCGCCTCCCAGATCCTCCAGAACGAGACCTTCATGGGCGCGCTGCAGAAGACCATGAGCGCCGCGCTGGAAGCGAAGGCGACGGCGGAGCGCGCGGCCCAGACGGCCCTGGGGGCGATGAACATCCCGACCTCCGGCGACGTGAAGAAGCTGGAGGGGAAGATCGAAGAGCTGGAGAAGGTCTTCGAGGGCCTGTCGGCGAAGATCGCTGAGCTGCAGCAGAAGAAGGACGCGCAGGCGCAGCAGCAGCAGACGCACTAGCCGCGGCGCCGCAGGCGGAGCTGGGCGCTCGCTTGGGGAATGTCCGCCCATTCAAGCTCCGACCGCAGCGAACTGTCGTGCGCCGCTTGAATGGGCGCACATCCGGGGCACCGGGGAGTCTCACGTCAAGCCCGCTGAGCGAGCGGCTCTGGGGTCCTGCGCGGCTTCAGAATCGAGCGCCCCAGGAGAGAGAGGGCCAGCAGCGGAGGCCCACAGAACAGGATGCCGGCAAGAGCGTCGAACCAGGTATAGCGGTACCGGAAGTAGACGCGTCGAATGGGCTCGAGTTGGAGCTGGAAGCCCAGCGGATGTACCGCCGCGGCAAGCTCACCGAGATTCGAAAATCGCGTTTGTATTCCTGCTCGCGTGTCCAGCAGAAAGTACGAGTCGACCTGATCGTCTGCCCGTTGCTGACCAAAAGCGCGGCTGTCCGTGCCCCCGACGACGTACCTGGCGGAAACCTGCAGAATGCGAACGTTAGGCACTGCGTCCTTCTGCTCGCCAACGCCTCCGGGAAACGGACCGTTAACTTAGCACTGACGGTAGCCTTGAAGGGACGCACATCCGCTGTTCGTGATCCGGGCTGATTCAGGGACTTCGGAGCTGCTCGGACTTCACACGCCAGATTCCGATTCGCAGTAGCCAGAACTCCGGACGCCGGGTCCCCACCGCATCGGGTGCAGCTGAGCTGTAGGGGTCGGCGCCGTGAGGCACGTTTCGACCTTCGCGTTTCGCGTGAACTCGCCAGTTCGAGAGCACGTAGTCGCACGCGTTCCGCGCCTCCCTTGGTGTGCGCAACAGGTGCGCGTGGTACCGATCGGCGAAGACCGGTCCTCGCCGGCGCATGACGCGGTTCAGGGCGCGGGCCATGCGAACCTCCAGGCCCTTCATGGCGCGCGTGAGCGCGAGCTGGTCGGGCGCCTCGACGATGAAGTGGATGTGGTTCCCCTGCACGGAGAAGTGAATGAGGCGGAAGCCAAACCGGGCGCAACCGCGTTCGATAGCGCGCCGCAGCTCACGAAAGCAGCGATGCGTGCGAAGGTTCCAAACTTCCTGCCGCATGCGCGTGGTCACGTGCAGCGCGCCGCGGCTGAAACCGGGACGCGTGCGATGAACGACCTTGCGTCGCGCGCTCTTGCGCTTCCGCCCTGCACCCTTGCGCGCACCGCCCCAGAGAGGAAGAGGAAGCTCCTGCTGCTTTGCGATCATGTGCGAAGCTTACGCGGGGGGTCTGACATGGACAGCCACGACGCAGGATGGGGTGGCGAAGCAGATCCAATGTCCGCCTTTTCAGGTGGTCCGGACTGGGAAGATCGTAGACGACTTGGACCGACGACTTCGCTGACAGGCAGCCAAGTGGCCCTGTTCGAGCGCTCAGACGAACCGCGAGTCGAACGAACCGAGGCAGAGCCGACGCCACTTGAAAGGGCGGACATCCGGCCAGTGAGCGCCCTTCTCCTCGCGCCGACACCGGAGGAGCCTCAGGCGCTCCGCAGCGCTGCCCCGTCCTCCGGCACGCCGTCTACGTACACCACGCGGTTCTGCGGCAGGGCGGGGACCCTGGCGCCCGGAGTGAGAATACCGACCAGATTCAAGGGATCGCATGCGCTCAGCGAGACGCTCTCTTCCCCCGCCTTGGGAATCTTCCGCACGGCGCGCATCGCGTCCACCCCCTCCGGCAGGGCGAACTGCTCGCCCGAGAAGGCCTGCGCGAATCGGCCACCGCGAATCTCCCCCCGCGCCTCCAGCCGGCGATAAATCTGGAGGAGCTCCCGCCAGGGCGGACTCCGCGGCTCGCGCGCCAGCAGGTCGCGGAACACGATCCCGTATCGGCGCAGGTACTGCCGCGCCAGCTTCTCCAGCCACTCGGGTTCCCGCTGCTCCGGCTCGTAGGGCCTCAGCAGGGACCAGCGCCCCGACGCGGCGTGGGCCTTTCCCTCGAGGAGCCCGCGAAGGGCCGCGAACCCGTCGCAGGTCAGCCGCCCGCCGGACACCAGCTCCCAGAGCGCCCCGTTCAGGTCGCGCCCGGAGAGGCCGGTCTGCGCGCGGAGCTCGTGCGGGAACAGCGCGCCGCGCTGCTCCAGCAACGCCAGGAGCAGTCGCGCCCGGTCACCCAGCGGCTCGCCCGTCCCGCGGGTCGCATCGAGCAGCCACGGCAGATCCTCGCGGCGAACCAGCGCGATGGGCGTGGCGCGCCCCGGCGGAGCCCGACGCGGCGACTCATCCGCGCACGCCACGCCCCCAGGCGATCTCGCCCGAGAAGCAGAGCTGATCGAGCAGCGTCCGGTCATAGCGGGCCAGCCGCGCCGCCAGGACGTCGCTCTCCCAGGAGGCCGCCGCGGACTGGAACCCCTGCAGCTGCCCGACGATCTCCGACAGCCCCTGCGCGCCATGCAGCTGCGTTCCGGGGTGCACGTGCTGCCAGCGGAACAGGAAGCGGAAGAAGTCCTGCGTGGTGGCCGGCTCGATCTCCCGCCGCAGCCGCCCCAGAGTGAGGCCGTGGATGCGCGACAAGAGCGTTCGCTCGCACCACTCCGTCTCGCCGGCGCCCTGCCGGTAACGGCCGCGCAGCACCAGGCCGTCGTTTTCCAGCGCCGCGAGCTCCGCCTCGACGCTCGCCACCCCGAGCTTGCGGGCCAGCTCCGGCGCGGTCATGGGCCCGGTGATCCCGACCCAGCCGCGCACCGCATCGAGAAGCTCGGCGCCGGAGCGCTCCGCCGCGCGCCAGAAGCCGTCGCGCAGCACCGCCCGGCCGGCCGCGCGCAGCTCCTCGAGCCAGGCCTCCCAGCGCGTCGCCTCCCCCACGGGCAGCAGCACCAGCGTGAGGAGCAGATCGTGCAGCTCGTCCGCCGAGCGCAGGTCCGGGGTCGCCTGCGCCACCACCTCCGCGATCGCGTCCCGGTCCAGCGCTCCGAGCGACGCGGCATCCCCGGGATCGAGCGTGCGCCGCAGCTGCACCGCGCGCGAGCGGCGCTCCTCGAGCGGAGCGTCGTCCAGGTAGGCGTAGGGCGCCGAGTTCAGGATCTCGTGCGAGAGCGGCGACGGCTCCGGCGTGTCGCGCGCGATCAGCCGCAGCTCGCCACGATCGATCCGTTCGAGCAGCCCGCGCAAGCCCTCGATGTCCATCGCCTCGGTCAGGCAATCCCGCAGGGTCTCGCGCACCAGCGGATGGTCCGGGGGCTCGATCACGCCCGTATCGTGCTCCTGGCACTGGGCCTGGGCAGGGAACACCTGGGCCAGCAGGTCGTCCGTCCGCATGCGCAGGATGTTGAACGGGATCCTCCTCCCGCCCCGGGCGCGCAACACCGCCAGCGAGCGGGTCGCGTTCCACCGCCAGCGCACACCCCACATCGGCGCCCGCAGCGCCGCCTGCGTGAGCATCTCGTCGATGGTGCCGGGCGCCAGGAACTCGAAGATGGACTCCAACGGGAAGCTGTTCTGCGGCCCCATCGAGAGCAGCACGCCTTCGTCCGTGGCCGCTGCCTGCAGCTCGAAATCGAAGGTACGGCAGAACCGCTTTCGCAACGCCAGCCCGAAGGCGCGGTTCTGCCGGGCGCCGAACGGCGCGTGCACCACCAGCTGCATCCCGCCCGCCTCGTCGAAGAAGCGCTCCGCGATCAGGGTGCGCTGCGTGGGCAACGCGCCCAGCGCCTCGCGGGCAACCCGCAGATACCGCACGATCTGCTCGGCGCCCGCGGGCGGCACCGCGCACTCGCGTACCAGGAGCTCCTCGGCCCGCACTGGATCGTCGAGCATCGGCTCGAGCTCCTGGCGCAGACGGGAGACCTCCTCCGACAGCTCCGGCGTTCGCCCCGGGGCCTCGCCGTTCCAGAACGGCACCGACGGGGGAGCGCCGTGGGCGTTCTCCACCCGCACCCGACCCGCCTCCACGCGCCGGATCTTCCAGCTCTGGTTCCCGAGCAGGAAGATGTCCCCGGCCATGCTCTCCACCGCCCAGTCCTCGTCGACCTGGCCGATGGTGACGCCCTCGGGCTCGGCGACCACCGCGTACTGCGCAGTCTCCGGAATGGCCCCGCCGCTGGTCAGCGCGGCGATGCGCGATCCCCGGCGCGCCTTCACCACCCGGTTCACGCCGTCCCGGTGGAGCCTCGCGCCCTGTGCCCGCCCGGCCCGCCGCGCCACGCCTTCCGCGTGCATCTCCACCAGCGAGTCGAACTCGCTGCGCGGCAGCTCCCGGTACGGCCAGGCGCGCCGCACCAGCGCATATGTCTCGTCCTCCCGCAGCTCCTCGCAGGCCGCCATCGCCACCAGTTGCTGGGCCAGGATGTCGCGGGGCCACTCCGGAATGCGCGTCATTTCCAGGTTCCCGCGCCGGATGCCCCGCACCAGCGCCGCGCATTCCACCAGCTGGTCCCGCGTCGCCGGAAAGAGCCGGCCCTTGGGAGTGCCGCCGCGGTGGTGCGACGCCCGCCCGACGCGCTGGACGGTCACCGAGAAGCTGCGCGGCGACTCGAGCTGCACCACCAGGTCGACGGCGCCGACGTCGATGCCCAGCTCCAAGGACGCCGTCGCCACCGCGCAGCGCACCTGGCCGCGCTTGAGCTTCTCCTCGGCAGCGAGCCGCATGGCGCGCGACATGCTGCCGTGGTGCGCCACGACCTGGTCCTCGCCGAGCCGCTGCGCGAGTTGGTGCGCCACGCGCTCGACCTGGCGCCGCGTGTTGACGAACACCAGCGTGGTCCGGTGCGCCCGGATCAGCTCGGCCACGCGCTCGCAGGTCTCCTCGCGCTGCTCCTTGGAGGCGACCGCGTTCAGCTCGTCGCGGGGAACCTCGACCGCGACGTCGAGCGCGCGTCCGGATCCGCTCTCCACGATCGCGCAGGCCCGCCCGCCGGTCAGGAAACGCCCGATCTCCTCGATCGGCCTCTGGGTGGCGGAGAGGCCCACGCGCACGCACCGGCGCCCGCAGAGCGCGTCCAGCCGCTCGAGCGAAAGGGCCAGGTGGGCGCCGCGCTTGTCGCGCGCCACCGCGTGGATCTCGTCGACGATCACGGTCCGCACGGTGCGCAGCGTCTTGCGACCTCCTTCGCTGGTCAGCAGCAGGTAGAAGCTCTCAGGCGTCGTGACCAGCACGTGCGGGGGCTTCCGCAGCATCGCCTGGCGCTCCGCCTGGGGCGTGTCTCCCGTGCGCACCGCCGCGCGAATCTCGGGGACCCCCGGCAGCCGCCGCAGCTCCGCCAGCGGCTCGAGCAGGTTCATCCGCACGTCGTTGGCCAGCGCCTTGAGAGGCGACACGTAGAGCACCTGCGTCTCGTCGCGCAGCGCTTCGCCGGCGTGGATCATCGTGTCGAGGCAGGCCAGGAACGCAGCCAGCGTCTTCCCGGAGCCGGTCGGCGCCGCGATCAGCGTGTCTTCACCGCGCTGGATGCACGGCCAGCCGAGCGCCTGCGGCTCTGTGGGCGTTCCGTAGCGCGCCTCGAACCAGCTGCGAACCGAGGGGTGAAATCCTGCAAGCATGGGGGCGTTCTATATGCGCTGAAGGAATCCGCGGATCAACCCGCCTGTCCCTTCCCACCGATGCGGACGGAGGCGAGCAGAGCGCGCTGATCGGCATATCCGCCCAGGGCGGCGCAGAGCGCCTCCACCGCGGCGGGTGGGCAGGTGCCGAGATCGAGGACCGCCCACAGCTCGTCCAGGCGCAGCTCGATGTGGACCCCGTGCGCCCGCCCCGTCCAGCGGTCCGTCCGCTGGGCTCCGGAGAAACCGCCGTACCAGGCCAGGACGGCAAATCCGCGCAGGAGATCCGCGAGCGCCTCGACCTCCTCCGGCGAAGGCTCGCGCTCGAATGCGCAGACCACGGGCAGCTCCTCCCAGTTTCCCGGATCGAGCCGCACCCGGAGTCCCCCGACGACGACCTCGCCGGCGAGCGGCGCGTCGGGCCGGGCGCCATGGACTTCATAGGTGTGCCTGTCGCGCGCGTCCGCCACGTCGAAGCGGAGGGGGAGGCCGTCGCCGCCCAGGGCGAGCCGGCCATCCAGGGCGGGGGTGGTGCGCTCGGTGAGCGCAGCTCCGTCGGGAAGGCGCGCCACCATCTCATCGAGCCTGCGGAGGTAGCTGCGGTAGAGCGGTTCGAGCGCCTCCGCCAGCGTCATGCATCCTTCGTCAGCTCGGCGATCTTCTTCTCCAGCTCCTGGATGCGCTTCTGCAACCGATCGATCTCCGCCGCCGCCGGAGCGCCGAGGGACTCGACCACCGACTTCACGGCGGTGTCCACGCGGCCGCGAAGCTCGTCCACCGCCCGCTCGCCCGCAGCCATCACGTCCTTCACGGGGCTCGCACCTTCCGCGGGGCGGAAGATCCCGGCGACGCCCTTCACGCGTTGCTCGATGTCCTCGCGGATGCTCTCGGTCTTGCTGCGCAGCTCGCCAAGCTTTCCGGCGATGGTGCCCGCCTTCTCGGCGTAGAACCCCGCGACCGCTTCACCACCGTGCCGGATGATCTCGCGCAGGACCCCCAGCGGCATCTGCGAGCGCTTCTTCTCCTCCTCGAAAATGATCTGGGCCAGGGTGACGGAGGTGAGGTCTTCCTTGGTGCGATTGTCGACGATCTTCACTTCCGCGCCGCCCTTGATCATCAGGGCAATCTCATCGAGCGTGACGTACCGGCTCTCCACGGTGTCGTAGAGCTTGCGGTTGGTGTACCGCTTGATGACCTTGGGCTCTTTCCGTTCCGCCTGCGGAGCGCCATTGCCCACCTCCGGCGCCGGGGCCTGATCCTGCTCGCTCATCCTGGAAACTCCACGGTCCTGGGGGGGCTGAGAGCGTTCTTGACGCGAAGCGCTGCGAAGGCATCTGTCCACAGGCGCCGGTACGTGTCAAGGCGCGATCCGCCTACCTGTTCCAGAGGGCGGTTCCTTGTCAGCAAGGCAAGCTGCAGGGGAGAATACGACCGTGGTCGTCCAGTGCCCCACCTGCCAGTCGAAGTTCCGGATCGCCGACGAAAAGGTCACGGACCGCGGCGTCCGGGTGCGCTGTACGTCATGCAAGAACGTCTTCCAGGTCAAGAAACCAGGTGCGGCCGGGGCGGATCCCGGACCGGGAACGACCATCGACCTGTCCGCGCTGGGCGCGTCAGCGGTGGCGAAGGCAGGGGCCGCAGCGCGCCCCACGACGGACCCGCTGCGGAAGGGCGCGGCGCGCCCCACGACCGACCCGCTGCGAAAGGCCGCGGCCCGGCCTACGACGGATCCGCTGCGCAACGTCCCGGCCCGACCCACGACGGATCCGCTGCGCAAGGTCGCGGCGCGACCCACGACCGATCCGCTGCGCAAGGCTGCCGCGCGGCCCACGACGGATCCGTTGCGAAAAGCCGCGGGGCGGCCGACCACGGACCCGCTGCGCAATGCGGCAGGAGCTGCGACGCAGCGCGAAAACGGGAGCGGCCGCCGGCTGGACGTGGACGACCTCTTCGGCATGGCGGAGCTTACGGGCGATGCGCCGCTCTCGGCGGGCCTCGACCCGGCCCTGCCTGCGCCCGCGAAACCTCCGCCAGCCTCACCCGACTTCGGCGATCTCGACTTCGATCTGAACGAGCCGCCTGCGACGAACGCGGCGCGACCGCCCCCTCCTCCCGAGGCGGCCGCGGCGGAGGTGGGGCTCCCCTCACTGGACCCGGTGATGCCTCCGCCGCCTCCTCTCGAGGATCCGGCCGGACCGATGGCACTGGACGATCCCTTCGGCTCCACCTCTCCCGCGGCAAGCTCTGCCGCGGAGTTGCCCCTCCTGGATCTCACGGCGGGCGGGTCGGCCGAGCCGAGGGCCGACGCGCCCGCGCTGCGCACACCCCATCCACCCATCACCGGGCCCATGGAGCCGGCCACCGCGCCCGCGCGAGCGCTTTTGTCCAGCGCCCTGACTGGACTGCTCGGTGCGGCGCTCGCGATCGTCGTCGTCATCGCCGCTGCGCTCTCCGACGAGACCGCTGCGGGATGGCTTGGGTTCGGGCCCGCGGCGCAAGTGATCGCTACCGGCGTCGTCAGCGGGCTCTACGATACGGCTTCCGGAAAG
>WNFT01007399.1_pt1 | contig 18635 bp, 18 predicted proteins | sample 5400191 | NCBI WGS metagenome assembly WNFT01 (sample SAMN13153359, study PRJNA577476) | soil metagenome | isolation source: 80 cm saprolite under Madrone tree | place: USA:California | collected 2016-06-14 | reverse complement strand
CACGGACCGCGAGGGTATCCGCAATCAGCGGCAGATTGAGGACTGCGGTCAGGTCGCTATTGGGGTCGCCGCCCGCGGTCGTGCCGTAACCGGCGGACACGCTACCCTCCGTCACGTTGATCTTCGGCTTGTTGGTGATGTAGCGAATGACGCCCGCCTGAGCACCGGCACCGAACAAGGTTCCCTGGGGCCCTTCAAGGACTTCGACGCGTTCCAGGTCTGCCGCGTAGACATCGAGGTTGCGGCCGGGCAGCTGGCCCGACTGGTCGTCGAGATAGATGGCGACGTTGGGAAACCCGTTGATCGAACCCCCGGATTGGGTACCGTTGCTTCCGGCACTCAAGCCTCGCATGAAGATTTGGGCTTGGCCTGGACCTGCGGTCGGTGCGGTCACGTTGGGAAGATATTTGATGAGATCATCGAACGTCGTAACGTTCAATTGCTTCAGGGTTTCGCCGGTGAGCGCCTGGATCGCGATCGGTACGTTTTGTACGTTTTCGGTGCGCCGCTGTGCGGTCACGGTAATTTCTTGAATCTGATCACCGGCCGAACTCGCTTCCGTCGAATTGGCCGCGACCGCAGACCCAAAGGCGCCGCCGCCCAGAATAGCCGCGATTGCGTAAGACAACTTTGAGTGTGGCTGCATCGTGATCCCCTGTTCTATTTGTCGGACCCCTTAGATTAAAGCACATTCCCCCTGAAGTACTATTGCGTTGCTCTATCTTCTGCCTAGCCGCTTGCCAGGGCGGACGCAAAACCCGGCCTGACCCGTAAGATCAGCAATGCGCTGATCAGGCAAAGACCGCCGGAGATCATCGTCGCCACGGTGTAAGTGCCCAGCATGCTGCGCAGCATGCCTGCGCCCAGCGCGGCGAATGCGGCACCCAGTTGATGGCCGGCGACTACCCACCCGAATACCACGGGTGCGTCATTACTGCCGAACACATCGGTGGTGATGCGTACGGTGGGCGGCACCGTGGCGACCCAATCCAGTCCGTAGAACAGGCCGAACAGCGGCAGGCCGTAATATTGGTAGCCAAAAGCGAACGGCAGGAATATCAGTGCCAGTCCGCGCAGTCCGTAATACCAAAACAGCAGCACGCGGTTGTTGAAGCGGTCGGATAACCAGCCTGAGAGCGTCGTGCCGAACAAATCGCACACACCCATCGCAGCGAGCACGCCTGCGCCGCGAACCTCCGATAGCCCATAGTCGCCGCACATCGCGATGAAGTGCGTGCCGATGTAGCCGTTGGTGCTGGCACCGCATATGAAGAAGGTAAAAAACAACAGCCAGAAATCCCCGAGCTTTACGGCCTTGCTCAACGCGGCAAAGGCGATGGAGATGGGATTGGCATGGGGTGGCGCGGATTCGGCAGGCGCATCGGCGGCTTCACCGAAGCGACGCAGTCCGATGGAGGAGGGTTGCTCCGGCAGCAGCAGCGCCACGATGGGCAGCACGATTGTCGCGGAGGCCGCGACCAACAGCACGATGGACCGCCAGCCCTGATGCTCAACCACCCACGCCATCAAGGGCAGAAACAGCAATTGTCCGGTCGCCGAGCTCGCCGTGAGAATGCCCATCGCCAGGCCACGATGTTGCGTGAACCAACGGTTCACGACCGCGGCGCCGAGTGTCATCGAAGTCGCTCCGGTCGCACCTCCGACGAGCACGCCCCAGATCAGCACCATCTGCCAGGCTGCGTTCATTCTGCTGGACAGCGCGACGCCGCCGGCCAGGATCGCCAGCGCGCCGATCACGGTGCGGCGCATCCCAAAACGCTGCATGGCTGCGGCCGCAAACGGTCCCATCAATCCGAACAGCGCAAGATTGATGGCCAGCGCCAGCGAGATGGTGGTGCGCGACCAGCCGAAGCTGCGCTCCAGCGGTACCATCATGACGCTCGGCGTGGCGCGAATTCCCGCGGTCACCAGCATGATCACGAACGCCACTGCGATTGCGATCCACGCGTAGTGAAAGCGATTTCTGGCCCACATTGCCATGGGATGCATGAAGGGACTCGACTGAGGCGTATGATAGGATGTTACAGGTCGGTAACAAGTTTGTATTATCTCGAGGGCACGCGCAATGGACTTGGGACTCACGAAGCGTCACGCGTTGGTGACGGGTGCCTCGCGCGGACTCGGCCGGGCGATCGCTTCGGCGCTGGCGGCGGAAGGCGCGGAGGTCGTGGCCGTGGCGCGCAGTCTCGAGCGGCTGAACGCACTCGTGGCCGAAACCCCCGCAGGGGGCGGAACGATCGCCGCGCGCGCCTGCGACCTCACCGATGCGTCGGCGATCGAGAGCCTGGGCCCACTGCTGCAGCAAACCGATATTCTCGTGCTCAATACCGGCGGTCCGCCGCCGGGGCCCGTCGCCGACACGCCGGATGCGGTATGGAGCCGGCAATTCGAGGCGATGTTTCTCAGCGCCATCCGGCTGACACGGCTGGCGTTGCCCGGCATGCGCCAGCGTGGATTCGGCCGGATTCTGGCGGTCGTTTCGTCCGGTGTGATTCAGCCAATTCCCAATCTGGGCATTTCCAACGCTCTGCGGGCGGCGCTGGTGGGCTGGGCCAAGACCCTGGCAGGCGAAGTGGCGAGCGACGGCATTACCGTCAACTGCGTCGCCCCCGGCCGTATCGCCACCGACCGGGTCGCCGAATTGGATCAAGGCCGCGCGAAGCGCGAAGGGATCGACGTGAGCCGGGTGGAACAAGAGTCGCGGGCGGTTATCCCCGTCGGCCGTTACGGCGACGCCGCCGAATTCGCTTCCGTCGCCGCTTTTCTGGCCAGCCCGCGGGCGTCTTATATGACGGGAGGGATCATTCGGGTGGACGGCGGCATGATCCGCAGCATTTAGGAGCCTGTCTGACTCATGATCGCCTGCTGCGGTCGCCCCGCAGCGGCATCTTTTTGCGATCCTTTCGCTTACATAGTACCCACTATGCGCGCGAAACGATCGCAAAAATCTGCTCGCTGTGGGTCATTGCGCTGCGCAGTCCCTGCTCCGCGCAAGCCCGGGGCGACCATCCATGGTCGCCCGTGCGACGCATGCGTCGCACCCTCGCGACGGCGATCATGAGTCAGACAGGCTCCTGGGCCGGATGATGCAGGGTCCAATGCCGTGCGATCGCTTCTCGTTTGCACAGCCAAACGCCCTCATGGCGCTGCATGTGATCGAGCAAGCGGACCAATGCGCCGATACGGCCTGGACGCCCGATGATGCGAGCGTGCAAGCTGACGGTCATCATGCGCGGCCGGCCTTCATTGCCCAATCGGTATAGCCAGTCGAAGGCATCGCGGCAATAGGTGAAGAAATCATCGCCGGTGGCGAAGTCGCCGCCGCGCTGCAGGCGGCTGTCGTTGTTATCGAAGCTATGAGGAATCACGAGATGCGGCCGGCCGCCGACTCGAACCCAGTAGGGCAGGTCGTCGTTGTATGCGTCGCTGTCGTACAAAAAGCCGCCGGTCGCCACCACGAGCCGACGCGTGTTGGGGCCGGGCCGGCCGGTGTACCAGCCGAGCGGTCTTTGGCCGATGAGGCGCGTGATTACCTCGATGTTACGCAGCATGTCGGCGCGTTCCACCTCTTCGCCAACGGACTGATAGTCGATCCAGCGCTGCCCGTGGCAGGCGACTTCGAAGCCGCTGTCCACCATCGCGGCGGCGGCTTCGGGATTGCGCTCCAGCGCCATTCCGACGGCGTAGATGGTCGCGTCCACCCGGCGTTCGCGCAGGATTCGCATGATCTCCCAGAATCCGACGCGGCTGCCGTATTCGAAATTCGATTCGACGTTGAGGTTGCGCGCGTTCCGTAGAGGATCGGCGGCCATGTCCGTCAACACCGATTCCGAATGAGCGTCGCCATGCAGTACGCAGTGCTCGCCGCCCTCCTCATAATTCAGGACGATGGAAACGGCGACGCGGGCCTCGTGCGGCCAGCGTGGATGCGGAGGCCGGGCGCCGTAGCCGATCAGATCGCGCGGATAGTGATCAGAGGGTTTCATGTGCGGCGATCCAGTCCATGTAGGCATGCAGCGCCTCGCGCACGGGACGAGGCTTCCAACCGGTTTCGGCACTGATGCGCGAAATATCGTAGGCGCCCCACATGCCGTCGCTCAAAGTAGCATCCTGCACAATATCGGCATCGGCGGCCGCGGTGATCTCGGCTTGGAAACCCGGCACCTTTTCCGCCGCCCAACCCACCAGGTCGCCTACCGTCGCTGTCGTGCCGGCTGCGACATTGTAGGCGCCGTAGCGCAGCGCCCGCGCACGCAGCAGCGAGACCACGGCGCGCGCCACGTCCTCGACATGAATATAGTCGCCCACCGCGGCGAGCGTATCAACCCGCACGCGCTTTACTCCTTCCAGGGCCATGTGTGCGATTCGATTCGGAACATGCCGGAAATTCCGGGTCGAAGTGATTCGGTCCATGGTCCCGTATACCGACGAGGGGCGCACCGACGCGGTCGACAGGCCGAAAAGATCTCCGTAACGCTCCGTGATGAGCTCGGAGGCCAGCTTCGAGATGCCGTACAGCCGCCGCGGCATGACATAACCGTCTTCCGGCAAGGGCTCGCCGGGACGATCCGGACCGTGATGCTTGTACACCGCGCCCGAGCTCACGTACGTATCGGGTCGGGTCACGTCCGCCACCACGACGTCGAGCCGATCCGCCACCGGAGCAAAGTAGCGCACGGCCGCCGCATCCGGCGCCGCGGCATCGAGCACCACCAGGCGCTCGTCCGGGAAGGCGTCCAACCAATGCCGCCCGAGAACACTCATGACGAAACCCGTCCCGCCGGTGACCAGCAATGTCATGACGGGGGAAAGTTCAGCAGCAGCCCAAGCAAGGCACGCGTGGCGACGCCGAAGTCGTCCAGGGTCATTGCCTCATCCGGATTGTGGCTGCCATATTCGTTGCGTACGAAGATCATACCCGTGGGAATGCCCATCTTTGCAAATACGGCCGCGTCGTGGCCGGCGCCGCTCGCCATTTCGAACGGTCGTTCCAGCTGGTTCCGCAGGGCGGCGCGCAGCCGGCTGTCCATCACGGCCGGCGGCGAGTCGCTGGTCGCGCCGAGGTCGAAGGTGACCCGATACGCCTCGCCGATCCGCGCCGCCGCCTGCCGGGCTTCGGCGGCGACCACATTCATCGTGTCTTCGGACACGCTGCGCACGTCGATGACAAAATGCGTTTCGCCGGCAATCTTGCTGGGCCCATGCATGACAGGGTCCGTATAGAGCTCACCCGACGTGATCACGAGATCCGCGCCGGCCCGCTCCTGCTGCAGCCAAATCGTCTCCATATGGTGCAGCAGCGCCACGGTGGCGGCCACCGCGTCGTGGCGATGCGGGCGATTGACGGCACCGGAATGACCGTACTGGCCGACGCAGCGGGCGTTGCGAAATCGTTTGCATCCTCTGATGCCGGTCACCACCGCGGCGGGCAGCCGCTCCGCCGTGAGCGTCGGACCCTGCTCGATGTGCAGCTCCAAATAGGCGCGGATCCGCGCTGGATCGAGAAGCGGTCGCCGCTCCCGGATCACCTCTGGATCGAAGCCGCGGTCGATGAGGGTGGCTTCAAGACTGCGGCCATTGTCGGAGCGCGGTATCGAGAGGCAGGCAGGGTCGAGCAATCCGAACGCGCCGCCGCTGCCAAGATACGCAATGTCGAACCAGGCTGACTCTTCGGCGCGAATACCCATCACCGTGATATCGCAAGCAGCCGCGGTCCCGGCGCGCTTGAATGAAGACATGGCGCATAGTCCCGCGACCACGCCGGCGGCGCCGTCGTAGTTGCCGCCCTGCGGCACGCTGTCGAGATGCGAGCCGATGATGAATGCTCTCTGCCGCGGCACGCATGATGTCGTGCGCCGCCTGCTCGCCCGCCCCGTAGCTGTCGCGCACGATGCCCCGTCCGCGCCGGGTGGCGCTGCTGAGACTATCGAACAACGCCGCCGCCAGCTTAAGATCAGGTTCCATGGTGAGAAGCTATAGTAACCCAACCAAAGGGATGCACGCGGATGTCCAATTTACTTGCGGGGAAAGTCGCCGTCGTCACCGGAGCGAGCTCAGGTATTGGCCGCGCAATCGCTGCGAGCTTTGCGGCCGAGGGAGCCATCGTCGTCATTGCCGATGTCGTGGCGGATCCACTCGAGGGCGGCGAACCGACTCTGGATCTCATAGCGCGATCCGGCGGTGCGGCCTCGGGTGCGGCGTCTTTCGAGAAAACCGATGTCGGCAGCTGGGAGGATGTCGATGCACTGATCGGCAAAACCGTCGCGCGCCATGGCCGGCTCGACGTGATGGTGAACAATGCGGCGATTTACTCGGGAACGGCTCTGCTCGACACCACTGCCGCGCAGTGGGAAAGAGTCTTGGCGGTCAACTTGACCGGCATGTTCAACGGCTGCAAGCGCGCCATCCAGCAGATGGTCACTCAGGAACCGCGCCACGAGGTGAGAGGGCGCGTGATCAATTTGGGGTCGCAGCAGGGGATCGTCACGGCGCCCCGCGACGCACCCTACGGCGTGAGCAAGGCGGGAGCGATCTATTTGACCAAGCAAATCGCCGTCGACTATGCGCAGGACCTCATCGTCTGCAATTGTATTTCGCCCGGCAAGATCGTGACCGGTCAGCCCGGTTTGCCCATGGACCCGGCGCTGCTTGAAAACGCTCGCCGGCGCACGCCGTGGCCGCGCCTGGGGTTGCCGCAAGATATCGCCAATGCCGCGGTGTTTCTCGCCAGCGATCGCGCCACCTACATGACGGGCTCGAACCTCGTGGTCGACGGCGGGTGGTTGGCGCGTTAGACCGTCGTCACATAACCTATGGCGCGTTTCTGATCCGCGACGACCGTTCTCCCGGCCATGCAAAAATGATAGGCGGCCCAGAATCCAGTGGGGGCGAGTACCAGCAGGGCGAGGCGCAGTGATCCCGCGTCCGCACCGCGACTGCCCGCGAACCAGTCGCTCAACAGTCCGACGCCCTGCGGCGCGATGATCAGATTGAATACATTGCCGACGACCAAGGACCATGCGGTGAACATGGCCCGCATGCGGGGGGGTGCAAGATTTTGCATCAAGCCCATGCAAGGGCCGATGTAGAAATAGATGGCGGGAATGAAAATCCAGAACATCGATTTCGCGATCCACAGGGATTGGGTCCAGTAGGCGACGAACGACGGAATGGTAGTCAATCCGACGCCCGCCGCCAGCAGCCAGACGACGCGCCGCGGATCGGCCATGGAGGGGCGCGATAAGATCCAGGCGGTGCCCGCCGTCGCGACAATGCCGCCTACCAAGTGAATATGTCCGGTGACCGCACCCGCTTCGCCGACATTGAGGTTGTAAGTGCGCATGAGAAAGGTGGGCGTGAACCAAACGAGACCCCAACCCCAGAGAGCGCACACACCCGAGCCCATGACCACATGGAATGCAGCTTTTTGGCGCCACAGGAATCGCAGGGACTCCAACAGCGGCGGCGCGCCGGTGTCGGCCACGGCATCCAAGCGTCCGCGCGCCGGTTCCCGAATGGTCAGATAGATGACCGTTCCCATGATCACGCCCGGAATGCCCAGCGCAAGAAATGCCGCGCGCCAACCGTAGGCGTGCGCCACCGCACCCGCCATGTCTGCGCCCAGCCAGGCGCCGATCGGCGCTCCGAGCGCGAACACGCCGAGCGCCATGGGGCGCCGATCCGCCGGAAAGTGGTCCGCGATGATGGAGTTTGCCGGCGGCGTTCCGCCCGTTTCGCCGATGCCGACGGCAATGCGGCCCGCCAGGAATTGCCAATAGTTTCTCGACAGTCCGCACAGTGCGGTGAAACCCGACCAGAGGATCAGGGACGCAGCCAGAATATTCCGCCGGTTTTTGCGGTCCGCCAGCCAGGACATCGGAATGCCGAAGGAGACGTAGAAGAGACCCAGAGGCACTCCGGTGAGAAAGCCTACGCCGGCGTCGGTCAATTTTAGATCCAGGCGGATCGGCTCGAGCACCGTGGACACCACATACCGGTCCGCAATGCTGACCGCGTACACCAGGCACATGACGATCACGACATACCAGCGCTCGACGGCGGTGGAGGCACGGGATTGAGACGCGTCAACGACGATAGTGCTCATTTGTCAGAAGCGCTCCATGGCGGCAATCTTACACGTCCGGCATGGCAGCGCTCGCGTCGGCTCAATGCATCAACGCCTAACCGGGTTCCTTGGTGAGGATAAGCAAGCGATTGTTGGCCGGAAGGTCATGATCCGCGTCCAAGCGCAAACCGTACTGTCCGGCGAGCGGGGTGATTGCCTGGATGTCGCGCAAGCCCGATTGAGGGTCGCGTTCCTGCAGCATGCGATCGAATTCCTGGTTGCTGTCCGATGTATATCGGCCTGCATAGCGGAACGGGCCGTAGATGCAGAGCACGCCGCCCGGCGCGAGCACGTTGCCGACCCCTCTGAACAGGGCTGTGACCTCGGCCCACGACATGATGTGCAGGGTGTTGGCGGTGAACACGGCATCGACGCTGCGCACCGGCCAAACGGCCTGGCGGACGTCAAGGAGCGTGGGTACGCGCAGATTGTGGGAACCCTCGAGCTTGACGCGCTCCGCGAGATCCGCCAAGTACGCCAATTGCTCGGTGGGGTGCCAGATCAAATGGTCGAGCGCCCGCGCGAAATACGCGGCGTGCTGACCCGTGCCGCTGCCGATTTCCAATACCTGGGCCCGGCCGGCAAGCCGGATTCGCAATACCCCGAGGATGGGGTCCTTGTTGCGTTCGCAGGCAGCGGAGAAGGGGAGCATGGGGACCTCGATTTTGCCCTTTGGCATGGACGATGATCTGCTCGGACCGCAATAGCTTACCAGCCGCCCGAACTTTGGTTACAGTGTCGCCCCGGCTGAGGGCTCACAAAGGGGGGATGACGATGTCGATTTCCATGTACGATTTCTCGATTCCGGTGTTGACGCGCGGTTTGACCACTATGTCGGCCGTCCTCGACAAGGCGGCGGCGCAGGCCGCGGCGAAGAAATTCGATAGCGCGGTTCTCGCCCAGGCGCGCCTGTTCCCCGACATGTATCCGCTGGTGCGTCAGGTGCAAATCGCCTGCGATACCGCCAAAGGGGCGACGGCGCGTTTGGCGGGGATCGAGGTACCGAAGCACGAGGACACCGAGGTGACGTTCGCCGAACTGAAGGCGCGAATTGCCAAAACGTTGGATGTCGTGCAGTCGGTTAGCGCGGCGCAGCTGAAAGACGCGGAAAGCCGCGCCATCGAGATCAAGTTTCCGAACGGTTCCTGGAAATTCACCGGTATCGGGTATTTGACCGACTTCGTGCTGCCGAATTTCTTTTTCCACGTGAGCATGGTCTACGCACTGCTGCGCAAAAATGGAATAGAAATCGGCAAGAGCGATTTTCTCGGAGACATTCAGTAGCGGCGACATGAGCGGCGCCGCGGCGGGCTTCCGCCCGCAACGGCGCCGCCGGGAGCCTGTCTGACTGATGATGCGCCTGCTGCGGCGACGGCGATCATTACTCAGACAGGCTGCTACGTGAGTTGTTCGACCAACTGTTCGACGCGGGTGAACAGTTTCTCTTCGGTGCGCGCGTCGTGGGCGAAGCGCAATTTCAGCGGACCGTCGAGACGATATTCCTTCGGTTTTCCTTGGATCATCTTCAGCACGCGTTTGGCATCGACCTTGTTCGTCTCCTCGAAGATGAAATAGCCGCTGGTCGCGCCGGCGTCGATCTTGCGAATTCCCAGTTCCGCGGCGCGCAACTTGAGCCGCGTTGCGCGAAACAGCGATTGCGCATACTCCGGCATCGGTCCGAAGCGGTCGATCATCTCGGCTTTCATCTCGTCGAGCTCTTCGCGGGACGGCGTGCCGGCGATGCGCTTGTAGAGCACCAACCGCAGATGCACGTCGGGGACGTAATCCTCGGGGATCAGCGCGGGCACGTGCAGCTCGACCTCGGGCCCGGCGTCGAGCGGCCGTTCGAGATCGGGTTGCTTCCCGGATTTCAAGGCCGAAACGGCGCGCTCCAGCAGCTCCATGTACAGGTTGTAGCCGATCTCTTGGATCTGGCCGCTTTGCTCATCGCCGAGGAGCTCGCCCGCGCCGCGAATCTCGAGATCGTGGGTGGCCAGCGTGAATCCGGCGCCGAGCTCCTCGAGCGATTCCAGCGCTTCCAGGCGCTTGACCGCATCGGCCGTCATCGCCTTTCGCGGCGGCGTAATCAGGTAGGCATAGGCTCGGTGATGCGATCGTCCGACGCGGCCCCGCAACTGATGGATTTGCGCCAGGCCGAATCGATCCGCGCGGTCGATGACGATGGTGTTCGCCGTCGGCACGTCGATGCCGCTTTCGATGATGGTCGTGCAGACCAGAACGTTGAAGCGCCGATGATAGAAGTCGAGCATGAGCTGTTCCAGGTCACGTTCGCGCATCTGGCCGTGCCCTACCGCGACATTCGCCTCCGGCACGAGCTTGCGGATGGCCTGCGCCGTTTTCTCGATGGTCTCGATGGTGTTGTGGACGAAGTATATTTGCCCGCCGCGCCGAATCTCGCGCAACGAGGCTTCGCGTACGACGGTTTCATTCCATTCGAGCACGAAGGTCTTGACGGCGAGGCGCTCCGCGGGCGGAGTCGTGATCAGCGACAAATCGCGCAAGCCCCCCATGGCCATGTTCAGGGTGCGCGGAATCGGGGTTGCGGTCAGAGTGAGAACGTCCACCTCGGTTCGCAGGGCCTTCAGTCTCTCCTTGTCGCGTACGCCGAAACGATGTTCCTCGTCGATCACCACCAGTCCCAAGTCCTTGAAGCGCGTCTTACCCTGCAGCAGTCGCTGCGTGGCGATGACGATGTCGACCTTGCCTGCGGCGACGCCGGCGAGGACTCCCTCCGCCTCCTTGTTGCTGCGAAAGCGCGACAGGCTCTCGATACGGACCGGCCAGTCGGCGAAGCGATCGACGAAGGTGGTGTGGTGTTGCTGAGCGAGAAGAGTGGTGGGCACCAGTACCGCGACTTGTTTGCCGGCTTGCACGGCGACGAACGCGGCGCGCAGCGCGACCTCGGTCTTGCCGAATCCGACGTCGCCGCAGATGACGCGGTCCATGGGCTTGTCGGATTTGAGGTCGCTCAGCACCTGATCGATGGCGGCGGCCTGGTCTGCGGTCTCCTCGAAGGGGAAGCCGGCTTGGAAGGCGCGATATTCGGCTTCGCCGGCCAGCATCTGGGTGCCTTGCCGAGCGGCGCGGCGCGAGTACAGATCCAAGAGTTCGGCGGCCACATCGCGAATGCGCTGCGCCGCCTTGCGGCGCGCCTTCTGCCATTGCTCGCCGCCGAGTTTGTGGAGCGGCGCGGTTTCGGCCGGCGCTCCGGTGTAGCGGGACACGAGGTGCAGCGCCTGCACGGGAACATACAATTTGTCGCCGTCGGCATATTCGAGCACGAGAAACTCGCCGGTGTACCCGGCGACGTCCATGGTCTGCAGTCCGGCATAGCGGCCGACCCCGTAGGATTCGTGCACCACCGGCGCACCGATGCGGAGGTCCGACAGTTCTTTGAGTATCTTCGCCGGATCGCGCTCGGCGCGGCGGCGCCGGCGTTCCTGCCGGGCGCGATCCCCGAACAACTGCGCCTCGGTGAGTATTTCCAGCGCGGGCGTGTCCAGCCTCAAGCCCGACACGGCCCCCGATACGGTAATCCCAAGATTCAGGGAGCTGGCGAGAAAACTCGCAAAATTGTCGAAAATCTTGGCCTGGATGCCGCGCCCGCGAAGCAGATCGAGCAGCAATTCCCGGCGTCCGGCGGACTCGGCGGCGAGCAGGATGCGCGCGGGGCTCGCCTGGAGGTGCGCTGCCAGCTCCGCCGCCGGCTGCTCGGCACGCGGGTCGATGCGCACCGCGGCCGGCGCGGCGCTGGGGAAATTCTGCGTGACTCCGCGAGTCTCCGGGGGCCATTCGAAGGTGTGCAGTTGAACCTGCGGCCAGGCCGCGTATGACTCTTGGAATTCCGCGGGCGTCAAATAGACTTCCGCGGGATCCAAGATCGGCCGATGGCGATCGTGACGCAATTGCTCATGCCGTTCGACGATGCCGTTCCAGAGGCCGTCGGCGCCGGACGCCGCGTCGTTCATGACGACGAGCACGCTGTCCGGCGGCAGATACTCGAACAGATGGGAAGTGCGATCGAAGAACAGGGGCAGGAAATATTCGATGCCGCCGGGCGCTATCCCGGAACTCACGTCGCGATAAATCGCCTGCTCGGACAGATCGCCGGTGAAGCGCAGGCGGTAGCGGCGGCGGAACTCGCGCACCGCGTCGGGATTCAGCGGCGTCTCGCGCGCGGGCAGCAACTCGATCCGGTCCAGCTTGTCCAGGGAGCGCTGCGTGTCCGGATCGAAGCGCCGGATGCTGTCGACATCGCGATCCAGCATGTCGATGCGAAAGGGAGTGTCCGAGCCCATGGGGTAGACGTCGATCAGCGAGCCCCGCACCGCGAATTCCCCGTGCGCCACGACCTGGGTGACGGCGGCATATCCGGCCAGGGCCAATTGGGCGCGCAGGGCGTCGAGGTCGAGGCTTTCGCCGACGTGGACTTTGAGGGAATAGGCTTCGACGTAGCTGCGGGGCGCCAACCGCTGCAGCAACGTGTCGATGGCGACCAGCCAGACGCCCTTTCGGGCGCGCGGCAGCGCCGCCAAGGCGGCGAGCCGGCCGGAAGTGATATCCGGATGCGCGGAGAAGCCGTCGTAGGGCAGGGTCTCTAAATCAGGGAAGACTCCGACACTCAGGCCGCCGCCGGCAAAGAATCGAACTTCATCGCACAACGCCTCCGCCTCACGCGAACTCTGCGTGATGACGATGAGCGGTCCCCCGGCCCGCGTCGCAGCCTCGGCGATGGCGAGCGCTGCCGCGGCACCGTACAGCTTGCCCCATTTGACGACGGGCGCCTCGGCGCTGGGTAGGGTGGGTTCGAGTAAGGGCATCGACACTTCGAAAAAAAGAAAAATAAACGCCCGCCGCGAACCGGTCGCGGTGGGCTAGAACTGACTTTAAGACGATCTTACGCGATTTTGGTTTAGGAGTTTGCGACCACGCTGTGAATGACGTGGTCGGCTTCGAAATACACGACGAAGCCCGGATATTCCCAGCGCGAGATCGGCGGCTTGCCGACGGCGGGAACTTTGGTGACCGGAGCACCGAACTTGGTCGCTACCTGATTCATGGTCATGCCGCGAGTCGGCGTGACGACATCGGACTCCTTGACGGCAATGCCGCTGTCGACCGCAATGGTCTCGGCCCCCGCGAGGCCGCTGGCGAGCACCGCGGCAAGCAGTAGGTATCGATACCTCATGGCGCACCTCATTTGTTTACCCCTAGATTGATCATTCCATGGTCCCCCCAAACTATAACATCAGCCCCCGGGGTCAATCTTTGACGTAATTAACACTCTGATTACATTGTTAATTGTGGTTTAATCGCCGCGCATGTTCCAGCCCGTTCCAGTTTTCGTGGGCCTGCGCTACTCGCTGGCCCGCGAGCACAGCTTTTTCGTGTCTTTCATCACCTGGGTCTCGCTGGCCGGGGTCGCGCTGGGCGTGGCCGCCCTGATCACGGTACTGTCGGTCATGAACGGCCTGGAATCCGAATTACGGACCCGCCTGCTCAGTCTGACCGCGCACGCGACTTTGAACGCGGCGGGGGCGCCGATCGGCGATTGGCAGACCCGCATCCGGCAACTCCAAGGATCACCGGGCCTCACGGCCGCCGCGCCGTTCCTCGATACCGATGCCATGTTGAGCCGGCAGCCCTCGATGAGCGGCGCCATCGTTCGCGGCATCGACCCCGGGCTCGAGGCCCAAGTGTCGTCCATCGGCGATGCCATGCGAGAGGGCAGGCTGAGCGATCTTACGCCCAATTCGAATCGAATCATTCTGGGGCGCATGCTCGCCTATCAGCTGCAAGTAGGCATGGGCGATCAGGTGACGGTCATGATCCCGGGCAATGCCGGCGCCGCGAGCGATGCGATCGTGCCGCGTCTGCGGGATTTCTATGTAGCGGGCATTTTCGAGGTGGGGCTGCAGGAGCACGACAGTGTGCTGGCGCTCGTCAATCTGCAGGATGCAGAGGCCTTTCGAGGCATCGACGGCCCTACCGGGATACGGCTCAAATTCTACGACGTGCTGAAGGCGCCGGAGTTGGCCCGCAGCGCCGCGGCGCGGCTTAGCCTAGGCTTGCAGGTACGCGATTGGACGGAGGACAACCAGGCGTATTTTCGCGCCATACGCATCGAAAAGACCATGATGGGTTTGATGCTCATGCTCATCGTCGCCGTCGCGGTGTTCAACATAGTGGCGACGCTGATCATGGTGGTGAACGACAAACGCACGGATATCGCGATTCTGCGCACCGTCGGACTGAGTCCCGGGGGCATCATTGCCGTGTTCATGACGCAGGGCGTGCTCATCGGCTGGATCGGCGCCGCCCTCGGCGTGGCGCTCGGCCTCGCGCTTGCCTGCAACGTGGACGTGATCGTGCCCTTCCTGGAACAGACCTTCGGATTTCATTTCATGGATCCGGACGTGTACTACATTTCGGGTCTGCCGAGTGAGGTGCATCCCGGGGACGTGGTGAGGATCGGGACGGCGGCGTTCATTCTCACACTGGCCGCGACCGTGTATCCCGCTCTGCAGGCGGCGCGAACCCAACCTGCCGAAGCGCTGCGATACGAATGATGCGCTACTGGTACGAGGGATTCGTCGGCCTGCGGTATCTGCGCGCATCGCCCAAGCGCGGTTCCCTGTCTCTGATCGCCGGCATCGCGATACTGGGCCTCGCGCTCGGAGTCGCGGTGCTGATCGTGGTGCTGTCGGTGATGAACGGCTTCGAGGAGGTGTTGCGGACCCGAATCTTGAGCCTGACGGCGCACGCAACGATTTCCGGGCTGGAAGGGCGGATCACGAACTGGCGGCCCGATCTCGAGAAACTCGAGCGCTTCCCCGGCGTCGTGGGCGCGGCACCGTATATCGAGGAACAAGGCATGCTGATCCACGGCGACAAGTCGTCCGGCGTGCTGTTGCGCGGCGTATTGCCGGAGGCGGAACGGCGCGTGGTCGATTTGGCGCCGCATTTGTCGAGCGGCCGAATGAGCGATCTGACCGAAGGCAGGTACCGCGTGATACTGGGATCGGCGCTGGCCGAGGAACTCGGTGCGAAAGTCGGCGATCGAGTGGTGCTGCTGGTGGCTTTGGGCGACGTGACGCCGGTGGGCGTGATTCCCAGGATGCGCGCGTTCGAGGTGACCGGCATCCTGTCCATCGGCATGTATGAATACGATCGGCGGATAGCCATCGTCGCCATGCCGGACGCGGCAAAGCTGCTGCGAGCTTGAGTCTCGCCGACATGTACGCCGCGCCGCGGCTGTCGCGCGCCGCCGCGATCTCGATCGGCGGGGACTTCGAGGTCCAGGATTGGACCAACGAGCATGCCAATTTCTTTCGTTCGATTTCGATCACCAAACGCATACTATTCTTCATTCTGTCGCTGATGGTGGCCGTCGCCGCATTCAACATCGTGTCGACCATGGTCATGGTGGTGAAGGACAAACGCCGCGACATCGCCATCTTGCGCACCTTCGGGTCTTCGCCGCGCAGTATCTTGGCGGTATTCGTGGTGCAAGGCAGCTTGATCGGGCTGCTCGGGATCGGCGCCGGCGTGCTGCTCGGCGTCCTCATCGCCGTGAACCTGCAGGATCTGGTGCACGGGCTCGAAGGCATCGTCGGATTCAAGTTCCTGGACGCCCGCGTGTATTTCATGAGCGACTTGCCGGCCCGCGTGCGGGCTTCGGACGTGGTGCGCATCTGCGGTTTCGCATTCGTGCTCGCCTGCCTCTCGACGCTGTATCCGGCGGCGCGCGCCGCCCGCTTGCTGCCCGCAGAATCGCTGCGAAACGATTGAGGATGGAAAAGATGATGCCGAATTCCAATGCGGTGGTGCTCGAGGGGAAGGATCTGGCCAAGGAATTCGTCCAGGGCGACGTTAAAATCCTGGTGTTGCGGGCGGCGTCCATCACCGTGCGCGCGGGCGAGAGAATCGCCATCGTCGGCGCCTCCGGATCCGGCAAGACGACGCTTCTGCAGCTGCTGGGAGGACTCGATTTGCCGACCGGCGGCACGGTGGAGATCGCCGGATCGGCGATGAATCGCTTGAACGATACCGAGCGCGGCCTGTTGCGGAATCGCGCCGTGGGTTTCGTCTATCAGTTCCACCACCTGCTGCCGGAATTCACCGCGCTCGAAAATGTCGCGATGCCGCTCCTGGTGCGGCGAATGAGTCCGCGCGCCGCGAGGGAGCGGGCGAGCGCTTTATTGGCGCGCGTCGGGCTGGCCGAACGCCTCACGCATCGCCCCTCGCAGCTCTCCGGCGGCGAACGGCAGCGCGCCGCGGTGGCGCGCGCTCTCGTGACCCAGCCGAAACTGGTGTTGGCCGACGAACCCACGGGCAACCTGGACGGCATGAATGCGGCGCAGGTGTTCGAACTGATGCTGGAGCTGAATCGCGAGTTCGGCACCAGCCTCGTCATCGTCACCCACGATGAGCGATTAGCGGCGCGGCTCGATCGCGTGCTGGTGCTCGCCGACGGAGTGCTGGTCGAGCGCCGTGCCGCGGCCGTTTGACCGGGCGCGCCGGCGCCGCAGCTGAAGGAGGACGTGGGCGCGCCAAGCGAATTGCGCCAGCACATAGCCCAATCCGGCGGCGACGAGTCCCAGAACCAGGGCGCCGAGCAGCAGCGGCGCCCATAGTTGGCAGACCTGCGCCCATAGATGCCGATGATGGAGTTCATGCACGTAGGGCATCAGATCCATTCCCATGAGCTTGGCGCCGACCCAAATGGAGCCGGCCACCTGGGGCAGCCAGGTGAAAGGGTTGCTGACGAAAACGGTGGCGAAGAGCACGGGCAGGTTCAACCGGAACAGCATCCCCAGTGTGACGCACGTCACAAGATGCACGGGCAGGGGAGTGGGCGGAATGAACGCGATGAACAGGCCGAGGGCGAACGCGCGAGTCACGCTGAGCCTATGGAACGCCCAACATCCGCGATCGACCACCAGCCTCTTGAATGGCTTCAAACACCAGAGTTTCTCCAGCGTGGTGCGGTCCGGTGTGATGCGTCTCAGCCAGTGTTGCATGGATTGCGATTGACTCCCCAGCCAAGCGGCATTATGCCGTTTTCGCAGATTACCGACAGTGATCCATGACCACCCCGCAAATCAACGGGTTAGCCCTCGGCCGATGGCGGTATCTCAACCGTCGGCGGTCAAGTATCATGCCCGCTGATTCAAATCCGACCAAAGAGGACGCAATGTGGGAGATCATCCGCGCTGGCGGCGGCTTCATGTGGCCGATCATTTTATGTTCCATCGCGTCGGTGGCCATCATATTGGAACGCCTTTGGACCTTGCAGAGCAGCCGGGTGATACCCCGTGACTTGTCCCAAAAGGTCTGGAACTGGATCGAAGCCGATCAGCTCAGCGACAAACTGGTCGCTGCCCTGGAGCAGAATTCGCCGCTCGGCAAGCTCCTGGCCATCGGACTCGCCAATCGCGACAGGCCGCGCGCGCTGATGGTGGAGCGGCTGGAGGACGGCGGCCGGCACGTGGTGCACGAGCTGGAGCGGTTTCTGAACACTCTGGGCACGATCGCGGCGGTCGCGCCGCTCCTGGGACTGCTGGGAACGGTGGCCGGCATCATTCATGCGTTCAATGCGATCACGGCCAATGGCATCGGCGACCCGAGAATATTGTCCGGCGGCATCGGTGAAGCGCTCATCACGACGGCGGCAGGTTTGACCGTGGCGATTCCCTCGCTGATCGCGTACCGCTTCCTGCGGGGCAAGGTCGAGCGCCTGGTGGTGCGCATGGAGAAGGAAGCCATGAAGCTCGTCGATGCATTGGACGAGCGCGGCATGCTGGTCGTGGCCGGCTGACATGAACCTGCGCCCGCGCCACCGTGAAGACCCCGAAATCAACTTGATTTCGATGATCGACGTCATGCTCGTGCTGCTGATCTTTTTCATGGTGTCGACCACGTTCAATCAAGAGGGGCGCGTCAAGGTTCAGCTGCCTCAGGCGAGCCAGATACCGGTGCCGCGGGGGCCGCGCGAACCCTTGGTGATCACGGTGACGGCCGAAGGCAGCTACCGGGTCAACGAACGCACCTTGATCAATGCGAGTCCCGACACTTTGCGGACTGCGCTGGTCAAGGAAGCCGGTGCCGACCGAGGTCCCATCACGATTCGCGCGGATGCGCGTACCACGCACCAAGCCGTGGTAACCGCCATGGATGTGGCGGGCAGACTGGGGTTCGCCCAGCTCAATATCGCGACCTTCCACGCGGAAGCCGCTCCTTGAGCACAGCACCCGCTGCGGGCTTGAAAGCCGCCGGCGATTCTTGGGCGATTTATCGGCGGTTGTTGAAGTACGCGAAACCTCATCTAGGCGTATTTCTGATCGGCGTGATGGGCTCGATCCTGTTCGCGACGTCCAACGCCGCGCTGGCGTACCTGGTCAAGAAATTCCTGAACGGCGCGTTCTTGGTGAAAAACCCGGCAGTCCTGTGGGAAGTGCCTCTGGGA
>WNFT01002005.1_pt1 | contig 18641 bp, 17 predicted proteins | sample 5400191 | NCBI WGS metagenome assembly WNFT01 (sample SAMN13153359, study PRJNA577476) | soil metagenome | isolation source: 80 cm saprolite under Madrone tree | place: USA:California | collected 2016-06-14 | reverse complement strand
TCGTGCCACCAGTTCACCGATGTCGCGGTGTACGAGGGCACGGTAGATGTCTCCAACCGCATCAACACCGCCGCTCCTCATGTCGAAGTGCCGGCGGGATACGAGACTACGGTCGCCTGCGGAGCGACGCCTCTACCAGCCGGTCCCTTGGGAATTTCGGGCGCAAATGCCCCCAGCGCTTTCCATGGCCTGATGCCCGGACCGGCCGGTGGGCCGCCTCCTCCACCCCCGCCCGAGGCACCTCCACCACCTCCTCCTCCGCCGCCACCTCCTCCACCGCCACCGCCACCGCCGCCACCAGCCGGGTAGCTTGTCCCGGCGCTAACTCAACGGAGGGAAGCACTGTGAAGTATTTTTCGTGCGATAACCGAACCGTGCGGATGCCTGCGGCACTCGCTGCGCTGGCCCTGTTCTTCGTGATGACCGGCTCCGCGCACGCGCAGCTTCAGACGTTGTACCCCAACTTTCTCCAGGTCGAGCGGCCCGGCCAGCTCTCCGCCACGCTCTTTGGCGGTGGCTTCATCAGCGACCGTTACGGCGTGACGGACGAAGGCTTCCAACTCGAGCAGAGTTTCACGCAGTATATCTCCCCTTTCGCGCGTGCAACCGGCTACCAGCTTTATCTCAAGAATAACAATGTGAGTCCCTTCAATCCCTCGTCGGGCCGCCACTCTCCACGACTCAACTTTGGCCGCTTTCAGGGCGGTCTCGACTTCGCCCTTTATCCCGGCACTGACCTCTACGTTTCCGGGGGTGGTGATGCTGGCGACGCCCACGGCGGCTTGGTCGAAGGCGATTTCAGCAGTTGGCTCATGCCTCACGCGCGCCATCCGCTCAATGCCTCCTTCAGTTCGATTCACACGTTTCAAAACGGCGTGACCAGCAGCGAGATCGACCTGGAACTGATGCTGCTCTCGACCGAAAACTGGATGGTGCTCGGTGGCGCGGGCGGCGCAATTTATGGCGGCGGCTTCATCCGCGGCGGCGCCACCGGTCAGGGCGGACCCGACTTGGGCGTGTTCTATCGGCCATGGCAGATGGGAGCTAACCTGCAGTTCGGTTACGGCGCGGCAGCCCATAACTTCGGGCAATTCAATCTCTACAAACAGTTGAGCTTCACCGAATAGCTTCGCAGTCTGACGCGCTTTCTTGACCGCGCTTGCACCTTCGCGACTCCGTCCATCGGACCTCTTCATAACCAACCGCCCGCCGCTTTCAACCCCTCTCCCTGGCCTGGAAGAGAGCCAGGTGAGGGCGCCTCTTTCTGAGTCATCGAAGCGAACCTGGAACGGGTTTGCCGCACCTCCGCGACGATGCTCGGCGACTGCACGATACAAAAGGCTGCCGCGGGAGAAGCAAAATGGCTGGAACCGGCACTGTTAGCGTCACGCCGACTGAAGGCCTGAAGACCGTCACCGAAAGCGCCAGGATTTCCGGCGGTAACCTGGTGGCCAAGGCGCTCAAGAACGAGGGCGTCGAGGTCATCTTCACGCTGTGCGGCGGCCACATCATCGACATCTACGACGGCTGCCTCAACGAGGGCATCAAGATCGTCGATGTCCGCCATGAGCAAGTCGCGGCGCACGCGGCCGACGGCTACTGGCGCGTCAGCGGCAAGACCGGATGCGCCGTCGTGACGGCGGGCCCCGGCACGACCGACGCCATGACCGGCGTTGCGAACGCCTTCCGCGCCGAAAGCGCGATGCTTCTGATCGGTGGCCAGGGTCCACTCACCCAGCATCGGATGGGCTCGCTGCAGGATCTGCCTCATGTCGACATGATGCAGCCAATCACCAAGTTCGCCGCGACCGTCCCCAGCACCGACCGCGTCGCCGACATGGTGACCATGGCTTTTCGCGAATGCTACAACGGCGCTCCGGGTCCGTCGTTCCTCGAAATACCGCGTGACATCCTCGACGGCACCGTCGACCTCGCCAAGGCGGGCATCCCTGCGCCGGGCAGATACCGCGCGTCGACCAAGAGCGCCGGCGACCCGAAAGACGTCGAAAAGCTCGCCGACATCCTCACGAAATCGTCGCGCCCATGTGTGTTGCTCGGCACCCAGGTATGGACCTGCCGCGCGACCGCCGCAGCCGCCGAGTTCTGTAGGCAACTCAACATCCCTGCGTACATGAACGGCGCAGGACGCGGCACGCTCGCGCCCGGCGACCCACATCATTTTCATCAGACGCGCAGCTACGCGTTCGAGAAAGCAGACGTTATCGTGATCGTCGGCACGCCCTTCGATTTCCGCATGGGCTATGGACGCAGGCTGAGAGCCGAAACCGTCGTGCAGATCGATCTCGACTACCGCACCGTCGGCAAGAACCGCGATATCTCGCTCGGTCTCGTCGGCGACGCCGGCGCAATCCTGAGCGCTGTCACCCAGGCGGCGAGCGGACGCGTCGACAATGGCGCGCGCCGTCGTGAGGAATGGCTCAAGGAGCTTCGGGAGGCCGAGCGCAAGGCCGTCGACGCGCAAAAGCCGCGGCTCCTCTCCGACGCCAACCCGATTCATCCCCTGCGTCTCGCGCACGAGCTTAACCAGTTCCTGACCGAAGATACGATATTCATAGGCGACGGCGGCGATATCGTAACGTTCTCGGGCGGCGTCGTTCAGCCGAAGTCACCGGGCCATTGGATGGATCCCGGCCCGCTGGGCACCCTCGGCGTCGGGACGCCGTTTGCCATGGCGGCGAAGCTGGCCCGCCCCCAAAAGGAAGTCGTCTGCCTCTTCGGCGACGGCGCGTTTGGCCTCACCGGATGGGACTTCGAAACCTGCGTACGCTATAACCTGCCTTTCATAGGCGTCGTCGGTAACAATTCGCATATGAACCAGATTCGTTACGGCCAAACCGCGAAATACGGCAAGGATCGCGGCGAGGTCGCCAATCGCTTAGGCGACGTACATTTCGATCAGTTCGCCAAGATGCTCGGCGGATACGGCGAGGAAGTCCGCGAGGCGAAGGACATCGGCCCCGCGCTCAGACGCGCCCGCGAATCAGGCAAATGCGCGCTGATTAACGTCTGGGTGGATCCTAACGTCTATGCGCCCGGCACCATGAACCAGACGATGTACAAATAGCCCGGCGGGCGGGCGTAAAAAATTTCCCAAGTCTGCCACGTAGCTGACTCGAATCGTTGAGGAATCCCAAGGATTTTTCCCGAGGTGTTTTGCGATGGAAAAGGCGTTGACCGGCGTCCGCGTTCTCGATCTTACCCACGTTCAGTCCGGTCCAAGTTGTACCCAGATTCTGGCCTGGTTCGGCGCCGACGTTATTAAGGTCGAACTGCCGGGCCGCGGAGATATCACGCGCACCCAACTCCGCGACGTCCCGGGCGTCGACAGCCTCTACTTCACGATGCTCAATTGCAACAAGCGGAGCCTCACGCTCAACCTCAAGTCCGAGAAGGGCCGGCAGATCCTGACCGAATTGATTAAGCGCGCCGATGTCATGGTCGAGAACTTCGGGCCGGGCGTACTGGATCGCCAGGGCTTCCCGTGGGAGCGCGTTCGCGAGATCAACCCGCGCGTCATCTACGCTTCGATCAAGGGCTTCGGCCCCGGCCAGTATTTCGACTGCAAGGCTTACGAGACGATCGCGCAGGCGATGGGCGGTGCGATGAGCACGACCGGCTTCGAGGACGGCCCGCCAACCAGCACAGGCGCACAGATCGGCGATTCGGGCACGGGGATCCATGCGGTCGCCGGAATCCTCGCAGCGCTACTCCAGCGGACGCGCACCGGCAAAGGTCAACGCGTCGAACTCGCGATGCAGGACTCGGTGCTGAATCTATGCCGCGTCAAAATTCGCGACCAGCAGCGTATCAAGCACGGCCCGCTCACTGAGTACCCGAACAAGACGTTCGGTGACGAGGTGCCGCGCTCCGGCAACGCGTCCGGCGGTGGCCAGCCGGGAGCCGCGGTGCGATGCAAGCCCGGCGGCGCGAACGACTATTGCTACGTAATTATCCAGCCGCAGGTATGGGAGACCCTCGCGAAAACGATCGGACGCCCGGAACTCGCGCAAGATCCCGCCTTTGCCACGCCCGAGGCGCGCATCAAGCATCTCGACGAAGTCTTCGGGATCATCGAGCAGTGGACCATGAAGCACAGCAAGCACGAGGTGATGCGGGTGTTGATGGAGGCCGACGTACCGTGCGGCCCAATGCTCTCGATGAAGGATCTGATCGAGGACGAGTCGCTGGCGAAACGCGGAATCATCGCCGACGTACATCACCCCGAGCGCGGCGTGTTCAAGACCGTGGGATGCCCGATCGTGCTCTCCGACTCGCCTATCGAAATAAAAACTTCACCGCTCCTGGGCGAGCACACCGCCGAGATTCTGCGCGAGGTCATGGGCTACAGCGAGAAAGATCTCGAGCAACTCCGCGCCGAAGGCGTCATCTGAAAAAGTGGCTGTCCTTGCTTGACGCCTTTCCCAAGATCCCTCCCGGCTGGCTGCAGGATAGCGCAACCGCCTCTTTACTGAAGATCCCTCGCCCGCTTAGTTGCGGCAAAGGGCAATGGCTTGTTCCTGCCTGACGCCTTTCTGAAGATCCCTCGCCCGCTTGCGGGAGAGGGCAAGCGGCGCGGCGGTTGCTTTTTTTGCAACCGCCGTGACGCGCGGGTGAGGGTGCTTCGCTCGTTCGCTTAACGGACTATTATAGGAGTGTCGTCAGCCGCCGATCGGTCCGACGCGAATCCGGGTTCGAGGAACTTTTGCTTCGACCCGCTTGTTCACATCAGTAACCGCCTGCCCCACCGGTACTCAATGATAAATTCAACGCAAGACCTGATCCCGCATGTGGCTTCGGTAGCGACCGCCCTGCCAGCCAACTATGTCGACCAGCAGACGCTAACCTCGGCACTGCGTGAATTCTGGGCCGACAAATGTGGGAACCTCGAACTGTTCGATCGTTTGCATAAGGCCACCAAAGTATCGGGCCGTTATCTGGCGCTCCCGATGTCCGAGTATCCGGAGCTCACGTCTTTCGCCCGCAGCAATAGCGCGTGGATGCGCGTGGCGCCCGAACTCGGAGCGCAGGCGGCACGTCGCGCCCTGTGCGACGCCGGGCTTGAACCCACAGATATCAACCATTTCATTTTCGTCACAGGGACGGGAATCGCCACTCCCAGTATTGACACCCGCATCATCGGCGCGTTGGGCATGCGCGAAGACATCAAGCGCACGCCGATCTTTGGGTTGGGCTGCGCGGGCGGTGCGGCGGGCATCGCGCACGCGGCTGACTATCTGCGCGCCTTTCCGAACGAACGCGCGATGCTCGTCGCCGTCGAGTTGTGCTCGCTCACTCTGCAGCACGGCGACTTGTCGATCGCCAACCTTATCGCATCGGGACTGTTCGGCGACGGCGCCGCGGCCGTCATTCTCGCGGGCGGCGTATGCGAAGGCAACGCAGGTCCGCGCGTGATAGCCAGCCGCTCGATTCTGTATCCGCGCACCGAATACGCGATGGGCTGGGAGGTAACCGACAGCGGCTTCAAGATCGTGATGTCGCCAGAGATTCCGAATCTCGTGCGGGTCCATCTGCGGCGGAATGTCGACTCCTTCCTTGCCGAACATCAACTCGATCGTTCCCAAATCCAGCAATGGATCGCACATACCGGCGGACCCAAGGTGCTGCGCTCGATGGAGGAAGCGCTCGAACTTCCGCCGCGCGCGTTGAAGCGTTCGTGGGATTCGCTCGATCGCGCGGGAAATTTGTCGTCGGCCTCGGTGCTTTTCGTGCTCGCCGATTTGCTCCAGGCGCGAGAGGCGCACCCCGGCGACTACGGCATGATGCTCGCGCTGGGACCCGGCTTTTGCGCGGAACTGGTTCTGTTGCGATGGTGATATCACGCGGAGTCTACCTGGCGATCTTGGCCGCGTTCGTGGCGGAGCGGATTTTCGAGCTATGGCTATCGAACCGCAACGCGCGCCTCGCGTTCGCCCGAGGTGGAATCGAGCTTGGGCGCGGCCAGTACCGAATCATTGTTGCTTTTCACACGTTGTTTATCGCGGCCTGCGCAGCCGGGGCGATGCGCAACGCACCGGCTTTTCCGCCTGCCTTGAGTTTGGCGGCGTTAGCCGGGGAGATCGCTGCGCAGGCGCTTCGCTCCTGGTCCGTCGCGACACTTGGTCAAAACTGGAATACACGCGTGATAGTCATTCCGGACATGGAACCGGTGACTTCGGGGCCCTACCGCTACATCCGCCATCCCAATTACGTTGCGGTAGTAATCGAGATCGCGTGCGTACCGCTTGTTCGAGGTCTGGTGGTTATCGCGTTGGCCTTTTCCGTCGGTAATGCGATCCTGCTCGCAATGAGAATCCCGCTCGAGGAACGCGCATTGGGCGAACCTTACCGCCGCGCTTTCACTTCCCGCGGCCGATTCATTCCGAGGCTCATTGCGTAAAAGTCTTCGCGTAAAAATCTACGCGTGCGAACGGCCTGGCCATGACCTAATCCGACACAACTTTTGGTTGCGGCTTGGGCGGCTCGACCTTTTTGCCATTCACGAGCAACCGGCCCTCCTTGTAGCTGAAACGAGATACCAAGTTAGCGCCCTCGCGCTTGAGCATCCCGCTCGTTTCCAACTTGCGCAGATTGTCAGCGCTGGCTACGCGCACGGCGAAGGCTTGCGGCACGGAGAGATCGCCGTAGGCGTAGCCATATCGTTGCAGCAACTGCTGCATCAGGTCTTTGTCCGCCGAAGTCGGATCTTTCAGGCGGGCCAGGCGCGGATCATTCGCAAGCGCGGCCGCAATTCCCATCCTGACCTGACCCACCGTCGGGCCCTCTGGGCTCGTTATATGCACTCCCAAGATGAGGGCCGGCGACTGCTTGACCATCGCAACCACGAAGGTAGCAGCCTTTTCGGTCATCAGCCGCGTCTGCATGTCCTTAGCGAGCTTTGATCTGCGAATCTCTTCCGTCTCTCTTGCGAATTCCGTAAAACTGTCCGCGTCGATATTGCTCAAGTCGGATTCCACGTCCATCGGCCCGATCTGAAAGCTGCCGAACGCGAGACTCGAGAGCGACCACTTCCCGGCAATGTCCATCCGGCTGTTCTTAAGCGAATGGAGTGACGTAAACAAAAAATCCCGCACCATACCGTGCAATTGATTCTGTCCAGGCATATGCGAGGCGCCCCCGATTTGCTGAATAGCCAGTCGCGAGTTGCCTACGCGATGGCCGCTCTCGAGATGCGACTCGCCATTGGCCGTGACGCCGGTAAGTTTAAACTCGCCACAGCCTCCGGTAACCGTTAGCGCAGGGCCCTGTCCGGAGAGTCGATGGATATCCGGGGAAATGTACCATTCATAGTTGAGACCGTCGGATATAATGATGCATTTGATAAGCGGAATCGAGTTGGCAGAAGGCGCTAATGAAACAAACGTATCGAGTACGCCGTCAAAAGTAACTACCGTGTGAATACGCGGTGAGACATTTCCGAAAATGGTCTGCAGGCCCTGCGTGTATGCCGCCGGCGCCTGGATAGTGGTATCGATAGTGGCAGCCACCCCGCTCGCAATTGTCAGTGGACTGTGACTGATATGCTGCACGAGGATGAAGGGGCTCTGGCCCAGTTGCACGGAGACAACGGCCTGTGAGGAGAAAAACCCGCGTTCGTAGGAGTTTACGGTGACGTCGATGCCGTTGCCGGCAAGCTGATCGATCGAGTCCCGGTAGGTGCGTTCGGCCCGTCTGCCGAACGAGTTCGAAACCGCACCGGCGGCGACAATGCCTGCCACAACGATCGCGGCGAGAATAACGTACCCTCGCGGCACCTGCCCGGAAGAACTTCGAGTGAGCTTGTTCAGACACAGCCGATACGCGCGGCTGATCCACCGGACGAACGCCATCGTCTCCCTCCCCTGCGGCCCCACTTTTGTCCGCGCTCTCAAGAGTGCCGGATTCGCGCGCGGAAGGTAAGTAACCTTCCTATTGACCCTCACGTCGTGAGCGTGTCGATATTGGTCAGTGTGTCGATATTCGTCACGTTGTCCATGCTCGGAGCGCTGCTCGCCAGCACGAGGAACTGGCGCCGCAGCGAGACCACATCGACCTGCCATGCTGCACGAATCGCGACCAGGTAAGGCAGCGGGTAGATTACTCTAACATCGATGCTTTCGCGGGTAGGCTGATAGATCGCTTCCCGGTAGGTACGTTCAGCCAGTCCGCCGAACGAGTTGGCACCGGCGCCAGAGGCGGCAACGCCTCCTGCCACGATCGCGACGAGAACGAAGCAGCCTCGCCGCATCCATTCGGGACTGCTTTGAGCGAGCTTGTTTGGCCACGGCCGATAGGCGCGGCTTATCCACCGTCCGAACGCTATCATCTCCCTCCCTTGCGGCCGCCGCTTATGACCGTGCTTTCAAGCTTACCGGATTCGACAAACGCAAGGTTCTGCCCCTGTCATCGCCGTGCACAAGAAAATCGTGCGCATTCACTTATTCAGCGATGGCTGGCGAGATCGTGAATTGCGGCGGAGAGGACATCGATCTCGGCCCGAGTGGTCCACGGGCTGAATGAGATCCGGATCGCGTCGGGGTGCTCGGGCGGGCGAAACGGCTTGATCGCGACGCCATGGCGCGCGAGTACGTCCGCGGCCACGACCCACGAATTCACTCCGGGCTTCATCAGATAAGCGAGAATGCCGGGCGCCGTCGCCCCATCCCATGAAGCGGTCGCACTCGGCCAGACGCCGTCGAGCAGCGCGCTGATTTCGACGCGAAGGCGCTTCAGCGACTCGATTCGATAGTCCAGTTCCGACGCGCAGCTTCGACATGCTTCGAGCAGGCCGGCGATCAGCGCGTAGTTCATCGTACCGCCTTCGTAGTTTCCGCCGTTCGGCAAGTCGCGATCGCCGTCCGAGGTCGACAGTGCGAACTTATTCCTTGCGATGAATGTCTCGCTGGTCCAGAGGCCGCCCGTGCCCCACGGACCGCGAAGCCATTTGTGGCCCGAGAACACATATGCCCACGCCCTCGTGCGCGGAACGTTCACCGCGATCTAACCGAACGCCTGCGCGCCGTCGACGATATACGGGATTTGCTTTTCGGCGAGCATCGCGCCGGCCTGATCGACCGGCAGGATTTTCCCGTTCTTGTAGGAGACGTGCGAGAGTATCACGAGCCCGGGCGTGCGTTTTTCAAGGATGGTACGAAAGGCCTCGAGGAATTGCTTTTCGGAATCGGCGGCGATCTTCGCGACCTCGATTCCGCGCCGCGCGATAACATTCAAGGGATTTTCGACGCACGGATGTTCCTCGTCCGAGGTTACGATGAGACCGTCGGGTTCGAGCGTCGCGGCGAGCGCGGTCAGCGCAAAGCTGACTGCCGTCGACGCATTCGCCATCAGCGAGACGCCGCGCGGCCCTTCGACCCCGAGCAAGGTTGCGATGGCGCATCTGCAGTCGTTAAGCGTGGCGCCGAATTTCTCGATTCCAGCTTCGCTGTATAGAAGATCGCTGAATTCGCGTTCCGCCGCTCTGACACGATCGGCGACGATCGCGAGCGGGCGGGCGAGTCCGGCGCAGTTGAAGTATGCCTTTACGGTCGGTGCGTTCATCCGGCGAACTCCATCAGTTCGGCGACGTGACGAACGCGGCGTCTGGAAACCGGAGTGAGTCTGTAAGCCGGGTTCTGTCACCCTTGCGGGCGGCGATCATTCCTCTGGCCGCGCGATTGCTCGCGGGCTCAAGCGACCGTACCCGAGGAATTATGAGCGGGCCACTCATCCTCCTATTTGGTCTTGCTCCGGGTGGGGTTTGGCATGCGCGCGCGATCACTCGCGCGCCGGTGGGCTCTTACCCCGCCATTTCACCCTTACCCTTGCGGGCGGTATTTTTTCTGTGCCACTTTCCGCGGATCACTCCGCGCCGCCGTTAACGGCCACCCTGCCCTATGGAGCCCGGACTTTCCTCCCCGTGAAGGGGCGATCGCCCGACTCACTCCGGCGATCGAGATTGTATCATGTCGATGTTGATGGCGCGGTCTGGGCCGCCGTTCGCCGGACGGACTTGCGAATCTACCTGGTTGCCTGCACGGCGACGCGGAAGGGGAAGAGGGTCGCATGCATCACGGAGCCCTTCACGGCGGGATCGTTCTCCATCACGGCCCGGGCCGCGGCTTCGTCGGCGGCGTTCAAAATCACGATGCCGAAAGTCGTATCGTCGTTGGTCTGGGTGCGGCCGGCCAGGACAACGACGCCCTCCTCGGCAAGCTTCTTCAGATAATTCAGATGCGCGCCGACGACTCGCGCTTCTTCCGGCGTCGGGCCACCGCGCAGCATCTCAAGCCGTGTCACCTGTAAGCGGTAGAGAAACTGTTGCGCGGCATCGGTCATCGGAATTACTCCTCAACCCTCGTAGTAGAGGATGCGCTGGCAGTTGGGGCAGAAGTGCACTTGCGAATGGCGCTGGATTTCGTTGTAAAGCTGCGGCGGCAATCGCATCCGGCATCCCTGGCAGGTGCCGCCCTTGGCCTCGGCGACGGCGAGACCGTTGCGGCGGCTGAAGATCATCTCGTAGCGGGAAAGCAGCGTTATGTCGATATTGCCCGCCATCTGATCGCGTTCAAGCTTCTGTTTGCGGATCGAAACCTTGAGGTCCTCGACCTGTGACGCGATTTCCCTTTCCGCTGCGGTGAGCTCCGTGCGCTTTTTGCCGAGGGCTTCGCTAAGTTCCTTGATCTTTGGAGTGCGAGGCTCGGCCGCTTCCATCGCAGCCAGCAGCTCCGCCTCGAGCCGCTGATTGGTTTCCTTTTGGGTTTCGACCTCGTGCGCGAGCGCCTGCAGTTCCTTATCGTTGCGAACCTGGTTGAGGCGCATCCGCTTGGTGCGGATCCGTGCCTCGCCTTCCGCGAGTTCGCGTTCGAGTTGGCGGCGGTTGACGGCGCCCTGCTGATCCTCGGCTAGCAGATGATCTAGTTCCGCCTGCTGGACATCGATTTCCTGGCGGAGCTGTTCGACATGCCCGGCAACTGAGGAAAGGGACTGTTCGAGTTCCTGCAATTCCCGGTCGATCGCCTGCAGACTCATTAACCGGGTTATCTCTTCACGCAATGCGTCCTCCACTCAAAGGTGCGTCGGGCCGTGCGGAGCCAGGCAGCGGCAGGTCTCGTTGTACGCGAACAGGTTTCGCGGTACGCGGAGGTGCTGCGCATGCGACCCGGATTATGTCTAGGGAGTCCTGGTGGTATGGGCCCACCAGGATTTGAACCTGGGACCAGCCGGTTATGAGCCGGCAGCTCTGAACCAAGCTGAGCTATGGGCCCTCGAAGGTACATCAAGACTGTTCGATAGTACCAAGTTTGGCGGCCAGATTTAAGGGGCCTTGTTGGCAAATCGATCTCGAAGCTCAAAACCTCGGCGTTCACGGCGAGCGCCTGATTCGCCGCTGCGTGTGCCATATCAGGACGTGCCTTCACCTGTGCGTTGCGACTGACGGCGCAACGTGACGATCGCCTGTGCGGCCGCGACGCTTTCGTCGCCGGTGGTAGCAGCGGCGGTGCGTCTGTGCTTGTCCATCTCCTGGCTGCGGCGGCGGCGATCGAGCGCGTCGAGATAATCGCTGGCGACGGCGCGCGCTTTCTGCGGATCGTCGAGCATATCGCCAACCATGAACTCGCCTAGCCGGGCCCGCTGTTCTTCGGTGAGTTGCTCCTGCAACTGAATTTCGATCTGCGCGCCGCTTTCATCGGAGCGGCAGATCTCCTCGAAGAAGGCGGCGAAGGCGCTATCGTCAAATGCGGCGAGCGGCGTGCTGGCGAAGATTTCGGCCCGCAGCGCCGGATAGCGAATCGCGATCGCGACGAGGCCGAGTTCCGCCTGCGTCGCGGCGTCCGGCCGCGCCGGACGCGCAACTTCGCGCGGCGACGCCGCGGTTTGTGCGGTCGCGGGACGAGCGCCTCGGCGCGCATAATTGCGCAACAATTCCTCGCCCACGCCGAGCATCCCAGCCGCCTTGCGCACCACGAGGTTAAATTGAAATTCGTCGGAAATCAGGCGCAACTTGTCTGCGACGCGACGCGCGGCCTCGACTCGTTGGTCCGTCGGACCGAGCGGTCCCGTTATCGCGCGTTGCTCCTCCTCCACGAAAAAGTCGACCAATAATTCAGCGTTTTCTAATAGCTCTCGGAGCGCCTGTGCGCCGCGGTCGCGCACGAGGGTATCGGGATCGAATCCCGCCGGGATGAAGGCGCCCTTACCGAGCAGGCCGGCGGCGAGGAAGACCTCGAGCGCGCGCAGCGACGCCTTGCGCCCCGCGTCGTCGCCATCGAAGCATGCGATCACGTTGCGCGTATAACGGCTCAGCAGCCGCAACTGATCGACCGTGAGTGAAGTGCCGAGACTCGCGACGGTCTCCTTGAAACCGGCCTGCCATAGCGCGATCGCGTCGATATAGCCCTCGACGACAAGTGCGCGGTCGGCGCGCGCGAGGGTCTGGCGCGCCTCGTAAATCCCGTACAGCGCGCGCGCCTTCGAGTAGACCGGCGACTCGGTCGAATTCATGTACTTGGGCAGGCGATCGTCGAGCACGCGGCCGCCGAACGCGATTACACGGCCCTGAGCGTCGCGAATCGGAAACATCAGGCGCGCACGGAACATGTCGTGCACGCTCGCCCCGTCGCGCCGGACCAATCCGAGCTTGACCGCGGCCTCCATGAGGCCGCGCTTTTGCAACGCGCCGGCTAGGTTTGCGGGACGCGCCGGCGCGAAACCGAGCATGAAGGCGCGTGCCGTGTCGGTAGTGATGCCGCGCGATTTGAGATAGTCGCGCGCGGGCTTGCCGTCGTCGGTGTTCCAGAGCACGTGCGCGAAAAATTCGGCCGCGGTCTGGTTTGCGAGAAACCAGGCGTCGCGCTCGCCAGCGGCTATTCCCGCACCCTCGCCACGCTCCGGCAAAGTGATTCCGTAACGGCGCGCGAGCGATTGCAGCGCCTCGGGAAAGGTCAACCCCTCGATCCGCATCACGAAGTCGAACGCGGTGCCGCCGGCGCCGCATCCGAAGCAATGAAAAAAGCCGCGCTCGGCGTTCACGGTGAAGGACGGCGTCTTTTCGTTATGAAACGGACAGAGGCCTACGAAGTTGCGCCCGGCACGCTTGAGGCGCACATGCGCGCCGACAATCTCGACGATATCGGCACGGCTCCTGACCTCTTCGATTTTGTCCTGCCCGACGCTCGCCATCACCGCTCCATCAGCATCCGCAACCGCTCGGGGTAATTCGTCACGATGCCGTCGACACCGTAGGCGATAAGTTTGCGCATCGTGTCGAGGTCGTCGACCGTCCAGGTGTAGACGTCGAGGATACGCTCGTGCGCGGCAGTGCACAGATCCTCGGTGACGATATCGGCACGGGGATGGATCGCATGGGCCTTGATCGCGGTCGCGGCGCCCAGGAGTCGCACCGGCCATCGGCTCGCGAGCAGGCCCACGCGTACCGCAGGATGAAACTGCCTGATGCGGTCGAGCGCGTCCCAGTCGAAGCTCGAGACAATCGCGGTCGCAAGCGCGTCATGGTCTCGAATCGCGGCGCAGACCTTTTGCTCGAGGCCCGCGCTCTTGAGTTCGATATTAAGCGCACAGCGTCCGCCAACACATGTAAAGACCTCGTCCAGCGTGGGTATGCGCTCGCCCTTGAACTCGGAGCCGAAACTGACCCCGGCGTCGAGGCGCTTGAGCTGCTCGACCGTCATCGCGGCGACGGCGCCATGGCCGCCGGTGGTGCGGTCCACGGTGTCATCGTGAATTACGACGATGGCGCCGTCGCGCGAAAGCTGGACGTCGAGTTCGCACATGTCCGCCCCGGCGTCGATTGCGCCTGCAAAGGCGGCAAGCGTGTTTTCAGGGAAGCGACTGCTCGCTCCGCGATGGGCGATGTTCAGCACCCGACCCCCATCCACTCATCCCCCGCGCCGTCCGGGATTGCTGCGATCGCGCGTTGACGGCGATCCAGACAAGTCTCCTGGCTGACACAAGTCTAACTGCATGCGAGCCTCATCCGCAAACAGGCGCCAAATTCGGCACTGTCCTTTCAGGATAGCACGCCAAATTCCTTGCGCAGATCGATACCGTCAGCGTCGAGTGCGGAGGCGGGAGTCCGCGTCTCCGGATCCTCGAAGCCGCTGATCTTGAGCGCATTGCCGACCATCCTCAGTCCACCGGCATTCACGATCATGTTGCGCGCCTTGAGCTGCGCCATCTCGAAGGCCTCCGGAACATTCTGGACTTTCGCAGCCGGAACGCCTGCATTGGCAAGCAACTCGACCCAGTGGCTTGCAGGCTTCGTGCTGAGCGTGGCTTCCAGAGGGGCCCTGAGCGCGGCTTCGTTGATGTGCCGGTCAGTATTGTTCAGAAAACGCGGGTCCGTGGCGAGATCCTCTCTACCCAGGGCGCGGCACAATCGCGCGAAGACTTCGTCGCCGCCGGCGCAAATCACGAACTGCTCGTCCGCCGCCTGATACGTGTCGAACGGCGTGATCGACGGATGACCGTTACCCAGCCGTCCGGCAGTTTTTCCGGTCGCCACATATTCCATGATGCCATGCATGAGGTAGGTCATCATCGCGTCGAGCATCGCGACATCGACACGCGCACCCTTACCGGTCTTTTCGCGCGCGTATAGTGCACTCACGATACCGCAGAACACATAAATTCCCGAGGTCAGGTCGGCAACCGAGGCGCCCACCCGGGTCGGCGGTCCTCCTGGAAATCCGGTCGTGCTCATGATGCCGCTCAGTGCCTGCACGACGGTGTCGTAGGCGGCCTGGCGGCTCATCGGGCCGGTCTGGCCGAAGCCGGAGCACGATGCGTAGATCAGGCGCGGGTTGATTTTCGCGAGTGCGTCGTACGAGAAGCCGAGCCGCTCCATCGTGCCCGGGCGAAAATTTTCGACCACGACGTCGGCCCGCTGGACCATTCTCAGAAACAGGGCGCGATCCCTGTCGTCCTTCAGGCTGAGCGCGATACTCTCCTTGCCGCGATTGACGAAATTGAAGTAAACCGACTTGCCGTCGACGAACGGGCCGTAGGCGCGCGAGTCATCCCCGCTCCCCGGTTGCTCGATTTTTATGACGCGGGCGCCCATGTCCGCGAGCATCATCGTGCAATAAGGCCCCGCTAATACGCGTGTGAGGTCGACGACAATCAAATCGGAGAAAGGACTTCGCGGCCGTTCAGCGTCGACTGATGCCATGGTTCCGCTCCTGTTCGCTCACTGTCACGGAAGATGAAATTCGATCATAGGATTCGGCGCTGGCCGGTAAAGGTGCTCGCTCACACTGAAGTATCATCGCATGCGCTGGCGTGCCCGCGCAGCCGCGGCTTGTCGCGCATGCATCGCCTCGGCCGGCGTCATAATGAGGCGCGTTTCCCGCTTCTCCTGTTCCTGCTTTTCGACAAGCAGCGCACCCAACTGCGCACGCATAAAGTTCACGAAAAATGTAATGCGCCTGAGTTCCGCGCTGTCGCGGATTCTCGCGGCGGCTGCGGCGGCCCATCCCGCTTGCGTGCGCTTTCCGGTTCGCGCGAAGTAAAGACCAGTATCTTCCAGATGACGCCGCAAGCGCCGCGCGTTGTCGCCCGCGACTAATTCGCCGAGCGCGTGCTCGACCACCGTGTTGATGCGTTCGTCTTGCTGAACGCGGCTGACAACCAGCACGCTCTGTTCGACGTTGGTTACTTCATCGGCGAAGGGTTTCACCTGTGCGGCGGAGAGCCGCCATGCGCCGACTTCGGGCTCCCTGAGCAGTTCGACCGACGGTTCGCCCGCGGCCTCGGCCGCGAATTCGTCATAGATTGGATGCGCAAGGTCGGCCGGCGGCGCCGACGCCGTCAATTCGGCACGACTCGCGAAGAAGTCGCCGATATGCGCGCGATTCGCTTCGGGCGTATGGCGATAGGCGTCGCACAGGATGAAGTCCCCGAGCTTCCAGTCGGTCTCGATCAGCTTGATGCCGGCGCGCTGCTCGATTGCGGCCCGCTCCGCGCGCAATTCCTTGCGCGATACTGTCGTGAGCGAGGCGCCGAGCAAACCGGCCATTTCAGAAACAAAGCCCGCGAGCCGCCTGATCCCGCCGCCGGCGCGCGGCTTCAGGAGCCACACGACGCTCACACCCTCGGCGTCCACGGGCGACAGCAACGCGTTCATCCCGGACTCTGCAGTGAGGGCAGTAGGCGGTGCGGATGCAGCTTGAATCGCGGCGCGTGCGGGCTCGATTCCTCGCTGACGCAGTCTGAAGAGGGCGCGGCGAATCTCGCGCCGTGGAGCGCCGCTTGCCCCCATTTCCATCTCGGCCAGCGTCGCGGCCGAATCCGCAGATTCGATTTTGCCGAGGGCACGCGCGATCGCGGCGTCGGTTGCGCCCGGTGTTCGGCGCAAAGCACGGAGCGTCGCGAGCGCCTGCTCCGGCGGTGCGGCCGGGTCAAAGCCGAGTTCACGCAATTGCGCCTCGTTCTGGTCGATTTCCTTCACGGTTGCCATCCGAGTGCGTTCCAAAATACGCCGGATCGTGCGAGCCTATTAGGGGCTTTCTCCGGCTGTCAAGTTTCGCACGATGGACGGGTTGCGCGCGAGGCGTGCGATGGTCGCGGAGGCGAACCGCGCCGAATTCGAAAACCGGAAGCCTCCGAGTGCAGAACGTCGAAGCGAAATTCAAACTGGCAAATCTCGTGCATGCGCGCGAAGTGGCGGCGCGTCTCGGCTTCGAGGCGAGCGGCATTCTCTCGCAGCGCGACACGTTTTTTCAGGTTGCGCACGGCAAGCTCAAGCTCCGCGAGGAGGCCGCCGGCGCATGGCTTATCCATTACCGGCGCCGGCGCGAAGGCGGCCTCGAGCTTAGCGATTACGAAATCGTTCCCGTCCCGGAGCCCACCCGGACGCGTTCAATGCTCGCAAGCGCGCTCGGCATCATGGCCGAGGTCCGCAAGGAGCGCACGCTGCTCATGCGCGGCAATATCAGGCTGCATCTCGATCGCGTCGAGGGCCTCGGTGACTTTGGCGAAATCGAGGCCGTGCTCGAATCTGGTGAAATCGCCGAAGCGAATCACGTTGCAGTGCGCGAAATCCTTTCCGCGCTCGATATCAACGAGCGCGACCTGATCGGTGTGTCGTATTTCGAGATGATGCTGAAGAAGTCGATTGATTGAGATAAATGGATTTGCGCCGGGGGTTGGTTCGCGCTGCCGCAGCCGATTCAGCGACGCGCGCCGTCGAGCAATTCGAGCAGGGTCATCGTCAACTCGTAGGTGAGTCCCCAGATGACCTGCCCCCCGTAGAGAATCGCGTCACGCTTGCTCACGTGACCGTTCAAGCGCCAGTCGTGATGGCCGCGGTAGCGCGGATCGCGCAGCGCGGTGAGCGGCACGTCGAAAATCTCGGCCACCTCCTTCGGATCGGGGCGCAAATCGAGCTGCCCGTGAATCATTCCGACGAACGGCGTCACCGGGATGTTGGTGCTGCGGGTCGTGCGTCCGGGAAAAGTGCCAAGCACCTCGACGCGTTGCGGGTCGAGCCCGATTTCCTCCTGCGCTTCGCGCAACGCCGCCGCCAGCAGATTCTGGTCGCGACGCTCGAAACGTCCGCCGGGAAAAGCGACCTGTCCGCGATGGCTCGCGAGCCGATCCGAGCGGCGCGTGTAGATCACGTGGAGGTCACCGTCGCGCTCGAACAGCGGGAGCAGCACCGCAGCAAATCTCTTCTCGGTGCCCGGCGCCGGACGCCGCAAGGTTTCGACGGCCTTGAGATTGCGCCGCAGGCGGTCGAGGTATTCCCGGATATTGGGAACGTCGCTCGACCGTTCGATTTCACTGGGTTCTTTCAACCTTCCCTCCCGAGGCATGCAATTCTCGCGCGCCTGTGATCATCGTGACGTGGAGGCCTTTGCGCAAGTCCGGCGCTGGCAATCCTGCTAACCTCATGCGTACGCTGGACGTTCCGAGACTACGCGGGACATCGCGGAACACGCACGACAAAGCGCTGGGCAGTCACTCGTAATGCGATACCTCATCGGCCGATACCACGAAATCACGCTCAAGGGGCGTAATCGCTGGCGCTTCGTCGATCAGCTCAAGCAAAATTTGCGCGCGATTTTCTCCGATTACCGCCTGGGCGCCGTGCGCAACGAAGGACCGCGCCTGATGGTCGAACTGCCCGACGAACTGAGCGATGATGTCGCTGCCGAGCGCGCTGCGTTTCTGTTCGGCGTGCAGAATTTCTCCTTGAGCCATCCCGTCGCGCTCGAGATCGAGGCATTGAAGCGCGAGGCCGTGGCCGCCGCACGCGGCAAGCCCGGGAAGACGTTTCGCATCAGCACTCGGCGCGCCGAGAAGCGCTTCGCGCTCAACTCGATGGATGTCGATCGGCTGGTCGGCGCGGAGGTCGCCTCGGCGCTCGAGCTCGAGGTCGACCTCGATAATCCCGACCTCACGATTTCGATCGAAATCCTGCCCGATGCCGCGTACATGTCCGCAGGCAAGCTACCCGGCCCCGGCGGACTCCCGGTTGGAATATCGGGGCGCGCGATGGTGATGCTGTCGGGCGGTATCGACTCGCCGGTCGCCGCATGGCGCATGATGCGGCGCGGGCTGCACGCCGACTTCGTTCATTTCCACAGCCATCCGCTGGTCTCGGC
>WNFT01001690.1_pt1 | contig 18648 bp, 16 predicted proteins | sample 5400191 | NCBI WGS metagenome assembly WNFT01 (sample SAMN13153359, study PRJNA577476) | soil metagenome | isolation source: 80 cm saprolite under Madrone tree | place: USA:California | collected 2016-06-14 | reverse complement strand
CGCTTCTGCTGCAGCTCGTTCGCGCGGTCGCCGGCGAAGAGCGTCCTCTGATCGACCACGCTGCGCTTCTCCTGCGAATCGAGATCGTCGGGGTGGCGCAGCAAGAGCGTGAGGGTCCCCAGGTCCTGCGCCAGGGTCAGCATCTCCGCCTCCTCCGGGAGCGCGAGCAAGGTGACGGTGGAGAACCTCTTCTCCTCTTCCGGAACGGAGGTGGCGCTGGCGGTGATGCGCCCGGTCGCGAGCACCACCACGTTCTGCAGCAGCGTCATGGTGCGGAGCTGCTGGCTCTCCGGGTCGCGGAAGCTCCCGATCACGTCCACGTGATCGTTGGGCCGGACCCAGAGGCCCACGGCGTTCCGCTCCTGCACGTCGATGGTGACGGCGCGGCCCTTCGGGTGGACCAGAGCGGACAGCTCCATCTCCCGCGAGGGCTGGAAATGGCTGGCCAGGATGGGATCGCCGGCCTTCAGTGGCGCCGACACGCGCTGCCCCACCGGACTTTCCTGGCGGAGCGTCCCCTCTTCGTCGGCCCTGATGAAGGAGTCGGTGACGAATCGGGTGGGCATCTCCCGGACGGCGATCATCTCCGGCGTGAGCTCCGCGCCTTCGGGGACGTCCACCTTCGCGCAGAGGACGTTGGCGGTCTGCCAGCGGTCGCGGAGCCCGCGCTCTCGCGCGCGGATGGCCGTCCAGGCCGTGGCGCCGGCGGCCAGGCCCAGCGCGAGCGCGATCAGGAGAGGGGACTTGCCCGAGAGCACGCAGCCTCCGCGTCTGGGACCGGATGCTACGCGCGCCCGAGCGGCAGGCGCGACCGACGATTGCCCGATTCCGGTCAGGCGGACGGGGCGATGATGCGCAGTACTTGAACGGTCGACATTTTCCGCAACCTGGCGCCTAGCATCGACGACGCCGAATCGCTCCGCCTGACGCTGGCGCTTGCTACCGCTTGGCGTCAGGGAGCAGCGGTAATGCTGGATCAGCAGTACGACAGTCCCGCAGCGACGGAGCGAGTGCGCGCGAGCGTGCTCGGCATCCGCGCGGATGCGCTCGCCCAGGAGTCGCGGACACGCCAGATACACGATCAATGCCGCTTGATGACGGCCGCGACACAGACCTCACGCGAAACGTTCGTCTACTGGCGGTACATGTCAGTCAGGGTCCTGGCGAGCGTCACGGGCCCTTATTGCCTGGTGAGGTTTGCAATGGACCTCTCGAGATCCGCAACGGCGGAAGCGTTGGCCGGGAGCGGGCTGGAGGACTTCACCGTTCGAATACCATACGGCTGCCGGGAAAACCGACAGCGGTGGCGGTTCCTGACGGGCTGATGCGTCGCGTCTTCGAGTGGCGGGAAATGGCACGGACCGTGCTTTGAGATGCCGGCAAGGAGGTCGGCCGTGATCGCGGGAGTCGTCACCAGCAAGCACGCCCTGTGCATGCGCCTCTGATCCTCCAGGGCTATGGGCCTGGCTGATCTGCTGCAAGGCGCTGCTGTCCGGGCGGCGGACGACGTTCCTCGAGCTGGTGTGAAACCGATGAAACGCTCCCTGGACTTCGTGCTCAAGGCAGTGAACGCAGCGGCCTTCGTGATCTGCGTCGAATGGTTCGTCCGGCGCGGCCGCCGCCGGAGTGCCCTACCGCCACCTCCCCCGTGAGGCCGGCTGCGCATTCGGCGCGAAGCGGAGGCGCGCGCGTCATCTTCACCGTCGAAGGAGCGCTCGACGAGCTCGGCGCCCGACTGCTCGCGTGCTCCGTTGCGCTGGTTCCATCCTCCGCCGTGCCGATCATCGCCACCATGCGGAGCTTTGCATAGTCGGCGAAGCCTACGGGTTCTTCTGCACCGGCGCCGCGGCGGGGGGGTCGACCTCGCGGAGCGCGCGTCGCGCCGCCGAAAGAGCCGTCGTCTCCGACGGATACAATCGCGCGAGCTCGTCGCGCACGCGCCGGGCCTCGTCGAACTGCCCGACCGCGGAAAGGCATTCCACCGCGTGCGCCAGGTCCCAGGCAGCGCCGCCGGCGTCGTTGTCGCGCTGCCGCAGCTCGGCTGCGTTGCGGTAGAGCGATGCCGCGAGCGCGTAGTTGCCGGCATGGCGCGCCTGCTGCGCATTTGTCTCCAGCCCGGAGGCGGCAGGCCCCGGCGCCGCCGACTTCAGCTGGCGCGCCTCGGCCGGGGCGGCAGGACCCGGAGCGGTGGCACCGGCACCTTGCCCCGTGTCCCGGACAGGTTCAGACACGACGGCCGAAACGTCCCGGTCGCGCGACGCATGCACGCGTATCGAGCCGGCGGCCTGTGAAGCCGGCGCCGTGGCTCCGGCGGATGGCGCCGCGGTCGACGCGCGCGCCTCGGCGCGAGCGGCATCGCTCTCGCGTGGCAGGGCTGCCGTGTCCTTGACCGCGTTCTTCCTCGCCGCGGCATCACCGCCGCCGCCCTCGATCCGGACACCCGAAGTCCCGGCCTTCTTCGCAGGCTTGTGCGGCGGCTCGCGGAGCTGTGCGACCTTCTCCTTCTCCACGGCCGCGGGCGGCCGCGCCGGAGGCGCCTTTTCCAGCTTCATCGTTTCCACGCGGTCCTTGTCGCGCTTCGCCTCCGCGTCCCGCAGGGCGCTGTCCAGCGAATCGGCAGCGGTCTGCACCCGGATTGCATACTCGTCGCTCCGCGCGGCCTTCGCCCTCTCCGCGTTGCGCCGGGTTTCCAGCGTGTTGCTCACCACCAGGGCCAGCGTCGCAGCCGCCGCAACGGATCCGCCGAGGGCGGCGCGCACGATCCAGCGCGGACGATCGCGGCGGGTTGCGCGCGCCTGGACGGGCCCGTGGGCATCGATGCGCGCGGCCTCGAGGCCGAGGGGGCGCACGCTGCCCGTCACCTCGATGACCTGGCCCACGTTTCCGTCGTGCTCCAGCTGCGCCTGGGCCCGCGCGGCAGCCAGGATCCTATCGTCGAACCCCGGCGACGGTTCCTCCAGATCCCGCAGGGGCGCCGCCATCCGGCGCGTCTCCTCGAGCGCTGCCTTTTCCTTGCGGCACTCGTCGCATCCCTCGACATGGCTCGCCACCTCGGCGGCGCGCTGAGCGTCCAGCTCGCCGTAGGCGAGGTCGAGGAGCAGGTCCTGGGACTCGGCGTGGGTCATGCCCTCCCCAATCGAACGTCCGGAGCAGGCTCCTCCGCCGCAGTCTCTTCAGACACCCCTGCCGCCACGAGCGCCTTGCGCAGCCCTTCCAAGGCATAGCGCATGCGGCTCTTCACCGTGTTCTCGTTCACGCCGACCATCTCGGCGATCTCCCGGAAAGGCACGCCGGCCTGCTCGCGCAGGACGAACACCTCGCGCTGCTCGGCCGGTAGCGAAAGCAGCGCTCTCTGCAGCACCGGGCGTAGCAAGGCGCTCTCCGCGCCGCGGCCGGGATCGATCTCCCGCCCGGGCACCGAGTCGACCATCGGGGGCTCGTCACCCGGCCCCTCCGCGTCCAGGCTGTCCGCGCGCCGGAAGCGGTCGCGGCGCGCCTGATCGACGCAGAGATTGCGTGCGATGGTGAACAACCAGGTCTGGAAGCGGGCGCGGTGCTCCCATGCCTGCGCCCCCTTGACGATGCGCAGGAAGGTTTCCTGCGCCAGGTCCTCGGCTCTTTCGCGGTCGCCCAGCATACGCAAGAGGAACGTGAACAACGGGGCGCGGTGGCGCCGCAGGAGGTCCTCGAAGGACCCTGGGTCGCCCTGCTGGTAAGCGGCCAGCAGCTCCTCGTCGGTGCGTTCCTGCGCCATGACAACGCGCCGCCGGCGCGTCCGATCTACCTAACACGAACGCCGGGGTGCGCCGCACTCAGGCCGACAGGCGCGTCTCCGGGCCGACTCCGTGATGGTTCGCAGGCGGACGGAATCCGGTCGGCTTGCGCGGCAGGACCAGCTCGTTGGCTGCTCCGGAGCCTCCGCGGAGACAGTGGATCAAGAGCCGCACCGCCCGCGGATCGAAGTGACCGGCGCCGCAGTCCTCGAGAAGCTGATCGATGGCGCCGCGGGGATTGAACGGCTGCGCCCGGTAGGTCCGAGGCGCGATCAGTGCGGCGTAGGCGCTCGAAACCGCGACGAGATCGAGCCCCCGGAGCGGCGGCTTCCCCTGCACGCGCGGGTAGCCGAAGCCGGCCCGGGTATGGTGCAGGAGCGCGAAGTGGACCGCGGGAGAGTCCCCCAGCACGCTGGCGAGGAGCAGCGCGCCCAGCAGGGGATGGTCCTCGAGGGCCATCGCCTCGGAGGACGTGAGGTGATCGCGCTTGAAGCGCAACCGCAAAGCCGAATGTCGCATGCCGAGGTCGTGTGTGAGCGCTCCACCCACCAGGCGCGCCAGCCCTGGCGCGGTGCCCAGCGCGGTGCGGAAGAGGCGGGCGGCCACCACCGCGGTCCAGACCGCGTGCTGGTAGCGCGCGCCGTCGTCCCGCTTGAGCGCGTCCAACTCGTCCCAGATCTCCTGGGGGAAGCGGACGTCGGTCAGCACGTCCGCCGCCAGCGCGCGCAGACTCTCGCTGCCGACCAGGTACTGGAGCGCAGGAGCGTCGAACGCTTCGAGCACCGCTTCCGCGCAGGTGGTCTCGAACAGCGGGCGCTCTCGCGCCTGGCGCGGGGCCTTCGCCGCAACGTCCTTGAGTCTGCCCAGATCCACGATCTCGCCGCGAGAGGCTACGAGCCGACCATCAGCGGAGAAGAGGTCCCGAGTCAGGACCGTCCCGGACAAGGAGAAGTCCATCACGCCCTCGAGGGCCCAGGGGAGGGGGCGGGGCCCGCGCAAAGGAAACGTAATCTCCCGGCTTGGGTACGAGACAAGGAACCGGGGTGGACAGCGCTCCTACGTTTCCGCCGTCTCCACGGGCCCGCCCGGGTCCTCGGACGCAGTTCCTTGGGATTCCATGCCGTATGGCTCCTGGACCGCCACTGCAGCGCCCTGCGCCCGGCTCTCGCGGATCTCCTCGCGAAGGTCGGCGGGCTCGATGAGTTGGTTGCGGTTCAGGATGCGGATGAGCACGGCGAGAAGCCGCAGGGCGCCGACGCCGTCGCCCGGATCGACGCCGATCGACGCTAGCGTGCCCAGATCGGCGGGGGAAAGCGGCGTCGATCCTTCGAGCGCCTCGCCGATCCACCCCCTGTCCTGGTCCTCCGCCGCCGGCATGGCGCTTCCCTCCGCCGCAGCCAGCGGATTTGCGAACTCGTTCGTCGACCCGTACCCGTCGTGAAGCGCCGGCGCCTCTTCGGGGGTGACGTTCGCCTCGTCGGACGGCACCTGTGCCGCGAGAGGATCTCCAAGCGAGGCGTGCGACTGGAGGGGATCTCCGATGGAGGCGTGTCCCCCGAGAGGGTCCCTGACCGACGCCTGCGACGCGAGAGGGTCGTCCATCGAGCCCCAGGCATCGGGCGCTTCGGCTTCGTGCGCCTCCTCACGCGGTTTCGCGGTTTCCTCGGCGGGCGGGATGGCCGCCTCGGGCGACTCCCAGGCCGGCGCCGCGTCCTGCGGAGGCTGCGCGTCGCTGCTCTCCCCGGCCGGACCCAGGATCGGCGCTGTCCCCAGGATCGCATCCGGGGGCAACGCCTCGCCGGGAGAGTCGGAGGCATCCATCGCCGGCTCCGCAACCCATCCACCCGACGGCGTGGGGGCCGACACGTCCCAGCCGGTCTGCCCTTCACCCGCCTGTTCCCAGGCGCCCTCCGCGGGGGCCGGGCTGTCGGCGGGCGCCATCAGGATTGGACCCGTCCAGCCCTCGCCCGCGTCGGCGCTGGCTGGCTCCTGCGCGGCAATCGCGTCCAGCCCGTCGAACTGTCGGGCCTCTGTCGCTCCTTCGTGAGCGACGCTCGCGGAGACCAGGCCTTCCACCGCGTCGGCCGCGGCGCCGTCGCCGGCCACTTCCTCCCTGCCGGCCACCTCATCGCCGAACTGCGAATGCGCGGCGATGGGTTCGAGCCCGAACTCCTGTCCGTCGTCCTCGGGCAGATCGAGCGAAGGTGGAACCCCGGGCGTGTTCGGGCCGGGCGGCGCCATCACCTCGTCCGGCTCGATCTCCTCCAGCTTCTGCGCGGGCGCGGCAGGCTTCGAGGCGGGGATGGGCGGAGGGACGTAGGAGGCGGGGCGGGTCGAGCCAGCCGGGATGCCCGCGGCAGGCGGATCGATCCGGCGCGAGAACCCGGCGACCGATCCGGCGGGCGCGCCCTGCGCCGGGGCAGCCGCCTGGGGCGCTCCCGGACGGGCCACCTTGTCCGTGGGCTCCTTCTTCTCGTCACCGCCCCCGTAGTGAGCGTGGATCGCGCTGACGATCTCGCCGTCGCCCGCGAGCATCGGCTTGAGCCGCTTGCCGGTGTGGAACGCCAGCTGATCGACCGCGGCCAGGTCAGTCGGATCGCTCATGGCGATGGTCACCACTTCGCTGCGCCCCGAACCGCTGATCTCGTAGGGAAGGACGTGCAGCTTCTCCGCGATCTGCTTGCTGACGTACTTCACCGCGCGCGGATCGACCTTGACTTCGGCCAGGCGGACGCGGGGCATGCCCAGGTGCTTGGCGAGTGCGGAGACCATGGCCTCCTCGGCGCAGAATCCCTTCTGCACCAGGACTGCGCCCAGCTTGCCTCCCCATTGCTTCTGATGGCCGAGCGCGCTCTGGAGCTGGTGCTCGTCGATGACGCCGAGTTCCGTGAGCAGCTGTCCGAGTCGCTTCCGCGGCGGCATCGTGTCCCGTCCCTTACCGCTTGACGCGAGCGAGGTACTCGTCGCGCGAGAACACGCCCTTTTCGATCAGCAGCTCCACCATCGCCTTCAAGGCCGCGACGGACCTGCGCTGGGTCTCTTCCACCCCGCGCAGCACTTCGACGGCGCTCGGACGCGAGCGGGCCGGGGGCTCGGGCGGAGGCTTCACCGCGGCGGCCGCGGGCGCCCTCACGCTGCGCGACCCGATTCCAACCACCGCGCGGCCGGTGCCTTCGACTGTATTGCCGGCGTTGTTGACGATCTTCATGCTGGGCTGCTCGCCGTCGTCGCGGAGCAGCTCCTCGCCGCGATACCAGCGGGAGATGGCGTGGCGGATGGCGCTGGCTCCAGCGAGCCTGGTCTCGACCTTCCTGCCGCCGGTGAGCGACACCAGGTGATCGGTGGCGCTGATGTTGAGCGGATCGCTCATCGCCACCAGCAGCGTGCGCCCCTGGTCCTTGAGCGCGATCGGCACCAGCCCAAACTCTTCGGCCGTATCGGCCGGCACCACCGCAAGGGCGCCGGCGTCGGGATCGCCGGTCAGATCGGCGCGGGCGATGCCGGTCTGCTTGGAAAGAGCGCGGACCAGCACCTCCTCGGTGAGGAATTCCATCCGGACCAGGATGTCGCCGAGCTTGCCGCCCCACTGCTGCTGCTCGGCAAGGGCGGCCTTGAGCTGAAGCTCGGTGATCACGCCTGCTTTGACGAGCAGGTCGCCGATCCTGATCCGCATCCCTCCATCCTAGTGGATGCCCGGATGTACCGGCAAATTCCCGTATTTCCCGCATTACTGCACTTCTTCGACCCGCATCCCGGGTGGAACGCCGAGCAGAAATGCGCCGGATGGCGGGGGTTTTCCGCTCAGGACGTTGCGCAGCCGCAAGTCCACCTTGATCCTCGCCGAAGGGGCCTCCAGATGGAGCAGGCGCGGGACCTGGGCGCCGGACGAGTCGTCGTGCTCGTCCAAACCGACGGACCAGAGCAGCTTGTCCGCATCGTCGAAGCGGCGCACCTGCACTACGCGCAGGTCCCCTCCCAGCGTCACTTCCTGTCGCAGGCGCGGAGCAACCAGCTCCAGCCGGTATCCGTCATCTTCGCGGGCGGCGCTGCTGGGCCGGCCGCCGCGCAGGTCCGGGACGTCGCCCGTGATCAGGGAGACCAGCTCCTCGTCGCGGAGCGGAACGGGAATGAGACGGCTGAGGTTCTCGGGCGTTGCGGGGCCGCGATAGAAGACGTTGTTGCGCAGGTCGAGGAGCGCGAACCGTCCCTGGTCGGCAACGAGGACGGCTGCGGGGTCTCCCATCGGGGTCAGGGCCTCGATGCGCAGCGAGGCTGGACGCTTCACCGAGATGTGGAGCGAGTAGCGGCCGGCGTTTTCGGGCGCCTCCACGAACGCCTTTGCATCGCAGGAGAGCGTCTCCGGGACCTGGTGCGCTTTCCTCGCCTGGAAGTAGAGCGCGCCCGGGTCCGGCGGGGGGCCGGAGACGATGGCCTGGGGCCTGGGACATCCAAGGAGAAGGAGCAAAGCCGCGGCAAAAGCGCCTTTGCGCCCCACGTCGGTGTGCGGGCTGGAGCAAACAGCAGGCATGGATCCGCAGCAATCTAGCGGGTGACCGCGCGAACGCAACAGGCGAGCAGATTGCCGCCGGAAGTTCGTGACGGTGGCAAGGGCCGGAGATTAGAGTGGCGCCGCTTTTTTCCGAACGGAGGAACCGCATGACGCGCACCTGCGCGCTGATCGTCGCAATCCTGCTTCCCGCCTGGGCCGCTGCCGCACAAACCGCTCCCGCCGTCGCGACCGGCGCACCCGGTCACTGGTCGTTGGTCACGGGCGAGACCGTCAGCCCCGACCGCGACGCGATCGGTTTCGAGCTGGGCTGGCCGGGGATCAGCTTCTCGTACCTGCACGGGACGTCCGACCGCACCGACGTCGGGGCCCGATTCAACCTGCTCTACGGCTTCGAGAACACGACCCACACGGCTTTCGGCGCCGGCGTGGACGTGCCCTTCCGCCTGGTGGTGAACCGGAGCAACAAGGTCTCGGTCGCACTGCACATCGACCCGGGACTGCGGATCTACACGCGGAACAGCCAGACTGACTTCATGACGCGGTTTCCGGTCGGCGGCGTGATCGGCTTCCAGGCCACCCCGGAGCTGCGCCTGGGCGCGTCGGCGGACCTGAGCATGGCGGTCAACTGGACGCACACCGCCTTTTTCGAAATCAGCCCGCAGTTCGGCCTCGGGGCGGAGTACGCGGTGGATCGCAATCTCCTGGTGGGCCTGAACACGAAGTTCGGGCCGCAGTTCTATACATACACCGCAAGCCAGACGGACTTCGCCTTCACCACGCAGATCATGATCGGCTACCGGATGTAGGCCGTGGACCGACGCGAGCGGAAATTGACTCGCACGGGACCCACCGTACGCTCGGCGCGTGGAAAAACAGCCGGCGACCCTGCTCAGGGTCCGGTTCGGGGACCTGCCGCAGCTCCAGAACCACTTGCACGTGGTGGATGGGCGTACGGTCTTCTTCTTCCGCGAGGCCGCCGCTCGGCTGCAGGGCGCGGACCGCGTGGTGGTCGAGTTCTCCGTGGCCACCAGCGAACAGGTCAGCACCTTGCGAGGAACGGTGCTGGGCCGGGGCGAAGGGGGCCAGGTCGGTGCGTGGATCGAGTTTCCCGATGCGAAGCTGGCGAAGCGTGTGGAGCGCGGCGCGGAGGCGCTTGCGACCCGGCAGCACCAGCGGGTGATGTGCGATCTGACGGTCGAGGTCAAGCAGGGACGGCAGCCATTCCTCGCCCGCATGATGGACGTCAGCATGGGTGGGGCGCGGATCCTGGGAGCGACCGCCATCCGCGTGGGTGCGATGCCGCTGCGGACCGGGTCGGCCGTCGGTCTGCGCCTCGTCGGAGCGCAAACTCCCTTTCCCTCGGACCTCGGCCGCGCCGACGTGGTGCGCGTCGACTTGAACACGGGAGAGCTGGCCGTGCGGTGGGTGCGCAGCGATCCGGTGGTGCGGATCGCGTCGATGAAGCTGATCGATGCGGCGCGCCGGTCGTGGGCGCAGGCCCAGGAGATGATCCACGCCCCGCCGTGCTGCCGCAGCGGGCACGTGCTCGACCCACCGATGCCGACCATGAAACGGCGGCTCTGAGGCGGACCGCAGTGGCCGCGAGAAACCGCGCTCGAGCGTAGCCGCCAAGCGGCTAGAAGCCGAGCGCGGCCAGGTCGCGCAGGATGTCCTCGTAAAGCGCGACCGCGTCGAAGCGCAGGGACCAGCCCACCTGCGCCCAGTGGTCCCCTTCCACTTCGCGCAGGACCTGTCCCCAGCGCTGCGAAGACGCCGGCACGATGCCGTCGTTGGGCCCGGAGCGCGACGACAAGTAAAGGTGCGTCGGCCAGAGCAGCGGATTGGTGTGGAGCAGCCTGCTGGCTCCCACCACGCTGCAGTAGGCCACGCCCGCCGCGTCGGGCACCTCGCGGTTGAAGCGCTCCAAGGCGCGCGGGGTGAGGTCGTTCAAAGCTGCCACCCCCAGGACCCGAGCGGCCACCCGCGAAAGCGGCAGGTCGGCCAGCGGCGTGCCCCGGTGGGGAGAACCGATCGTCACCAGGCATGCGATCCGTTGCGCCAACCCCAGCCGCGAGATGGCATACCGCGCATCGAGGCCTCCCATGCTGTGGGCAATCACGTTGATCCGCTCGCCTGGCAGCTCGCGGGCAAGCGCCACCAACCTTTCGGCGCGGACGGACACCGAGGCGCGCGCTGGCAGGCCCGGGTGGTGGAAGTCCGCTCCCGGTCCCGCCAGCCGCTCGGAGATGTTGCGGAAGTAGCGATGCCGCCGGCCGGCGAAGACGATCTCGTCGAACCCGAAGACGCCGTGTGCGAGCACGATGGGATGGCGGAGCCTGGGCGCGAGGCGGGCAGGGACTTGCCGGCGCAGCCGCGCCCTGCGGACCCAGGCCCAGCAAGCGAGAGCGAGCCCCAGGAGGAGGAGCGGGGCGAGCAGGAGAAGGATCCAGCGCAAGGGAAGAGTGGCCGCCGTGATTTCGAGGAGAGCCGGCGACATCGCCGTCCCGCCGCAGGGTAACCAAGGCAATCGGCGGCATCCACTCGCGCCGGGCGCCGGCGAAGTCCGCCGCCAAGGGTGTGGGCCCGGATCCGGCCCTGCGTGGCTGTCCGACACCCGCCCCGCGTTCCCGGGACGCGTTCCTTTCTTGGCGCCGCCCCCTCTGCGACAATCCAGCTTCGCCGCCACCCGACCCGAGGGCCCTCCATGCAGAGACGAACCGCATCGCCAGCGCTGCACCCTGCCCGGCCATCGCTCGACGCCGTGGAAGCGGACGACTTCAGCGCCGGTGAAGTGCTCTCCGACAGCCTGAAGGCCTGGCTCACCCAGCTCCCTTCCTTCGCGGGAATCGCGCTGATCCTGCATGCGCCGCTCCTGCTCGTCACCGTGCTGCCGCCCCTGCCCGGTCCGCTGGTCGTGGCCGCCTTCCTGCTCGCAGAGCTTGGCGTGGCGCTGCTGGTGAAGGCAGCGCTGGTGAAGGCCGTCCTCGACGCCCAGAGAGGTCTTCCCGCGGACTTCCTGGAGCTGGTTCAGGCGCTGCGCAGCGCGCCCGCGGTCCTGGCGGTGGGCGTGCGGATCCTGGGCCGGGCCGCGGTCCGGCTCCTGATGGTGGCACCCGGGCTCAAGTACCTGGCGGAGACCTTCGCGGCGGTGCCGGCCGCCGTCATCGAAGGCGGATCGACCGGCAAGGCATTGCAGCGCAGCCAGCAGCTGACCCAGGGCGTGCGCATCCAGGTCTTCGGCGTCTGTCTGGTCGTCTGGACGGTGGCGATCGTCCTGACGCTGCTCTCGGGCGTCCACAAGCCCGAAAGCCTCTCCAACACCACCTGGATCCTCGTGTATCTGTGCACGCGGGCGCTCGACACCTCGCTGGCGGCGGTGCTGAGCGCGATGACGTACCATCACCTGTGCGAACGGCCCGACCAGGCTTGAGACCGCGGCGCTGACTGCTCAGATCCGCCCGCTCCAGCCCCGGCCCGCGCCGGCAAAGGCGCCGCGCAGCGATGCCAGCCGCGCGGGATCGAGCGGGCCTTGCTCCACCGCGCCGGCGGCCTCCCGGAGGTGAGCGAGGCTTGCAGTCCCGACGAGGACGGCCGACACGCCTGGGGCGAATGCCGCGAAGCGGGTGAAGAGCGCGGGCCAGCCGAGCCCGCCTGCATCGGGTCGCAGGGCCCGGAAGCGATCCCAGGCTTCCGCGACGTCGGGCTCGGGCGGCCGCGCGTCGAACCGCCAGGGCGCGTTGCCCAGCGCGCGCTTGCCGAGCACGCCGATGCCGCGGGCTGCCGCCTGCGCGACCGCGCCGTCGAGCGCTGCCTGGTCCACCACGCTGACCGAGCACTGCACCGCGCCGAACAAGCCCGAGCGCACGGCCCAGAGGAGCGCGTCGCCCTCGCCGGAATAAGCGGACACGCGCACCTTGCCGGCCTGCACGGCAGAACGCAGCGCTTCGGCGACGCCGCTCCACTCGAGGACGGCCAGGTCGCAAGAATGGAGATGCACGACGTCGAGTCGATCGGTCCGCAGCCGCAAGAGCGCCGCGTCCACGCCGTCCGTGATGCAGCGGCCTGTCCAGTCCGGCACGCCCGGAACGCCGTAGCCCACTTTGGTGGAGAGGACCACGCGCTCGCGACGGCCGGCGAGAGAGCGCCCCAGCCTTTCCTCGGAGAGGCCGTAGCTGCGCGCGGTGTCGATCAGCGTCACGCCCGCGTCCAACGCCCCGCCCACCAGGCGATCGACGTCGGCCTCGCTGGTCTCCGGTCCGCCGATGCGGCCGGCGCCGAGGCCCAAAACGCTCACCGACAAGCTCGTCTTTCCCAACGGCCGCAGCTCCACTGGAACCTCCGGCGCCTCGCCAGAGTAGCTGAACCCCCCGGCCCCTGCCGGACCTGCGGGTCCTGGTGCGTGAAACCTGCGACGGTGGTCTGACCGGGGGGATGGCGCACCGCGTTCGCCGGCGTGTATGAACCCAGCGCCATGCGCCCCCGCCTGCTCGCGCTCCTCGCCGTTCTCGCCTGCTCCAGCTCACGCCCCGCCCCGGTGCGCACCCCCGGAGATCCGTCGCTGCAGAGCTGGGCCAACGGCGCCGTCTTCTACGAGGTGTTCGTCCGCAGCTTCCAGGACTCGGACGGCGACGGAAAGGGCGACCTGAAAGGCCTGATCTCGCGCCTCGACTATCTGAACGACGGCAATCCGGCCACCAGCACCGACCTGGGTGTGGACGCGCTCTGGCTGATGCCGGTGTTCGCCTCGCCCAGCTACCACGGCTACGACACGGTCAACTACGAGAAGATCAACCGCGACTACGGCACCGACGCGGACTTCGACCAGTTGCTCGCGGAGGCGCACAAGCGGGGCATCAAGATCGTGGTCGACCTGGTGCTGAACCACACGGGAGTGGATCATCCCTGGTTCGTGGAGTCGGCGAAATCGCCCACCTCGGCGAAGCGGGATTGGTACGTGTGGAGCCCCACCGACCTGCACTGGACGCAGCCCTGGAACCACGAAGGTCCTACCTGGCACGAGAGGCGGGGCGCCTTCTACTACGGCATCTTCTGGTCGGGGATGCCGGACCTCAACTACCGCACGCCGGCGGTGCGCGAGGAGGTCAAGCGCATCGCCGCGCTCTGGCTGAAGCGGGGAGTCGACGGTTTCCGCCTGGACGCTGCGCGCTACCTGGTGGAGGACGGACCCGGCCCTGGCCAGAGCGATACGCCCGCGACGCACGCGTTCTGGAAGGAGTTTGCCGCGCATGTCCGCTCGGTCAAGCCGGACGCGGTGCTGATCGGCGAGAACTGGGCCCAGACGGAGGAGATCGCTCCGTACTACGGAGACACGCGGGCGGTGCCGGGCGGGGATGAGCTGCCGCTCAACTTCGACTTCCCGCTCGCTTCCCAGATCGTGCAGGCGGTGCAAACCGGCGACGCGGCCGGAATCGCCGCCAAGCTGGCCGAAGTGAAGAGCACGTATCCGCCCGGCGCCACCGACGTGCCCTTCCTGACCAACCACGATCAGAGGCGGGTGGCCTCGGAGCTGCTCGACAACCCCGGCCGGCTGCGCGCCGCGGCCGCGGTGATGCTGACCTTGCCCGGCACGCCGTTCCTCTACTATGGAGAGGAGGTCGGACTGCGCAACGGGCCCGAGGCCGGCGATGAGGCGAAGCGCACGCCGATGGCCTGGGACTCGAGCGCGGGTGGCGGCTTCACCACGGGCGAGCCCTGGCACGACTTTGCGCCCGGGCACGAGACCACCAACGTCGCGGTGCAGACCGGCGACCCCGGGTCGCTGCTCTCCCGCTACCGCCGGCTGATCCAGGCGCGCCATGCTTCCGCCGCCCTCAGCCGGGGTGCTCTCGAGCCGCTCCTGAGCAGCGGGCCAATCCTCGCCTTTGTCGTCACCGAAGGGGGCGAGCGGGTGCTGGTGGTGCACAACCTCGGCGACTCGCGGCAGACGGCCTCGCTGAGCGTTCCGGCGTCCGGAGCCGAGCCGATCTTCGTCGATCCGGGGGTCGATCTCGAGCTGCCGGCTGGCGGAGCGCGCCTGTCCGTCGCACCTTGGTCGACCGGCGTGTTCCGCCTCCGGTAGCGAATCAGCCCGAGGCCTGCGGCGACTGCCGGGTTTGTAGATATTCCTCGAGGGCAGCCTTCAGGCCGACGTCCTTGCGCGCGCGCTCGCTCGCGTACCACTTGTGCTCGAGGACCTGGCAGTAGAGCTCGCTGTCGTCGTCGCCCGGCCCGAGCGCCTCGCGCAGCCTCTGGACGGTCGGCCGGTAGAGCTGGTCGAGCCAGCGGTGCGCCGCCACCCTCAGGCTCAGGCTGCGGTTGAGCTGCGCCGACAGCTTCGCCTGCAGCTCCTTGATGTCGTTGACCAGCAAGGCGGCCTGACGGTCCCCTGCGACCAGGCCGGTGAGGCCGTGCAGGAGCCTGCGGTGGTAGTCGCGGTCGACCACGATGGTGCGCAGCCGCAGCCGGTCTCCATCGCCCGACTTGACCAGCTCGAACTCGCCGACGGAGAAGCCCAGCTCGTTCAGAGCGCGGATCCGCTCCTGGATCAAATAGCTCTCGCTGGGCAGGATGAGGAGCTGCCGGTTGATCTCGTTCCACAGCCGCTCGTAGCGGCGGCGGATCTGCGCGCCGGTCTCTTCCGCGCTCACCGCCGGCGGCAGCTGCACGACCATCTGCAGATCCGCCAGATCGCCGGTCACGTTCTCCTCGAGGATGCCGAGGTCCATCGAGCGCTGTCCGTCGGAGAGCTTCTCGTGCTGCTCGGAGGTCTCGGCGTCCACCATGTAAGCCTGCAGCTCGCCTGCGTCGCGGCGGAAGAGCGTGTTGGAGAGGGAGCAGTCGCCCCAATAGAAGCCGGCGAGATGGAGGCGCACGAGCAAACCTGCCATCGCGTCCAGCAGCCTGTCCCGGTAGCGCTCCAGGCCCTGGTTCATGAAGAGTGTACGGTAGGGCAGGGACCCGTCGAGGTAGCGGGTGATCAAGACGCCGTTCTCGGCATCGTCCGGGCCCTCCACGCGCGCCCGCGCGTGGCCCGCGGCAACGACGGCCGGCAGGCGCCGGTCCTCCATCCCGCGCAAGAGCGTGTACTCGCGCTCGGCCCCCGCGGGCGGCAGCTCCTTGAGCGCGTAGATGGCAGGGCCGTACTCGACGAAGACGACCTGGTGCCGGGAGAGGCCCCGCTCCATCTCCACCTGCCGCTCGGTGGCGCCTTCCCAGGCTGCGAGCGGGAGGTGCCAGGGCAGATCGATGAAGTCCGGGTGCCCCTCGCGCACGTGGATCGCGACGAGGCCAGCCATGGCGCTGTCGTACACGGAATCGGCGTGTACGTCGAATGCTCGTTTGCGGGACCTGGAACCGGCGACACCGGGGGCGGGCGCCCAGATGGGCTAGCATCCGGGGCAGTGCGTTCCATCGCGGCCACCGGCTTCCTGTTGCTCGCCTGCCTCGGAGGCGGATGCCGGGAGACCCCGCTGGTCCCGGCGAGCCGCGCGCCGGCGGCGTCCGCCGAGTGGTGGAACGGCGCCGTCGTCTACGAGGTCTTCGTCCGCAGCTTCCTGGACTCGGACGGGAACGGCAGCGGGGACATCGCGGGGTTGATCGCGAAGCTGGATTATCTGAACGACGGAAACCCCTCCACGAACGGCGACCTGGGGATCGACGCCATCTGGCTGATGCCCATCTACCCGTCGCCGAGCTACCACGGCTACGACGTCACCGATTACGATGGCGTGAATCCCGACTACGGCACCCCCGCCGACATGGACTCGCTCATCGCGGAGTGCCACAAGCGCGGCATCAAGGTGATTCTGGACTACGTGCCGAACCACACCTCCATCCAGCACCCGTGGTTTTCGGACGCCTCCCGCCGCGATTGGTACGTCTGGAGCACCGCCAATCCCGGCTGGACGCAACCGTGGTCGAGCTCCGCCACCTGGTTCCAGAGTGGCGCCGCCTGGTACTACGCGGTGTTCTGGAGCGGCATGCCGGACCTGAACTGGAAAACGGCGGCAGTGCGCGCGGAAATGGGCGCTGCCGCGGGCCGCTGGCTGGCGCGCGGCGCGGACGGCTTCCGCCTCGATGCGGTCCGCTACCTGGTCGAGGACGGAGCCGGACTCCAGCAGGATCGGCCTGCCACGCACGCGGACCTCGCGGAATGGACCCAGGGCGTCCTCGCGGCAAACCCGCACGCCATGGTGGTGGGAGAGGCGTGGGCAGATACTCCCACCATCGCGACGTACTTCGGCTCCACTGCGACCGTCCCTGGTGGAGACGGGCTGCCGCTGCTCTTCAACTTCCCGCTCGCGGAGTCCGTGGTGAACGGCGTGGCGGGGAGCTCGGCCCGGACCATCGCGGCCACGCTCGACTCGGTGGCCCTGACGTACGCAGCAGGGACCGCGGACGCTCCCTTCCTCACCAATCACGACCAGGAGCGGGTCGCGTCGCGCCTCGGCGGCGACGCGGCGAAGCTCAAGCTGGCCGCATCCATCCTGCTCACGCTGCAGGGAACCCCGATCATCTACTACGGCGAGGAGGTCGGGATGCTCAACGGCGAATGCTCCGGGGACGAGTGCAAGCGCGCCCCCATGGCCTGGGATGCGACGGCGCATGCCGGGTTCACCACCGGCACGCCGTGGTGGCCGCATGCGCCGGGAGCGGCGACGGCCAACGTCGCTTCGGAGACGGGCGACGGGTCGTCGCTGCTCTCGCGTTACCGGGAGCTCATCCGGGTCCGGAAGGGCTCGCCGGCCCTCTCCCGCGGCGGGACCACGCGGTTGTCGACCGAGGATGCCAACGTCCTTTCCTACCTCCGCGCGGCCGCCGGCGAGACGGTGCTGGCCGCCCACAACCTCGGCTCCGGCACGGCGACGCACGCCCTGACGGCCCCGGGGACATCCGCCGACGCGCTGCTCGCGGACCCGGGCGCGACGCTCGTGGCGGGAAACGGGGGCTGGGCGGTCAGCCTGCCGCCATATGGCAGCGGGATCTGGCGGCTTCGCTGAGAGGCCTGGAGGCAAGAGATGGGCGAGGCACCTTTTCGCGTCGGTGTGATTGGAACCAGCTGGTGGGCCGACCTCGAGCACCTGCCGGGGATGCGGGCGCGGCGCGACGTCGAGCTGGTCGCCCTCTGCGGGCGCAACCCCGAGCGCCTGGCGGCGCTGGCCGCCAAGTTCCGCGTGCCGGACACGTTCACGGATTGGCGGCAGATGATCGCCAAGGCGGGCCTCGACGTTCTCGTGGTCGCCACGCCGAACTCCCTGCACCATCCGCAGGTCCTGGCCGCGCTCGACGCCGGGCTGCACGTCGTCTGCGAGAAGCCGCTGGCGATGAACGTGGCGCTGGCGCGCGAGATGGCGGCGCGCGCCGAAGCTGCCGGCCGCAAGACGCTGACGTTCTTCACGCACCGCGCGGTCGCTGCCGCCGCCTGCGTGAAGCGCCTGGTGGGCGAGGGATTCATCGGGCAACCGCTGCACGTGAGCGCCGCTTATTTCAGCGCGTCGCATCTCCGTCCGGGCAAGGCATTGAGCTGGCGGATGCAACGGGCCGAATCCGGCACGGGCGTGCTGGGGGACATCGGATCCCACCTCATCGATCTGGTGCGCTGGTGGGTCGGCGATTTCTCGCGCGTTGCCGGCCAGTGGCAGACCGTCACTCGCGAGCGATCCGGGGGAGTGGCGGACGCCGACGAGGACTGCTCCTTCCTGGTGCAGCTCGCCTGCGGCGCGCAGGGCGTGTTCCAGGCCAGCAAGCTGGTCGCCGGCCGCGGCAACTACCAGCGCGTCGAGCTGCACGGAAGCAAGGGATCGCTGACCTACGAGGCCGACCCGGGCTACGACGCCACCTGGGAAGGCCGGGTGTACGCCGGCCGGCCCGACCCGCCCGGCCTGGAGACGCTGGCCTTGCCCCGGGACCTGACCGCCGGACTGGACACGCCCGACAACCAGGCCGACCGCAACGAGGCCTATCGCCGCCTGACCGATCCGTTCTTCGCCGCGATCCGCACCGGCGGCCCGGTCTCGCCGGATTTCCGCGACGGCGCCGCGGTCCAGGCCGTGCTGGATGCCGTGGCCGAATCGGTCGAGCGCAACCGGTGGGTCGACGTTCGCTGAGCGGACTGCCGGACGGCTACTTCTTGCGCTGCGCCATGTCCACCCAGACGGCCAGCAAGAGGATGAGCCCCTTGATGACGTACTGGAAGGTGATGTCCAGGTTCATCAGGCTCATCCCGTTGTCCAGGGAGGCCATCACCAGCGCGCCGATGACGGCGCCGTAGATGGTGCCTTCTCCGCCCATCAGCGAAGTGCCGCCGATCACGGCCGAGGCAATCGCGTCCAGCTCGGCGTTCTGGCCGGCGGAGGTGGTGGCGGC
>WNFT01001688.1_pt1 | contig 18652 bp, 10 predicted proteins | sample 5400191 | NCBI WGS metagenome assembly WNFT01 (sample SAMN13153359, study PRJNA577476) | soil metagenome | isolation source: 80 cm saprolite under Madrone tree | place: USA:California | collected 2016-06-14 | reverse complement strand
GTCATCGTCTCCCACTTCATCGACCACGAGGGTGCATTGAATGTCGGGTGTTCGTCTTAGATGGGCAATGAAGGCTGGAGTCACTTCGTTTACTTCTCGCGCATAAAGTACGCTCGAGGCAAGTTCAGAGCTGCGCAACGTCTCCATCACCAGTCGAGTCTTGCCGTCGCCAGCTGCGCCTACTATTCGCGTAATCGATCCTGAATTCTCGATTTGCTCTCGCAGGATCTTAATCATGCCTTGCAGAGCATCATCTGTTTGGAACGGGTTACTCAACGATCTAAAGCTTGACCACTCGTTAAGATCAACGAGCGACATTTCCCAACCCAAAAAACGCGCCACCAATCCCGGGAATGTTTGCAGCGATCGGGCGATCGAATCAGCCGTCATAAAGACAACTTGTCCGTCATTTACTTGTATTCCTGCCTCGCGAAGTTTTGCGACAAGTTGCTCCTCCATTTGATCACCGCGCTCCCAGGCGGTTGCAAAAACGAAAGAGTGTCCCAGCTGTATTCCTTCAATCACGCGAGTTTTTGACGCAACATCTTCAGTGACAATGCGAGCTGGTGATTTCTTGTCACTACCTGCCTTAAACTGATAATCCACGTTGGGCGATGGAATGAGTCGACCAGCAGTGTGCGCCGCGTTTACGCAGCGCGCATCGATTCCGCCGTCAGGTTCTTTAATGTTCAAATTCGTCGCGATGCACAAACGTTCAATTCCGTTCTTTGCGGCAGTCTCACTCAGCAGGGCGTTCATAAGTTCGACAAAACGGGTGTCGTCGAGCAATCGTATTTGTCTTTCTAAGGTGATTGGATCAGTCCAATTCATAACTCTCGAAATTAATATCCGGCGCTCTTGCTAACAAGAATTCGGCGGGAATATTATAAGTGATGCGGCGGTATGGATTGTAATTCTCCGATTTGCGATTGGTCGGCCGTCTAGTAACCTTCTGCTTATCCGCTTGTTACAGCAAGCGACTAGATGTTGTGGTTTAGGTATCAATTTATATCCCTGGCACGTTTTATAAGACCATAGGGAGTAGGTGCACGACCGGTTCCAAGCCCGAGCAAAGTTTGAAACGCGGCCATCGGTAGCCTGCGGCGATTGTGACGAAAGATGAACTCGTGCGGCAAATCAAAATCGGGGTCAGGCTTGAAATATTGACATTCAGCATCGCTACACCATCGCTCTCATCGCCTTGAGCAGCTTCACCATTCGAGAAGAGTCGTCAGATCTTCCTGCTAGCTTTCGAAAATGAGAATGTCAAAATTTCAAGCCTGACCCCTCTTGGCTGTTGTTGGCTAGAATCGCGCGCGATAATAAAGCATTCCAGTGTCTGGATCGCGTTCGCGGCCGGTATATCCATATCGCGTTCGAGCACTCCCCGCGCTGTTGCCAAACGAGTCGTAGCTTTCCTGCTTAACTACATTGCCTGCCTGATCGGTTAAAGCCGTGGAGCCGAGATGATCAGTAAGCTGGTGAGTTTATTGAATGACTGATAGCCTGTAGCTGGCGCTGAGATGCGAATTTGTGCGATCCAAGGGTCCGTAGTGTTCAGGTAATTCTCAACTATCATGGGCCGTGTCGGATGCATCCTTTTCATAAGCGTGATTGTCGATAAACAACTCGACGCCAAACTCACCCAGGAGTCTCAACAGACCCGGAGACAAAGTGGGTCCTCCGTTGAAACTGGAATAAAAGTGTCCGCACCAAAGTATAAGTCTATATCGGCGTTTGTAACTTTCGATCTTGTCCTTCACAGGCCAGAGTTTGTCCAACACAAACCGGAGACCATTTTCCAGGGAGTCCCAAGTCCTATCGCTAGAGGATCCTGGATATCCATCATAAGCCCAAAGCGCCTCTTCCCAACGTGTATTGGAGTCTCTTCGTTCACCGATGTTTCGAATTTGTCCAGGTTCAAGGCCCAACTCATTGGTTATGACAGCAGGTACGAGATCCTTGCCGAGAATTCTGAATTCTACTGTGTACTCGTGCATGGTTATTCTTCTTTGTCGAGCTGGTCAATGTATCGGTATCGGTACCAATTTTCCACCGACCCAAATCCAACGAATGATGATGGCAGCGCCTCCCTCCGGGGCTAACATTACAGCGCCGATAGCGGCGTTCCCGATTAGTATCTTAATCCAAAACCTTTCCATTTGGCGGGCGGCTTCTTCTTGCATTCGCAGTTCATCCATTGAGGGTCCTGGATTTCTACGCCGCGCAGGCACGGGCTCTTTACAAGCTGAAGGGTTTGGTTTGCCACCTCCCCAACAGTTACCTCCTTTCGGCGAACCCCTGCTGATCCATTCTGCGTAGGCCATCTCAATCTCTTTCTTCAATGCGTTCCGACGACCTTCCCCGCCTTCTTCCCAACATCGGTGAAACCAACGACGAAAGTCCTTGTCATTGTATCCATACCATCTGTCCTTTGGTGCCAAGCCTTCTGGGTCTACTGCGTTCAAGGATTCGTTCTCCACGTAGGTATACAAGTCGGATCCACCGGCCAAGCCAATGGGGTCTTCAGAGATGAATCTCCCTACTTGGGGATTATAGTACCGCGCGCGGTAGTAAATTAATCCCGCATCGGGCTCGCTCTCGCGGCCCGTGTAGCTGTACCTTGTGCGCGCGCTCCCCGGACTTTGACCAAATGAATCGTAGCTCGTTTGTTCGACGAGGTTGCCACTCGCATCCGTTAATCCAGCAGTCGAACCGAGATGATCTGTCAAGTAATAAGAAACGCCTGTGCTAGCGTTGGTTTGCCGTAGATGATTATCGATCCCCGGCTCGTTCAAATACGTCTTTGCCACTGACCAATCGGCATTTAAGTCGAGCAATCCATCCTGACCATCGTAAACGTAGCGTTCGTTTGCGCCGGCGCTGGTCGTGCGCTGAATTCTTCGGCCAAGTCCGTCATATTTGTAGTTAATGGTCAGTCCGATCGGCAGCGTGATCTGTGTTAGCTGGTTCTCTTCATTCCAAGCAAATGTTGAGGTACCCAAACTGTCGGTCTTCGAGACGAGATTGCCGTTGTTGTCGTATGTGTAAGTCGCCGTCGCTGTGCTCGTGAGTTTGTTGAAAGGTTGATAGCCATAACTCGCGCTCAGATGAGACGCGGTGCGATTGCCGACTGCGTCATAACTGTAGCTCTCGTTTGGTTGCCCGCTGTTGGTTGCGGAAGTCAGGCGATCGAGAGCGTCATAACTGTAAGCGTGATTACCCGCGGCATTCGACCAACTCGCGATGTTGTTCGCATCGTTGTACGTGTATTGGTTCGCGACGAGTGTGGTGGCGCCTTTAGTGTGAGTCAGACCTGTCAATCGATCGAGACCATCGTAGCCGTATGTTGTAGTGACTCCGTTGGGCGCTGTGCGATTTGTCAAATGGTTCGCCGCGTCATAGGTGTAGTTGAAGCTCAAGTTCGCGTTATCAGCCAAATTGGTCAAACGATTCACGGAATCGTATGCATAGCCTGCATAAGGCGAGCCGTTCAGGGTCATGCCGGTGCGATTGCCATTCGCATCGTAGCTGTAACCGACAGTTTGATTGAACACATCGCTGGTGCTCGCGACTCGACTGCGGTTGTCATAATTCAGCGCAACGATCCCGTTGGCATTCGTTGCCGAAGTCAGCCTGGACAAAGCATCGTATCCGTAACTCGCCGTCTGGTTGCCGGCGTAGGTGATCGTCGTCAAGCGATTGATAGCATCATAGGCGTAATTCGTCAGAACGCCATTGTAATCCGTCCGCTGAGTGCGATTGCCTACGGTGTCGTAAGCATAGCTCATCGAGACTCCGGCGCGCGTGGTTTGCGTCAGCCGGTTAAGGGAATCGTAGATGAATTCATAACGCTGATTCAAGGCATCTACTACAGCGGTAGTTTGAGAGCGCGTGTTGTATTCGAAGTTAGTCGCTGCCAGCGCCGGATCGGTGACCTTCGTAACGCGGTTCGCCGTGTCGTAGAGATAAACGGTCGCTCGTCCGGCAGTATCAGTTCGCTTCGTTACATTGCCGACAGCGCTATACTCTACAGTTTCGAACAACCTAGGCGCGCCGGTCGTTGCTGGCGGATAGGTGCTCTTCACTGGACGATTGAAATCGTCGTACTGGTAGGTTGTGACGCGACCGAGTGCGTCAATCGTGCTGGTCATGTTAGACATTGTGTCGTAACCATAACTGGTGGCGTGGCCGGCGGTGTCTGTGACGGACGTCAAACGATTAGCTCCGTCGTAGGCATAGACGGTCGGGGTATAACCACCAAAATTCTGCACAGGAGCAGTCAAAGACATCTGTGTCAGCTTAGCTGTCCAGCCGTTGCCGGCGCCAGTGCCCGGGAACGTGACTCTCACATAGTTCGCGTTGGCCAGATTCTGCGCCCGATAGAAGTGCCGCGGCCAATATTGGTCCGAGCCGCCATCTGAAGTTAACGTGGCGCTGATCGTGGTCCAACTGGCGCCGTCCGCGGAAGTCTCGAAGGCCGGATTGGAATAAGAATAGTAAGAGTCGTGGTACGTAATCATCTCGAACGATTGGAGTCCGGGATAATTCCAAACCACCGACCCTTGATTGCCATCGGTGCGGCTGGCGCGGTTGTCGTCGCCATTGAAGTACTGGGCCGAACCTGATCCCTCGATCCCGAAATTGGAGCTGTGAGAAGTTGTATGAGTCCAGTCGGCGATCGTGTCGATCAAAGTTTGGCTGGGCGGCGGCGCGGCGCTCAGAGTCATCTGGGTAAGCTTCACCGTCCACCCGTTACCAGAGCCGGTGCCCACAAACGTTGCTCTCACGTAATTGACGTTGGTTAAGCCAGATGCCCGGTAAAAGTGCCGCGGCCAATATTGGTCCGAGCCGCCGTCCGAAGTTACCGTCGGACTGATCGTGATCCATGTGTCGCCGTCCGGCGAAATCTCAAACGTTGGATCGGAATAAGAAAAGTAAGAGTCGTGGTAGGTAATCATCTCGAACGAGCCGAGGCCTGAATAATTCCACACCACCGATCCTGCATTTCCATCCGTGCGGCTGGCTCGATTATCGTCGCCATTGAAATATTGGGCATAACCTGACCCCTCAATCACAAAATTCGAGCTATGCGAAACGGTGTGGCCCCAATCGGCGATGGTATCAACTAGGGGTGTTGGCGTCGGCGTTGGCGTAGGTGTCGGCGTTGGTGTCGGTCCAACGCTGCCCCGAGCATCCGATACTTGGGTTCTCCGTCCGGCCAGATCATAAGCATAAGTGACGAATGAGCTGTCCGGTTGGGTGATTTTCTTGATTCGGCCTACGGCATCGTACTGATAGCCGACCGTCTCATTGAGCGCATTGGTCGCGCTTGTCATGCGGCCCCGCCCGTCATACGCGAACTGCGTTATGTTGTTAAGCGCATCCTTCTTCTGAGTCAGATTGCCGCTCGTGTCATACGTGAATTCCGTTCGGTGCGTGAGCGCGTCTGTCGCAGTCAACATTTGCCCGCGACTGTTGTAGGTAAACGAGGTCGTATTGTCCTGAGCGTTTCTAACAGAGAGAAGATTCCCAAAAGAATCGTAAGTATTCGTGGTTACGATTCCCAGCGGATCGGTCGCCGTCAATACTTCTGCGAAAGAATTGTAAGTGTAGGTGGTCGTTCCGAGAGTGTCTGTCTTGGTAAGGACATTTCCGTTGGCGTCGTAGGTGTACGAAGTTGTGTGGTTGAGCGCGTCCGTTTTTGCGATTGTGTTCAACTGATCGTCGTAAGTCCAGGTCTGCACCTGCGAGCCGCCGCCGCAACTGCAAACGCCTTCGACCCGGGTCACGACATTGCGTCCTTTACTCGTGTCGAATGTATATTTCGTTACTCGATTGAGAGCGTCGGTCACGTCCGTCTCAGTGGCGCTCACGTAGTTGAGCGAGTAATGCTCCACGCCGCCCTGTTTCTCTGAAGTCAACGCTCGGCCTTGTGAGTCGTAGGTATGTGACTCAACCACATTACCCAGCGCGTCCGTGACTGAGGTGATCCGGTAATTGCCGTCATAGTTGAAGTGAAACGCGGAGCTGTCCGCATAGTTAACGACAATCAACTGATTGCTGTTGCCGTAGGCGTAGCTGGCAATTGTGCCCATATAGTCGGATATCGACGACACGACGCCGGTGCCGGAGAACGACAGTACGCGACCCAAAGGATCGGTTACCGACGTCAGATTTCCGTTGCCGTTGTATGCGAGCGTGGTTTGATTCCCCACTCGATCTGTAAGAGAGGTAAGTTTTCCCGCGACATTAAACTGATGCACCGAACCGTCGCTCAGGGTAAGGGTGAAGCCGGAACCGTTCTGCGTGAGTTGGCCGTGAAAGTCTGGTTCCACTGGCCCAAAAGCACCCGTTGAACCAGGCGGGCGGCTGAAATAAATAGCTCGACCATCAGCTTGATTATAGCGCAAGAGGTAGCTGTCGTAAGCGACGATCGATTCGTCGTATGCAGTGAACCATCCCCGCCCGAACAGACCGCTTTGCTGCGAGTCACTGTTGTAAGTTCGCGTCAGACCAATTCCATAGCCCACACTCGACAACTGATAGTCGTTTTGCTGCAAATACATGTTGCCGCTCGTGACGTTGATGGGACGACCGATATTCAAGTTGCATGACGTCACGCCACCGTTCTCGCCATCGCCGACTACGCGAACGGTTGCCGTTCCCGTCGCGCACAAACCGAGGTAGTCGCAGATGGTGTAAGTGAACCAATCTTGTCCGATGAAATTCTCGTTTGGCGTGTAAGCGAAGCCGCCACCTGAGAATGAATAAACCACATGTCCGTTGTGGGCTTCGGTGTAGGAAGTGAGATTGAAAGAATCGTGATCCGGATCGGAATCATTCGCCACCAGGGCGTCCGGTCCGCCGACAAACAAGGTTCGATTGACACTGGTCCTGTATTGATCGGCTGAGGCTATGGGCGGATTATTGACGACATTAAAGGTAACCGTCGCCGTGCTGCAGAGTCCAAGGCTGTCGCAAATCTGATAGCTCGCACTATCGGTTCCGGTAAATCCCAAGTCCGGGTCATAATTTGCACCTCCTGCCGAATAAATGTAAACGAACCTGCCGTGCGACGCTTGCGTGTAGGAAACAACACTGAATGGATCGCCATCCGGATCGGAATCGTTCTGACGCAGCGCATCAGGTCCGGACAGGTTAAGGATGCCGTGAACGGTATAACTGTCATCAACTGCGTGCGGCGGATTGTTCACCACATTGAGGTGGATGGTTGCGGTACCACAAGCATTTGATGGATCGCATGCCTGGTAAGTGAAGCTGTCCGCTCCGACGTAACCATTGTTCGGCTCGTAAGCAAAGGAATTATAGTAGTAGTTGCAGGTAAGAGTCCCGTGTGACACCGCGCCACAATTTGCGAGATGAAGTGCGTCGCCATCGGGATCGGTATCATTCTCAAGCATGCTACCACCGGGCGGCGTAATTCTGCCGTGAGCAGTATAGTTATCATCAACAGCGGTAGGCGGATGGTTGTCGGGCGCACTCGCATTCATTAGAAATAGAAACGGCAGCAGCGCTGGAGCGACCAAGAGACTATGAAATCTGCGGGGTGATAGAGAAAACATGGGGGCCTCTTCCTTTCAATGAGGATCGATTCACAATCGAAATCGATCGAGGTAAGGCGATCTCTCGGAAGAAGCGGTTCTTCGCTGAGGTCGCAGGAGCGTCGGGAATATACTTCACCACTCTCTGCGATTCGTCTGTAGCGGACTGCGATTGAGTCCGATCGCAGGCAAAACTCCAAATGCTAAATTTGCATCCGGCAATCTATGTCAAATGAGTCCTTAAGTCAAATATTTTCGTCAAAAAGAATGCCACGGCACTCTAAAGTCGCTTTCAGCAATCTGTCTGGCTAGGAAATCTTAAAAGACCCAGTGACCTTCCACGTAAAGACCGGTGAAAAGGGCGAGGAAGAGCAAAGACCAGACGGTAATTATTCTGTGCCAACTGCGACGCGAGGCTATCAGTGAAAAAAGAATGAAGAGCGGAAACATGATCACGGTAAAGCGCGCCACGCCGATAATAAAAGTCGTGCTCGTGAAAAGCAGCCAGTTACCGATCATCCAAACGGCGTATGATGGTCTGAGCTTTATGAACGACCAGATCGTGGCGGCGAAGCCAAGGATCAAAAACAGCAGGTCCTGCGTGCCGGTTATGACTCCGCCTTCCCCGGTTCCATGCCAAGCCATGAGAAACTTCTCTCTTACTCCTATCCATGGCCACCCCATGATCTGAAACCAGTGTTCCCGTCGGTAAGTCATAAACATGAAAGGATTGCCATGGACGCGGTAATTAAGCAATAAGTACCCGACGACGCCAAGTCCGATGAAACCGATCCAAAGCCACGCCCAGCGCCATCGTCGACTGGTCCAATATTGGTGACCAGCTTCGACGACTAGCGCCGGTATCAACACGAGTCCGTTAATTCGACTTAAACAAGCGAGGGCGCCTAAGAGTCCCGCTACCGGCCAGCGCTCTTTCCGCGCGGCGAGAAACGAGCCAATTGCGAGAGCCAACAACACGCTCTCGGTGAACGGTGTATGCAAGGCCACGCTACCGGGAAAGATGAACAGGAACCAGACAGCCCGGTCGGCAACCGCGTCCGAGTAATCGAGCTTGACCAGTTGTTTCAACAGCAACCCTGCGGCAATTGAAGCGAGAGCTACTACGATCAAGGCGCTAACGACGTAGTTACGAAAAACCAGTGCGGTGATTCGCGTTAGCCAGGGAAAGAGCGGATAGAAGACGATTAGAAACCTCGCTTCACCGGTCGCCTGATAACCGTTTTCCGCGAGCGTGACGTAATGAACGGCGTCCCATCGATTCCACAGCGCCAGCCAGTTCTTAAAGCTTCCAATCGAAGAGTTCGTGAGGACTTGATAGGCTTGGGTTCCATACAAGTAGAAGAGCGCCTTGATAGCGAGGATCGTTCCGATCAGTTTCCAGTCAAGGCGCCGAATGAAAAGCGGCACACGGTCTCGCCATCGAGTAGGACCACCCTGCGCCGGCGGTTCGTTTGCTTGCGCTTGGTCTGCGAACGCTTCCTCTGGATGCTGATCGATCAAGGATTAATTACCACTTCCCCAACCCAGGCGTGAACGCCTGGGCTAGTGGAAAAGCCAGCATACTCGGCCCACCGGCCGTGCAGAGTCCGGCTAATTGCCGGCGGGCCGCAGCACTTCGGCAGGTACGATCTGTTCTGGACGCGCCGGCGGAGTCCAGAACAATCTCACCGAACCACCAAATAGGGTATTAAAGTATTTCACGTGGATTGAATGAGGGCCCGAAGTAAGCTCAATCGTTCCCGTCATCTTCTGCAGGAGCACGGAAGAAGCATCGACCACCGTGCGTCCATCAATCTCAAGAAGAGATCCATCATCCGAGATTAACGCGAATTGATAATTACCCGGTTGCTCGATCAGAACATTGCCCGTCCAATCTGCACTGAACGGCGCCGGGTAAGGCGGGCTTTTGGACCAGTCGAAGTCGATCGTTTGATCTACTTGCACATCCACTGGTTCCCCTTCCCATTTGGCGTTGCGGTAGTACTTGCCTCTTAAGCCGACGCTTCCCCCTTTCGCACCGCTGCAGCCGTTGTAAACGATCGGCAATAGCGCGACCGTCAGAGTGAAGAAGAACAGCGCGGCAACGGCCGGTTTAGGAGAATACGCGGGCTTTGCAGTCATTGATTCACGTCTTCCTGCGCTTCAGTTTCACGATCCGGTCCAGCGGTTTCATCGACAGACGCGCCCTTGCTTACGCGTGGGCTACTGACACCATCATCGCCAGATTGGGTTAATTGTGATTGAGGCGCGGCGGCTACGAGCAGCGCGCCTCCAACTATCAGCCACCAAAGCATCAGCGGCGCAAGTTGATACGGACGTGGAACGCGAGCGAGCTTGGCCAAATTGAATGCGGTCGAGTCCACGGTCAGCTTTCGGTGCTCAGGGTCGAAGAGCGCGTCCGTATTTTGCGCCAGTCTGCTGTGCAAGTAGTCGGGAAGAAATGAATCTCGCGCCGGATTCTCGAAAGGATACGGGACCCGAGGCTCGATCGCCGTCGCTAACAACATATAGAAAACCGAGATTGCCAGAAAGGGATAGAACACAAACCTCAACTTTCGCCCGCCATAATAAATCGGAAGCGCCAAAAAAGGCAGCAACGGAATTATGTGTCTCGGACCTATATAGGCCGCGCCGGACCAATCGTAGATCGAGTTGCCGTAGCTGGTGACGAATAAAAGGTAAGCAATTATCATCGCCGCTACAACCAGCCCTTCCGGTCGGATTGATCGACGCCAAAGCATGATCGCAACTCCGGGCAAGACGAGCCATAAAACAGGACTGGAAGCATAGAGCCGCCAGTGCTCGACGCCGATATACAGCATCCCAATGGGCGGCTTGATCGTAATCGCAGCCAATGCGTGCAGGAATTGTCCAAATCCGGGCCAGCGCATTCCTAAGAATCCGCGGGAGTAAACCGGAAATGAAGAGTCCGCCTTGGAATAAGCTTCGTAGGGAACGTAAAAAATCTTCCCAAAGGCGGCGATGTTGTACCAGAGAAGAAAGCCCCCGCCGATAACAAGTCCGAGCATGAACGCAGCCAGGAGTTTTCCTTTTGCTTTTGAGCGAGGAGTCTGGCGGAACAATCCCGTAGGGACGCGATGTTTATAGAAGAGGATTGGAACATCCCTTTCAGGAGCCCATTTATGGGCGAAAGTAGAATCAGTTTCGCTCCTAAAGGAGCCTTCGGGGGTCAATTCGGTATGGTGTTCTATAAACATTTCACCGCTACGCGGTGCTCCCGACTCGCTCCTGGATCCGGCGAGACCGATCACCCAGAGACCGTATACTGAAAGGATTGCGACTAACAGAGCTGTGGGATATTCAGTGGTTACGCTAAAGCCCATCAGCGCTCCTGCCATAAAAAGAAAAGCGATTGATCGCCAAGATGAAAACACTGCATCCGATCTGACCGCAAACAATAAATAGAAAGCGATCGTAAGCAATGCCGCCGCCTGTTGATGACTAAAGAAGAGGGTTGAAAACGGAAACGCCATCGTGCCTAACCAGATTGCCAGAACCGCGAACACAGAGAAGCCTGAGTCACCAGTCATTCGCACTAATACTTTGTAGATCGCAACGGCAGCCAGGGCTGAGAGCAGGCTGATCGTGAAGAGGATTGTCAGATAAGCAACCATGTGCCAGTACACCCACTCAGGCAGCCCAACCGCCATCAAGGGTTTGAGCAGATGTGTTATCACCCAGAAAATCGGCACGGCCATGAGCGTGGTGCCTGGAGCTTTATTTGGATAGATGTAGTCGCGGCCATTTTTGCTATACCGAATCACGTCGGCCGAGTTCCACCAATAGTCGTCGATCGCCAACCGGTGCTCCTCGGTGATGGCGCGCGTTTGATCGAATCGAGCCGCCTCGTTTTGCTGCGTCGACTGATAGAAATAAGCAAAGGTTCCCCACAAGAGAACGAACAGGAGGAGTTCCACGCGACGCGTTTGCGCCCAAAGATACAAAGACGGATGCTGTTGCCGGAAAGAAGCGAGCAAGTTGTCTCCAGGTTTTAGTTTCACGAGAATGAACGTTTCGCTTCGCCAGGCTTGGCGATGACGCGACTGATGAAATATGCTCGCTCAGGTTAATCGCGGCGAGAAGGAAAGACAATGCTCAACGGCAAAAAAGTGGTGGTCGTCATGCCCGCCTACAATGCCTCCAGGACGCTACGGCAAACATATAACGAGCTGCCGGTGGACGTTGTCGATGAAGTATTGCTTGTCGATGATGCCAGCTCTGATGAGACGGTCGCTTTGGCCCGGGAACTAGGGCTAACGACTTTTCTACATGAGAAAAATCTCGGCTACGGCAAGAACCAGAAGACTTGTTATCGAGAAGCGCTCAAGCGAGATGCCGACATCGTGATCATGCTGCATCCTGATTACCAGTACTCTCCAAGGTTGCTTACTTCTCTGGCCGGAATGATCGCGTCCGGACATTACGACATCGCCTTGGGTTCGCGGATTCTGGGCATTGGCGCTTTGCAAGGCGGGATGCCGCGCTACAAATATATCTCGAACAGATTTCTGACGGCGATCCAAAATCTCCTGCTCGGCTACAAGTTATCGGAGTATCACACCGGATTCAGAGCGTTCTCTCGCAAGGTGCTCAAGTCTTTGCCGCTCGAGGCGGACACCGACGATTTTCTGTTTGATAACGAAGTGCTCGCTCAGGCCATCTACTTCAAATTCAACATTGGCGAGATATCCTGTCCGACAAAATATTTTCCTGAAGCATCTTCCATCAGCTTCAAGCGCAGCGTAGGGTATGGCTTCGGGGTGCTCTGGACTTCGCTAAAATTCAGAATGCAGAAAATGGGTTTGGCAAAATTCAGGATTTTTGATTCGGATAGCGCCAAGCTTCTGCCCGACTATTATGAGCAGTTGAGCAAATAGCTCCCGCTCCCTCTGGGTGTGGGTGAGTATGCTCGACGAGAGCCGGCACGCTGACGATTCTTCGCCGGGAAAGCGCGCGACAACGTTGCTTCACAAGTATTGGCTACCGCTACTCATCTCGGCGATCGTCCTGGCGTTCGCTCTTTACATCAATGGCCTGTCAAGAAACCCGCCGGGGTTCTACGTTGACGAATCAGGTATCGCTTACAACGCTTTCTTGATTGCGCGTACGGGCAAGGGTGAATTCGGTCAGCGCTTTCCGCTTTTCTTTCAGTTCTATACTAACGGCTGGACTGAATGGGCCAACCCCACGCAGATTTATCTGCTGGCGATTCCATTTAGGTTTTTCCCTCCCAGTATTCATCTGGCGCGAATTTATAGTGCCTTCTGGGTATTTCTCGCGTGTTTGCTCCTGGGTTTTCTGGCAAAACAAATCTCCGGCAGACGGATCGTTGCTATTCTGGTTGCGATATTCGCTTTGGTGACGCCTTGGCTGTTTGAAGTCAGCCGCTTGGTGTTCGAGACATTCTTCTATCCCGCAGCGCTCATGTTGTTTCTCTTATCAGTCTATTACGCGCAAAGAAAACAGAAGTGGAGTTGGCTCAATGTCGTGATGGTAGCGGCGACTTTGATGCTCGTGACTTACAGCTACACGATTGGCCGGCTGCTGGGTCCCCTGCTCGCCTTCGGTCTGGTGTTGTTTGTGACAAGCCGGAAACGTTTATTCGCGCTTGCAAAGACCTGGGTTCTATATGGCGTGACGCTGGTTCCGCTGTTGATATTCAAGTTGAAACATCCAGACGTGCTGACGCAGAGGTTCTATTCAGTCTCCTATATTAGGCCCGATTCGCACTGGCGCGAGATCGTGCCAAAATTCATCAGGCGCTACCTCGAAGACTTCAGCGTAATCAGTTTGCTGCTCGACGGAGACGGAAATGCGCGTCACCATGTGCGGGGGGCAATGGGAAGTTTTCTCATCGGGGTTTTCGTCCTGTCGATCATGGGTTTGGTTGTGGTGATTGCTCGTGATTGGCGTGACCCATGGTGGCGCTTCGTTATGTTTGGAACCTTGGCTTCGGTCGTTCCCGGGGCGCTGACTGCGGATCAGTTTCATTCATTACGGCTGATTGCGTATCCGGTTTTCCTTTTGGTGCTGACGATACCGGGTCTTCAATGGCTGATTAGACGACAGCCAAGCAGCATAGAATCGCCTCAGGATAACGAAAACTTTGGCATCCTGATCGCGAGCAGACCAAGCTCTGTGCCGGCAATCGCGCGGCGGGTGATTTTCTTAGTGCTGTTAGCCGCAACAGTCGCGCAGGCACTGTACTTTCAGAGAGTGTTTCGTCGCGAGGGTCCAAAGCGAGGATGGGTTTTTGACGCCGATTACAAAGACGTCTATGACACAGCCGTGGCTTTACCGAACCGGCCCATCTATCTGATCGATGGATCGTCGCCCGCTTATGTGCACGCCTACTGGTATGCGGCCGTCGAAGGCCGAGACCGCAAGCAGTTTGTTCACTTGGAGGACGAACCAGCTCCTTACGGCGCGATTGTAATTTCTTCGGGACAAACTTGCGTTAATTGCGAAGTCATTAAGAAAAGCGGAGAGTACATGATCTATAGAGCGCGGTGGCCGCGAATTGTCGGAGGCCTCTAAAAAGCGAAATGATCTATCTCGATAATAACGCCACGACCAGGGTTGCGCCGGAAGTCTTTGAGGCGATGCAGCCCTATCTGACGACATCGTACGGCAATCCATCTTCAGCGCATACATTCGGCCGGCAAATGCGCGAGGCGGTTGACACCGCGCGCGAGCAGGTCGCGCTCCTTTTGGGCGCCAATCATGCGGACGAGATTGTATTTACTTCCGGCGGCTCGGAATCCGACAACTGGGCGATTGGCGGTTTCCTCGAACAAAACCCGAACAAGCGGCACATCATCACGACACGCGTCGAACACGAAGCGGTGCGAAAACTGTGCGAGCATCTCGGCGAGATTGGCTGGGAAATAACGTGGCTCGAGGTAGATCGAAACGGCGAACTTGATTTAGACGATCTGCGCAAAGCTCTGCGACAAGAGACCGGCATAGTTTCCGTTATGCTTGCGAACAACGAAACGGGCGTCTTGTTTCCCATCGAAGAAATTGGCGGCATCGTGCGCGAACATTCAGACGCAGTCTTTCACGTCGACGGCGTGCAAGCGGTGGCCAAGATTCCGATTAATTTGCGCGATTGGCCCGTCGGTCTGTTCGCGATTTCAGGACACAAGTTTCACGCGCCTAAAGGAATCGGCGCGCTCTACATCCGTCGCGGACTGAAGCTTCCGCCTTTCATCATCGGCGGCGGACAGGAACAGGGCCGGCGCTCAGGCACTGAAGCCGTGCCGAACATTGTGGGAGTGGGACGCGCTTGCCAGCTCGCCAGAGAGTTTACCGGTCACGAACGGATTCGCGCGCTGCGAGATCATTTGGAGGATGAAATCCTCGCGAGGTTTCCAAACACTCACGTCAATGGAATCGAAGATCGTTCGAGGCGTCTGCTGAATACCTCGAATATTTCTTTCGCCGCCATTGATGGACCTGACATTATGTCGAAGTTGGACGAAGCGGGCATTTGCGTTTCGACGGGCTCGGCCTGCAACTCTGAGTCGAAAGAGGTTTCCGGCGTGCTGCGCGCGATGAATGTTCCCTACGAAATCGCTCGCGGCTCGATTCGCTTTTCGCTGGGCCGCTACAACACCAAAGAAGAGGTTGATCATGCGCTGGATGTCCTTAGTGAGATCATCGCTGGTCCGGAACAAAAGGCTACCTGTCCGGGCGTTTTTGACCATCCAAAAGCGGATAGATCATCGCGCGATTCAGCGCTAAAATAGTGACATGTTTTGCGAACGAACTTTGCCGTGGAAGCGTATAGACGATTAAGCCTTTGCGTCCGTATTCATGGGAGACTTTTGCCTTTGGAAGCGCATAAACGAACAGGAGCGACAAGAAGATGAGCGCCGTCATTCAAGCTGCAACGACCGACCTTCGCAACGAACTTATTAGCTGGAGAGAACGCCTCGAAGCCACCGCACAAGCTTCCTCAGACAGCTTTGAACTGGGAGACCTGTTGCGTGAAGTTAACGCCACCATTGAGCGTTTGAATCAGGACAATTCTTACGGCGTATGTCAGGTTTGCCATGACCTGATTGGGCAGGCTGCGATGAATGCCGATCCGCTGGCGCGAACCTGTCTTAGTTGTCTAACGCCAGACCCGCTCGAAGAACTCCAGCAGGATCTTGACCGCGCCTGGCTGATTCAAGGCGAACTGTTGCCGAAGCAGAACCTTAAATTCAACGGTTGGGACGTCTCTTATCATTACGAACCGGCGGGCCGGGTTAGCGGCGACTATTGCGATTTGGTGAGCACAAACGACGGAGATTTATACTTCATGATTGGTGACGTTTCCGGCAAGGGTGTGGCGGCATCGTTGCTAATGAGCCGTCTCCACGCCATCTTTCGCAGCTTTATTGGCGCGGGTTTAACCGTCGGCGAACTAGTCGAACGCGCCAATCAGGTGTTTGCAGAGAGTACGATGAGGCCTTATTACGCAACGCTTGTTTGTGGAAGAGCCGCCGCCAGTAGCGAAGTTGAGATTTGCAACGCGGGTCATTGCGCGCCATTGCTGCTTCAAAATAAAGGAGTAAGGGCCATCCCTGCTACCGGCTTGCCGGTGGGAATGTTTTGTCAGGAGCGTTACGCGGTCAAGGACTTCCAAATGAACCAAGGCGACCGCCTTTTCCTTTACACCGATGGCTTGTCAGAAGCTCGAAATCGCGCCAACGCGGAATATGGCGCCGATCGCTTGCAATCATTCCTGCGCGATAGCAGTCGGAGCCCCGCGGCCACTCTCGTCAGTCGAGTCCTTGATGATGTGCGCGGCTTTGCCGCGGGGGTGCCAGTGTCGGACGACCTCACGGTAATGGCGATTGAGATGGTTGGGCACTGACTCCGCTCATCAGCCCGAGAATCCCTGCAACCCACACCCAAGGTATCGAGGATCACATCAAACCGTGTTCAGGTGTGCTAGAATTCTTCTGTTCTCGCCGATGTGCGATTGCCTTAAGATCGGATTTGAGCGAGCGAGAGATCGCACGGGCGTGAGAAAGTTTTTCAATCTTCTCGGACCGTAAAGATGGATCGAACCGGAAATGCCTGTGATCAGCGCGTAAGCGTTCTGCCAACGGATGATTATGTGGCCGTGTCGCCATTCACGCCGCTTTCGCAAGCGATTGAGGCGATGAAAAAGGACGAAGGCGGTTGTGTGATCGTTTTGGATGATGGACGCGTGGCCGGAATTTTTACCGAGCGCGATTTGCTTACCAACATCCTCGGCGAGACAGTCGATTTGGAATCGCCGATCTCTCAGTGGATGCAGCCCGCAGTGCAGACTCTTTCGCCGGAAGCAACCGTCGGCGATGCCGTTCGTCTAATGAATGAGAAGAGCTTTCGGAATATTCCGCTGGTGAAGCATGGTGAGTTGGTGGGATCGATCTCGGTTTTCGATATCATAACTTATCTGGCGGAAAGCTATCCGCAAGCCACGATGAATCTGCCGCCTGAACCCGCGCAGGTGATGAGCACCGTGGATGGAGGATGAAGTCATTGCCGATTTACAGATTGGCAATTGGCGATGGGCAATCGGAATTTTTACCAAGAGGACATAATAAGAAAACAATGAGCGCAGTCTTGGAACCACCTGTCGAGACGATCGACAAGCCAATCGAAGAATTGGACACAGTAACAATTCGCTTCGCCGGGGATTCTGGCGACGGCATGCAGTTGACGGGTACGCAATTTACCAACACGTCGGCGATTGTTGGCAACGACATCTCGACATTGCCCGACTTTCCGGCTGAGATTCGCGCCCCCGCGGGCAGTTTGCCAGGCGTCAGCGGCTTTCAATTGAATTTTTCGAACCACGACATTCGCACGCCCGGCGATCAACCCAGCGTCTTGGTGGCCATGAATCCGGCCGCGCTGAAAGTGAATCTTCCCGACCTGGAAGAAGGCGGCACGCTGATCATCAACACGGATGAGTTTACGAAAGACAATCTGGAGCACGCCGCTTACAAGTCGAACCCGCTCGAGGACGGTTCGCTGACCGGCTATCGCGTGCATCAATTGCCGATTTCGACGCTCAACCGGAACGCCTTGAAGGGCAACGTGCAGCTTTCACGCAAAGAGATCGATCGCAGCAAGAACTTCTTTGCGCTGGGTGTGTTGTACTGGCTCTACGATCGCCCGCTCGATCCGACTTTGAATTGGATCAATGCGAAGTTTGGCAAGAATCCCGAATTGGTCAAAGCAAACGAAGTCGCACTCAAGACGGGTTACAACTTTGCCGAAACCACCGAAGTTTTCACGACCCACTACACCGTTAAGAAGGCCGTCATTGCGCCAGGCCGTTATCGCAAGATCACGGGCAACGAAGCCACGGCCATCGGATTTGTGACGGCCTCGCAGTTGGCGGGACGGCCACTGTTTTACGGTTCCTATCCGATCACGCCGGCGTCCGACATTCTGCACGAACTGGCGCGGCACAAGAACTATGGAGTGAAAACCTTCCAGGCCGAAGACGAGATTGCTGCCGTGTGCGCCGCAATCGGCGCCAGCTTTGCCGGCCACATCGGACTGACCGGGACGTCTGGACCAGGCGTGGCTCTCAAGCAGGAAGCGATCGGTCTGGCGGTAATGACTGAATTACCTCTGGTCATCATCAACGTGCAACGCGGTGGTCCTTCTACCGGTCTACCGACAAAAACTGAACAGGCCGATCTGTTTCAGGCCGTGTGGGGACGCAACGGCGAATGCCCCGCGATTGTTATTGCGCCGGCAACCCCCGCCGACTGCTTCGACATTGCGATCGAAGCGGTGCGACTGGCCTTCAAATACATGGTGCCCGTCTTTTATCTTTCAGACGGTTATCTTGCCAATGGGGCTGAACCCTGGGCCGTGCCAGAGATTGATAAGCTACCGAAAATCGACGTCCGGTTTGTCACTGATCCGACCAATTTCATGCCTTATGCGCGCGACGAAGTCACGCTCGCTCGGCCGTGGGCCCTGCCTGGAACTCCAGGACTTGAGCATCGCATCGGCGGCATCGAGAAGCAGCACATCACCGGCAA
>WNFT01001686.1_pt1 | contig 18659 bp, 13 predicted proteins | sample 5400191 | NCBI WGS metagenome assembly WNFT01 (sample SAMN13153359, study PRJNA577476) | soil metagenome | isolation source: 80 cm saprolite under Madrone tree | place: USA:California | collected 2016-06-14 | reverse complement strand
GGGGCCGTGATCACCGAGGCGGGCGTCGACCCGCACGTGGCCGCCCTCGTCTACATCGCCGCCCATGCGCCGGACGAGGGCGAAACCGAGACGGGGAACGGCAGCGGTATCCCGCGCGGCTTGCCCGGACCCACAGCCTGGGAGGCTCCATCGCCTGAGGGGATATTCCATGCGCAAGCTCATGATCGTTCTGGCGGCGAGCGCCGCACTCGCCGCTCAGACGCCGGAGACAGGCGCGCCCGCCGACCGCGATCTCGCCACGTTGGCGGTTCCGGAAACCTTGATCACCGCGGGCGACATACCCCCCGCCCGTCGCGCCGCGATGCTGGCGAGCGCGCGGAAGTTCTATCAGTTCTGGAGCACGGGAGACGAAGACCTTCTCCGCCAGGCGATCTCAGACCGTTTCGTCGACCACACCCTGCCCGCGGGTCGTCCGCAGGGACCGGCGGGACCTGCCGCTGCCTCCAAGGCGTTCCTCGCTGCCGTGCCGGATCTGAAGGTCGTCGTTGCCCAGCAGATCCTGGCCGGCGACCGGGTCGTGTCCCATCTGCACTTCAGCGGTCATTTCACCGGAGTGTTCAACGAGAACAAGGGAACGGGCCAGCCGATCGAGTTCATCGCCACGGACATCCTGGCAATCCGTGCCGGCAAGATTACCGACAACTGGCATCTGGAAGACAATCTGACCTTCCTGCAGCAGATCGGACTCGCCGCGCGCTGAGGCCGGCAGGGGATCAGAGGCTCCAGAGCCGGTCGAGGAGCCCGCGGAGCATCAGCCGCGCCCGGTGCACGCGCCGGCGGACTACCTCGGGCGAGGCTTCCACGATCGCGGCGGCGTCCTCGGCCGGCAGCTGCGCCAGATCGCAGAGCACGAAGGCTGCTCGAACGCCTTCATCCATGTCATTGAGCGCTTTCCGAAGGAACCCTGCGACGTTCATCTGCTCCAAGCGAACGCTGCCGAGCTCCGGCCACTCTCCACCAGCCGGTTCGAGACCTCCCTCCGCATCGAAGCATGGCAGGAAAGCCTCCAGCGCGACCGTTGGGCTGCGCCAGGTGCGCTGCCGTTGCACGGCCGCCTTCTTCATCGCGATCCCGCACAGCCAGGTCCTGACGCTGTTCCCGCCCGGTCGGGAGTCAACGCCATGGTAGGCGCAAAGGAACGTCTGGCGTGTAACCTCTTCGGCATCCGCGGCAGAGGCGCAGACGTTCCACGCGATCCGATAGACGGTATGGCAGTGCCGCGCCACCAGCGCGGCGAATGCCGTGCTGCGACCCTGCCGCGTGTGCTCGGCGAGTATCTCGTCGGTCATGGCAACGATCCTGGGTTGCGATCAGGCCGCCGGCTCGCGCCGCTCTTCCAGCCGTGGCGTCTGGACGCCAGTCGAAAGCAACGACGGAGCGACGGTCGCCAGCTGCGATAGCGTGAACGCGGCCGCGACGATCCAGATAGCAACGAGCAGTGCGGGACTGGCCCAGAATTTGAGCGTCTTCACGGTAAACACCCCTTCGGTTCGGACTCCCCGGTTCCGGCATGAATAGTTGCGACCGCGGCGCAGCCAGGCAACGCGAATCGGACCCGATCGGTCCCCTCAGATCCGCAGGGGATCGCACGATCCTGTGCGGATCGGTGGTTTGCTGCGGGCCGACGGTGATCAGAGGTAGCGCCTCAGTAGAGCCAGAGGCCGCGGGCCATCGCCGCGGCGGCGAACGGAATCACGGCCACCAGCGCCGTCTGTAGGTCATCGACGAGAATGAGACGCGCGAGCCGGTCGAGCTGCGGCGCGCGCGGGTCGGGACCGGCGCGCACCTCGCGCAAGAACCGGCCGCGCATGAACACGGAGCCGAGCCCGACTCCGAGCCCGAGCACGTGCAAAGCCGAGAGGACCGGCGCGATCACCACCGGCGCACCGTAACGAAGTCACGCACTGGATCGCAACCGCGGGACCAGGGCCTCTGGTCCCGCGGCAGCACAACGCTGCATACTGGGCGCACCTGGTCCAGATGGCCGAACGGCCTGCATCGAGGTGCGCCATGAGGGGGAAGACACCGTGGTTCCTGGTTGCGTCTTTGGCTCTTTTACTCGCCCTGCCGTCGAAGGGCTTTGCCCAGGGCAAGATCCGCGTCGCGGTCTGGGAATTCGAGAACCATGCGGCAACCCACTGGTACTCGAACCAGCTGGGGCCGGCGGCCCGCAACCAGATCGATACCGAGCTCTCCGAGAACAAGCTCCTTTCCTCGAAGTTCAGCGTAGTCGAGCGCGACAAGCTGAACCTCGTGCTCAAGGAGCAAGGGTTGGCGACGGCGGGGGCCGTCGATCCGTCGACCGCCGCGAAAGTGGGCAAGCTGCTCGGCGTCCAGTACGTCGTGATGGGCGGCATCGACAAGTTCAACATCGACGTCACCAAGGCCGCCGTCGGCCCGTTCGCCGTCGGCGGGCACGTCGTGCAGTCATTTGCCACCATCAGCCTGCGTTTCGTCGACACCACCACCGCGGAGCGCGTGGTCTCCATATCGGCGGACGGCGACGTGAAGTCGGGCGGCGGGTTCCTCAAGGGCACCAGCCTGAGCCGTGACTCGGAATGGGGAATCGCCAACGAGACCATCCAGAAAGCGGCCAAGGCAGTGGTGGAGAAGCTGGGATCCGGCGATTACCTCGCCCGCATCTCGTCCGCGGCGGCGCCGGCCGGGGGGCTGCAGGGCAAGATCATCAAGGTCGAAGGGACCAAGGCGTGGATCAACCTCGGCGCCTTGTCGGGCATCAAGCTGGGCGATCGGTTCACGGTGATCAGCCTGGGCGAAGCCCTCATCGACCCGGATACGGGCGCGAAGCTCGGCGCGGACGAAAAGCAGACGGGAGACGGCGCGGTGATCGAGGTCCAGAGCAAGTTCGCCGTGATCAACTTCACCGGCGCGGCGAAAGCGAAGGACACCATCCGCAAACGGTAGCGGCTCAGCGGCGCTGCTTGCTCAGGTACGCTTGCAGCTTGTCGGCGATCTCGCCGGCGAGCACCCGCGCCTTCTCGGCGACGCGTTCGCTCCCGAAGCTCGGGTCGTAGCTGAGCGTCGTCGGCGCCGGCATCGAGACCGCCTCGCTGGTGCGGATCGCCTCGGCGCTGAGCTCGATCGAGTACGTCCGCACCGCGAAGGTCGTCTCGAACTGCTGCCCCGCGCGCCCTTCCAGGCCAGCGACCCGGGCGCTGATTCCGATGTCGGCGCGCGCTGCGTTGCGCACGCTGGCGAGCCGCGCTTTCTGCAATTCGTCATCGACGGCCGCCCGGAGGGCGGAGCACACTTCCTGCGCGCCTGCGCACTGGAAGAACACTGCGGGTTTCTCGGGGAACGCCGCCGGCTCCCGCCCCGACTTGCCAGTCTTGGTGCCGGTGCGCTCCGCCGCGGCGGTGCGCGGCTGTCCGCTGCTGCGCGGCGGACCCGCCGGACGCTCCGCTGCCTCCGCGCGCAGAGGGGTGCTCGCCGTGCCTCCACCCGACGGAGGACCGGCAGGCGTGGCGGGAATGTCCGCCGGTGCCGGCGGAGCACCCGCCTGCGGCGGCTCGGCCTCGCCGCTACCGGCCTGTACCGGGACGGGTTGCGCAGGGACCGGCCGCGGCTTCCTCGGCTCCGGCGCGCTGGACCAAGGGGACCACACGAGCAGCAGCGCTGCGATCGCAATGGCAATGCCGGCCCCTGCGCCGACGAGCAGCGCCAGACCCACGCGCCTGCGACGCGGCGCTTCCGCCGCGACGGTCCGGGAGCGCGGAAGCGTCGCGCCGCGAGCGGGCGTCGCCGCGGGAGCACTGGGGAGCACCGTCCGGATCGCTTGCTCCGCGGGCAAATCCTGACGCTCGCCGATCCGCGGCAACTCGGCGCTGATCCCGAGCCGCTCCATGCACCCGAGCAAGGCGTCGTGCAGCTCGGACATCGATTGGTATCGGTCGTCCGGGCTCTTCTCCAGCGTCTTGAGGATGATCTCCTCGAGCTCGGCGGGAACGTCGGGGCTCAGCGTCCGCGGCAGTGGCGGCGCCTGCTGCAGGTGAGCGGCGAGGATCCTGCCGAACGACGGCCCGGCGTCGGCAAATGGCACCCTCCCGGTCATCATCTGGAACATCGTCACGCCCAGCGAGTAGATGTCGCTCCGTGCGTCGATCGACGACTCGCCGGCGGCCTGCTCCGGGGACATGTAGGCCGGAGTGCCCATCACCGTTCCGGTCTGGGTGAGATGCGCGTTGGTGGTGTCGGTCAGCTTGGCGATTCCGAAGTCGACCAGCTTGACGAAATCGGTGCGGCCGGCCTGGTCGACGAGGAAGACATTGTCCGGTTTGAAGTCCCGGTGGACGATGCCGCGGTCGTGGGCCGCCTGCAGTGCGCGGCAGCACTGGAGGAGAATGGGTCCAACCCGCCGGAGCGGAAGAGGCGCTCCAGCCTGCACGAGCGCCTGCAGCGGCCGCCCATGCAGGAATTCCATGACGAAGTAGTGCCGGCCACCGTCCGCCACATTGAAATCGAGGATGCTGACGATGTTCTCGTGGCCGATGACGTTCACGGCCTTCGCCTCGTTGAAGAACCGCTTCACGATCCGTTCATCGGCGTCGAATCGGGGATGAAGCATCTTGATCGCGACCTTCGAGCCGATCCCGGGGTGCTCGCCCATGTACACGGCGCCCATGCCGCCTTCGCCGAGGACCTTGACGACCCGCCAGGCGCCGACCAGGCGTCCGATCATCTCGTCGCGAGCAACCTCTTGCGCGGGAGCGGTCAGGTCCCGCTGCTCGCGCTCGGGGGGGCCGCCCGGAGTCGGATTCGGCATGATTCGAAGGATAGGCGAACCACGACCGTCCTGGCCATCCCCTCGCCGGCGAGCCACCTGCCCCCGACACCGACCGCCTGATCGCTCTACGGCCAGGACGTCGCTGCTTCGCCCGCCGCGGAAGGGACACCTCATGCGTAGCTTCACGGTGACTTCGACCCGGAGGAGGCACATGAAGATCGTACGGAACCTGATCCTGGCAGGCATCGCCTGGCGTCTGATCGCCCGGCGACGCGCCGCCCTGGCGCGCGAACGGCGAGCGCGCAGGATCGCTCCCTTGCTCATCACCGCCGGCGGTGCCGGCCTGATCCTGGCTGCCCGCCCGCGCATCCTGGAAGGCGCTCGCCGTCTCTGGGACCTGGCCCGGCGCCAGAGCAATGGCGAGTACAGGATGGGCGTCCGCGCACCGCAACGGGACGTCGAGAACGCCCTGACAGAGCGCAGGGAGTCATTGCGCCTGCAGGGGCAGCGCGCCTCGTCCGTCGGTCCCAGGAGCACGAGCAACACCCGTGCTCTGGCCGTCACCGCGCCAAACCCCGGCGTCAAACGTCGCAAGCGCACCTCGCGGGCCAAGCAGCCAGAGAAGGGCGGCCGCAAATCCGCGTACGGCATCAAGGCCCAGGGCGAAGAGCGATCGGAGCCGCCGACGGATCCATCCCTGAAGCACTGACGCCCAAGGCCGGATCGGGGCGGGCTGCGAGCACGGGATGATCGGCGCGGGAGTGCCCACCGGGTCAGTGCGCCATCGCCGCGGCACCGGGCTTCGCCCGGCGCGTCAGCAGCACCGCCGGAACCATGATCGCGGTGAAGATGGCGAGCACGACCAGCACGTCGATGTACGCCAGCGTCTGCGCCTGCCGGACCACCTCGCGATAGATCTGTCCGTACGCCATCCTGGTCGAGTCCACCGCGCCCATTCCCAGCTGCTGCAGATGCTGCGCCATCGCGGCCAGCCGGGCGTTCAGGTCGCCGGAGGGCACCACGTGCTCGACCAGGCGGGACTGGTGGAACTGGGAGCGGCGCGCGATCAGCGTGGTCACCAGCGCGATCCCGATGTCACCGCCCATGTTGCGCGAAAGGTTCACGATTCCGGAGACCTGGTTGTTCTTCTGCGGAGGAATCCCGTTGTAGACGATCGAGTTGATCGGCACGAAGAGGAACGCGATCCCCGAGGCCTGGAACACCCGCATCAGCACCGCGGCGCGAAAATCAATCCCCGGATGGAGCGTATGCGCCATGTGCAGCAGCGCCGTCGAGGTCACCAGGAACCCGAACGCGATCAGGTATCGCGCATCCACTTTCGAGAGGAGCCTTCCCACCAACGGCAAGAGCAGGATCACGATGACTCCGCCCGGCGAAAGCACCATCCCGGCGTCCTGCGCCGAGTAGCCCAGCCACACTTGCAGGTAGAGGGGGAGCAGCACGGTGCTTCCGTACAGCGCCATCCCCATCACCAGCATCATGAGATTCGCGACGGCGAAGTTGCGGTCGCGGAAGAGCCGCACTTCCACCACCGGATGCTCCTGCCGCCATTCCCAGAGAACGAAGCTGACCAGCGCCACCGCGGCGATGGTGGCGAAGATCACGATGGTGTGGGAGTTGAACCAGTCGTCCTCCTGGCCCTTGTCGAGCACGTACTCGAGCGCCCCCAGACCGACGGCGATCAGGCCGAGTCCCACGGTATCGATGGGGCCCACCCGCTTCTTCGCCTCGACCAGGTGCGGCGGGTCGACCAGGATGCGGGAGGAGAGCACCATCGAGGCGATGCCGACCGGCACGTTGATGAAGAAGATCCAGCGCCACGAGTAGTGGTCGGTGATGAAGCCACCCAGGGTTGGACCGATCGCCGGCGCGAGCACGACCGCCATTCCGTAGACGGCGAACGCCATGCCGCGCTTCGCTGGCGGGAAGGTGTCCGCCAGGATCGCTTGCTCCGAGGGGCCCAGGCCGCCGCCGCCGACGCCCTGCAGCACGCGGAAGAAGATCAGGAGCCCGAGGTTGGGCGCGAGCCCGCAGAGAAACGAGCTGACGGTGAACAGCAACACGCAGGTCAGATAGAAGCGCTTGCGCCCGATGCGCGTCGCCAGCCAGCCGCTGATGGGGAGCACCACCGCATTGCTCACCAGATAGCTGGTGAGCACCCAGGTCGCTTCGTCGCTGCTCACCGACAAGCTGCCGGCGATGTGCGAGAGAGACACGTTGGCGATGGCGGTGTCCAGCACCTCCATGAACGTCGCCATCGTGACCACCAGCGCCACGGTCCAGGGGTTGTGCCCGCCGGTCCAGCCTTTCTCGCGCGTGATGCGCAGCGACTCCTCGGGACTGAGGGCCTGCGCCTCCTCCCGGGTCATCGCACGCGGACCTTGGGCTCGGCCGACATGCCCGGGCGCAACCGCTCCACCTCCGGCTGCCCAGGCTTCAGCGTGATCCGCACCGGGATCCGCTGCACCACCTTCACGTAGTTGCCGCTGGCGTTCTCGGGCGGAAGCAGACTGAAGCGCGAGCCGGTCGCGCCGGCGAAGCTGTCCACGCTACCGTCGTAGTCGCGATCGACCGCGTCGACGTGGACGGATGCCGGCTGCCCCGGCTGCATGTGCTCGATCTGCGTCTCCCGGAAGTTGGCGGTCACCCAGAGCGTGCCGTTCTGCGTCAGCGACATCAGCTGCTGCCCTGGCTGCACCCGGTCGCCGAGGTTGACGGAGCGCTTGCCCACGATGCCGGCGACGGGCGCCACCACCTTCGCGTAGCCGAGGTTCAGCTGCGCCTGCCGGAGTTGGGCCCGGGCCAGCTCGAGATTCGCCTGCCGCACCGACAATCCCGCCTCGCGGGAGACGAGCTGGCGCGGAGCGTTGGCGCGCGCTTCCGCCAGCCGCGCCTGCGCGGTCTGCAGCCTCGCAACGCGCTGCTCGACGTGCTTGCGTGCCGCCGCCACGGCCGCCCGGGTCACTTCCGCCGCGGCGACGCGCTGGTCGAACTCGGCTTGGGGGATCGTCTGCGATGCCAGCAGCTGCGTCGCGCGCTGCCTTTGCTGCTGCGCGAAGCGGTCGTTGGCTTCGGCCTGCTCCAGATCGCGCTGCGCCGCCTCGAGGTCGGCCTGGGCATTTGCGACCTCGTCCTCCGCCACCTGCACCGTGGTGCGGTTCGAGGTGGCGGTGATGGACACGTTCGGCTGTTCCGCGGCAAACGCGGCCTCGGCCTGCGCCACCGCCGCGCGGGCCTGCGCGACTGCCACCTCCAGGTCTGCGGTGTCCAGCTCGACCAGCAGGTCGCCTGGATGTACAGATTGATTGTCCTCCACCAGCACCCGCACCACCGTCCCCGGTACGCGCGCCGAGATCGAGGAGATGTAGCCGTCGACCTGCGCGTCGTCGGTGTCCTCGAATTTGCGCGCGTGCAACCACCAGAGCAGCCCGATGAGGGCGAGAGCTCCCAGTCCCAGCCCGATGGCGAGCCGCGTGCGGACCTTCTTCCGGGTGTCGACGGGCACCTCCGGCCGAGCCTCTCGCGCCGGCTCCGCCCCGCCGTTGCCCTGCCGCGCGGTCTCCTCGGCTTGCTGTTCGGACATTCCGCTGCTTTTTCCTCGCGTCGAGGGATGCCTCCCGGGACGCGCTCGATTCGGAGACGTAACGTAAGTCTGCGTGTCTCTGATGAAATCCGGCGCGGAAGCAGCCGGTGGACCGGTTCCTCCTACAGGTCCGAACGTCGGAAGAAGCCCAGGTGGCCGATGGGTCTCTCCTGGGCCATCTAGGGCTTGGCGGCGTCGGGGACCTGGGGCTTGAGCTTCTGCGCCCCGTCCTCGACCGGCGGCGGAGGGGGCGGCTCGAGCTGGCTGGCGGAGATGGCAAGCCCGGCGGCCGGCAGGCACTTCACCCCGAAGAATCCCTCCTCGCAGGTTTCGCCCTGGTTGCACAGGCCGCGGCAGGGGAGGGCCTCGCACAACCCCGTCTTCTCGTTGCACCGCTCGCCTTGCTGACAGACGCCCCAGCACCCACCGGAGGCCCGGCTCGCGGCGGAGGAGCCCAGGGCGAGAGTCGTCATGATGGCGGCCCCGGCGACGGTGTTCGAGGAGCCGGTGTGGCAGGACAGGGCTGCGAGAACGCACAACACGCCGAGCGATCTCATGGCAGCCAGTCTAACGCTTCCTCCCGGCTTCATGCTCGCGGACCGTAGAAGGCGGCGTTCAGGGCGGCGACGCTGGGAAACTTGGGATACTCCCCGTTCGCGAGCGCTTGCCGGCTGGGCAGCGGCTCGCCCACGATGCGCGCCAGCACGTAAGCCATCAGCTTCGAGTACGCCTGCTTCGCCGGCAGGCCGGGGAAGAGCGAGGCCAGGCCGAGCTGCGCGCCGGGAATGCGGATGGCCGATGGAGCGTCCGCGCCACTTCCCCAGCTGAGCACGAAGTCCGTCAAGATGGCGGCGCCTTCCGCCGTGGCAACCACGCCGGCGGCGATCCCCACCAGCTGGTTGAACTCGACCCGCCGCGTCTTCCCCGTCGCCAACTCCACGTGCAGCGCGTCCTCGGCGAGCTGGACCAGCTTGCAGGCGAGGACGCGCACCGCGCTCGCCGGCGACGTCGCGGGCGTGGCGGACGCGGGCGCGGCGGACGCGGGCGCGGCGGAGGACGTGGGCCCGGCCCAGGCGCGCGCCGCTCCGCGTGGAGGTCTTTCCACCGCATCGATCTCCTTCCGCATCTCCGGCGCCAGTCCCGGCAGCGCGCGCGCCGCAGCGAGGTGCTCTTGCGCCCGCTCCGTCCGGCCGGAGGCGAGACAACGCCTCGCGGCGCGGAGCAGCGCCTTCGCGGCCAAGGGGCCCTTCCGAGCTCCGACTGCGGCATCCAGGCGCTCGGGAAGGTCGCCCGCTCCCTCTGGCGGATCGCTCACGCCGGCCAGCTGGTAGGCGAGCTTGTCCGGCAGCTGGTCCGGATCGAGCAGCGGCCCCAGCTCGACCGCGATCTCCCATGCCTGGGCAAGCTCGCCCTTGTTGGCGAGCGCGTGGAGCAGGAACACCGCGCCCCGGGGATCCTGCTCGATCCGCGCCAGCCCGACCGCGGCTTCCCGGTCCAGCGGGCGATCCTTGACCACCGAGCGGTAGGCCTGCGCCGCCGCGAGCTTGTCGCCCCGGTCCAGCGCCACCCGCGCCGCGTCGGTGCCGGCATGCTGCGTCCAGGTCGTCTTGCCCTGCACGGCGGGGGCGAGCGCGCCCGCCTCATACCCGCTCTTCTCCAACGCGACCGCGGCCGCGAACCCGAAGAGGAACCCGCCGATGTGCGCCATCACCGCCACGCCGCCGCTGGATTGGGTGACGAGGCCGAAGACCTCACCGGCGAACCAGAACCCTCCCCACAGCCAGGCCGGAATGAGGAAGGTCCCGCTGCGGATCAGGAAGATCAGGTACCACATCCGGATGCGCCGGCTCGCGCAGCGGTAGGTGAACGCGCCCATGCAGGAGGCGATGGCGCCCGAGGCGCCGGCCATCAGCACCGCCGAGCGCGGGTCGAGGGCGAAATGCGCCAGCCCGGCGGCGAGCCCGCCCACCAGGTAGAAGCCGGCGAAGAACCGCCGCCCCCAGAGATCCTCGAGGAGCGGCCCCACCAGGTAGAAGAAGAACAGGTTCCCGAGCAGGTGCATCCACCCGAAGTGCAGGAACATGTGAGTCAGCCAGCCGGGCTGGAGGAGCCCGCGCGCGGGAACCAGCCCCAGCCTTCGCAAAGGCGAGCTCTCGGCTTCTGCCTCGAATCCCTCGATCAGCGAGTCCAGGTGGCGCTGCTCGATCGCGAGCGTCTCCGCGTCCACCGTGACGGGCTGCTCTTCCCGCAGCTCCTCGAGCGATTCCCGCGCGCGCGGCGACAGGTAGTCGTAGAGAAAGCGCGGCTGCAGGTCGAGATAGGGATGCTCCTGATAGTAGCGCGCGATCTTGCGGAAGTCTTCGGTGCGAAACCCGTCCGGATTGCTGGGCAGGACCCAGGTGAACAGGAACGCGACCGCGCATGCCGCCGCGATGCCGATGGAGACCGCGGGAAGGCGGTCCACCTCCGCGTCCTCGACGCGCACCGGCAGCAGGAGCATGCCCAAGTGTCGCAAAACACAAGTCGGGCGGGCAATGTCGGACCCTTGGGGTAGGCTGTGCGATGTGAGGGAGCTGGTCACATCCGCCGCGGCCCGGCCGCGGCTCGACTGCGCGCGCCAGTGGCTGCAGGCGCTCGGCTCGTCATGCCGTGCGCTGATCGTCGGGCCAACCCAGGAAGCCGCGGCGGAGATGGCGCGCGCTGCGGCCTTCGAATCGGGAGCCGCGTTCGGATGGCAGCGGTTCACCCTCGGGAGGCTCGCCGCGGCGGTCGCGGCGCAGGCCCTTCTGGATCGCGGCTTGTCGCCCGTCTCACCTCTCGGCGTCGAGGCGCTGTGCGCGCGCGTCATCCACCAGCTGCGCGGCCGGCTGGGGAAGTTCGATGCGGTCGCCCAGCAGCCCGGACTTCCCCGCGCGCTCTCGCGCACGCTCCAGGAAGCTCGCCTGGCCGGCGCGCGGCCCTCCGGGGATCTGGGACGCATCCTCGATGCGTACGATGCCGAGCTGCGGAGGGCCGGGCTGGCGGACCGCGCCGAGGTGTTCCGCCTGGCGCTCGAAGCGGAATCGCCGCTCTGGGGACTGCCCGCGCTGCTCGTCGATCTGCCGCTGCGGTCGCCGCTCGAAGAGCGCTTCATCGCGCGGCTGTCCGGCCCGGTGCTCGCGGTGGCGCCGTCCTCGGACGCCGAGCGCATCGGGCGCGCGCTCGGAGTGGCGCGGCGCCAGCTCGAGGAGACCTCGGACAGCTCGCTGGCGCGCGTGCAGCAGCGGCTGTTCGTCCAAGGCACGGCGTCGGCGGCGCCGCTCGGCGACGACGTGCTCCTGCTCTCCGCTCCTGGGGAGAGCCGCGAGTGCGTCGAGATCGCCCGGTTGGTGCGGCGGGAAGCGGAGCGCGGCGTCCCGTTCGACCGGATGGCCGTGCTGCTGCGGGCGCCGGCCCAGTACCGGCCGCTGGTCGAGGAGGCGTTCGCGCGCGCCGGCATTCCGGGCCACTTCGCTTCGGGCACCCTGCGGCCGGATCCCGCCGGCCGGGCATTTCTCGCGCTCCTGGCTTGCGCCGCGGACGGCCTCTCCGCCCGGCGGTTCGCCGAATACCTGAGCCTCGGTGAAGTGCCGCAGTCCATCTCGGGCGGGCCGCCAGCGGCTCCCGCTTCCGGCGACCGGTGGGTGCCGCCGGACGCCGAGCTGACCGCGCGCCCGGGCGAAGATCCGCCTTCCGCGGACGAACCGATGCGCCCCCCCGACGTGGAGGCGCCGGTGGTCGCCGGAAACCTGCGCGCGCCCTGGCGGTGGGAAGAGCTGCTCATGGACGCGGCCGTGATCGGCGGGCGCCAGCGATGGGAGCGCAGGCTGGAGGGGCGCAGGGCGCAGCTGCGCACCACGCTGGCGGCGTTCGCGGATGACGAAGCCAAGGCACAGAGGGTGCGGCGGCAGCTCGAGGACCTGGCCGCGCTGCGCGATTTCGCCCTGCCGCTGCTGGACGCTCTCGAAGCGCTGCCGGCGAGCGCCACCTGGGGGGAGTGGCTGGATCCCTTGACAGCGCTCGCCTCGCGGGCATTGCGGGAACCCGCCCGGGTCCTCTCCCTGCTGGCCGAGCTCGCGCCCATGGGACCGGTGGGTCCGATCTCGCTGGGCGAGGTGCGGCTCGTCCTCGCGCGGCGCCTGACGGAGCTGTCGGTTCCCCCGGGCGGAAAGCGCCACGGCAAGGTGTACGTGGGGCCCGTCGCCGGGGCGCGGGGGCTCTCTTTCGATGCCGTGTTCGTGCCCGGCCTGGCCGAGAAGCTGTTCCCCCAGAAGGTGATGGAAGATCCGCTGCTGCGGGATGAAGAGCGGCACGGCCTTCCCGGCCTGGAGACCTCGGAGGAACGAATCGCCCTGGAGCGCCTGGCCCTCCGGCTCGCGGTCGGCGCCGCGCGAACCAAGGTCGTGCTCTCGTGGCCGCGCATCGATCTGTCCCAGGGTCGGGCCCGGGTCCCTTCGTTCTATGGCCTCGAGGTCATGCGCGCGGCGGAAGGAACCCTGCCGGCGTTCTCCGAGTTGTCCCGCCGGGCGGAGCAGGCCGCGCAAGCGCGGGCGGGCTGGCCGGCGCCCGGCGACGCGGCGGAGGCCGTCGACGAGGCCGAGCACGACCTCGCCTTGCTCGCTCGCGCTCTCCGGGAGCCCGCATCGAGCAAAGGGACCGGCGCATACCTGGTCCAGGCCAACCCGCACCTGCGCAGGGCGCTGCGCGTGCGCGCCAGGCGATGGTTGAAGCGCTGGACCCCGGCTGACGGGGTCGTTCAGCCCGTCCCCGAGGCGCTGGCGGCGCTGCAGGCGCACCAGCCCCAGGCGCGCCCCTACTCGCCCACGGCGCTGCAGAACTACGCCGCCTGTCCGTACAAATTCGTCCTGCAGGCCATCCACCGGCTGGCTCCGCGGGAAGTCCCGGAGGCCATCGACGAGATCGATCCATTGTCGCGCGGCTCCCTGATCCACGAAGTCCAATACGAGCTGCTCCGCGAGCTGTCGGAAGCGAACCTCATCCCCATCGGCGATCTGCCGGCCGCGCAGGAACGCCTGGAGGCCGTGGTCGACCGGGTCGCCGGCCGCTGGGAGGACGAGCTCGCGCCGGCCATCGACCGGGTCTGGAAGGATTGCATCGCCGGCGTGAAGATCGATCTTCGCGAGTGGCTGCGTCGGATGAGCGAGGACCAGGGGTGGATCCCGTGGCGGTTCGAGCTCTCCTTCGGGCTGCCGGAAATCGCGCAGCGCGACCCTCACAGCTCGAAGGAGGCGGTGGCGCTGGATGAAGGGATCCGCCTGCGGGGATCCATCGACCTGGTGGAGCGGGCTGCGGACGGCGCGCTGCGCGCCACCGACCACAAGACCGGCAAGGCCTGGGCTGAGCCCGGCACGGTGATCGGCGGCGGAGCCACGCTGCAGCCCGCCTTGTACGCGCTCGCCCTCGAGAAGCTGTTCCCGGGCGCGCGCGTGGAGGGTGGCCGGCTCTATTACTCGACCCATGGAGGCGATTTCACGTCGATCCCGGTGGCGCTCGACGCACAGACGCGCGGCAGCGTGCGGGTGCTGGCGCAGGCGGTCGGCGGCGCAATCGCGCAGGGCTTCCTGCCGGCGGCGCCGCGCGACGAGCGGGAGTGCGGGCGCTGCGACTACCTGGACGTGTGCGGCCCATCCGAATGGGCGCGCACCCGGCGAAAGCCGGCGGAAGCGCTGGCGCCGCTCGTGCAACTGCGGGGAATGCCATGACGGCACCGCTCGCCGATGCCGCGGCCAGGGAGCGTATCCGGGCCGATCTCGACGCCACCCTCGTCGTCGAGGCCGCGGCGGGCACCGGCAAGACCACGGAGCTGGTCGCGCGCATCGTCGCCCTGGTGCGCAGCGGGCGCACCACGCTCGATCGCATTCTCTCGGTCACCTTCACCGATCTGGCCGCCGGCGAGATGAAGCTCCGGCTTCGCGCGGATTTGGAAGCGGCGCGCGCGGGGGCAACCGCGGAAGAGAGCGAGAGGCTCACCGCAGCCCTGGAACGGCTGGAAGCAGCGCCCATCGGCACCATCCACTCCTTCTGCGCCGACTTGTTGCGCGAGCGGCCCGTGGAGGCGCAAGTGGACCCGGTGTTCGAGGTGGCCGCGGGCGAGGAGCAGGAGCGCCTCTTCGACCAGGCTTTCGACGCCTGGTTCCAGCGGGCCGTCGCGAATCCGCCGGAAGGCGTGCGCAGACTGCTGCGCCGCAAGGTGCGGTCCGGCGATCTCCCGCCGCGCGAGCTCTTGCGCCAGGCGGGGCGCGATCTGTCCGAGCACCGCGACTTCTCGGGCGCCTGGAGGCGCGAGCCGTTCGATCGGGAGGCGGGGCTGGAGCAGATGGTGGCCCGCCTCGCCGAGGTCGGCGGGATCGCCCGGACAGCGCAGCGGCCCGACGACTGGGCCGCGCAATCCCTGGCGGAGATCGCGCGCTGGAGCGCCGAGCTGCGCCGTCGCGAGGCCGTGCGCCCGCGCGACGCCGATGGGCTGGAGGCCGAGCTGCACGAGCTTGCCCGGCGGCGGTTGTGGAACTGGCGAGGCGGCGGCAAGTGGTTCGCGAAGGACCTGGAGAAGTCTGCTGTCCTGGCCCGACGGGAGGCGGCGAAGGCGGATCTGCAGGCCTTCCTCGACCGCTGCGACGCCGACATCGCCGCCTGTCTGCGCGAGGAGCTGCGGCCGCTCTGCCAGGCTTATGAGGCCCTGAAGCAAAGCGCGGGATGCCTCGATTTCCTCGATCTGCTCCTGCGCGCGCGCGACCTGGTGCGCGACGACGCGTCCGTTCGCGCCGAGCTGTCCCGCCGCTTCACCCACCTGCTGGTGGACGAGTTCCAGGACACCGATCCGCTGCAGGCCGAGATCCTGCTGCTCATCGCCTCCGCCGATCCCGCCATCTCGCGATGGCGAGAGACCCGGCCTGCCCCCGGAAAGCTGTTCGTGGTGGGCGACCCGAAGCAGTCCATCTACCGCTTCCGCCGCGCGGACATCGCGCTCTATGAGGACGTGAAGCAGCTCTTGCTCGCCGGGGGGGCGGAGCTCTTGCATCTGAGCACCAGTTTCCGCTCGGTGCAGGTCATCCAGCAGGCGGTGAACGCCGGGTTCGAGCCGCGGATGCAAGGCGGCACGCAGGCGAGCTACGTCGCGCTGGATCCGTTCCGGGCGGGAATTGCCGGGCAGCCCGCGGTGGTGGCGTTGCCGGCGCCGAAGATCTACGGCGACCGGGAGAAGGTGGCGAATTTCCGGATCGAGCAGTCCTATCCCGACGCCGTCGCGGCCTTCGTGGACTGGCTGGTGACGAAGAGCGGCTGGCAAGTCAGCGAGCGCGACCGGAGCGAGCCGGTCCCGCTGGAGGCCCGGCACGTGTGCCTCCTCTTCAAACGGATGCGCAGCTACGGCGGCGACCTCACCCGGGCGTATGTCCAGGCGCTGGAGGCGAGGCACGTCCCGCACGTGCTGGTGGGAGGCCGCTCGTACCACGCGCGCGAGGAGGTGCTGGCCATGCGCTCCGCCGCCACCGCCATCGAATGGCCGGACGACGAGCTCGCCGTGTTCGCCGCGCTCAAGGGACCGCTCTTCGCCCTGGGAGACGACGCCCTGGTGCTCTTCCGCGAGCACCACGGCCGGCTGCACCCCCTGCGCAGGCGGCCCGAAGCGCTGCTCCCCCTGGAAGAGGAAGTGTTCGAGGCGCTCGAGCTGCTCGGCGAGCTCCACCTGCGCAGGAACCGGAGGCCCATTGCGGAGACGCTCTCGCGACTCTTGGACGCGACCCGCGCGCACGCCGGCATCGCCATCCGGCCCGCCGGGGAGCAGGCGCTGGCCAACGTCCTGCGCGTGCTCGATCTCGCGCGCAGATTCGAGGCGGCGGGCGCGAGCAGCTTCCGGGCTTTCGTCGACCGGCTGGCGGCAGACGCGGAACGCGGCGATGCGGCGGAAGCGCCGGTGGTCGAGGAAGGCACCGAAGGCGTGCGCATCATGAGCGTGCACAAGGCGAAGGGGCTGGAGTTCCCCGTGGTCGTCCTTTGCGACCCCTGCGCCCCCGCCGCGCCACGCAGGCCGTCCCGCCTCATCGACGCGGAGCGAAAGGTCTGGGCCATGCCGCTTGCGGGATGCGCTCCGGCGGAGCTTCTGGCCGATGCCGCCGCGCTCCTGCAGCGCGACCGCGAGGAAGTGGTCCGGGTGGCGTACGTCGCCGCGACCCGTGCCCGGGATCTGCTGGTCGTGCCGGTGACAGCAGATCAGGAGCTGCAGGACTGGCTCGAGCCTCTCAACGCCGCCGTCCATCCCGCACCGCTGCTGCGCGCCCAGCCGCGGGCGGCGCCGGGCTGCCCGGAGTTCGGGAACGAGGCGGTGCTCGACCGGCCCGACGGAGCATTCGGGGCCCTTGGCGTCCCCCCCGGAGCGCACCGTCCGCAGGCCGGATCCCACGAGGTGGTGTGGTGGGACCCCAAGGCGTTGGAGCTCGAGCGCGAGGTGGAGAACTGGCTCCGGGAGCGCGACCTGCTGCTGGTCGATGAGGGCGCTGCGCAGGCCACTGCCCGGACCCACCAGCGCTGGCAGGAGCGTCGAACCGCCGCGGTCGAGCGCGGGTCGCGGCCCTCGATGCGGATGGAGACCGCCACTGCACGCTCGCTGGTGGCGCCCGCCGCCGAGGCCGTCGAAACAGCCGCCGTCGAGCTGCGGGACTTCGCCCGGCCACGGGGCAAGCGCTTCGGAACGCTGGTCCACGCCATGCTGGCGGAGGTGGATCTCCGCGCCGGGTCCGACGGCATCGCGCGGGTCGGCCGGGCGCAGGCGCGATTGGTCGGGGCCACGGCGGAGGAAGTGGGCGCCTCGGTGCGCGCGGTCGAGGCCGCGCTCGCGCACCCGCTGCTTCGCCGCGCTGCGTCAGCGCTGGAGTGCCGGCGGGAGGAGCCCCTCGTGCACCGGCTCGAAGACGGGACGCTGATCGAAGGCGTCGTCGATCTCGCCTTCCGCGAGGCCGCGGGATGGACGGTGGTCGACTTCAAGACCGATGCCCGCCCGGACTCCCACCCCCGGTACGCCGCGCAGCTCCGGCTCTACTGCGCCGCAATCACGGCGGCAACCGGCCTCCCGGCCCGGGCGGCGCTACTCGCTGTCTGACACCTGCGCGACCGCGCGCACCCCTGGCCCTTGTTTTTTTACATGCCCTTCGTGTTCCCGTACGCGCATTTCGCGAGGAGGGACCCTTGATCGCGCAGGGCCGCGGCACGCGACTCCGGTATCGGTTCATCGACCTGAAGCAGGCCCGTGCGCACGTGCACGACGCCGGTGGTCGAGCAGTCTTTTTCGTCCCCGACGGGAAGCTCTGCTTCCTTCCCGACGCGCCGGTCTGCATCTCGTTCACCTTCGACGCGGGGGAGGTGCCGCGCCTGCTCCACGGGCGGGTGGCCGCGGCGGTGGAGGGGACCGGCACCTGGCTCGAGCTGCTCGATACCCGGCCGCTCCGGGATCTGGGCGCGACCGGGGCCCCGCGGCGGAGCGTCCGGCTCGGGTGCCACGCCGCGATCGAAGCGCGGTCCGAGCAGCGGATCGCATCCGGGCACTTGCTCGACGTCAGCATCGGCGGCGCGAGGCTCTCCGGGATCGAGGGGTTCGCCGCCGGAGATCGCGTGGAGCTCCGGCTGCTCTCCCCGGACCGGCTCACCTTCCACGATCTCTCCTATGCGCAGGTGATGTGGAACGCAGACGGGCAGGTGGGCGTGCAGTTCGACCGCAGCGACATCGTAGGCCGTCATGCCGTCACCCGGATGGTCGCCGAGAACGAGCAGCTCTGGGGGAGCGCATGGGAAGGGTTGCACCCCCCGTCCGGGTGCGACGGCCAGTGCGCGGTCCAGCTTCCCCCGCCCCGCCTCGGCCAGCGCGCAGCTTCCTAGCCCCGGTACCGCCAGGTGGTTCAGAGGCATTCCACTTTGCCGTTGGGGCGTGCCGGATGGCCGTGTTGGACCCGAGCGCTCTTGGCTGTCCGGATAGAGGCCGGCGGTTCCTTTGGCGCCGGTCCGGGAGCTTGCGCCGGGGCTCATGAATCCGTCACATCTCCCGGCACACGATCAGCTTGAGGTGGCCGTATGCAGCGATCCATCGCGCAGCTGCGCTGACTGGATCGTCGAAGCACATTTCGTGGTTGGCCCCTCACGAGATGAACCTGGTTCAACCGGTTGAACTTGGTGTTGACAATCGAACTCGTTCCAGAATTCTCCGGAACGAGCCGCGGGACCAGCACGCCTGCGCGCTCTGCCCTCCCACGAATAGCCAGACAC
>WNFT01006158.1_pt1 | contig 18666 bp, 19 predicted proteins | sample 5400191 | NCBI WGS metagenome assembly WNFT01 (sample SAMN13153359, study PRJNA577476) | soil metagenome | isolation source: 80 cm saprolite under Madrone tree | place: USA:California | collected 2016-06-14 | reverse complement strand
AGATGCTTATATACCTCAAACGCCGCACCGATAATTTGTTCAGTGATTTTCTTGTGCGGAAACGACTGCTCCTCGTCTGGCCATTCAAGCATCTTATCTGTGTAAATCCGTGTTAATCTGTGGCTCAAGAACTTACGCCTTCTGCACCTGCCAGTCTTCGACGAGCGTGTTCGGAATTTCTTTCAAAAAACGAGATGGCCGCTGGAAAACATCGCCGTAGCCGCCACTTAAGCGCATGTGCGGAAAGGTGAGATAAAGTTCGTCGCGCGCGCGGGTGGTCGCTACGTAAAAGAGGCGGCGCTCTTCCTCGAGCGCGTCGCGGGTATCGAGCGAACGGCTGCTCGGAAACATCCCGTCGGTCAGCCAAATCACGAACACGGTATGGAACTCAAGCCCCTTCGCCTGGTGCACGGTGGAAAGATTGACCGCTTCTTTGTCGGCAGTTTGGTTGGGCGCCGCTTCCGCATCGACATTGCTGATGAGCGCCAGTTGCGACAAAAATTCGTTTACACCTTTGAACTGACGCGCGAACACGGCGAGCTGGTTGAGATCTTCACGGCGCAACTCGTAATTGGTGAAATTCAGTTTCACATAATCGTCGTAGATCGCCTCGACCACAGACGTGATCATTTCCGAGGGCGAATTCGGCCGTCCATTGGGCGCGATTTCGTCCAGTGTGTGCGCGAGCTGTGTCCAAGATTTTTTCGATCGCGCGCTCACGTTCATCGTAAGGAGCCGCTCGCCAAGGTTGTAGCCGGGGTCGCTGACCCCGGCCGCCGCTGACGTCACTTCCGGGCCGCGGTCAGCAACCGCCGCTACAGCGCCGACCGATTTGTCCCACGTATTCCACAGATTGTCCGCGCTCCGATTGCCGATGCCGGGCAGCAATTTCACCATGCGCTTGAAGGCAACTTCATCGCGCGGGTTCGCGACGAACCGCAGGAATGACGTCACGTCTTTGATGTGCGCCTGCTCGAAAAAGCGAATGCCGCTCGTGATCTGGTAGGGAATGCCGCGCCGCGAAAGTTCCAGTTGGAGTTCGATCGCATGATAATGCGCGCGATAAAGAACCGCGATGTCGCCAAGATCGACATCTTCATCCCGCAGCTCCAGAATTCGTTGTGCAACGAACTGCGCCTGCTCGGTGCCGTCATTCAACGCGACGACCGCTGGTTTGACCGCGCTTGAGCTGCGCGTCGCGCTCAGGTGTTTGCGGAACTGCTCAACGTTTGCCGCGATGGCCGCGTTGGCCACTTCCAGAATCTCCGGCACGCTTCGGTAATTCATCTCGATTTTAAAAACCTGCGCGTCCGGGTAACGCTTCGGAAATTCGAGAATGTTTTGAAAATTGGCGCCGCGCCACGAGTAGATCGACTGCGCGTCGTCGCCGACCACCATCACGTTGCAATGGTCGCGCCCGAGCGTATCGATCAAATCGGCTTGGATTTTGTTCGTGTCCTGGTATTCGTCCACCAAAATGAATTGAAATTGCCGCCGATAAAACGACGCGATGCCTTCGTGTTGCCGTAACATCGACAATGTTTTCTCGAGCAAGTCGTCGAAATCCACGGAGTTTGTCGCCTTCTTTTTTCGATCGTAGCGGGCCTGAACATCTTTGATCCTGTCGAGCAACGGCAGAAAATACGGGAACTTTGCGGCCAGCAATTCCTCAAGCGGCGTTTCCGTGTTCACGACAAAGCTGAAAATTTCCGCCAGCACGTCGCCTTTCGGAAACCGAATTTCCTTTGGATCAATTCCCGCGCTTGCCACCACCGCGTTGATCAAATCCTTTTGGTCTTCGCGGTCCATAATCGTAAATCCGCTCGAGTAACCCAGCGCACTTCCATGTCGCCGCAGCATCCGATTTCCGATGGAGTGAAACGTCCCGCCCCAAATCCCGCTTGCATCGATCGGCAGAAGACTTGCTACGCGCTCCAGCATTTGCCGCGCGGCCTTATTCGTGAACGTGAGCAATAAAATATTCCGCGGATCGATTCCGTTCTCGAGCAAATACGCGACACGATAAGTGAGCGTGCGCGTTTTGCCCGAGCCCGCACCCGCGATCACGAGCAGCGGCCCCGGCGGCGCCGTCACGGCCGCAAGCTGTTGCTCGTTCAGTTCCGCCGCGTAATCGATGTGAATCGATGTCGATTTTGGCGCGCGTTGCAGCGTGTATTGGCGGGGCATGGCCGGTTACGCTCCTGTCGCACCGCAAAGTTTCAAGTGAAGATGGAGGGACGCGCTTCGTCGCGTCCGGCGAATGCATCTGGTAAAACAGCCCTTGCGGTCATTGTGATCGCGATGACGCTCCTCAATCCAAGAGCTGCGTTTTCACCCGATGTCGAACGATACCGTAAAGCTCATCGAATGTCCGCGCGACGCCTGGCAGGGCCTCAAGCGCCAAATCCCGACCGAAATTAAGGTTCAATACCTGCGCGCGCTCATCGGCGCCGGATTCAAGCACATCGACGCCGTGAGCTTCGTTTCGCCAAAGGCCGTGCGGCAGATGGCCGACAGCGAAAAAGTGCTCGAGCAACTCGATCCGCCGGATGACGTCGAAATCATCGGCATCGTGGTGAACGAGAAAGGCGCCGATCGCGCCATCGCCACCCGGGCCGTGAGCACGCTCGGCTATCCCTGTTCCGTCTCCGAAACATTTCTGCTCAAAAACCAGAACCAATCGCGGGAAGAGAATTACGAAGTGCTGGAGACGATTAAGAAACGGGCCGACGCGGCCGAGCTCGATATGGTGGTTTATATTTCAATGGCGTTCGGCAATCCGTATCGCGATCCGTGGAATGAGGACAAAGTGTTGCAAGCGATAGCGGATATCGCCGGCCTCGAGATCCGCTCGATCTCGCTGGCGGATACGGTCGGTGTCGCCGAGCCGAAGCTGATCAGTCACGTGGTAGCTCGGGTGATGCGCGACTACGGTGAGTACGATGTCGGCGTTCACATGCACGGCACGCGCGCAGGCGCAGCGGAAAAGGTGCTGGCCGCTTACGACGCGGGCTGCCGGCGTTTCGATGCGGCTCTCGGCGGGCTCGGCGGGTGTCCGTTCGCGCAGGACGCGCTCGTGGGGAATATCCCCACCGAAGTAGTCCTCGAAGCGCTGGAGCATGGTGGAGTGACTCTGCCGATCAATCGGGCACTGGACAACGTCATGGCTATGAATCGCGATATCAGCCTGAAATTCTCGGCACAATGATTGATCATTGTCCGGGCCGTGAATCAGCTTTCGCGCTTGCGGCCGAGTTCTTCCAGCAATTCGATCTGGATCTGCTGAATCTCGAACAGTCGATTGTATTGTCGTCGCAAAAGGTGATCGATCTTTTCGTGCAGGTGCCGGATTTCGAGTTCGGCTTTGAGGTTGATCTTGTAATCGTTTTCCGCGCGCAAACGGTCACGGGCTTCGGCGCGGTTTTGGCTCATCATGATGATGGGCGCCTGAATCGCGGCGAGACATGACAGAATCAGATTTAGCAGAATGAAAGGATATGGATCGAAGCCGCGATCCAGCAGGAAAATGGCGTTCAGGATGATCCAGCCGAACAGCACCGCTCCGAAGAGAATGATGAATCGCCAGCTGCCTCCGAACGACGCGATTTGATCGGACAACCTTTCGCCGAACGTCAATTTCTTCTCGAATTGCTTGCTGATGTCGCTCGAGAGAATTTCATGTTGCTGCAGGCTTTCGATGACTTCGTTATCGAGTGCGGAGAGCTCGCCGATCTCATCCCGCAAAACCTCTTTCACGTAATTTTTGCGGAATTCGCCGAGATCGTCAAAACAGATGAAGCCTTTCCCGTCCCAATCGGGCATTTGTTTCTTGATGAATTCGAGAAGTGATGGGCGAATCACGTCCGTGATCGTTCCCTGGTGCGGCGACTTATGTTTCTTACAGACCTGGCAGATAGGTTCGCTAGACGCGGCTTTGCTCATGGAATCTCGTTCGCAAAGTAAAACTGGTCTCGAGCGAATTGTCGATTCCGTCTTGAATCGGCGATTGACTCGCCCGCTCCCGCGGGCTCGGCTGATCGGCCTGCCCGTCTGTGTCGCTCGCATCCCCGTGGCTCCATTGTCGATCTTAGATGAGATTCATTCGACCTTGAACCGGCGATTGGTGATCATAGACTGGAGCGCGTGGAAGAAGCGGAAGTTCCTCTGGAAGGTTTACAGGAGCACGTGCATCACAGCGCCGAGCACAGTGACGCGGCCTGGATTTCGTGGGTCGCGCTGAGCACGGCGATCCTTGCCGTCCTCGCCGCAATCGCCGGACTTCTCTCCGGCAAACACGCCAACGAAGCGATGATGAGCCAGATCGAAGCGTCCGATCAATGGAGCTATTACCAGGCGAAGAGCATCAAGGCATCGGTGCTTGACGCGAAAATGTCTCTCGCCACCAATGCCGATGCGAAAGATCGAGAAAAAGCTGCCCGCTACGAAGAAGAACAATCGGAGATTAAATCCGAAGCGGAGCGCAAAGAGATCGGCGCGAAAGCAAATTTCCATCGCCATGAGGTTTACGCGCGCGGCGTGACGATGTTTCAAATTGCGATTGCGATCGCCGCGATTTCAGCACTGACGAAAAAGCGCCGATTCTGGCTCGTGAGTTTACTTTTCGGCGCTGTTGGCGGCGTTTTTCTCGTGCTTGGGGCGATCGCTCATTAATAATATATGCGGGTCCTTGCCATCGACGCGTCCTTGCGCAATACCGGCGTGGCGATTGTCGATGCAAACAACGGCAAGATGCGCGCATTTTATTTCGGAACAATCCGCAATGCGAGTTCGCTTCGCTCTTCGTCCTGTCTAGTAGCGATTCGCGATCGACTCACCGAATTAATTCGCGAACACGAACCGGATTGTTGCGCGCTCGAATCGGTCATCTACGTGCAGAGTTATAAAACGGCGATTCTGCTCGGCGCGGCCCGTGGCGCAGCTATTCTCGCCGCAGCAGAAAATGGTTTGCCCGTTTTTGAATACGCGCCGCGCCGAATCAAACAATCGACTGTGGGACGCGGCGGCGCGGCAAAAAATCAAATCGCGTTTATGGTGCGCGCGCTTCTCGGTTTGACAGAAACTCCGGATGCCGACGCCGCCGACGCGCTCGCGATTGGACTGACGCATCTGCGCGCGCAAGAAAACGCGCACCTTGGAATTCCGGGAGTAACGCAGATATGAACCCGCCTTCGCAAGGCTTCGGCGTGGCAGGCAATTCGATGATCGGAGTGCGCTGGCTTGGCCGCATGAATTTCGAAGAAGCACTCGCGCTCCAGGAAGAACTGGTCGCGAAAAAGCGGGAGAATCGAGACGCCATCGACGAGTTGCTCTTGCTCGAACACGAGTCCGTTTACACAATCGGGCGCACGCCGGACCAATCGAGCCTGGTGGACGCGGCGCATCTGCCGCATCCGTTGTTCGCGATTAATCGAGGCGGCCAGGCGACCTATCACGGTCCTGGCCAGTTGATTGGCTATCCAATTATTGATCTGCGCCGGTGCGAACAAGATCTCCACCGCTATTTGCGCTGGCTCGAAGAGCTTTTGATTCAGACGCTCGCGATTTACGAAATCTCAGCCAGAACTCGTCCCGGTCTTACCGGGGTCTGGATCGATAATCGCAAGATCGCATCCATCGGCGTGGGCGTGCGCCACTGGATCACGATGCACGGTTTCGCGCTCAACATCTGCGGCGATCTTGCGCCTTTCGATCGCATCATTCCGTGCGGCATCCAGAACGTGACCATGACTTCGGTGGAGCTTGAAGCCGGCAAATCATTTTCGGTTGTCGATGTTGCGGCGATGTTTGAAAAACTGGCGCAGCGCAGAATTTCTGACTTACGGGTTGATCAAACGGTGAGCGCCGTAGGCGCGTCATATTTATAGTTCTCCCAGCACATGACGCGATGAGCTCCGTCAGAAGCGGCATGCTTATCAAATGCCGAAGCATGGATGACGAAAGAAGCACAAAGCGCGAATGATGAAGAAGCGGTGTCACGATGCCTTTCGTCATTGCTCATTCCTTCGAGCTTGGGCATTCGGATTTCGTCATTCTGGTGCGCATGTCGCTCCGATGGAGCTTGGCTCTTGATTAAACGATAGACTATAAACATCTCGCTCCTGAGGGAGCTGCACTTCAACCCGCAATGGCCATCCCGCTCGAAGACAACGTCGCCGATATTATCGGCAAAGCCCAGCGCGGTTTGCGCATTTCGGATAGCGAGCTTGCTGACAAATCGGGCGTATCGCGCGAAAAGATCAACGACGTTCGCGGTGACAAGATCGATAATCAAACGATCGAGCGAATTGCGCCGGTGTTAAACCTGAACGCGAAAGCCCTTGTCGATCTTGCGAGCGGAAAGTGGAAACCGGACAAACTGGAAGAGTTCGACGGGCTCGCGCAATTCACGACCGATTACAGCGGCATGGCTGTGAACTCTTATCTCGTTTGGGATCCAACGACGCGCGAGGCCGCCGCGTTCGATACCGGAGCTGATTGCAAAAACATGCTCGCGGCTACCACGAAGGAAAATCTCAGCGTGAAACTAATTTTGCTCACACATGCGCACGGCGATCACATTGCCGATTTGCCGCGGCTTCGCGAAGAAACTCGCGCGCACGTTTTCATTTCAGGCCGCGAATCAATCGCCGGCGCCGAAGCGATCGAGGAAGGGAAGCGTTTCCGGCTCGGCCCAATCGCGATCGAGGCGCGGTTGACCTGGGGCCATTCACCTGGTGGCATGACTTATTTCGTGACTGGTCTCGCCCGACCGATTGCCATCGTCGGTGATTCACTTTTCGCCGGATCGATGGGCGGCGGCAACGTTTCCTACGCAGACGCGGTGCGAAACAATCTCGACAAAATCTTAACGTTACCAGACGAGACGATCATTTGTCCGGGCCACGGGCCAATGACGAGCGTGGGCGAGGAAAAAGCGCACAATCCGTTTTTTGCGGAGCAGGCTTCAAATCAGCGCCGCTAGGCGCGCCATGTTTATAGATACGGTTCTCGCTTGAAATGAAGCTCCGTCAGGAGCGCCATGAAGCTCGGACATGTCGCTCCTAATGGAGCTTGTCTCCGTGTCGAGACGATGATCTATAAACATGACGCGCCTACGGCGCTGCGGTCCGATCAAGCTGAATAACGTTTCGGCAAATATTATGAACATTGGATTCGTCGGGGTTGGTCGAATGGGCGCGAACATGGCGCGCCGATTGAAGGATCGCGGTTTTCCTGTCACCGCTGTTTACGACACGAATCGCGCCGCGGCGACAGCGCTGGCAGCGGAACTCGGTTGCGCAGCATGTCAGCACTTGTCGCAAGTTACCGCGGAATCGGACGTGATCCTCACCGTCGTGAGTGACGACAACGCGATGCGCATGATCTTCAGCGGAAGCGGCGACAATCTTCTCGTGAACGCGCGCGGCAAATTGTTCATCAACTGCGCCACCATCTCGCCGCGGATACATGTCGAAGTTGAAAAGCTCGCGCAAAAAGCCGGCGCGCAAACTTTGGAAGCATGCATGGCTTCGAGCATCACGCAGGCGCGCGAAGGTTCGCTTTACTTGATGTGCGGCGGCAGCGACGAAGCGTTTCGCAAAGCGGAACCGATTTTGAAAGAGCTTGGATCGACAATTCGATTCATCGGCCAAGCGGGCGAAGCCGCGAAAGTGAAGGCGCTGGTCAATATGGTGATGAATATCAACACGGCCGGTCTGGCCGAGGGGCTCGGACTCGGCGCAGCGCTCGGTCTCGATTTGGAAATGCTGAGAAAAGTTTTTTCGCAAACTGGCGCGGCCTCGCGCGTGCTCGAAACCGATGGCGAAGATATGCAGAACCGCGAGCACACTTGTTTCTTCTCCGCCGCGCACGGGGCCAAGGACAGCGGCATCGCCCTCGATCTCGCCCACAGTGCCGGTCTTGATCTGCCGCTCGCCCGCGCAACCAAGGAGCAATACGATCGCATGGTCGCAGAAGGACTGGGCGAGCTGGATAAATCCGGAATCGCCGAGCTCACCTTCAAAGATCGATCCGCTTCGCGCCAGAAGGCAGCCGATTGAAAACAATCAGCTGGATCGCCCAGCTCCTTCTTTTCAGCGCTCAAGTGAAATTCAACGCCAAAATGAGAAGGAGCTGCCCGGCTTAGCCAGGTTCGGCGACATAAACATTCGGGCGATCACGTGTGAGTGGGTGGATCGAGCAGTCCCTTACTCGATGTTAATTTAGGCGGCGAAGCCGTATTTGTTTAGCATCGCCCGAGGGAGCGGCCGATCCACCTCGGCTCAGCATGCAATTTCGCGCGCAACGTGGTGCAAGGCGTGCGCTATGGTAGGTTAAAGATTCAATCATGAAAACGGTTGGGCGCGTTTTTGCTTATCTGAAGCGTTACCCGTGGCTCGCGGCCGGAACGCTGGGCTGCGCGATCACCGGCACGTTGACGGTGATCGTTTTTCCCGCGGTGACGAAGCGGATCATCGATGACGTGGTGCGTTTGCATCATCCGGAGAAATTGCTGCCGCTGGTCCTACTCGCGGCGCTGGCGTTTCTTCTTCAACACGCGTTCAACGCGCTGCGGATTTTGTTGAACAACACTTTCGAACAAAAAGTGATTTTCGACCTGCGCAGCGATCTTTACTCCCATATCCAACTGCTGCCGCTGCGCTGGTTCGACAATCGCGCCACGGGCGATTTGATGACGCGCGTTCTGGAAGACGTGAACGCGGTCGAGCGCGTCTTGATCGACGGCATCGAGCAAGGCGTAGTCGCGACCCTGCAAGTGCTCACTGTCATCGCTGTTATGTTTTATTTTAACGTCAAGCTGGCCTTGCTCGCGCTGACGCCATTCCCATTTTTGATTGCCGGGGCGTTGACTTACACGTTGACCGCGCATCGGCGGTATCGGCTGCAACGTCGCGCTGCTTCCGCGATGAACGCGCTCCTGCACGATAATCTCTCCGGCGTTCGCCAGATCAAAAGCTTCGTGCGCGAAAATGAAGAGCACGCGCGCTTCAACCGCGTGAGCGATCAACTGCGCCACGCGACATTGGTGGTGATGCGGGTGTGGGCAATGTACAGCCCGTCAATGTCGATGCTCGAAGCATTTGGCGCCGTCGTTGTCCTCGCGTTCGGGAGTCACGCCGTGCTCACGGGTGCGATGCAAATTGGCGATCTGGTTGCGTTCCTCATGCTGACGGCATTCCTGTACGATCCGGCAAGCCGACTGCATCAGCTCAATCAACTCGTGCAAGCTGGACGCGCCGCCGGCGAGCGGGTGTTTGAGATTCTCGATGAACCGATCGAGCCGGGTTGGATCGACAAGAAGACTTTGGCCCGCATCGCCGGCGATATTCGCTACGAAGATGTGAGCTTCAGTTACACCGAAGGACTTCCCGCGCTTAATCACGTTTCTTTTCATGCCCCGCCTGGCGCAACGATTGCATTGGTGGGCGCGACCGGCGCGGGGAAGTCAACGCTGGTGAATCTGCTCGTTCGCTTTTACGAGTTCAGCAGCGGCGAGATTTGTGTCGATGGAAAGCCGATCCGGGAGTACGGGCTGCGCGCGTTGCGTGAAGCGATCGGCGTGGTGACGCAGGAAAGTTTTTTGTTCAACGGATCGATTCGTGAAAACTTGTTGATGGGAAAACCGGGCGCGACCGAAGGGGAATTGTGGCGCGCGGCGGACGCGGCAAATGCGCGCGGCTTTATCGAGAGATTGCCTGATGGCTTGGAGAGCGTTGTCGGCGAGCGCGGAGTGAAGTTAAGCGTGGGCGAAAAACAGCGGTTGTCGATTGCGCGCGCGCTCTTGAAAGACCCGCCGATTCTGATTCTGGATGAAGCGACCGCGAGTGTGGATACGGCGACGGAACGGCTGATTCAGGAAGCGCTCGAACACCTGATGTTCCATCGCACCTCGATCGTAATCGCGCATCGGCTTTCAACGATTGTGCACGCGGACCAAATTCTCGTGCTGGATCGCGGACGGATCATCGAGCGCGGCAGGCACGATGAGCTAATTGCGCGCGGCGGAAAGTACGCGCGACTTTGCCAGCAAAGTTTACTCGAAACGCGTGAGGAGCGCGCCGCGCGGGAGATCGATGAAGTAGTGGCAGGGCGAGACTGCGTCGAGCCGGCTGAAATCGAAAAGGAAGTTTCGTCGTTGGATCGACAATAGATTTCGCGGGCTCGGCGGAAAGTCGCCCTGCCGACGTTTATATTCCAATCTCGCGTTTAAGAACCGCCTTCTTGGGAGCGCGCTTGACACCTTTGCTCGAGATCACGGAACGTTGCTGCAAAAACGCTGCCGTCTTCGTGTTCGTGCAAAACCAGCTCTGGCTCGATGAGATTTCAATTAATGATCCGTCGACGACGGTGCCGAGGGCGTGGGCGCCGGAGAAGGCGGCGGAATCATAATCGTCTCCGGCCTGCAATTTGCGGCCGTCCTCGATTTGATTGAACTTTTGCAGTTCTTCCACGCCAACTTTGTACATCTTGGCGATGGAAGTGAGCGTCTCTCCGCGCGTGACGGTGTGCGTGTTGCCGTTGGCGGGTCGGGGCGGCTCGGCCGAAGTGGCGCCCGTGGCAGGCGATGGCGCGCCTTCGCCGATCATCACTCCGGGGCGGATGTGGGCGATCTGTTGCTCGAGCTTGAGAATTTGCTGAGAAAGAGTGTCGATCTTGGCGTTTTGCGCATCGATTTTTTTTGCCAACGCTTCGAGTTGGGCCGCGTCAGATGAGGCGGCGGGCGTTTGCGCAGGGGTTGGTGCAGACAGGACCAAGCCGAAGAGCACGGCGGAAAAAAAGCCGACGACACTTATCGTGAAGAGCTTCATCGTTCCAAATCTTGGCATTTGGCGCTTTCTCTGGCAAGCTTGCCGGAACCAGGGAGGACGGTGGAGCGCGGCGGTTTGCCTTTCCAGCATTTCTTCTTAAATTTTTTGCATGCCTGAGCGCATCCAAAAACCAATCGATCCGGTTCCGTGGGGTCCGAAACAAGGCGATGGCGGCGGGCCGCGCTCGCCGGACGTTTCGCGGCCGGACACAAAAGATCTTCTAAAAAAGATGCGCAAGGTTGATCCCAATCAATCGAAGCGCTACCGCCAGCGCACGGGCCAGTAATGGAACCGTCTCTGGTGGCGCTCGATCAGAGTTTTTCTGGCGCGAGCGAAGATTTTCCCGCGCTGCTGCGGCGCAAAGGGCTGCTCAGTCCTGCGGCGACGGTCGATCCGACCGCGCGCGCGCCAAATTCTCGCGAGCAATCATGGAAGCCGACAGAGGCGACCACGATTTTGGCGTTTAAGTTTTCCGGCGGCGTGCTGGTGGCGGGGGATCGGCGCGCGATTTCGGGCAATACCGTGGTTTATGATCGGGCGGACAAAGTCCTGGAGATAGATCGGCATTCGATCATGGCGATCGCCGGCGTGCCGGCGACGGCTTGGGAAATGGCGCGCGTGCTCGAACATTCATTCCAATACTTCCGGCGGACACAATTGCAGGAGATGAGTGTCGATGGGAAAGTGCGCGCGCTCTCGAAACTGTTGCGCGACAATTTTGGATTTGTCATGCAAGGCGTGGGCATGGTCGTCCCGATTTTTGCGACTTACGATTTCAATTCCAACCCGGGGCCGCGGCTTTATTTCTACGATGCGATGGGGGCGCAATTTGAAGTGGCGGATTACGCGGCCACCGGGTCGGGATCGCCCGCCGTGCGCGGCATCCTTTATTACGAAAATAATTGGGGCGCGAAGCGGTTGCAAAAATTGAACGAAGACGAGGCGATGACGATCGCCCTGCGCGCGCTCGATACGGCGGCCGAATCCGATACGGCGACTGGCGGGGTCGATCGCAGCGGGAAGATTTATCCGCTCATTAAAGTTGTTTCGCGCGAAGGCATCACCACGCTGCCGGAGCGCAAGATCGCGGCGGTCTTTAAGCAAACAGTGGCATGATCGAAGAGCCGTATCGTTGGGTCGAGGCGATTGCGAACCGCCGCGAGTACGTCGAGACGCAGTTGGCTTCGGGCAGTCCGATCGCGGCGGTGGGTTATCGCGACGGCGTTCTGTTTTTCACCCTCGGCCAGACGCGCCAGAAAATTTTTGAAATTTACGATCGCATCGCCATGGGCGCGATCGGTCATCCGGGAGACATTGAGCGGCTGCGCATGGCCGCGATCGAGCTGGCCAGCACGGAAGGTTTCACGCGGTCGGCGGGGGACGTTTCACTGAGACGGTTAGCGCATTATTCGCTCAGCCCCGTAATGAAGAATGCTTTCGAACAAGTTTATGGCGCGCCTTTTCTGGCGCGCATGCTCTTTGCCGAGGTCGGGGCTAAACCGGAAGAAGATTTGTTTTTGCGGGTGGAGTATGACGGAGCGATCACAACTAACGGCGCAACCTTCGCGCAAACGCGGCAGGATTTCGCGGTTCTGAGCGGAACGGGGAAATCGACGGAGCTGATGGAATCTTTTCTCAAGGTCGAACACGCGCCTGGCGCGCCATTCGAAGCGGCGCTCAAAGTCGCGCTCGACGCCTGGAGTATCGGGCATATGACGTTGCAAAAAAACGACGCGAAAGAACTTCCGGAGCGCGCGGCCCTCACGAAACATCGAGAAGAACAGCTCGCTGTCGCCGGCATCGAAGCAGCCATCCTTGAGCGCGACGCGAACACGGCGATTCGTTATCGGGCCTTATCGGATGAAGAAGTGCGCGCGTCGATTCAGCAGTAGCGGAGCAAACGATGTTCTGGGCACGATTTGGAATGCCGCGGGCGCTGCGAAACACCGTGGCCTGGGTGGGGCTGCTGCTCATGATTGCGTCGTTTGCGTGGTTGCAGTGGACTTCGAAATCAAGGGCCCCGATATCCGCGCGAGCGCCTGCGCCACCCGAGCCGCTCGCGGTGGTGGTTCTCGATCCCGGCCACGGTGGCCAGGATTCGGGGGCGAAGGTTGGGAACATGCTCGAGAAAGATCTCACGCTGGACGTGGCCCAGCGGGTCGATCGATTGTTGCAGGCGCAGGGTCTCGCGACCGTGATGACGCGGGTCGGCGATGCCTACGTCTCACTGGCCGAGCGAGCGGCGCTGACCAATCGCGTGCCGAATTGCGTTTTCGTCAGCATTCACTTTAACGAGGACAACAAGCCCGTGGCCAGCGGGGTGGAGACTTATTATGCCGCCCATCAAGTCACGCCGGGATTGTCCGTGGCGTCGTGGTTTCCTTTCTTGTGGCGAGCGATTTCCGCATCGCCGAATGTGGAAAGCCAAAACCTGGCCGGATTCATCCAGGAAGGGTTGGCGGCGCGAACCCAAGCGGTGAATCGCGGAACGAAAGCCGAGCAATTTTTTGTGATCGCGAATGTGCGACACCCCGCGGTCTTGGTGGAAGGAGGATTTCTCACCAACAAGGAGGACATGGCGAAACTGGCCAGCGATGATTATCGTGAGCAAATGGCGGCGGCGATCAGCGAAGGTATCATTCGTTATCGCGATCTCTTGAAAGAGCGCCAAGCGACGCTCGCCGTCACTGCGCCGGAAGGCGCCGAATAACCGCCCAATGGCAGCGTCAAACCATCAACATCGAGATGAGGATTAAGATCGCCATTCTGACTTTGATTGTTTCCATTGCCGCGATTCGCGCGGACCAAAGCATCGAGAGCGTGCAGCAGGCGCTGAAAGAGCAGGGTTTTTATTACGGAGAAATCACAGGCGAGAAAAATGCGGATACGACCGCCGCGATTCGGCGCTTTCAAATCCGCCACGGTTTGCAAATTACCGGCGAGCTGAACGAGGAAACCCTTCGCTTACTCGGCAGCGCTCCGTCTGCTTCTTCGCAACCGGCCGCGACGCGCGCGCCGTCGGCGAACGCGGACACGTCCGAGTTACGCGATGAATCTTCGCCGGAAACCGCGCCTATCAATCCAGCGGCGGTTGCGCCTCGAACGGACGGGTTGTTCGCCGGCACGCCTTATGAGAATGCGTCGCCCGATGTGCAACGCAATGTTGTGGTCTCTGCGCAAATCGCGCTGGCGCGGCACGATCTTTACCGCGGCGAGATCGACGGGATTTATGGTTCGGCCATGGAATTTTCGCTGCGCGCCTATCAGGCGCGCATTGGGCTTCCGGTTACGGGCCGGTTCAGTTTGGAAACGCTCGCCGCGCTTGAGTTGTTACCCGGCGCGCACACGCCGGTCTTCACTCCACGTCGGCGAGTCGCGCGGCCCCGTCCCGAATGGGAACCGCCCGTACGTGGCGAATGGATTCGGCCGTAGAGATTGATCTTTCGGTGGATCGAGCAGTCCCTTGTCCGCCAGTCGGACGGACTCGTCCATCGGCGAGCTCGATGTTAATTTAGGCGGCGAAGCCGAACTTGTTTTAGCATCGCCCCCGAAAGCGTTCGGGGCCGATCCACCTAATGTTTCATTTCTTCGAAGCGGACCGACTGCAATTCGGCGAAAACTGTCCCGACAAAAATTTGCGCTTCGGTTCGCAGGAGGAGGCGATCGGAGTCGTCAGACACCCAGATGGTGGCGCGCCGGAATTTCCGGTGCGGTTCCAATTCGAGATTCTTGCCGAGTCGGTGGAGCTGCAAATCGACTTTGATTGCGTTGTAAGTGCCGGCGCGGACCGAGATTTTTTCACGACTGATCACGGTAACAGTGGCAAGATAAGCCGAGGTGGCGGGATAAACGACGATCCGGTGGACGCTGCCATCGCCGAGCGGTTGGCTGCGCAAATAAAGCAGAGCCGAGTGCAAATCGAATAGATTCGGAAAACTAAACTCACGGGTTTTTGCGCGCTCAGAGCCGGTGCGGCCTTCGGTCCTCGCCCAGGTGACGCCCTTGCCGGTGAAAGTGAGATGCGTGGCAATTTTTTTTGATCGATAGCTCTCGGTCTGACTGGTTTCGGTTGGGCGCAGCGTTTCCGCATCGGCGAGCGCGCGATAATTCACGTCCAATTTCCATAAGGCGCGGACGAAGCCGGTCGTGCGCCCTGTTGCCTCGAGTTGGAACCGGCTTTCGGACGGTTTTGCAAAATGGACTTCGCCAGTAGCCGCGGTGAATCCAGCCCAGCCGAAATGATAGGTGGCGCGGAGGGGCCGCAGTTCCGGAAAAGTGCCAGGCGGATCTTTGGTGAGGATTGACTGCCAACTTGCGCCGAAAGTTTTCGGGGCGACGCATGAAGCGAGAACGAGAAGGCATGCGGCCGGGAGACTCGCGCGCGTTCTTGTCCGGCGCCGTGCGCGTCCGATTTTCACCTGTACGAAAAAACACACGCGAGTTTGGCCCGCGTGTGTTTCTGAATTGTCGTAGTTAAAAGCTAAGGTTTGGGAGCTTTCGCGGGGCTGGGCGACGGGCTTGTCGCCAGCTTCTCACTTGGGGTCAAGCTAGCGGCGCGCCCCGGCTTGTTCAGGACGGTGATGATATCGTTTGTGAAATCGACATTATCGGGTGCGTACATCAAAACCGGCACGCCGTTGAGGCTCATGCCGGATTTGTCGAACACGAGGTCCATGTGGTTGACCTTTACTTTATCCATCACTACGTCGGTGATCTCTTTCACGATGCCCTCGCGCATCCGCATTGCCTGCTCCTGCAACTGCCGCTCGCGCGTTTGCCGGAACTCGGTGATTTCGCGCTCCATGTTCTTAATGTTGGCGATCTTGTCGTCGCGCTCCTTTGCTTTCTGCGTTTTGGCGTCGGCGCTCAACGCTGGCGCATCGAGTTGCTTGTTCAGATTGTTGATTTCATCGAGCGCCTTCTTGTAGCCATCCGCTCGATCGTCGTACTCTTTCTTGGCGGCATTTTTGGCGTCGTTAATCTTCGCCTCCGCGTCCTTGGTCTTGCTGTATTCCTTGAACGCGCGTTGCATATCGACCGTACCGATTTTGAGTGTGCCCTGGGCGAACGCCGCGACGGGAAGCGCGAGCAGGGAAGTCAGGGCGATGGAAAGAAGCTTTTTCATAAACACAGATAGAATAGGTGGTTGGAAACGCGTTAGACCGCAAGCATTAATATTCGTTCAAAATTGATAGCCGACGTTAAAGTTGAAGTGCCCGCCCCCGCTGCGTCCGTCGCGCTGAAGAGGAATTCCATAATCGAGCCGCAGCGGGCCAATTGGCAAATCAAGTCGAATCCCGACGCCCACGTCCGAGGCCCAGTGTTCGCTGCCAATCGCGTACGGATCGGAATCGACATATCCCATGTCGTAAAAGAGCGCGCCCCGAGCTTTGGGGATAATTGGGAAAGTCCACTCGACCGTGGCGCGCGCCATCGATTGTCCACCGAGTGGCTCGCCGTTCTGGTCCCTCGGGCCAACATCGCGGAAAGCGAATCCACGCAAATTGTTCGAACCTCCCAGGAAGAGCCGGTCGAAAATGCGCACAGCCGGAACCACTGTTGGGATCGGGGTGGGATGGGGGTTTGCCGTGGTGGCAGCCGGAGTCACGAAGAACGTATCCGTCTCAGAACGGTTCCAAACATCGACAACCGCCGCTTCCACGTTGAACAACAGGATCGTGTCCCACCACAAATGGAAATACTGCGAACCTTCCACGTCCCAGCCATAAATCTGGTCGGTCCCGCCCAGCGGCCCGCCGGCCACGTACGGCGAAACGGTGATGCGCTGGCCAGTCCGCGTTAGCACAGGATTATCGCGCCGGTCAAAGACCACGCTGCTGTAAATTTGGCTTTTCGTCCGGTCGCCCAGCGACTGGCGAAGCTCTTCCGAGATGCCGGAATCGATATTGAAGATATCCAACTTCTCCAGACGGTAGCCCAGCGTCGCATACATATAGGGATTCAGCCCCTTGCGCGCCTCCAGAAGGAATCCGTAGTTGCGCTCGTCATAGAACGAGCTCAAGTAACTCGCTTCGCTATAAAATACCTGGCCGCTGACCGACAAAGGACGATCCAGAAACCACGGCTCCGTCAGGGCGAGAAGGAGATCCTTGCGTTGTGTTCCGTACTGCACACGCAGTCTGAACTTCTGACCGGCTCCGGTCATGCTCGGCCAATTCAGCAAGTCGAAGTTGCCCTGCGTGAGCTCCGCGAAACCGACCAACTGATCAATCGTGCTGAAACCGCCGCCGAAAGTGAGCGAACCGGTCCGTTTCTCTTCCACCTGGACGGTTAAATCTTTCCGGCCAGCCACACCGGTATCGTCCGGATAGGTTTCGACTTTGGAAAAGTAGCCCAAGTTCTCGAGCCGCTTCTTGCTTGTCTCCACCCGCACGGTGTTGAAGACGCTGCCCGGCAAGATCAGCACTTCGCGACGGATCACTTTGTCCTTCGTGCGCGTGTTACCCACGATGTTGATCCGCTGCACAAAGAAACGGTCGCCTTCTTCGATTTTGTAGTGGACGTCGATCCGGCCAGGACCCGCGGGTGCACCTTGCGGCAGAATCAAAAGGTCCACATATCCGCCGGCGCCGTACGCATCGGCAACCGCTTTCGCATCGTCCTGCAACGCTTTTGGCGAATAGACCGCCCCTTCCTTCATCTTGAGCAGCGGGCGAATCTTTTGCTCCGTTGTGGCCTGCTCACCCGACATCGAAATCTTGCCCACGTGATATTGCGGCCCTTCCGTGATCGCGATCGTGATGATGATCGGACCATTCTTGCTATGTTCCTTGCGCACGTCTTTAACTTCCACGTCGATGTAACCGTGGTTCTGATACCACTCGCGGATGCTGTCCACATCCTGTTGCAACTGCGTTTCGTCCAGCCGGCCGGATTTATCGAAAAGCGAAATGAGCGTCTTGCCCTTCGTTTTCATCTGTTTGCGGAGCACCCTTTCGCTGAAGTGCGCATTGCCTTCGAAACGAATTCTGCTTATCGCTCCCTCAACCCCTTCGTTGATTGTGTAGACCACGCGCGCGGTACCGCGATTCTCATCGATGGGATCGACGCGAAATTGAACGCTGATGTCGTTGTAGCCGTGGCCCTGATAGATCTCGATGATTTTCTGGCGCGCTTCCTCCAAACGCTCCTCGTTCACCGACTCGTTGATTTTCAGTTTGATTTCTTTGCGGATCCTTTTTGCCCTGATTCGCTCGGCTCCATCGATTTCGATTTCGCGCAGGACGGAACGTGTTTGCACCGCCACGATCACCTTCACCCCGTCGTCTTCTGGCTGGGCAAAGATGCGAACATTTAGAATCGCGCCCGTCTTATAGAGGTTTTGGATGTCCTGCTCGACTACTTCATCGGAGTACAGCTGCCCCACGGCTGTCCGCATCTGCGCCAAAATTCGCTCTTTGCTCACCGTGGCAGGTCCGGTATAGCGTACGTCGATTGAGCGGACCACCGGAGGGCCTTGTCCACGGGCCCCCGCCGCGCCCAGTAGCGCACAAACGAACGCGAGGAAAATTGAAGAGGGGCGGCGCAGCGATCCGGGAAATTGTCTCATGAGTTAAGAAGCGCAGTCCCCGCGCGACGAACCGGCGCGGAATAAGCGGCTATTAGATGGGTAAGAAGCAGCAATCGTCAAGGCGGGATTTTTCGCGGGTGCGAGGCGGTTTGTCCATAGACAACGCGCGACGGCGTTCAGTTCAAAAGCTCGTACCAATTGTTCCGGCGTCGCGGCTCGTAACCGGCATCGCGAATGAGCGATTCAATTTGCGCGGCATTTAATCGAAACGTCGTGCCCGCGCTGCTCACCACGTTCTCTTCCATC
>WNFT01005565.1_pt1 | contig 18666 bp, 22 predicted proteins | sample 5400191 | NCBI WGS metagenome assembly WNFT01 (sample SAMN13153359, study PRJNA577476) | soil metagenome | isolation source: 80 cm saprolite under Madrone tree | place: USA:California | collected 2016-06-14 | reverse complement strand
CACGGCCGGAAGCAGGAGCATGCGGCTCAGGACACCGACCGTCAGGATCACCACGACCGTGACCCGGCCGCGGAGCTGAGCCGTCACGAGTGCGCCACACGCGTAGGCCAACCACGCGAGAGTAAAGAGCACCAGGAACGTGCGCGGCGCCAAGACGAGCTTCGACACCCGCGCTAGTCCCCAGCACGCGGTGCCAAGCGCCAGACTTGCGCCGGCCAATATGAGGACTGTGCTCGGGCGCTCGGTCGTTGGCGACGCGCCGAGCCATCTCGCAGCGTCGCGAACGGTCAGCACGCCAGGGTAGACTCGCATCGATGGTCCGAGAGCCGAGGGTCGGGCCGAGGGAGGGACGCGCCATGCCGTTCGGAGGCCGAGTGATCCGCGGGTCGATGATCGTCGGGACGTTGCTGGGTGGCATCGGCATCGGCGCGACCGGCCACCGTCTCGTCGCGGCGCCGCCTTCGTTCACCGAGGCCCCGCTTCTCCGCACCGACCTGGCGGGAATCGACAACTACGAGCTGATCGTCTCCCGGCTGGAGACCGCCCCGGGCTGGTCGCATGGCCGGCACTATCACGCTGGCCACGAGATCGTCTACGTGCTGGAGGGCAACGGCGCGCTGGTCGCCGATGGAAAGCCAGAGCAACGCCTGCAAGCGGGTACGATATCGTACGTGCCTTCGGGGCAGATTCACGCCGGGCGCAACACGAGCCGGACGGAGGCGTTCAAGTTCCTCCTGTTCCGGATCCATGTGAAGAGCCAGCCGATCTCGATCGAGCTGAACTGACCGCCGACATGGCGTCGGTCCGCGACCACTACGACACGGTGCTGTCGGAATACTATTCGCGCCTGTTCGGCGAATTCGACGCGAAGGTCGCCGAGCAGCACGCTTTGCTGGAACGTCTGGGCGTTACCGCCAGGAACGGCGCCGCGAAGGCCGTGGATCTCGGCTGCGGCTCCGGCTTCCAGTCCATCGCACTGGCGCGTCTCGGCTTCCAGGTACTGGCCATCGACTTCAGTCAGCGGCTCCTCGCTGAGCTGAGGGACCGGGCGCGCGGCCTGCCGGTCGGGGCGATCGCCGGCGACATCCGCGACGTCGCGAAGCTTGTGCCGACGGCGGTCGAGCTGGCCGTCTGCATGGGCGACACGCTCTCGCATCTCGAGTGCGAGGCCGACCTCACGCGCGTCTTCGACGGCGTGGCGGCGCGACTCGTCGCTGGTGGTCGGCTCGTGCTCACGTTTCGCGATCTCAGCGGAGAGCTGTGCGACCTGGATCGAGTGATCCCGCTCTACGCTTCGGACGAGCTCGTCATGACCTGCTTCCTCGAGTACGAGCCCGGCACCGTGAAGGTGCATGACCTCATCTGGGTCCGGCAGCAGGACGGCTGGCGCTTCCGCAAGGGCGTCTACCGTAAGTTGCGGCTCGCCCCCGAGGCCGTGACGGTACGCCTCGAGCAAGCGGGGTTCACCGTCGAGCGGCACCAGGCCCCGGCTGGGATGGTCGCGCTCGTCGGTGTCTCTGTGGGCCAGCGCCGTTTCTAGGCCGCGAGCCGACACGTCAGCGCCGACACGGTTGGATGGCCTCGGGCCGGGGCACCACCTCTGGCCGAGCGAACACGGCGAGGTATCCATCTGCCGGCGCCAGCGAGATGAAGTCGATCTGACGATAGCCAACTGCGCCTAGCTCACAGCGGAGCAGCACCGGGGGCGTGCCGTGCTCTCGGGTGGGCTTGTCGTTGTCGATGACCGCGACCCGGCCGCTTGGCGACAGGGCCGGGTGCAGCCGGTAGAGGAATTCGTACGGATGCTCGATCTCGTGATACATGTGCGCCAGGATCGCGAGGTCGACGGATTGCTCAGGAAGTCGTGGATCGGCCGGCGTGCCGTGCACGAGGGTCACTCCGGCGACGCCCTCGCGTGTGAGCCGGGCCGCCAGGCGATCGAGGTAGGGCTGCGAGACATCCTCGGCGTAGATCGTCGCGCCGTGTCCCAAACGCTGCGCTAGCCGCACCGTGTAATAGCCATCACCGGCACCGATGTCGGCGACTCGCATCCCAGGCGTGACCCCCAGCCGGTTCATGACTCGCTCCGCCTCGCCGTGCCGGTCGCGCGCCGCCTCGGTTGAGTAGGCCGGCGAGATGATCGGCGCCACCGGGCGATCGACCGGTGGGAAGCGTGCCGGTTCGGCGCCGGGAGCGCCGACGACGCAGAACGCGGCCGCCCAGGCCGCGACGACGACGCGAGCCGGTCGGATCCACTTCCCGCGACGCTCGGCTTCGACGACGCGCCTCGGTGCGTCGCGAGCGCCGTGAGCGGCGAGATCATCCACGCGAGTTCTCTCGCCGCCGCGCCGCCAGCAGCACCGCGACGACCGTCATGCTGTCGACGATCTCGCCCTCCAGTACCATTCGGAGCACCGTGTCGAACGGAAAGGCGCGAACGTCGATGAACTCCGTCTCGTCGGGGGTCGTCTCCGCGCTGTCGAGGCCGTCGGCCAGGAACAAGTGCGCCGTCTCGTCGACCACGCTCTTGCTCGTGTGATACGTGCTCACGTGCACAAGATGCCGTGCTCGATAGCCGGTCTCCTCAGCGAGCTCGCGCTGAGCCGCCTGCTCGAGAGTCTCACCCGCGTGCACGCCCCCGGTCGGCATCTCCCAGGTCGGGCGTCCGGCTACGTAGCGGTACTGCCGGACGAGCAGGACCGTGTCGGGATCGACGAACGGCAATAGGCCGACGCAGTGACCGCAGGACACCACGCCATAGACTGTGGTCCGGCCGTCGGGCAGCGCGACGAGGTCCTCGCGCACCGAGATCCACTTGTTCGCGTAGACGGGCCTCGACGACAACGTCCGCCACGCAGTCTCACTCTTGCGGATCACCGTCGCCAGCTCGCCAGGAAGCGACGCGTCTGGCACGCCGTGGTCGTGTTGTCGGCGTCGAGTATCGCCCGCAGCCGCTCGAGGTCGTCGGGCGTGTCGACATCGAACCACGACGGCAGGCAGACGGCCCGCAAGCCTGCGGCAGCAGCGCGACGCAGCGTGACCGCGAGCACGTCCGACGTGCTCCACGGCACGGCGTCGAAGAGCTCGCGATGCGCGAGACGCATGCCGATCAAGTAGTACCCACCATCCTCTGTCGGCCCGAGTATGACGTCAGGCCCGAGTCTGCTCAGGGAGTGCACCGCTTGCTGCAGGAAGTCGCTGGGGAGGTTGGGCGTGTCGCTGTCCACGGCGATGGCGCCGGCGTGGCCGGCAGCGAGCAGGCACGCGAGCGTCGCGTGTAATCGCGCACCGAGGTCTGAGCCGTGCTGCGCGACGAGGGAAAAGCCCGGCGCGAGCCCATCGAACTCGGCGCGCGCCTCGTCCGGAGTGTAGGCGATCACTGGCTGCGCGTTCACCAGCGCCCCCACCGCGGCGATCTTGTCGAGCAGAAAACACCCACGGTGGCGGCGCAACCAGAGGTATGCCTGCTCGATGTCGTTGACGACGATCGCCACCCGCTGAAGCGAGCGGCCGGCGGCCGGATCCTCGATCAGCTCGATCAGCTCGTCCCCGAGGTGCATCCGTACGATGCGCACGCGTGAGTCCGGCCCTTGCAGCTCGTAGTCAGACATCTTCTCGAAGAACAAGACCCTTGTGTAGAACTCGGCCGCCCTCTCCGCATCTGAAACCGTCAGAGCCACACCGTCGACGGCGCGGACGCGTGCCAAGCTCGGGGCGGGAGTGGCGGGCAGCATCGGGGCCCGAACACACACACGATGGCGACAAGCGGTACGAGAGCGGCACGGTGCCGGCGCACGACACTAATCACGACACATAGGACCCATCAGGGACCTCGCTCGGTTCCTCTTTCCCTGGATCAGGTCTTCGACGTGGGGCTCGGCAGTGAGCGGCCGACCAGCGCAGCCTCGCGCACCGGCACCCGAAGGTGCATCGACGAAGGGACAACGCACGAGGCGTCGTCGCACGCCTGGTAGCGCACGGTGACGCCGACCGCGTGGTCGCCGCCGCCAGGCGCCGCAGCGAACGTCAGCGGCACCGTGCCGCGCACGATGCCCTCATGGACCCACAGCCCGTCGGTGAAGCCCGGCTGGGTGAAACGCCGCGGCGATGGCCAGCGCGCTGGGCCCACCTCGAGGCCGTCGATCGCGTCGATCTCGATCGACAGCGGTGTGAGCCCGTCGCCGGCCGGCTCTCCGTAGACGTGAAAGCCGGGGGCGATCGAGACTTCGACGGTGAGCACGACGCGCTGGAAGAAGACGTACGTCGGCGAGTCGAGCCACGCCCGTGCAGTCACCACCGGACCGTTCGTGGCGACGACAGGCGCCGAAGACTCCGTGACGATGCCGAGGGCCTGCGCGATCAAGCCGGTGCCGGTGTCGCGCTCGCGGTAGCTTTCGTAGAAGCGCTTCTGGGTGATCACGCCGTCGCGATCGAGGACGAAGACGCCGGGGTACGGCAGGTTGACGTGGCGCGGGTTCGGCTTGATGCCGTACACAGCGTGGTCCTCCTGGACCCGGTCGTTGATGAGACCCAACCCGTGCATCGCGTGGCTGCCGTCGTCGGACAGCAAGGGATACGTGATCCCGTGCGTGGCGGCGAAGCCTCGCAAGATCTCGACAGGATCGTAGCTGATCGCGAATAGGGCGACGCCGTTCATGGCCAGCGCGGGGGCGACCTGCTGCAGCTCAACGAGCTGCGTCTTGCAGAACGGTCACCACTCGGCGCTTCGATAGAACACCACCAGGGCCGGCCGCCCGGCGCGGTGCTCGTGCAGGTCTACCAGCGCGCCCGTCTGGTCGGACAGGCTCACGTCCGGGAAGCGCTGGCCTTCTTTCGGCCCGATCGTGTTGAAGTCCCTAGGCGGAAGCGGCATGGCTCTCCTCCCGAACGGTCACCGTGCGGTCGCCCGCGCGGAGCGTGGCGTCCCAGGTCACACGGATGGCATCCTTCACGCTCTGGTGCGCGGGACAGCCCTGGACGTGTACGGCCAGCGCACGCTCCGTCGCCTCCACGGCGTCAAGGGGCACCGCGAGGTCGTAGTGCACCTGGATCGACTGGATCCGGATCGTCTTGCCGATCCCGACGATGCGTCCCTCGACGGTGGCCTTGTAGGACTCGCGGTCGAACGCGATCTTGCGCCCTGCCAGGGCGCCTCGCAGAGTGCCGTACATTCAGCCGGCGACGGCGGCGACGATGTGATCGAGGGTCGAGGCGATCGGCGGCCCCTCCTTGGCACCGTAATACTCGCGCAGCGCTCCCTGGACACCGTAGATGACGGGTTCGGCGACTTCACCGAGATAGGCGCGGCGGTAGCCGCCCTCGTACTCGAGACGAGCACGCGAGATGTACTCGAAATCGTCGGGCATGGGTCAGTCCTCCCTGTGAGCGTGAGACACACGGTCGGCGGCCGCGGGTTCGCGACACGTCGAATTCGTCCACAATGCCCTGAGTATCGGTTTCCTCCGGATCAACGGAGTCTTAGCGCATCCCTCCAGGTGCGACGACATCACGGTAGAAGCGGTGGATATGCTTCGCGATGTAGTCGAGGCAATCCTCCACTGCGAAGTGCCCCGAATCGAGCCGATGCATCTCGGCCTTCGGCAACTCCTTCAGGTAGGCATCGCCGCCTTCGCGGGTGAAGAAGATGTCGTTCTGACCCCAAAAGATGATCGTCTTCGGCTGTCGGCTACGCAGGAGTTCTTGCCACTTCGGATAGAGCGCGACGTTGGTGCGGTAGTCGTAGAAGAGATCCATCTGCACCTGGCGGGCCTTGGGTCGCTCCATGAATCGAAAGTCAATGTTCCAGTTGTCCGGGCTGATCAACTCGGGCTTCTTGTGCCCGTGGAGATACACGCTCTTGATGGTGTCCAGCTCCAGGAAGCCCAGGATCGGCTTCTCCGTCTCGGGCGTGCGGTTCTTCCACAGTGCATTGCGTAAGCCCTCCCACGCCGCGGTGAAGCCCACTTCATAGGCGTTGGTGTTCTGGATGATCAACCACTCCAGCCAGTCCGGGTTGCGCGAGAGGATCCGAAAGCCCACCGGCCCACCGTAGTCCTGCACGAAGAGGCGGAATCGGGTGAACCCCCTCTCCTTCAAGAAGGCCTCCACCACTTCGGAGATCTTGTCGAAAGTGTAAGGATACTTCGCCGGATCCGGCATATCGCTGTTGCCAAAGCCGGGATAGTCCATCGCGATAACGTGGAACTTCGTGGCCAGTGCCGGAATGAGGTTGCGGTATTGATGAGAAGAGGCCGGGAAACCGTGCAACAAAACGAGCTTGGGGTTATCGGGCTTGCCGGCCTCACGGTAGAAGATGCTGAGCCCCTCGACCTCGCTAATTCCCGTCCGCACCGTAGTCTCCTTGGTCTCGGGCATATAGTTCATATGACTTCCCTTCGCTTGTTGTCGGTTATGGTTGGTTACCCGGCGAAGGCTGCGGCCGCTACGGGTTCAGCGCAGGCACGACCGCGCGCCAGTTGCACCTCATCCCCCACAGTGAGTTCGCCGCCTTCGATCACAAAACAGTTGAGCGCGAGCTTGCCGTCGAAGCGCCGATAGATGTCACGGGTGATGTTCTTGTCCCGGACCTGCGTGTCCGGATCGTATGCCGTCATGATGCAGCGAAGGCGCAGATCCTGGACCCCGATGAGCACCTTCCCGATGCGCAGGCAGGCACCCGACCACTCGCGCTCGGCCAAGCCGTCGACGCCGCCGATCACGATGTTGGGCCGCAAGCGGCGATGGTCCTGACCGAAGGCAACGATGGCACCGTCGGTGGCCACTAGCAGTGGCAACACGTCGAAGCGCTCAACGCCGTCGTAGCGGACCAGCTTGGCGCCAGGCCCGACAATGTCGACAACCTTGGCAGCAACCTCCGGGCTGCTCCACGGCCAGCCGTCGACAAGGGGCTCGCCACCCAGGCCCAGCGCACCTTTATGACCTAGAAACCACGGATGGGAGCGCCCCGTGATCACCTGGCCCTGGGCGTCCTCGACGTGCACGACCCGGTCGCCTTCGATGCCGAGCGGCCCGAGACGTGCCCGTTGCAGCTTCTCACCGGACATCGTCTTGACCGGGTATCTCCAGATCTCCGCGATCTTCATCCTCGCCCCGGTGCTGATGGACGCCTTGGGGCCTCGCAGCTCGCCGAGAAGTTGTTGGCGCCTGCGGCGGCTGTCGGCCCGTCCTGTTGCCTTCTTAGAAGCCCGGTGCCCCGGAGCGGATTCCGGGAGCGTGAGGGCCGCAGTGTCGGGAGGGTTGGCTCAGGCGCGCTGACAGCGATGATGGCCAACAATCGCATTCACTCAGGTTCCACCCACTGCGCCACGTGCAGGAGATGTATCCGAAGTCGTCGGGCCTGGGTCAGTCCTCCCGGCGACCTTGGGACACACCGTCGGTGGCGGCGGGTTCGCGACCGTAGGAGCGCGTCAGCTTCGCGAGGCTCGCAGTTCCTCTTGGACGATACGACGGATGCCGCGGCGGGCAGCCGCGACCGCCCACCGTGCTCCAAACCACCCGCCAACGAGAGTTCCGGCGAAGGCCAGGACGAGGAGGGGCCACTGGACTTCTTCGCGGTGCAGGAACGGCTGTGCCTTGGACCGCAGATCGCAATCGTGTCGCACCCGCTCGACATCGGGGAACCCGGGGTGGAGCTCGGCGGCCGCGCGGAGGTTCCGGTAGGCCCGGAAATGCAGATCCCGGACGTAGAAGTCCACTCCTCGGTTCCACAATCGCGTGAACCCGCTCTCGCCAACTGGCGACACACCAGCCGCCTGCGCCGCCGTGTGGATCGTCTCGACCGGGATCATGAAATTGAAGCCCTGGACAACCTGATCCCCTTGGAGCGAGGTAAATGTCGCGGCGCCGACGACATCACCCCGGTCGTCAAAGACCGGGCCTCCACTGTTGCCCTGGATGATCGCCGCATCCGTCTGGATTACCTGCTGTCCCCCGATGTCCCGACGGAACCCCGAAACCCGGCCGGTGGTGATCGTCGCCTCGAACTGCGTCTCCTTGCTCAGGAGCTCATGGCTCGTGACCACTGCCGGGTAGCCAATCACGAACAGCGTCTGGCCCAGGTGCAGGTCGGTACTCCGGGGCGCGAGGCGCACGACAGGCAAATCTCGGTCTTCGATCTTCAGGATGGCGACGTCTCTGCCGTGCTCCGGTGCGCCACCGGCAGTCCCGCGCACGACTACGTACGCCGGCGGGCTGTAATGCTTCACCTGTGCTTGATAGGACCGACCGTTCGACAGATTCACCCACAGCCGTCTCTCGAGCGCCGCGGCCTCGCGTGTCCTTGGATCGCTCACGAGCGCCCGGACCCGTTCCGCACGCGCCGAGGGCGACATCGCCGCGAGCTGCTCCCGGCACGCCTCGCCAACGGCCTTGCCTAATAGTTCGATCCCGACGGCACCTTCCAAACCCTCCTGGATCGGCTGCACAACGTGGCCGTTCGTGACGATCCACCCGTCGGGATGAATGATCGATCCTGATCCCAGCTCCGTGATCGGTCCCGAACGAACGGTTCTTGGCGCGCCTGCTCCGCATAGGACCGTCGCCACCATCTCGACCTGCGCCACTACCATGACCACGGCCGGCTTCGCGCGAAATACCGCCGACTGAAGCTCGATCTCGGTCGCAGCTGTGACCGATTTGACACCCGGGTGGACCATGCCGAGCCACACCCCCGTCCCGACCATCAGGATCCTCGCGCGCTGTCTCATCGGAGATTCCCCCTCGAGAATAAGTGGAGAGTAGGAGACGGCGGGATGTTTAGACAACACGAGTCGATCGGCAGATTCGGCGCGTCCCCGACCCTGGCTGCATACGGCTCAGGGACTGCTTCGTGCGGCTCCACCCAGGGGTATCAATACGGCATGGTCGCCGCGGCGGCAACTGCTGAAACGGTCACCCTCGCCGCGAGGGAGCCTCGTCTGACTGAGCTCAAGACGGACGGCTCGAGTCCCCCGGGCGAAAACACGTGTCTAACGGCTCGTCGAGGACGTCACTCTATTCGGAGGAGCTGGACGGATGCGCAAGCTCTTGATCGGCGTGGCCATCGTCGTGAGCTGGGTTGTCGCGATGTCGGCGTCGGCCCAGACGGTGGACAAGAAGACCCTGTCGTTCGAGGCGGCGACGAAGATCGCCACGAAAGCGGCGGAGGAGGCCCGTGCGCGCGGTGTCGGCGTCGTCATCGCGGTCGTCGATGACGGCGGTCACCTCATCCCGCTCCACCGCCTGAACGACACGCAGGTCGCGAGCGTCAACGTCGGCATCGGCAAGGCCAGGACGGCGGCGATCTACTGACGGCCGAGCCGGGACTTCGAGGAGCAAATCCGAGCCGGGCGTGTGGCCACGCTGGCCCTGGCCGACAGCACGGCGCTCCAAGGCGGTATCCCGATACGGCTCGACGGCAAGGTCATCGGAGCCATCGGCGTCAGCGGCGACACGCCGCAGGTCGACGAGGCCATCGCCTTGGCCGGCGCGGCGGCCTTCAAGTAGGGGAAGGGCGCCTCGCGCCGATCATCCAGCATCGTCGATTCCGGCTGACTATCTCGAAGCTGTCTTCTTCATCTAGCAATCAAGCTCGACACGAAGACCGGCTCGAGCTCAGCGGGTAAGTCGACGCCCGTACGGTCCCTCACCTAGCCGACTGCGTCGATCGAGAACGCAATCGCAACCTCTAGAGTCGCGCCGAGCCGGCGTCAGCTACCCAATCCGATATTCCCTGCCTGCTGGTTGTGCTTCGACGGCGAGAGGTGCTGGCGGTCTGCCGACCGGCCTCTTCGTGGCTGGTTACGAGGCACTGCGCTGGGGTGGTCGCAATCGACGTGACTTGTTCAGACATTCCCTAAGTTCCCGCGACTGGGCTCGCTCGCACACCCATCCGAGTCGCACTGCGCGGGCGGCCAGCCAGTGTCGACCGGCTCGTCGGCACCTCTCCGAACATCCGACCTTGGATGTTACGCCGAGCCCGTCACGCCGCCCGCCGGAAGACAGAGCGCAGCGGCACCGTCAACCTAAAGCGAGCGGATCCCGCCGGGGTCACCAATCCCCTCACTTCTGCTTGAGCTTCACGTCCTCGTACGGCGCGGAGAACGCGTAGCCGGCGATGAGGCCGACCCCTGACTCCTCGACCCTCGGCCCCTTGCCGCTCAGGCCGGCGAGCAGCCAGATCGGCGCGACCATCACCTTCTCGTGGATGAGCTGCTGGATACGTTCGAGGATCGCGCCCCGCTTCTTGGCGTCCATCTCGTTCGCTTGTTCCTGGAAGAGCCCATCGATGTCGCCATAGCTCCCGTAGACGTAGGTACCGCCCGCGGCCACGAAGGCTTCGATCCTCGTGGCGGCATTGCCGAAGGCGCCGCTGCCGACCTGGATGAGGTTCTTGTACTTCCTGTCGGCGTTCCCCTTGTTGAAGGCGGCACGCTCGAGTGGCCGGAGCTTCACCCGGATTCCGACTGCGTGAAGGTAGTTGACCACGGGTTCGCCAACAAAGGTGCCCGCGGCGTCGCAGAAGTAGTCCCCGGCGTCAAAGCCATTGGGATAGCCAGCCTCAGCGAGGAGTTGCCTGGCCTTGGCGGGATCATAGGGGTATCCCGGCGGCTGCCAGTAGAACTCGAAGCTGCTAGGAACGATGCTCCAGATCAATTTGGAATACCCGAGGGTTTCTGCCTGGTTCATCGTCGGCCGGTCGATGGCGTAGTTGGCGGCCAGGCGCACCCGCCGGTCGCGCCACGGCGACTTCGGGTCCCACTGGTCGGCGAAGTACACCCACTGCACGGCCTGACCGACGTTAGGCTTCAGCGTCAGCCCTGGGGTTCGCCGGAGCTCCTCGGCCAGCGCGCCGCGGATCGCATAGGCGATGTCCACCTCACCTCGCTTCAGCGCGGCCAGGCGCGTGGCCTCGTCCGGGATCGCCTTCAGGATCAGCCGTTTCACGTTCGGCACTTTTCGCCAGTACTGATCGAAGGCCTCAAGGACGAGCTCCACGCCCGGGGCGAACGAGACGAACCGGTACGGGCCGGCGCCGATCGGCGCCTTCTTGAAGCCTTCGTCGCCGACCTTCTCGACGTACTTCCTGGGCACGATCCAACTGGCTCCGGTGGCGGTCGCATAGAACGTCATGAAGTCTGGCCACGGCCGTTTCAGGCGGATGCGGACACGCCCCGGGTCCGGCGTCTCCACCACCGCCACGTTCTCCTTGAGAGGCTTGTGGGCTACGCCTCGGTATCGCTCGAACGAGAACTTGACGTCGTCGGCCGTGACCGGATCGCCGTTGTGGAACCTGACGCTTCTGCGCAGCACGAACTCGTACACGAGCCCGTCGGGGGACATACTCCATGACTCCGCCAGACTGGGCGCCATAGGATTGCCCGGCATCGGCTTCACCATGGCGTCGTGCAGCGCGTAGAGCAGCATGTACGGCGTGATGATCCCGGAGGTCTCGGCCGGATCGAACCACGTGGGCGCGAGCGAGATGTGGACAGCCCACGTCATCTGACCCGCGGGCGCGTCCGCGCGCCCCGCGGGCGCGTCCGCGCGCCCCTCTGGCGCCGCGGCGCCGGGCGCGACGACGATGATCGAGATCAACAGGACGAGCAGCGTGGCGACGAGGCCTCGAACGTATCTCCTCATGGAAGCCTCCCTGGTCGTTCCCGGTCAGTCGCTTCGGGTTACGCGATCGTCCCCTCATTTCTGAGAGGGTCACCGTAGAGCATCAGGGTGACTGCTCCGTTCCCTGCTGTGGTATGTGCTCGAGCGCCGAATGAATCAGATCCGCCGTCCCTCTTTCGCCCCACACTGCTGAGTCAACTGTTAGATGATAGTGCGTCGGATCCCGCCAGTCAGCGTGATAGAACGTGCGCACGTAGTCGGTCCGTAACCGGTCTATGCCGGCGATGCGTCGTTCGGCTTCAGAGCGCGTGAGCTTTTCCATCTGCATCACTCGTTGTACGCGCGCCTCCGGCTGAGCAAAAATGAACACATGAAGTGTTCCGGGTCGCTTGGCCAGGATATGGTTCCCTCCTCGACCCACGATGATCGCTCGGCCCTCTTGGGCAATGTCTTCGACGATGGTCCGCGTCATACGCAGAAGTTGGGCGTTATCCAGCCCCCGTGGTGGGAGGACACTGTAGGCTGTTGCGAACCCGCCCATCCCTAGAAGGTCGACCAGCCTTTCGATGAACGACGCGACCCGTTCGTCCTTGGCCTCAACATCCGTTTCCGCCAGCTGATACTCGGTCGCAATCTTGTGCACGATTTCCTTATCCCACACCGACCACCGCAGACGACCGCCAAGGTCGCGGGCAATTAGACTGCCACCGCTCCCGTACTGGTGAGAGATGGTGAGCATGAGTGTATCCGCGGTGCTCATAATCACCTCCGTTTCACAACCAGACGCCGGACGCGGCAGAGTCGTTCACGACAGCCGTACGGGTAGTCGCGCACCACCAGTTCGGCGACGGGAACGCCCGCCTTGAACCGTTTCACCAGGTCGTCAGGATCGTACTCGACGCCGATCGGATTCCGATCGAACGCCGGCGACAGCCCCCACAGACGCGACTACGGCCTCAAAGGGATCTCGACTCGTTTGTCGCTCGTGAGCACACGGATCCGCAGATCGACAAGGGCTGAACGGCCCGGCGGCCCCGTTCCGCGGTAGGTCCCGGGCTCGGGACCAGGGTCCAGCGGGATGTCGAGTACAGTGCCGTCCGCCATGCTGCCGACGAGAGAAACCTTGGCTCCGGCGAGGGGTTGCCCAGCGGCCTCCCAGATCCGCGCGGTGTAAGCCTCGCCCCGCCCCTCCGAAGCCGCCGCAGGGTTGCGGACCAGTTCCACCCGCGGCAGGCCTGCAAACCGCGGCGAAACAACATCGCGCCTCTCCGCGGTCGGCGGCGGCATGGTGGCGACCGGGTCGGACGCTGGTTTGGGCTGGGTGCTCGCGTCGCGCGGGCGCGCAGCTTCCCGGCTCTGGCGCGGTCGCACGGCCTCCGGTCTCTCCGGCCCTTCGGCCTGAGGCACTTCAGGGGCCTGGGAGGTCGGCGAAGGATTCTCGGCGATCGGCGGAACCTGCGCCAGAGGCGCTTGCGGGGTCGGAGCCGGTGGCGCTCCGGCGCGGATCCGACTCATAAAGGTCTTCACCGCCGGCAACTGGGAAAGCAGAACCAGGATCACGCCCACTAGCAGCATCGCAATAAACCACGAACCGATCCGGACCCCCTGCCGGCGCTTGAACTGGAGAATGCGCTCAAGCTCGCGATCGTCCTCGTCGGAATCGCCGAGCGAGAGACGCTCGATCGGCGACCTCGGGACGTCCGGAGCAAGCCGGTCAGCGATCCTCAGCGGGTTGGCGACTGGGGCCGGCACGATGGCGTAGCCCTTCTTCTTCAACGCGAGGTCGACGTACTGGTGGCGGCGGCGATCGATGGACGGCTGATCCGCCGCGCCGGGTTTCGCCTCTGAGGGGTTGGCTCGTCGGCGGTCCCGGACAATCTCGAACTCGTCGTCCGGGTCCAGCGACATCTGGAGGGCCTGGAGGAACTCGCCGGTCACGAGCCGATCGTTGGAAACGATGCACAGGCGCTTGGGCTTCGCCCTGGATCGCGGAGATCCGACGTCATCCGGCTCTCGATCCTGATCCGGCATGTCGACCTCTTCTAGTCGCTGCCGGACAGTGGACCCACGGCGCTCAGCTCCGTGGCCGGACCGGGCGACCGACGGATCGTCGTGCGTGATCACTGCCGTGGGAGCTGAACCGGGCCCGGAGGCAGTCGCCAAGGGTTGACCGCACCTATGGCAGAACCTATTTGTAGGAGGGTTGGGTGTTTGGCAGGCGAAGCACAGCACTTCGAGCTGCGCCCCACATTCGCCGCAGAACTGTGCGCCAACAGGATTCTCGTGCTGGCATCGGAGACACTTCATCTCGGACTCCTACAGCTAGGTCGGTGAAGGGTTCGAAACGGTGCGCCGAGATTAGCCCGCCCGCGAAGAGTATTCAACGGCTCCTGACAACCGTAGCTTGGCACTGCGGGAACAAGGATGAGTGCAACCGCGAAGAGGGAAACCGCCGCTACCCTTCTCACTTCTCGCTCACTGACGTCTAGGAGAGGGTAGACCCCAGGGCAAACAGATGTCAATCCTGCGAACGTCGCCTAGATTCTGCTGGCTTCGAGACGGGACCAAGCAATCAGGGCGTTCATTGCATCCCCGAGCGTCACCCACCGCTCGAACACCACCCCACACGAGCACGCCACCGTGAGCAGGTAGCCGTTCCAGGCAGACTCGGTCGCGTCGCCGGTCAGCGGGCCATGCCAGGAACGAACTCTTCAATGTCGACGAGGAGAGTCATCGGATTACTTCGTCCGCCCGCAACAGCACCGACGACGGGATCGTCAGCCTGAGCGCCTTGGCCGTCTTGAGATTAATCACCAGCTCGAACTTCGTCGGCTGCTCCACGGGGAGATCGGCAGGCTTGGCCCCTTTGAAAATCTTGTCCACATTGGTGGCGGCCCGGCGAGAATTTTCACGAAGGGACGCTCCGTAGACCACAAGGCCGCCCGCTCGACATGCTCCGATAGCCCCTATATCGCCGGCAGGTGGCTCAGAGCGCTCGCACGCTCCCGGGTCATCGCTGCAAATGCGCTCGCGAAGTTGTCCACGCGGGGACTCGTCGCCAGCCTTGCGCGGCCCGGCGGGAACGTCACAGGGCTATCCATCCTTGCTCCCGAGATCGTGGGAAAACAGCTCGCGTTGCTCAAGGAGGTCGTCGCGCCGCTCGCTCGCGAACCAGGGTCAGGGCATTGTCGAGCGCCGTGGGAGGTCGAAGTCCGACAGCTCCAGCTCCATCCGCCCCGCCTCGATCTTGGATAGGTCGAGGATGTCGTTGATCAGCGACAGAAGATGCGTGCCCGACGCGTAAATATCCTTCAGATACTCCGCCTGCTTCTCGTTCAGCTCGCCAAACATGCGCTCGGTTAATACCTCGGAGAAGCCGATGATCGCGTTGGGGGGTGTCCGTAGCTCGTGGGACATGTTCGCTAAGAACTCGGACTTGTGCTGGCTGGCGACCTCGAGCTGACGGCTCTTGTCCGCGATCTCGCGGAAGAGGGGCGCGTTCTGAATCGCGAGTGTCGACTGAGTGGCGAACGTTCGGAGCAGCTTCATGATCGCGGGCGGGAAGTCGCCTGGCGCGTTTCGGGTCACGGCGAGGCAGCCGATCAGGTGGCCCTCGCGCAGCCGGCCCTCGTAGGCGCCCGCCACGGTGATGTCGGGCACCTGCGCGGGCCCGAGCGTCACGGCCGTCCGTCCGACCACGCCCTCTCCCTTGCCGATCCGCGCGGTACGCCGGGCCTCGGCGAGGGCCGCGCCGGGCGCCGCGCAACAGGAGTTGGCCGGAGGCGAGTGCCTTCCTGGCGGCGAATCCGTGATGACGTAGTGGAATGGCGGCTCCACGGTGAGGTCCCGGGGGAGACGGACATGGTCTGCGTGAGCCCTACGGTCGAGGTTTCGGCGCGCCCCCAAGGTAGGCGGCCTGGATCTCGTCACTCTTGAGCAACGCTTCTCCCGAACCGGTCAATACGATGGCACCGGTTTCTATCACGTACCCACGGTCGGCGCACTGCAGCGCCTTGCGGGCATTCTGCTCCACGAGCAAGAGCGTGCGCTTCTCACGCTTCAACTCCATGATGATCCGAAAGATCTCGCGCACGAGCAGGGGCGCCAGACCGAGCGACGGCTCATCAAGCATCAGGAGTTTCGGGCGGGCCATCAGGGCCCGGCCGATGGCCAGCATCTGCTGCTCGCCACCGCTGAGCGTCGCCCCGAATTGCTTGCGGCGTTCGCGCAGGACGGGAAACTTGTCGAAGACCATCTCCATGTCGTGTCGAATGTCGGCCTTGTCAGAGCGCCCGTACGCGCCCATTTCGAGGTTCTCCTGCACCGTCATGCGGGTCAGTATTCCCCGGCCCTCCTGCACCTGCAAGATCCCGAGCCGCACGATCTTGTCCTCGGCCATGCCCCGCAGGCTCCTCCCCTCGAAAATCACGTCGCCGCGGCTCGGCGTCAGGATGCCGGAGATGGTCCGCAACAGGGTCGATTTGCCCGCGCCATTTCCGCCGATGAGCGCAACCACCTCGCCCTCCTTGACCTCCAGGCTGGCGCCGCGTAAGGCCGCGATGGCCCCATAGCCGACGTGTAGATCGCTCACGTGCAGCATCGGCCCTAGTCCTCCGTGCCGAGATAGGCTTCAATGACGCGCGGGTCTTTCTGCACGATCCTCGGCGGCCCCTCGGCGATCTTCATTCCGAAGTTCAGGACCGTGACGACGTCTGAGATCTTCATGACCACGGACATGTCGTGCTCGATGAGCAGGATCGTCTTGCCCATGGCTCGGATCTTCTTGATGACCTCATCGATCTCCTCGGTCTCGCGCGGATTCATACCCGACGTAGGCTCATCGAGCAGCAGCAGATCAGGATCCGTGGACAAGGCCCGCGCGATCTCGAGGCGGCGTTGCTCGCCGAAAGGAATTGTGGCGGCGAGGGCGTCGCGTCGGTGGCTCAGGCCGATGAACTCGAGGATCTCGTCGGCGTGCGCGCGGATCGCACGCTCCTCCGGCAAGGGCCCGAGCCGAAAGAACATCCGCAGCAGGCCGGCGCGCGTGCGGCAATGGCGGCCGATCATGACGTTCTCGAGCACGGTCATCTGAGAGAACAGCCTGATGTTCTGGAAGGTGCGGCTCATCCCGAGCATCACACGCTCGTGGGACTTCAGCCGCTCGAGCGGCCGCCCCTTGAACAGGATGGAGCCTTCGTCGTGGGTGTGGAGCCCTGTCACGCAGTTGAACAGCGTGGTCTTTCCGGCGCCGTTGGGCCCGATGATCGCGTGAATGGTTCCGGGCTCGATGCAGACGTCCACCCGGCTCACCGCCACCAGGCTGCCGAATCGCTTTGTCACCCCTGTCGCCGCGAGGATCGTCATGTCAGACACCTGGGGAGCAGGGGCGCACGACCGTGCGCCCCTCTCATCCGGTTCGACGTCGCGCTTACCGCATCTTCAACGCCGCCGCCTTCCCCTCACCGACGGGGACGAACCTCCCGTTCTGGACCTGGATCAGCGTCCCCTTCTTGATCGCATCGCCGGCGTGCTTGCCGTCGAGGATGTCGACGATGGTAATCTTGCCGTCCGCGCTGGTCAGAGCGGGGAAATCCTTGACGGTGGCCAGCGCATCGCGCACTTTCTTGCGATCCGTCTCGAGCGTCTTCGGCGTGTTGGTGACGTTGGCCTGCTTGATGGCTTGCGCCAACATCTTCATGGCGTCATAACAGTTCGCCGCCGGCCAGTGGGGCGTTTCATTGGGGACCTTGGCCAGCAAGCGCCTCACGTAGCTCTGGTTCATCTCCGTCGTGGCGTCTTTGTCGTACGTCGCATTGTGGACAGCCCCTTCCGACGCGAGACCGGCGTTCTCGACGATGCGCGCATTTCCCATTCCGACGCCGCCGACCCACAACACCCGGAGGTCTTGTTTCTGCGCTTCCTTCATCATGTTGGCCGTTTCGACCCAGGTGCCGCCGACGGCGATCACGTCGGGGTTCTTGGCCTTGATCTTGGTGATGTGGGCGCTGAAGTCCGTGTCCCCGGTGAGGTAGTCCACCTCCTCCACCACCTCGATCCCGGACTGCTTGAGTCGCGGACGGAACGTGTCGTGCCCCAGGCTCTTCGAGTAGGCGTCCTTGACGTCGGTGAGGATGGCCGCCTTCTTCACCCAGGGATAATGCTCCTTGACCCACTTGAGGGTTTGCGGGACCAGGACGTTCTCGTCGACCGTGTTGCGGAAGGCCCACGAGTACGGCGCGGACACGCCCGGCTTGGTCGAGGTCGGCGAGAAACAGAGAATTTTCGAGCGCTCACAGATCGGAAATACCGCTTCGGCCTCCGCGCTCCACTGCGGGCCGTGCGCGGCGAGGACCTGGTCCTTGTCGATCAGACCTCGTGCCAGCTGAATGGCCAGGGCGTTGTCGCCCTCGGTGTCCTTCGTGATCATCCTGAGCTTCCGGCCACCGATCCCGCCGGCGGTATTGATCTCTTCCACCGCGACTTCGGTGGCGGCCCGGCTCTGCACGCCGTAGCTGGCCCCCTTCTTGGTCAGCGGCACCATGAACCCGACGACGATCTCATCGCCGAAGGCGTGGGCCAGCGCCGGCAACGCCAGCATGGCGACGAGAGCACAACTGAGGAAGACGAGCGCTCTCTTCATCGTGTCTCCTCTCTCCGTGAGAGAATCCTTAGGGAACTGAGCGCTGGGGCGTCATGTCCCGGTCACCACCTCCTTCCGTGCGCCGGCACGAAGCCACCGTCGAATGCTGAGCGTGTCTCGCCCGAGAATGCCTTGCGGTCGAAAGATCATCACCAGGATGACGATGCTGCCCCAGACCTCCCAGCGCCAGTCCGCCAAGAACTGGAGCGCGGTGGAGAGGTACGTGATGACGAACGCGCCGAGCAGGGGACCGTACAACACGTCCATACCTCCGAGCACCATGTACATCGCGATGTCGACGCTGCGCTTGAAGTCGAAGTTGTCGTACTGGATGAACACGGCATGGTGGGCGTACAGGCCGCCGCCGACGCCAGCGACGAACGCGCCCGCCGCGAAGGCCGTGAGCT
>WNFT01006193.1_pt1 | contig 18668 bp, 23 predicted proteins | sample 5400191 | NCBI WGS metagenome assembly WNFT01 (sample SAMN13153359, study PRJNA577476) | soil metagenome | isolation source: 80 cm saprolite under Madrone tree | place: USA:California | collected 2016-06-14 | reverse complement strand
CTGCCTCAAGACCGCGCATATCCAGACCATCGCCGAGCTGGTGCAGAAGACCGAGTCCGATCTGCTCAAGACCAAGAACTTCGGCAAGAAGTCGCTCAACGAGATCAAGACCATCCTGGGAGCGATGGGACTGTCCCTCGGCATCCGTCTCGATCCCGAGGACCTGGAGCGCCTCCGCGCCGACCACGAGCGCACCATCGAGACCTGAACCGCGGGAAAAGGAGCGAAGTATCCAGCCCTCTTTCCGAAGAGACTTGGGGGGATTTCCTCCGTGTCAGCATAGACGTGTTCGCGTTTGTCTGACCGACCGACACTAGCGGGTGTATCGTGCCGTTGCCAGGCTGCGCACAGTGCGATCATGCTGGCGAAGGCGGCCAGGAGGTACCCGATGGCGCTGATTCCGATGGTGGTCGAACAGACGGCGCGGGGCGAGCGGGCGTTCGACATCTTCTCCCGGCTCCTCAGGGAGCGGATCATCTTCCTTCCCACCTACATTGAGGACGAGATCGCCAATCTGGTCATCGCCGAGATGCTGTTCCTGGAGGCCGAGGATCCCGACAAGGACATTCACCTGTACATCAACTCCCCCGGCGGCTCCGTGACGGCGGGTATGGCGATCTACGACACCATGCTGTACGTCAAGCCGGCCATTTCCACCATCTGCATGGGACAGGCGGCTTCCATGGCCGCCCTGCTGCTGGCGGCCGGGACCAAAGGCAAGCGCTTCGCGCTCCCCCACGCCCGGATCCTGATCCACCAGCCGCTGGGCGGCGTGCAGGGGCAGGCCACCGACATCGACATCCAGGCCCGGGAGATCCTCCGGATGCGGGAGGAGCTGAACCGCATCCTGGTCCACCACACCGGGCAGTCCCTCGAGAAGATCCAGCGGGACACCGACCGTGATTTCTTCATGACCGCCGCGCAGGCCAAGGAGTACCGGATCGTGGACGAGGTGATTGCCTTCCGGTCGACCACGCGGCCTGACCGGGAGGGGGCCGTGACGGCGGGGCGCGCTGACGTGCTCTTTCTGCCGCAAGAGCCAGCGCGACGTGCGCAAAGCTGATCGCGGGCCTCACAGTGTACGACTCCGTGTAGCAGTCAGCATCCCGCCCTGATTCGAACCAATCAAGCCCGTGATGCCCAAGGGTATCCGTTGGGTTTCAACCGGTTTGAACTTGGGTCGGTTTCGGGTGTCCGTCCAGAAAGGTCACGAATCTGGTCTGAGTCCCAGTTTCCCGATGAGTTTCCCAGCGGAGTCTCACGCGGTGAGACTCCGGCGGTGCCAGACCATAGTTTTCACCTCGATTCCGCCCGCATGAGGCGTTAAGTGGTTATGGGATGTTCGTGCGGGGATCAAAACACCCGCCGAATTTGAATCCCGGGGGGTGCGGTGTTGAGTCAACAGCACATAACTGCAGGAAACAGTTAAGAAAGCGCGCGGCGGACCGAAAACACGGGTTCGAATCCCGTTGGGGCCACCACCGCTTTAGGTAGGACGATTCCCTCGAGGAAGCGATCCAGAACGGCCATCCCCTCGAACACGTAGAAGCGCTCTCCGTTCTCCGCCTTCGGGGTGAACCGCAGTCGCGCGGGGACAAGGCTTCTAAGCGCTTGCCGCGCGCTTCCCACGTTACGCAAAAGCAGCCCCCGCCAGTCATCGAGCTTCGCGCGAAGATCCTGCTCCACACGCCGAAGATCAAGGCCCCGGGCCTGATCACAGCCATCGAGCGCCGCGAGATCGTGTTCCAGTCGGCTGCGTTGCGCCTCTCGCTCGGTTATGGCGACGACGATCGAGGAGAGGTCGCCGCCACTGGCCAGGGCCTGGGTGAGCCGACTGAGCGCCGCCCGCCCAGAGCGCCGTGGGCTTGACAGCGACGCATACTAGCATACTAGTATACAGTCCGATCTCTCGCGATGAACCACGTCGCCCGCATCGACCGCAGGCAGATGGCTGCGCCGCAGGTATACCGCTATCTGCATGGCCAGATCGTCAGCGGCGAATTCCGTCCGGGCCACGCATTGTCCGAAAACGCGGTGGCCGAGCAACTGAACGTCAGTCGCACGCCTGTCCGCCAGGCGTTCATCCGGCTCGCCGACGAGGGTCTGGTACGTGTGTTTCCACAGGTCGGCACGCGGGTCTCCTCCATCAGCCTCGCCGCGGTGGGCGACAGCCAATTTCTGCGCGAGTCGATTGAGTGTCGAACCATCGCAGAAGCGGCCAGGCGAGCGACCGCGAGCCATCGGCTCGAGCTGCAGCGGATGATCGAACGACAACGCGATTGCGTTCGCGCCCAGGATGGGAAGGGGTTCTTCCCTCTGGACGAGGAAATGCACCAGTATTTGCTTGGAATGGGTCAGCGGCAACGTTTGTGGCGAGTACTGTCCGACGCTAAATCGCAGCTCGACCGAGTCCGCCACCTATCGCTCGAGGACCCGCACTGGCTGCGCAAGGTATTCAAGGAACACGAAGGAATCGTACGCCGCGTTCTGGCTAACGACGAAGCGGGCGCGGTGGAGGCAATGCAGACGCATCTGCGCAGTGTGTTCGACGCGGTGCAGAAGATTGCTGCAGCCAACCACGAATACTTCTCCGACGAAGATTGACCGTCGGGATAGAGCACCGCGAGGAACTTCATCGCCGCGCACATAAGGCAGGCGACGCTCTCATTCAATTAACCCAACTGTGCCCAGCGGCGCGGCAAACCTGGAGGACAGCATGGCCATGACCAAGACGACGAAACGGTTAACCGCCGCGCTCGCCGGCGCATTCATCGCGGTCGCAGCGCTGGCGCAGACACCCGCGGTACCGCCGCCCGGCGCGAGCCCGCGCATCGACGCGATCAAGAAGGCTGGCGTCCTGCGGGTCGGCGTGCTCGCCAACGCGCCGTGGCTCGTCGAGAACACCAGCGGATCGGGCGAGGCATGGAGCGGTCCGGCATGGCTGCTCGCGAAGGAGTACGCCAAGCGGCTCAACGTCAGGCTGGAGCCGGTTCCGGTCAGCCACGAGACGAAGGTGCCCGTGCTCGCTTCGAATCAGGTCGACATCTCGGTGACGCCGCTGGCCGAGACGCGAGAGCGATTGAAGGTGGTCGACTTCATCATCTATTCGAGCACGAGCGTGTGCATGTTCGGTCTGGCATCGAATCCGAAATTCACGCAGGCGAAAAGCGTCGACGATCTCAATCGACCGGACATCACCGTGGCGTACTACACAGGTGGCGGCGAAGAAGGTTGGGTGAAGGAGCGCTTTCCCAAGGCGCAGCTCCGCGGCGTCGCCGGATCGGGCGTGGCTCCGGTCGAGGAAGTCATGGCGAGGCGCGCCGACGCCGTGCCGATCAATCGCGTGCCGTGGGTCGCGATGGGTCGCAAGCTCACGCAACTCGTCGTGCTGCCGAAGGAGAACAACTGCCAGAACAGCACGGAGAAGAGCGCGCCAGTCGGCATTGCCGTCGACAAGAATCAGGCCGTGTTCCTGCAATGGGCACGGGCGGTCGAGAAGGAGATCGAGCCCAAGCTGAAGGCGGACGAGGCGAGAGTGGTCGACACGATGAAGTGATCGATCGCCGCCCCCGCTAAACGCGGACCCAGCGACGTGCGTGCTGGCGGCGACCCTGGATTTCCGATTGCGCGGGAATGACCACCGACTGCAATGAACTTCGATCCCTCCGTCATCATCGAGCACTGGCGTTTCTTGAGCTACGGCATCGGCGTGACCATCGCGCTCGCGGCCGCCTCCGGCGCTGCGAGCCTCGCCCTGGGTTTCGTGGTCGCGTTGGCGCGACTCTTCGGTCCGCGGTGGCTCCGGCCAGCGGTCGTGCTCTACATCGACTCGATGCGCGCGGTGCCGGTGCTCGTGGTCCTGATATGGACGTTCTTCGCGTTGCCGATTCTCGCCGGTCTCACGATGTCGCCCTTCGTCGCGGCGCTGATCGGACTCACCGTCCATCTCGCCGCGTATGCCGCGGAGATCTTCCGTGCCGGCATCGAATCGGTGCGGCCTGGCCAGACCCGCGCTTCGCTGGCGCTCGGCATGTCGCGCTCGCAGATCCTGCGGCGCATCGTGCTACCGCAGGCGCTCGTGCGCATGCTGCCAGCGTTCGGCTCGCTGCTGTCGATCACGATCAAGGACACCGCGATCGCCTCAGTGATCGCCGTACCTGAGCTCATGCGGCAATCGGAAACGCTCGCGGGTCAGAGCTTTCAACCAATCGAGGTCTACAGCTTCGCGATGCTCGTCTATTTCCTGATCCTCTTTCCGGTGACGCGCGGCGTGGATCGCATCTATCAACGCGTCGCGCATTTCGGACGTTCATGAATTTCGACTGGAGCGTCGTCGGCGCGCACCGCGATGCGCTCGCCGCCGCGACGGGCACGACCGTGCTGCTGACCGTGGCGACGATGGCGATCGCAGTGCCGTGCGGGATCGTCGTCGCGGCGCTTCGCCTGTACGCGTGGACTCCGGTCCGTGCGGTCGCGACCGCATACGTCGAGCTCTTCCGCAATCTGCCGCTGATCCTCGTCGTGTACTGGGCATTCTACGTGCTGCCGATCGCGACCGGTCTCGGGCTTTCTCCGTTCGCGACCGGGCTCGCGGCGCTCGCGCTCAACGTCACGGCCTACAACGCCGAGACCTTCCGGGCCGGCATCGGCTCGATCCGGCTCGGCCAGCTCGAAGCGGCGATGGCGCTCGGCATGAGCCGCGCGCAAGCCGTACGGCGAATCGTGCTGCCTCAGGCGGTGCGCCGTATCCTGCCCGTGCTCGCCAGCACCTGGGTGTCGCTGTTCAAAGACACCTCGCTCGTCTCGGTGATCGCGGTCAGCGAGCTCGCGTACGTGGCGATGCAGATACGCGCCCAGACGTTTCGCGTGCTCGAGATGCTCACCGCGATGGCCGCGGTCTACTGGCTGCTCGGCTATCCGCAAGCGAAGCTCGTCGACTGGATCCAACGCCGCTACGCGGTGACTGAATGAGCCGGCGCGCGAAGGAGAGCGGCGCCAGGATCATCCGCTATCGAGGCGTCGTGAAGCGCTACGGAACGTTTCAGGCGCTCTCCGGCGTCGACCTCGACGTGCACGCCGGCGAGGTCGTATGTCTCATCGGGCCGTCGGGCTCGGGCAAGTCGACGCTTCTCCGCTGCACCAATGCGCTGGAGACGATTGACGGGGGCGAGATCGAATTCGAAGGCGCGCGTATTCCGCGCGACGGGCGCGCCTTGCGCGACATCCGCCGCCGGATGGGAATGGTGTTCCAGAGCTTCGAGCTCTTTCCGCATCTCACCGCGCTCCAAAATGTCGCGGAGGGTCCCAGGACGGTCCTGCACGCCCGGCGCGCTGAGGCGGAGGACCGGGCCCGGGCGATGCTCGCCAAGGTCGGCCTTTCGGACAAGGCGTCGAACTATCCCGCCGCGCTCTCCGGCGGACAACAGCAGCGCGTCGCGATTGCGCGCGCGCTCGCGATGGAGCCCGATGTGATGCTTTTCGACGAGCCGACCTCGGCGCTCGACCCCGAGACGATCGGCGAAGTCCTCTCGGTGATGAAAGCGCTCGCCGACGAAGGGATGACGATGGTGGTGGTCACGCACGAGATGAATTTTGCGCGCCGCGTCGGCGACTGGGTGGCGGTCTTCGACGCCGGACGCATCGTCGAGCAGGGACCGCCGCGACAGATCTTCGATGCGCCGAGGACCGAGCGCACGCGCGATTTTCTAAGCCACCTCGGCTGGCACGGCCAGACGCTCTAGCCGCTACTCGCCACGACATACGTGATGGGGTATTCAACTCGAGACGAAACACATTTGCTACAATCGGCGCCACGCCGGTCACCGTGTCGCTCGCCGTGACAGGGTTGCTTTGACCTCTCCGAGCACGACGTCTTCGAGCTCGAGGCGCTGCGCTTCGATGGCTTCGGCGGCGACCGATGGTGATGCCAGCCGGCCCGGGCCGACCGGCTTGCGCTCAGGGTAGCCTGTCGAAAAACAGATAAAGGGCGGCAATCCGGCCGTCTCGGGCAATTATGAAATCAGTCCCGGCGTAAGCTGGCGCCTCACCAGGGCGGCCCGATACCCATTGGATCCGCCCGGAATTGCCATTTTCCTCGGCTCCGGCAATTGGCTGATATCGAAAGTCAGGATGCGTAGCCCTGATCGCGCCCGCGACGCGGTCGATCTCCTCGCGGCCACGGTAGACGCCCTTGGGATCATAGAACACGCCATCTTCGGTGAAGATCTCATCGATGGCCGCGCGCCGACGCGCGGGGTCGTTCTCACCGAAGACGTCCTGAAGATTGCGGGTCAGCAAGGTCGAGATGCTGTAGGACATGGCGTGTCTCCTCTCGGCATCGGCTCCGGCTTGCGAGATCTCGATGCAGAGCGATCACCGTAGATGCCTCCGCCTTGGCTCACTTCCATGCCTTGGGATACGCCGGCCGCGTTGTGCGATTCAAATCCGTGCGAAGGCGCGCAGCGAAGTGGAGACGTTTCAGCGATCGTTGGCGGTCTGCCTAGCGCGGTCCTAACTCCGTGAAGTCATTGACCGTTATGGCTCGTAGAGGGTTTTGGTACGCCACCCAACGTTCAATCATTTCGCTGGGTTACGACCCTGACGGTCTCGCAAACACGGGCCTGACGGCCACTTTTCGCCCGTATACGGCGTGCTTTGCGAGGTTTTCACAACGCAGGGAACGGGTGTCCGCAATGAGAGTGCTCACGTTACTGAGGGCCGGCGCACTGCGAGCTTGCAGTGCACCAGACCACCGCTGACCGACCGCAGCCACGAGGGCCCCGAGAGAGCAGCGGCGCGACCGTTTCGGACGCTTCGACGGCGTTCGGGTCAATCTCGACGTGGTGCCACGGCTACCCGTACTGCCGGCCCGGTGGCTGAGCCGCGTGGGCGCGTCGGGTGAGAGACGGCCGCTGGAGGCGCGCCGGATGCGCGCCGGCATCCGGGCGCACCGCGACAGCACCGGCCACGCGCTCTGCTGGCACCACCCGGCGCGCTGGGCTCTCCGGCCCGAGCGGACCGACCCGCTGCCGACGGTCGCTGCCGACGGTGCCCACGTGGCCGGAGTTCCTCCGCGGGTGTCTTCAGTACCGGCAGTCGCTCGACGAGCAGCTGTCAGACGCGCCTGGCTCCGACGCTCCCTATGAACCGTGAGTGTGCCGGGCTGGTCATGTCCGCGCCGCCGAACGGGGCCTTGCAGCTGACGTGGCCGGGGCACCTCGTCTACATTCACCCGGCCGCCGTCGAACCGTCCGAGGCGGTTACGCGGTTGCCGCCGGCTCAAGCTCGTCCTTTTACCGTTCATTTTCCCGTGGCGGCTTTCCTATCGGCCGCGAAATCAAGCGCAAGATCACGGCTGCCGGGGAGAAGACCCGACGCACCGGGTGGTAGAACTGATGCCGGCGCGCCGACGTTGGTTCCCATGCGACCTGACCGCGTTCTGCTCGTCGGGTTCTGTTTTGTGAGTGCGGGCCCGCGCTTTGAGTAAGACACCTTGATGTCCTCTGGCACTCGGCGTAGAGTCCGGTCGCGATCCCGCGAGCAAGGAGGCGAATATGTTCAAACACATCCTCCTGCCAACAGACGGTTCCGTTCTATCCGAAATGGCCATCAAGAAGGGGGTGGAATTCGCCAAAGAGATCAACGCTAAGGTCTGCGGGCTTACCGTAACGAAGCCGTTTCACGTCTTCACGACCGACGTGACGGAGCTCGAGGACACGAGGGGAACCTACATCGAAGACACGAAGGTCTTCGCTGATAAGCGCTTGGCGGTGCTAGAGCAAGCTGCCAAGCTGGCCGGGGTCACCTACGAGGTGGTCCACAAGATCGGTGACCATCCGTGGGAGGAGATTATCCAGACTGCGACGGAAAGAGGCTGCGACGTAATTTTCATGGCCTCCCACGGCCGGCGCGGGGTAGCGGCTCTCGTGATCGGCAGCGAAACGAACAAGGTTCTGACGCACACGAAAATCCCCGTGCTTGTGTATCGCTAACGCGGGGTTGTCTCGCTCTGCGATCGAGCCGCGGCGTTTCCAACGACAACCCGCCGGGGGGTGGGTCAATTCCAAACCGGCGAAGGTGGGGTCAAAAGTACGCCGCCGGCTCAAGCTCGTCCCTGCCGGAGGATATTACGGTAAGATTTCTGGGGCGACGGTGCCGTTCATCGCCCGATACCGCAAGGAGCGGACGGGCGAGATGAACGAGATCCAGCTCCGCGAGCTCGCCGACCGCTGGGCGTATCTCACCGAGCTCGAGGATCGGAAGCGCGCCATTCTCGATTCGATCACCGGGCAAGGAAAGCTCACGGACGACCTGAAGGCCAGGATCGAGTCGTGCCTCCAGAAGAATGAGCTCGAAGATCTCTACCTGCCCTACAAGCCGAAGCGACGGACCCGTGCCACGATCGCCCGGGAGCGAGGACTGGACGGGCTGGCCCGGTTCATCGAGGCTCTGAACGTGCCCGATGCTCCCCCGGCCTCGATCGAGACTGAAGCGGCGAAGTACGTCGCGGCGGACAACGGCGTTCCGTCGGTCGCCGAGGCGCTGGCCGGGGCATCGGACATCCTGGCCGAGGAGGTATCGGAGAAGGCCGATCTCCGGGCGCACATCCGCGACTATCTGATGAACGAGGGCTCGTTCGTGTCGCGCGTGAAGGACGAGTTCCCCACCGGAACGACCAAGTACGAGATGTATCGCGACTTCCGGGTGCGGGTGAAGGACGTCGCGCCGCACAACATGCTCGCGCTGCGGCGAGGCGAGCACGAGGGCGTGCTCTTCTTCGACCTGGTCTTCGACGAATCGCACGTGATCGGATTTCTTGCCGCTCGGGAGATCCGCACGCGAGACGAACAGCTCCGCGGGTTTCTTGGCCGGATGCTGCGGGACGCGTTCGAGCGCCTGATCAAGCTCTCGCTCGTCGGCGAGGCGCGCCTCGAGAAAAAGCAGCAGGCCGATGCGGCGTCGATCGCGACGTTCGAGGCTAACCTGCGAGAGCTGCTCCTCGCGAGCCCGGCCGGGATGAAGCCGACGCTCGGCATCGATCCGGGATTTCGCACCGGCTGCAAGCTGACGGCTCTGGATCACACCGGGAAGCTCCTCGAGTATCAGACGATCGTCCCGCATGCGTCGGCCGGCGAGCGAGACCGCGCCGCCCGAACGCTGGCCGCCATGATCGAGCGGCACGGGATCGAGCTGATCGCCATCGGGAACGGGACCGCCGGCCGTGAGACCGATGCGTTCGTGGCCGAGGTGCTGGCCAGCCTCGAGAAGCGGCCGATCAAGGTGATGGTCAACGAGTCGGGGGCCTCGGTCTACTCGGCCAGTCCCGTGGCCATCGACGAGTTCCCTGACCTCGACGTCACCATCCGCGGAGCGGTGAGCATCGGACGCCGGCTTCAGGATCCGCTCGCGGAGCTGGTGAAGATCGACCCGAAGTCGATCGGCGTGGGCCAGTACCAGCACGACGTCGATCAACGGCTGCTGAAGAGGAAGCTGGAGGAGTCGGTAGAGAGTTGCGTGAATCACGTCGGCGTCGACGTGAACACGGCCTCGAAAGAGCTGCTCGGCTACGTGGCGGGACTCACCGCGACGGTGGCCCGGAACATCGTGGCCCATCGCAATGCGAACGGAGTGTTCCGGAGTCGGAACGACCTCCGGGAGGTGCCGAAGCTCGGGCCGAAGGCGTTCGAGCAGGCCGCCGGATTCCTCCGGATTCGCGGTGGGGTCAATCCGCTCGACAACACCGCCGTGCATCCCGAGCGATACGAGCTCGTGGAGCGGATCGCCACGGACCTCGGAGTCCGTCCGGACGAGATCACGCGAATCCCCGAGCGGCTGCGGTCCCTCGATCCCGGACGGTACGTGACCGACGGGGTGGGTGAGTCGACGCTGCGCGACATCCTCGCAGAGCTGGAGAAGCCGGGCCGCGATCCCCGCGCCGAGTTCCGGTACGCGACCTTTGCCGCGGGCGTCACCGAGATCAAGGATCTGCGCCCGGGCATGGTGCTGGAAGGCGTCGTGACGAACGTGGCCAACTTCGGCGCCTTCGTCGACATCGGTGTTCACCAGGACGGGCTGGTCCACATCTCCCAGTTGGCCGACGGCTTCGTACACGATCCCAAGAAGGTGGTCAAGGTTGGACAGGTCGTCCGCGTGCGCGTGCTCGAGGTGAACGAGCAGCTGAAGCGGATCGGCCTGTCGATGAAGTCGCCCGGCCGAGGCGCGGGTCCGCCAGCCGGCGGCGGTGGTCGGCGCGACGATCAGCGCGGCGCGACGAGCGAGCCCAAGCCCCGGTACACGGTGAGTGACTTGATGGCGAAGTTCAACAAGAAGAGATAGCCCGGCCTCCTGGATGGTGACTGCCCAGCATCACGACACGCTCGGACTCGGCAGCGCGGCCGGAAGCTGGCGTGGCGCTCGAAACGTGAACGTGATGGCCACGGCCCCGAGGCCGATGCCGGCCGAGCCGGTGAACAGCCAGACGTAGCTGCCGGACGCGTCGTACAGCCAGCCGCCGGCCCATGGCCCCAACGCCATGCCCAGGGTGGACACGAAGGCGGCCGCGCCGAAGACAGTCCCCATGATTCGCGCGCCGAAGTACTCACGCACCAGGATCGCGTAGAGCGGCATCACGCCACCGTAGGCGAAGCCGAACATCAGCGCGAGCGCGTAGAAGCTCGGGAGCTCGCGCACCACCAGATACAGGCTCACGGCGACCGCCTGGAGGGCGAGCCCCGTGACGAGCGTGCGCTTGGCGCCGACGCGGTCGGCCACGAGCCCGCAGATGATCTTGCCGCTCAACGAGGCCAGGCTCGCCGCGCTGAGCACCGTGGCGGCGGCCATTGCGGGCACGCCGTGGTCGATCGCGTGGGTCACTATGTGGAAGATCGGACCCGAGTGGGCCGTTCAGCACGCGAAGTATGTCAGCGCGATGGCGACGAACTCTTGCGCCAGCCGCTCATGCAAGCCCGGCAGATCAGTCGTGGATCGCCGGTCTCTACGACAATGCCGATTTCGACGAAGTCATCCTGTTGATCACGAGCAACCTTGGTGCAATCCAACCGAGCCTTGTATGGTCGCCGCGGGTCGTCGTCCTGGTCCTCGGTCGCGTTTCACCGGCCGACACGGCGCCGCCGGTGCTTTCTCCGCCATCGTCCGGTCCTAGTCGCGCCCCTCCATTCGCCTAGATTTCGTCCACAACGCAGTCGGCTACTTCGGGCCAGGCGCCACGAATGCGTGGCAGACCAGGACCGCCTGTTCTCACTTTCTGAAGGCGAGCCGCCGACCCCTTACGAGATCGGTGAAAGGGAAGCTATGGCAAAGGCACTGATCCTAACGGTAGCCATGCTGTTGGTGTTTGGTGGTTCGGTCGCCTCGGAAGCAGCCGGCCCTCCTGTTCCGATCAGTGGCACCTTCTTTAAGGGCCCGCTGATCGGCGGAGTTGATCGACTAGCGGGACAGAATGTGCTGCTGGTTCGTAACGAAAAGGGGCTTGGGCGCCTTGACGGGGGCGTAATCACCGGACCGGCAGACTTTACGATTGATGAAGAGATGGTCAACTTCGCGGTGGGCGGGTTCGGCACGCTTCACGCTCATGTTGCGATCACGACTGATGATGGCTCCGTCATTACACTGGGCTTGACCGGCGTGACGAGTGCAATTTCGACCGATGGTATCGTCCTCGTGCGCGGCACCTGGGTTATCGTCTCCGTCGTTGGTCCGCTGGCAGGTCTGCACGGAGAAGGCACCTTCACCGGTGTCGAACAGTTTCCGAGTGGGGAAACCAGCGGTGTTTTTAGCGGTCGCATCCATTAAGCCCTCCAACAGGGTACGATGGCCGAACAAACGTCTTTGGCGAGTTCCATGCGGCCTCGATCAGTGTCCGGATAAATGCCGGACTTGGCTTCTAAGTGGGCGTCTTCGACGGTTCCGATGAGATCATCGAACTGGCCGCTTCCGACAATGGCCACGACTTCTTCAGGCGTAAGGTGCTTCACCGGCGTACCAGCATCATGACCAGGCGCCCTGGCATCGCGTCTCCGGAGTCAGTCCGATTGATCTAGGACCCTGTTCCCGCGTCGGGTAGGCGATGCCGCACTTCGGGACCCACTGGCCGTCCTCGCGCTGCACCGACTGCAGCTTGATCAGACAACCGCTTGTACACCCGCTGCGTGCTCAACTCGTGAACGTCCATGCGGGGCTCCGGTTCACCGCCCGAGAAGAACGACCACAGCAGTGGCGATCAGGACCATGACCACGGTGCTCACAACGACGAAGATGGCGCGTCGCTTGGCGCGACGATGCACGCGACTTCCTATCCGGCGGGGTTCGGGGTCCATCAGCCGACCGTGACGGACGTCGCTTGGTCGCGCTCGGTGACGGCGACCTGGCCACGGGCCCGGGCCTCCTCGAGCGTATGGATGGCGACACGGCACCGGCCCCCGCGCGGCGTGGAGCCAGAAGACCGTCAGCCCACCGTGCGTCTGGCGCTCGCCGATGCGGACGCCGTGAAGGAACCGCTTTAACTCCGCGGCGACCTGATCGCCGCCTGCCGTCGGTTCCCCGGCACGCACCTCGGGGAGGATCCGAATCCGGTCTGCTTGTGCTTCTGTCGCGATGGCCACGCCCGCGGGTGGTTCTCGTGAGCGGCCTCTGGAGGAAGCAACTCCTCCCGAGGCCCCCCATTTCTCGCTTGCTACGGCGCGGAAACGGTCGCACCGTCGCCCGCGGCCGAGATCGTGAAGAGGCCGACGGCGGCGTTGATAGCGAAGGTGTACGCGCTGCCCCACGCGGTGCTGGGCGGCGTCGGGATCGCGGCCATGAACGGACCGGCCGTGATGTTCTGCGGGCTCGTGGCGATCGCCGTCAGCAGATCGAGCACGCTGGGCAGCGTCCCCATGTGCGCCGTGTACACCGACACGGCGGACGCGAGACCGCGAATGTCCGCCTGGGCCTTCGCGATGCGCGCCCGGGCCTGCATGTTGGCGTAGAGCGGAACGGCGATAGCGGCCAGGATGCCGATGATCGCGACGACGATCATCAACTCGATGAGCGTAAAGCCGCGCTGATTGCTGAGCGTCACCCGCTTCGTGTACCAGAATCGCGTCATGCCTGCCTCCTCGTCCGCGGTTGCGCCGCAGTGCCGGGAGAACGGTGCACGCCAAATGCCATGCAGCGCGGGATTCGCGAGGCGCGCGCAATGTTCGTGACTTGGAATGTCGGCGGCCACTTTCTGGGCGGTGGTTGGCCGGGCAGGTCGTCACGGTTGACAGCGTGGCGGGCCATCGCGGCGGCGGGCGACTTCGGCAATCAGCGAACGCCTCGCCTCGCCCTGCCATCTGTCCTGGCACAACAGTCGGATTCTTCGCGGCGATGTCGTTGTCGAGCGGGCGCTGGCGACGTCGGTCAGCGAAGACGGCTAACGAACGTCGCGTCGCATAACCGCCGGCGCGTTCGCTGGACCTTGGGGACTGATCGTCGCCGCGCGCTCCTGATCGCCGCCCTCGGGTCTTTCTCCTCGAGCGGTGGCAGTCAGCCCGCGAGCTCGTCATGCTCCAGGCCTGGCTCGACTCGTGGTCGGGCCTCGGCGCGATCGTCGTCGGCATGGCGCGGCACAGCTATGACCTGTCGCTGACGCACGATCGAAACGGCGGGCGGGCGACGTTCCTCCACCGGAGTCACATTCTGCACCCGTGGGTCGGCCAGGTACACCACTGGTGGCCGACGCTGTAGCGGGCCGTGCACGAGGCCGCATGGCGGGCGCTCAATAGAGTTGGCCCGCCAGCGGCGCCGCTTACACGCCAGCCTTAGGCGAAGGGCGCTGAGTTGACGATGGTCATTTGCCCGCTGTGGGCATTTGACCGTCGCGTCCCGAAATAGCAGTCACGTAATTCGACGGCGTTCGCTGTCGTACCCGCGCTGGATTAAATCTTGCTCGTGCCACTACGAATACTTATCTCTTCGTCGATCGATGAAGCGAGTCCTTTGGCTGGTGGAACTGAGGGCCGGGCCGCGCTCGACGGACGAATGGGAGCGGCGGCGGCGCCGTGCCATCGTCTTGACCATCGTCAGCGTCCTGCTCGCGGTGCTGGTGGCCACCGTCCTGGTCGTGGCGTTCGACCGCGGGTTCATCCGGTGATGTCGCCGAACCGCGTGGGCGGGCGCGCGCATGAGATTCACGATGCGAAAGAGACGTGCACGGAGAGCGGGGCGCCGATGCGTCGGATGGGCTTCGAGCAGAACCAGCGCAGGGATACGGTGTTCACTTACAAATGCGAGAAATGTGAATCCACGATGAAGAAGACGCTGAAGCGAGCTTGGAGTCGCCGCCGGCACGATAAAAAATGACCTCGGAGCTGCGGAGGCGCTCCGCGCCGAACTCCGCTGCGTACGCGGCGAGGTCAGGCGGCTCGAGGAAGAGAAGCGCGAGCTCGAGCGGCGGCTGGCCTTCGTGCAGGGCGAGCTAGAAAAGACGCGGGCGAAGATCTCCAGGGGGATCTCGACGTCATAACGGCGCGGCTGGTGGATGAGGTGGGCGGCTAGGAACCCTGACGCTTCCTCATCCAGCACCGTAGGTGGGGGACACGGTCATCCGCCGTGAGCGGCCCCACGTTCCAGTCACCTCGCCGCGTACGATGACGCGATCCCCGGCGACGAGCACTTCCTTGATCTCGAACTTCATGTCGGGGATGGACTTGGCAAAGCCTCCGACCACTTTGATCGAGGCATCGCGGCCCCAGCATTTGCCGGGAAGATAGCCCCAGCAAGACTCGTAGTCCGCGGTGAGGATTTGCTCCTGGAGCGTCTTCATATCGCCCTGGACCGGTTGGTTGAACAGGCCGTACCAAGGGGCGATCACGGTGCGCGCCTGAGCCTCGGTCAGACTCTGTGCCGAGGCGGACAGGGGACTGGTCAGCACGGCGGCGGCGGCGACGAGTTGAGCGAGCCACTTCATGGTGTCCCTCCTTGGTCGGAGTCTTCGATAGACCCGTGTGCGATTAACGATCTAGGCACTTTGGCCCTCGTGGTCGCGCTTCCCGCCTCGCAACTCTCCGCGAACCGTGATGTGAAGATCGGGCTCGGATTAGTCCCGGCATCAATCGGTGAAACTGTCTCCGAACATAGGTCGACCACTCTTGGATTCCGCTTGCGAAGCCTCGTCCTGAAGAACATCCCAGACAGCGCCGATGACACGCCCATGGAGTCGAGAGCCTTGACCTCGACGACTCCATCCATAAAGAAATGGCCGATTTCAGAGACGTTCCGTCGTCTGAAAACGATATATTGGATCACGGGCGGGTGGGCTGCGCGTCTTAGTACGTCGCTGCCCCACAGGGACACACATGGACCGCTGCTCACCTGCCCGGCCCAATCATCAATGGGCGGCCAACCTCAGAATCGTCGGCTACGCCGCTTCACCGGCGCGTCCGATTTCCTTGATGCTTCATCGGCCGTATCCAATAACATTTCAGTGCCATGAACTATTCGCGCCGGTGGGACGTCGGTCTTGATTTCTGCGACACCTCGATTCTTGGTGTCTTCCTCTTCGACAGCGGTCTGGCCGAGGCATTCAGCGGGACGTTCAAGCGCGACTACGTGAACGACGCCGAGCTGCGGGATGCGGAGACGGTCCTGACCCAGCTCGGCGGCTGGATCGACGACTACAACACCCAGGCGCCGCACTCCGCGCTCGGGATGCGGAGCCCGGTCGAGTACCGGGCGGAGCAGCTCACGCTAAGCTCCTCGCGGTGAGCAGAACTTTGGGGAGCACTCCACCTACGGGTCAAGGCCCTTGCTGTCGACAAGCTCACCGTTGACGGAGATGGTGAACATCACTACAGTCTCGGTCCGGCGCGCAGCACGGATGACGGTCATGGCGCCCTGAAGATCGGCGATGTTCTCGTTGTGGCGAAAGACTCTGCCCCGAACGGTGACACCTTCGTGAAGATGCCCTGCGGGTGTGACCGCCTGCTTCTCGCAAACTGACGGGAAGAACCCGCCGCCCTCACGATCCCCCGGCGCACGACCATCCCACCGGTGACCAACGTCTTTGTCCCCGGCGGCCGCGGTTCTTGACGGACTTCTTCCGGATCCGCCGCTCTGAATTGAGCTGCGGACCGCGCCGTATCTTCGGCGGGCCGGCGCAGCAGCGCCAACCACGCCTCCGCCTCACGGAGCTGCTCCCGGAGTCGCTCCACTGCCTTCGTGCTTGTCTCGACTCGCTGACGTAGGCGGGTCGCGTCACGCTCAAGATGCGTTTCAACGAGTCTGTCCGCTTTCATTGTCGCTTTCGCATCCGAGTACCCTCAGAGGGTCCGACGAACAGTCGGTCGCGAGGTCATAATCGGCCGTCGCGTTGCCGGTGTCGTCGGTCGGCGCATCATGCATCGAGAACATCACCGACGAAACGTCCGACACGAACGCGGTGACCTCCTCCTGGTGCGCTGGCGCGCCGGCACGCCAGACAGTGTTCTCCACCCAGATCAGGACGACGGCGAGGGCGGCCACGGCTGACGCACTTGCCGGCAGCCAGTGGCGGGTCAGCCGCGAGGGCGACCAACGGGGAGGAGCGGTGTGGAACAGGACATCGGTCACGCGGTCGAGATCGCGCAGGATCGTGCGATAGCGCACGCCACAGCGCCGACACGCCGCGAGGTGGGTGCGCTGAGCCTCGCGACCGCTTCCCGCGAGTAGTCGCAGCAGGGTCCGTTCGGACAGGCAGCGGCTCATGGCGGAGGGGAGGTTCGTCCGAGAGGCGGGGCGGGCAGGCTGACGCTATTCTGCAGGCGCTCCTCAAGCCGAGCGAGCCTCGATCCGATATCCACGGCACCAGCGAGAACGAGACCGGCGTCCAGCTCCTCGACGAAGTCGACGAGGCCGAGCAGCGCCGAGTAAAGTTCCCGTTCACGCTTCAGCTCTGGCGTCGACCCTTTCGCGACTTGGCGGCGCAGCTTCTTGAGGGTGACGGTGACGTCCTCGAGTGCCATCGTGGACCCCTCCATGATCAGCCGGGCGGGGCGGGGCGCCACGATGGTACTCGACGGCGATGGACCGCGACACTTCGCGACGAAGGAGAGGGATCAGAAGAGATCGGCTCGCGAGTGTGGTGCTCGGCCAGTAGCGTCAGCATCTCGGTTGCGCCTGGGTTGCATCTCCTGCCGTGATCTGCCGCGATCTGCGCTCTGGCGCCCCGCATCTCTGCGAGGCGCCGAGCGCTCGAAGGAATGTTGGACGTTGACGCTCCTCCGACTCACTGGATCTCCACGGCCCTGGCGTTAGGCCCCAATATCTTGGGCCTTCTTAGTAGATAACCTTCTAGATGTGGTAGTCTCCACCTGATTTCAAATTCCCGAAGGAGGCCGCGATGACCAAAAAGGGGACGAAGCGACCAGCATTTGGCGGATACGCGATCAGCTTTACCGGATGCTCGGACAGCCTCGAATCGGTCTTCGGCAATGTCCCGATTGCACCGTCGGAGATGACGAAGAAGCTCTGGAGCTATGTGAAGCGGCGTCGGCTGGCGAAGAAGCCGTAAGCCCGCAGTGGCTTCGTCACGCCGCGATTAGACGACCGGGGAGGCGATTTTCGCTGGGTTAGGAACACTGGACAGTCCCAAAACGCGTGAATCGGGGGGTCTTGTCCGTTGATCTCGCGGTGTTTACAGCCTTATACAGTCTCTGGCGTACATACAAGCGGGTTGGGTCTTACCGGGTGGGGGTCGAGACGGTCTTACAGGAGGTAGCGTCAGAAAGCGTGTAAACGAGAAAGGGCGGTGTAACCTTCGGTTCGCCAAAAGAACCTCGGGCGCAATCAACGCCCGAACAGAAGGAGACACCGCCTGTGGGGAAGAAGAGCACCGAGTCGGTCGCGGCGTCAAGCCCGACCTGGGAGACGCTGGAAGTCTTCGCCCGGCAGAGCATGCAGCAACTCCTGCAGCGGATGTTGGAGGAAGAGGTGGACGGCGTGCTCGGGCGCGCGTGGTATGAGCGCCGTGATGCCGTCGACGCCGTCGCGGGCTATCGCAACGGCTTCGGCAAACCGCGACGGCTGAGCTTGAGCAGCGGGACGATCGCGCTCCGGCGCCCGCGGGTGCGCGGGCTGAGCGAGCGCTTCGAGAGCCGGCTGCTGCCGGCGTTCAAGCGGCGCACCGAAGAAGTCGGCCGGCTGCTGCCGGAGCTGTACCTGCACGGGTTGGCTCACGGCGACTTTGATCTCGCGTTGCGCGGGCTGCTCGGCGACGGTGCGCCGTTGTCGGCGCCGTCCATCGCGCGGCTGAAAGCAGGCTGGCAGGCGGAGTACGAACTCTGGAAGACCCGTACGGTCGAGGCGCTCGACGTCGTCTACCTCTGGGTGGACGGCGTCTACGTCAAGGCCGGGCTCGAGAAGGACAAGGCCGCGATGCTCGTCGTGCTGGCCGCGCTGCGCGACGGCGAGAAGGTGATCCTCGCCGTCGAGAGTGGCTATCGGGAATCGACCGAAGGCTGGGCCGCGATCTTGCGCGACCTCAAGCGCCGCGGGCTGGCGGCACCGAAGTTGGTGATCGGCGATGGCCATCTCGGGATCTGGGGCGCCCTGGCCGCGGTGTTCCCGGAGGCGAAGGAGCAGCGGTGCTGGAACCATCGCCTCCTGAACGTGCTCGACAAGCTGCCGCTCACGCGGCAAGCGGAAGCGCG
>WNFT01010289.1_pt1 | contig 18679 bp, 18 predicted proteins | sample 5400191 | NCBI WGS metagenome assembly WNFT01 (sample SAMN13153359, study PRJNA577476) | soil metagenome | isolation source: 80 cm saprolite under Madrone tree | place: USA:California | collected 2016-06-14 | reverse complement strand
ATGCAAGGACTGCTGTACTTCAAGTCGGCGAACTCGAGCGACGGGGTCATGAACCTGTCGGTCTTCTTCGATGTCTCGCGCAATCCTGACCTGGCGGCGGTGGACGTACAAAACCAGATCGCCCGCGCCCAGCCGCAGCTGCCCCAGGAGGTGGTACGCAACGGCATCACGGTCCAGAAACGTCAGACGGCCTTCCTGGTCGTGCTGGCACTTTCCTCCGACGACCCGCGCTACGACACCGAGTATTTGAACAACTACGCGAAGATCTATATCGACGACGAGCTCAAGCGGCTCCCCGGCGTCGGCGACGCGAGCACGTTTGGCCAGCTCGACTTCTCCATGCTTTTGAGCCTCGATCCGGACCGGATGGCGCAGCTCGGCCTCACCGTGTCGGACGTCGCCGCCGCCGTCCAGGAGCAGAACGCCACGAATCCGGCGGGCCGCATCGGCCGGGAGCCCGCTCCGCGCGGCACGCAGCTCACGATCCCCGTGATCACGAGCGGGCGACTCAAGGACGCGAGCGACTTCGAGCGCATCATCGTGCGGGGCCGGCCCGACGGCTCGCTGGTGCACCTCGCCGACATCGGTGAGGCGCACCTGGGTTCGCGAAACTACGACCTCGCCGGCCGGTTCGACGGCGCGCCCACGGCCCTGACCCCGGTCTTCCTGCGGCCCGGCGCCAATGCCCTCGAGGTGAAGCGCGAGGTCGTGGCCCGCATGACCGAGCTCGCCAAGAACTTTCCCGCGGGCGTGCGCTGGTCGATCGCGTTCGACACGACGCCCTACGTCACCGAGTCGATCAAGGAGGTCGTGAAGACGCTGTTCGAAGCGATGCTGCTCGTGACGCTCGTCGTGTTCGTCTTCCTGCAGAGCTGGCGGGCCACCCTCATCCCCGTCATGGCCGTGCCGGTCTCCGTCATCGGCGCCTTCTTCGGCATGCAGGTGCTCGGCTTCTCGATCAACCTGCTCACGCTGTTCGGCCTCGTACTCGCGATCGGCATCGTCGTGGACGATGCGATCGTGGTGATCGAGAACGTAGAGCGTATTATGGCCCAGGACCGGGTGTCACCGGCCGTCGCCGCCGACCGGGCGATGCGGCAGGTGAGCCGAGCGCTGATCGCCATTGTGCTGGTGCTGTGCTCCGTGTTCGTCCCCGTGGCGTTCCTCGGGGGCATCACGGGACTCATGTACAAGCAGTTCGCCATCACCATCGCGGTCTCCGTGGTGCTGTCGGGCATCGTGGCGCTGACCCTGACCCCGGCGCTGTGCGCCGTGCTGCTGCGGCCCGTGCCAGAGGGCGCACCGCAAACGACAGGCGCGGTGGCGAGCGCGTTCAACCGGGTCTTCGATCGCTTTAATCGCGGGTTTCGCGCCGTCACTGAGCGTTATCTGGGCGCCGCCGGTCGCGTGATCGACCGTCCCCGAACGTTCTTCGGCGCCTTCGCGGTGGCGGTCGCCCTGTTGTTCGTTCTCGTGCGGTCCGTGCCGACCGGGTTCATCCCCAGTGAGGACAAGGGGTACTTCGGGATGCTCATCGAGCTTCCCGACAACGCTTCGCGCCAGCGGACGGAAGCGGTGGTGAAGCAGGTGGAAGCGTTCCTCCTGAAACAGCCGGCGATCAATCACGTCGTGGCGCTGGTCGGCCTCAACTTCATCCAGAACGCGAACCAGACCAACGCGGCCATCATGTTCGTGATGCTGAAGCCGTGGGACGAGCGGCGCGCCGCGCGGGACCAGTTCCCGGCGGTGCTGGGCGCCGTGAACGGCTTCCTGTTCCAGCTGCAGCAGACGCGCGGCTTCGCGTTCAACCTCCCCGAAATCATCGGCCTGGGCACGACCGCGGGCCTGGAGCTGAATCTCCAGGACCGCGGAGTGAACGACGTGACGCGGTTCGCCGGCCTGGCGGGCGAGTTCGCGGCTGACGCCAACGGGCTGCCACAGCTGCGTGGCGTGTACCCCACCATCCGAGTGAACACGCCGCAGCTGTTCGTGCAGGTGGACCGGGAGAAGGTGAAGGCGCTCGGGATCTCGCTCTCGGAGCTGTTCCAGACGCTCCAGGCATCCCTGTCGACGCTGTACATCAACGACTTCAACCGGTACGGGAAGACCTATCGGGTCCAGGCCGAGGCGCAGGCCCGGTTCCGCCAGACGCCCGAGGACATCGGCCGGCTGTACGTCCGTGGGCCGAATCAACAGATGGTGCCCGTGTCGGCGCTCACCCGGACGGAATTCCGGGCCGGGCCGAGCGTGATTACTCGGTTCAACGGGTTCACGTCGGCGCTGGTAGTCGGGGCCCCGGCGCCGGGGAAAAGCTCCGGGGACATGCTCGACGCGGTGGAACGGCTCGCGCAGGACAAGTACGCCGGGCGCGGCGTGGGCTACGCCTTCAGCGGCCAGTCGTATCAGGAGCGCGCCTCGGGCGGCCAGGGCAGCCTGGTGTTCGCCCTCGGACTCATCATGGTGTTCCTGGTGCTCGCGGCGCAGTACGAGAGCTGGTCGATCCCGTTCGCGGTGCTGCTCGGTGTGCCGTTCGGCACGCTGGGCGCGCTGCTCGGCGTGTGGCTGCGCGGCATGCCCAACGACGTGTACGTGCAGATCGGATTGATCGTGGTGATCGGGCTCGCGGCCAAGAACGCGATCCTGATCGTCGAGTTCGCCAACGAGCTGCGCGCCCAAGGGCGCTCGATTCGCGAAGCGGCCCTCGAGGCCGGCCGCGAGCGGCTGCGCCCGATCCTCATGACCTCGTTCGCCTTCATCCTGGGTGTGGCTCCGTTGTTGACGTCGAGCGGGGCCGGTGCGGCGAGTCGTCACTCGATCGGGACCGGAGTCTTCTTCGGGATGCTCGTGGCCACGCTGGTCGGCGTGTTCTTCATCCCGCTGTTCTTCACGGCCATCCGGACCTTGAGCGAGCGCGGCCTGTTCCGCCGCGGCGCGGATGCCGCCGCGCCGCAGGCCGTGCCCGTTGCGGTGGAGGGCGACTGACATGCGACGTCTCGTGTTGCTCGCAGTGTTCGCCCTGATCGCTCTCACGGCGGCGTGCGCCGTGGGACCGGGATATCGCCGCTCGTCGCTCGACATGCCGGACGGCTGGCGGCCGCGCGCCGCGTCCGAGGACTCGCTCCGGCGGTTCTACGACTCGTTGCGCACCAGCCGGGACACGCTGCTGCCGGCCGGCGCGGACACGGCGCGCCTGCCGTTTTCGTATGACACCACGTTGCAAGCGCCGCGCGTGGACTCGACGGCCGGGCTGCGGTGGCTCGATCTGATTCAGGACTCCGTGCTGCGGCAGCTGGTGGACACGAGCTTGCGGGCAAACCGCGACATGCGCACCGCGCTCGCCGTGATCGACGAGTTCCGCGCCCAATACCGGGCTACGCGGGGCGCACTCCTGCCGGCGCTGACCGCCAACGGTCAGGCCGGCCGCAACCAGACGGTGTTTGGCACGCTCGGGTCGTTCACTTACAACCAGTACCGGGCGACGGCCGACCTGAGCTGGGAGCTCGATGTCTGGGGTCGGCTGCGCCGCAGTACGAGCGCGGCGCACTCGGACCTCCGGGCACGGGAGGAAGATCGCCGCGCGCTGCGGTTGTCGCTCATCGGCGACGTGGCGACGGCCTACTTCGACCTGCGTGCGGCCGATTTGAACCTGGCCATCTCACGCCGCACGCTCGACTCGCGGCGCCAAACGCTGGCGCTCGCCCGCCGCCGCCTCGACCAGGGCCTGATCTCGGAGCTCGACGTACGGCAATTCGAAGCCGAGGTGGCGAGTCCGGCCGCGAGCGTCGCCGACTTCGAGCGTCAGGTGGCGCAGCAGGAGAACGCGCTCAGCGTGCTGGTGGGACACAACCCCGGCGCGATGGCGCGGGGCCGCGCGCTCACCGAGATGGCGGGCTTGATTCCGGTCCCGGCCGGCGTGCCGTCCGCCCTGCTCGGCAACCGGCCGGACGTCCGGAGCGCCGAAGCAACGCTCCGCGCCGCCACGGCCCGGATCGGCGTGGCGCAGGCCGCCTTCCTGCCCAGCTTCACCATCACCGGACAGTACGGCACTCAGAGCACGGAGTGGTCCAAGTGGTTCGGGTCGGGCACCAACATCTGGCAGGCCTTCGCCGGAGTCTCGATCCCGCTGTTCAAAGAAGGTCGGCCGGGGGCGGGGGAGCAGGTGAACATCGCCCGGGCGCGCGCCTCGCAGGCGCGGTCGCGCTACGAGCAGACGGTGCTCGTGGCGTTGCGTGAAGTGGAAGACGCGCTCGTGGGGTTGCGGACCGCCCAGGATCGGAGCGGCGCGCAGGAGCGCCAGGTGATCGCGCTGCGCCGGGCGCTCGAGCTCGCGGACATGCGCTATCGGAACGGGGTGTCGAGCTACCTCGATGTGCTGGACGCGCAGCGCGGCCTGTTCGGCGCCGAGCTGGCCCTCACCCAGGCGGCGCGGGACCAGCTCGTCGCCGCCGTACAGCTGTATCGCGCCGTGGGGGCCGGGTGGCCGACGGCCCAGGAGTGAGTCATAATGAAGGCGTGCGTAAGCGTCCCCGAAAGGGCGCGCGCCGCCCGACGGCCGAGTCCCTCGTGTTCTCGTTCCTGAGCGCGGCGGACGCCATGGAGGCGCGCCTCGAAGCGGCCCTGAGCCCGACCGGGTTGTCCCTGGCGAAGCTCGCAGTGTTGCACTTCCTGGCGGAGGCGGAGGAGCCGTTACCCCTGTCCGACCTGGCCGCGCGTCAGCACTGCGTGCGTTCCAACATCACCCAGCTGGTGGATCGCCTCGAGAAAGACGGCCTGGTACGCCGCCGGGCCGATCCCGACGACCGCCGCAGCGTCCTGGCCGAGCTCACGCCCGCAGGCACGCAGGCGCATGCCAAGGGCGTACGTGCGCTCGCCGAAGCGCAACGCGCCATCGTCGGCGCGCTCAAGGCGGGCGAGGCGGCGAGTCTGCAGAACGCGCTTAGCGCCCTGACGTCCTGATTCGTTCTCTCACCACAGAAAGGGGATTCCCGTGGTCTACCTCGTTCCCCTCGGTCGACTCCTCTATTCCGCCATCTTCTTGATGACGGCATTCGGGCATTTCTCCGCGGGATACGTCGGATACGCCGCCCAGGCGGGGGTGCCGGCCCCGGGGTTGCTGGTCCCGCTGTCGGGTGTGATTGCCATCCTCGGAGGCTTGAGCATTACGCTCGGCTACAAGGCCAAAATCGGCGGCTGGCTGATCGTGCTGTTCCTCGTGCCCGTGACGCTCAAGATGCACGCCTTCTGGGCGGTCCCCGACCCAATGATGCACGGGATGCAGTTGGCGATGTTCTGGAAGAACGTATCCATGCTGGGCGCCGCGCTGCTGATCACGCACTTTGGCGCGGGCCCCGTTAGCCTCGACGCGCGGCGGTCGGCCCCCGGCGGGATGTAGGCTCAGCGCCGCGGCCGACGCCGCTCCATGTGCCGGGCCATGATCCGCATCAGCTCGGCATTGGTCCACGGCTGCCAGCCGTGCGGCTTCATGGGGCGCCCGTAGACGAATTCGGCGTCGGCCGCGGGCTGCGCGCGGGTGAGGAACTCCTCCAGCCGGTACACGGCGAGGTTCAGATAGAAGGTGTCCATGTCGCCTGTGAAGACATGGATCCGGCCCTTGAGCTTGGGCCCGAGCCTCGCCCAGTTCCGCGCCAGATACTCGCGCAGGTCGTAGTCGTGGGTGCGGAAGTACTCGGCCACGCTGCGGTCGATCGCTCCGCTGCGCAGGTCCCACAGCTCGGCCGGGTAGCCGTCCGCCGCGACCGGACCGTACGTCGCCTCCCAGATCGCGAACTGCTCGCCTGAGCGCGCCCGGCTGCCGAGCACCGCCTCGAACTGGCTCTCCTGCCGGATGCTGATGCGTGGCTGCCCGGTGACTTCCTGCTCGGCCGGCACATCGGCCGTCATCCATTCCGCCACCTGATGCACGAACGCGTTCGTGTCGCTGTAGATGTCGGGAATCTCGTAATGGCGGAAGTCCACCGGGTCCGGGTACAACACCCACGTCCCGCCGAAGAAATCCGGATGATACACCTGGAGCGCCAGCGCTTCCCAGCCGCCGGTCGAGCCGCCGGTGAGCCCGCGCGCCCACGGCTCGCGGATCATCCGGAAGTGCTCCTCGAGATAGGGAATCAGCTCCTGGAGCAGCGCATCTCCGTACGGGCCGTTGTTCGCCGAATTGACGGCGTACGAATCGTCGAAATAGGGCGTCGGATGCTGGAACGTCACGGCTATCAGGCGGGGGAAATTGGGAGCGCTCCACGCCCGATAGAACTCGAACCCGGGCTCGCGCGCACTGCGCGCGAGTCGGGCCGCCCGTTCCGCTGCGGTCTCGGGAGTGCTGTCGGTCGAAAACCCGAACGGTGGATTGAGGGTGAAGTGCCCTTGCTGGTACACGGTGGGATAGCGACGGGCCGTATCAGCGTCGTAGCCGCGCGGCAGCAACACCGTGGCGCCGAGGTAGATGGGACGTCCCCACCAGGCGGTGAGCAGCTTGCTCTGAATCTTGATGTGCTTGACCCACTTCGTATCCGGCGGCAGATCCATCGGGGGGAGCGCGCGCGTGAGCTCGAGCCGGATCGTGTCGGATCGGGCCGGATCGAGATGCACCTTGCGGACCGCGCTCACCAGATTCCCCGGCGACTTGTTGAACTGCTGGCCTTCCCATTGATCGTCGTGCAGCCACAGCGTATGTCCGTCCGCGCGGTGGAACTCCGAGTACACGTTGAGCAACGCCTGCACGTAGTAGTCGCCCGCGGGGATCTCCTTCAGGCTCGCTACCGGATAGCCGAGGGTGGTGCCGTCGATCACCCCGGGCGTGCCGGGCGCGAGCTGCGCCACGTCCACGCCGAAGAAGGGGGTGCAGTCGCTCTCGTGTCGCACCTGGAGGCGTGGCTCGACGTCGTCATGCCGCGTCACGAATACGTACATGCGTCCGGTTACCGGCGCGCCGCGCGGCGTCGTCGGCACGGTGATCTCCACGCGTGGGCCCTGCGAGCCTTGCGCGCCTGCGGGGGAAGCCAATGCGGCGGCGGTGATGAGCGAGGGGACAGTAGCGAAACGCAACGGACGATCCTGAAGAAGGCGGGCTAGAGTGGCCTCAAACGGGAGGGTCCGCAAGAGCGGGAGGCACCAAGATACCCGGCTCGCTGCCGCGCACCCGGACGTACGCCCGGTACCCGCATCCGCACGATTCGGTCGTGCGACCGTGCCGATCGGTCCCGAACACGAGACGCTCGGCGCATTGGGGGCAGCGGGGCGGCCCGCCGTCCTTGACGAGGCCCGTCCGCGCCAGCGCCCGGTTCACTTGTACCGGTAGGTGATGCGCCCGCGCGTGAGGTCGTAAGGGGACACTGCGAGCGTGACCCGATCGCCGGCGAGCACCCGGATGCGGAAGCGGCGCATCTTGCCGGCGATGGTCGCGAGCACGTAGTGACCGTTCTCGAGCAGGACGCGGAACGTGGTGTTGGGGAGCACCTGCTCGACGGTGCCGTTGATCTCGATCGCTTCTTCCTTCGCCATCGGTCCGCCCGCGTGAAGGGGAAACGAAAAGGCGGGACCGGCGCATTGGCCAAGCCCCGCCTTGACGTGCTACGCACGTCGAAGGCTAGCGGTCGGTCCCAGGGAAGTCAAACAGGAAGTTATCTTGGACGTCATTCAGCGGAAGGAGAAGCCCGATGGCGCAAAGCGATCAGGACCGGCGGGTCGACTATATCGAATTCGGCGCGACCGACGTGGGCCGTACCAGGACATTCTATGAGCAGGTGTTCGGGTGGCGGTTCCAGGATTACGGACCGGACTACACGAGCTTCCAGGATGGTCGTCTGAGCGGCGGCTTCACGAAGGACGCCCCCGTCCGGCCCGCCAATCCACTCGTGGTGATCTACGCCGTCCAGCTCGAAGCGATGGAAGCGAAGATCGAGCAGGCGGGCGGGAAGATCGTCCGCAAGACCTACCCGTTCCCGGGCGGCCGCCGATTCCACTTCACCGATCCCAGCGGTAACGAGCTAGCGGTGTGGACGGACAAGTAGGCCGGTCCCTCACCCGCTCGCGCCGGCGTATCGCCTGATCGCCGCGCGCCACAACGCGCGCGCCAAAACGAACGCCAGCGCCGCGACCAGAGCGGCCGCGAGCGCGACCTCCGGCCGCAGCCGGCCCGTGAGCGCCGACGCCGGGATGGTCGTGGTCCACGCGATCGAACCGCAACGCTCCCGGGTACGCCGAGACGGGGTAGCGCGCGCCCTCGTACACCGCGTCGAACAGGACGGCGATGTTCTCGACCGACACGAACCAGAACGCCAGGCTCATCAGCACGACCCAGATGGCGTAGACGACGACGGCGGCAGACGCAAGCGCCAAGGCGAAAGCCACAAGCTGCGCCGCCGAGGGTATGCGCCCCAGGCGCGTGAGCGCATAGCCCGCCAGTGCGAGCCCCAGCACGACGTCTGCGAAGCGCCAAATGTCGAGCCGGCGGAACGAGACGAAGCCCTGGGCGTCCACCGGCTTCACGAGCACCAGATCCAGGTCACCGCTGCGCACCTCGCCGGCCAGCTGGCCGATTCCCGGCCGCAGCACCGCCTCGATCACTCCGCTGAGCGCGTTGAAGACGCCGAGTAGCACCACGATCTCCCAATAGTCCCAGCCGCCGAGGCTGGTAGTGTGGTGAAAGAAGAGAGAGAGCGTGAGCAGTGCGGTCGCCATGGAGAACAGGGTGCCCAGCACGCTCGCCACGAAGTTGGCGCGGTACTGGAGCTCCTCGGCGAGGTTCAGGCGCCAGAAGGCGCCGAGCAGGGGGATCCAGCGCCCCCTCATCCGCCCACCGCGCCGTACTTACGAATGCCCCGGCTCCACGCGATCCGGTACGCCACGATCCAAATGCCCAGCCAAACGACCTGTGAGGCGAGCCCGCGCACGATCGCCTCGGCGCCGTGCACCGCGCCCGTGAGGAGGTCCACCGGGAAGGCCAGCATCGAACGAAACCACAGGGCTCCCGCGACACCGGCCACCGCCGGCGGCAGCAACGCCAGCGGCGCGATGCGGCCCGCGAGGAACAGGGACACCCCCGCGTGCAACTCCATGATCGCGGTGGCGCGCGTCGTCCAGAACGCCAGCAGGCCCGTGGTGAAGCTGATGAAGAACCGCATCGCCGCCGCGAGCAGCACGGCCACGAGCGTGAGCGCCCACCGACCGGGATCGAGCGGCAGGCGCACCGCGGGCCACGCCGCGGCGACGACCAGCCAGACCACGAGGATCACGCTCGCGGTGCGCGCCTTGTATGCGATGTTCTCCGCCACGGCCTCGTGTGCCGGGTGCAGCGGCCGGGCCAGGCGGTAGTTGAGCTCGCCGTCGCGGATCCAGCGGTCCAGATACCAGGAATCCCAGGCGATCGTCAGCTGGTTGATGAGCATGACGGCGAAGAAGTAACGGGCGAAGTCGGCGCGCGCGTACCCGGCGACCGAGCCGTCGCCCGCGATCGCCCACCAGATGCCGAGCGCGATCGCCGGCTCGGTCACGCCCCACAGCAACCAGAGCACGATGGACGCGCGATACTGAAGGTCGACCAGCCAGGCGTTGCGAATCAACGCCGCGTACCGCTTGATCACTGCTCCTCCTCCATGCCGCGCGCGAACGCCACCCGGATCACTTGCTCGATCGGCGGATCCTCGATCGACAGATCGGCTACGGGGAATGCGGCCAGCAGGCGGGCGCTCGTCGCAGGCGCGTCCTCGCGCCGGACCTCGAGCACCGCGTTCGGAAAATGGAAGCTCTTCACTTCGCCGAACGCGGCCAGCGCCTCCGCGGTGACGTGATGGCCGTCGCCGCCGTCTCCTCCGAGCACCAGCTCGATCCGCTTGGTGCGCGCGATCCGCGCCACCAGGACGTCGAGCGCTCCGTCGTACAGCAGGCGGCCGCGGTTGATCATCAGCACCCGCGACGCGAGGGCGGTCACGTCCTGCATGTAATGCGACGTGAGCAGCACCGTCGCGCCGTGCCGGTCGCGGTACTCGATGAGGAACCGGCGGATCGCCTCCTGGGCGGTTACGTCGAGCCCCAGCGTGGGCTCGTCGAGAAACAGCAGCGGCGGGCGATGCAGCAGGGACGCCACGAGCTCGCATTTCATGCGCTCGCCCAGCGAGAGCTGGCGCACCGGCTTCTGGAGCACCTCGCCCAGGTCGAGCAGGGTCACGAGCTCGGCCAGGCGCGCGCGATAGTCCACCTCCGGGATGTCGTAGATCGCGCGGTTGAGCAGGAACGTCTCCTCCGGAGGGAGATCCCACACGAGCTGCTGCCGGTTGCCGAGCACGAGGGCGATGCGCCGCTTGAACGGCGGCCCGCCGGTCCAGGGCACGAACCCCGCCGCCTCGACCCGCCCGCTGGTCGGGTACAGCAGCCCGGCGAGCATCTTGAGCGTCGTGGTCTTGCCCGCGCCGTTCGGACCGAGGAACGCGACGATCTCGCCCGGCTCGATGCGGAACGTCACGTCGCGCACGGCGAGCACGTCGCGATAGCGCGGCCGGAACAGCGCCCGCACGGCTCCGCGCAGTCCCGGATCGCGCACCTTGACCTGAAAGGTCTTACTGAGTCCCTCTGCCGCGACGATGGATGTCATGCGTGTGGAGGAAATCTACCAGGGTTCTGGATAGACCTACGGGCAGGGGCTACATTCCCGGCATCTTGACCATCTCCCGTCTGCTTGCCGACCGCCGCCACGGCGTCGACCGGCGTGCCGAACCGCGGCGCCTGGCCCTGGTCGTAGCGTCGCGCGAGCGCCGCCGCGTGGTCGACCGGCGTCGCGGCGCCGAGCGGCGCAGCACCCTGGAGCGCCGCGGCCGCCCGCCGCGCGATCCTTCCCTGGAAGGACCGGGCGAGCACGTCCGGAACGCGTTGCAGCTGCTCGCACAGGTGCCGTTCGACGGCGAGTCGGTGTTCGCCGCCGCGGTGGCTCGGCTGCGGCGCGCGCTGGAGCTCCTCGAAAAACGGAACTAGCGGTGTACCGGATCCTCCGAGCCACCGCCGCCGACGCGGGCGCTCTCGCGCGCCATCGGGCCGAGATGTTCCGCGACATGGGGGAGCTGCCGGCCGGCCTGTACGATACCCTGATCGACGCCGCGCGAGCGTACCTCACTCAGGCCGTCACGGACGGCCGCTACGTGGGCTGGGTCGCGCAGCTGGACGCCGGATCAAGAGAAATCATCGGCGGCGCCGGACTTCAGCTGAGGGAACTGTTGCCCCGACCCGACGTCGCCCGCGAGCGGCTGGTCCGCGGGCCGCAAGGGTTGATCGTCAACGTGTACACCGAGCGGGCGTGGCGGCGCAAAGGAGTCGCCGACGCGTTGATGCGGGAGCTGCTGCAGTGGTGCCGCGGGCACGGGATCGAGAGCGTAGTGCTGCACGCGTCGGACGACGGGCGACCGCTGTACGAAAAGCTGGGGTTCCGACCCACGAACGAGATGCGGTACGACGGCGGTGCCTGAGCTCAGCCTCCCTGGCAGGTCCGGGCGAATTCGCGACGCGTGGCGCCGGGGTCGTTGATGGTCTTGTAGAACTTGTCGTAGTACTCGAGGGCCTGCGCGATGCGCTTGGGTTCGAGTCCCTCGCTCTCGAGACCGCGGTACAACGCGTAAATCGCCTCTTTCTGTGCATTGAACTTCGCGAACACGGGCGCCAGCTCCTCGGGCCGGCGGCATACGGCGCGATAGATGCGCTGGCGCACGGTGGCGGTGCCGAGGCTCGGGTCGGGTTGGGCGTAGGGAGGCATGATGACCCCCGCCCAGTCGAAGTCGTAGGGGACCGGATAGATGACCCCTGTCGAATCGCCGATGAGCACGATGTTGTGCAGCGCAGACACCGCCCAGTCGGTGTTGCCGATCATGTACTGGAACACCGCCACCAGTGTCATCTGCTCGGGGTCCACGTCGAGCTGGGACACGCCCTTTTGCTCGAGCACCTTGGCCTTGTTGCGCCGCGCCATCCGGTCGTCGTCCTCGACGAACAACGCGTAGCGCATCTCAGGCTGGTTCTTGCCCTTGGCGTCCACATACGTGACGCGCGCGAGTCGTGCCCGAAAGCTTCGCTCGGTCAGCAAATTGTAGACACGGTAGATCAGGTACTCTTCGAGCAGATAGTTCGCGTTTCCGCGACCGCCGCGGCACTGCACCGTGAGCTTGAGGCTCGAGCCCGCGTGGCCGAAAACGGTGTGCGCCGTCTGTGCCTTGTCGAACACGACTTTGAGCGGCGGATACTGACAGATCTTGAGCCGGAAGTGACCGCGCGTGCGAAGCTTCACATCGAACCTGACCGAGTCGCCCGTGGGCGGGGCGTAGGAGAGAACGCCCGGTTGGTCCTTCTTCTCAGTTCCGCGCTGCTTGCTGACGGCCCCGAAGTCCGCCGTCAGCGTGAGCGCGAGCGGCTCCGCCGCGTCGAACAGCCGAGGGACCTTCGGCTCGGTCGAGTCGGGCGGCTCTTGGCCGACCGCTTGCGCCTCGAGCATCGCGCCCGCGTGGGGTGCGGCGCAGATTGCCGCCAGGGCGGTGAGCGCGGCCCCACGCCCCCAGCGGTGCTTCACCCGGTCTAGACTCACGCAGCAAGTCTACGTGTCTGCATATTCCCTTCAAGGGGAGGGGGAAGCGCGCATGACCCGAATGACGGTGTTGACCATGCTCGCGGCCCTGCCGGTCGGGGCTGCCGCGCAGCGCGGTGACTGGCCCATGCCGGCCAGGGACTATGCGGCTAGGCGCTACAGCGACCTGAGCGAGATCACGGGCGCCAACGCCGCTCGGCTCCGCCCAGTCTGGACCTTCTCGACCGGGGTGCTGGGTGGGCACGAGGGTCAGCCGCTCGTGGTCGACAACACGATGTACGTCGTCACGCCGTACCCGAACGTCCTCTACGCCTTCGACCTCACCCGCGAGGGCTACCCGCTCAAGTGGAAGTATCGCCCGGCGGTGGACCCCAACGCCCTGGGCATCGCCTGTTGCGATGCGATCAACCGCGGCGCCTTCTACGCCGACGGCAAGATCGTGTACAACCTGCTGGATGGGCACACCGTCGCCGTCGCCGCGGCGACGGGCAAGGAGTCGCTCCCCTGGTCGTGAAGCATCGGGTCATTGTCGGCGCGTCGGGCGGCGAGTTCGGCATCCACGGCTGGCTCAAGGGACTCGATCTCGAGACGGGCCGGATCGTTTGGACCGCCTACAACATCGGCCCCGACAGCGAGGTGCTGGCGAAAGTGGGGACGTTCCAGCCGTTCTACGATCGCGGCGCCGACCTGGCGCTCACGACGTGGCCCGCCGACGTATGGAAGAACGGCGGCGCGCCGGTGTGGGGATGGATGTCCTACGATCCCAGCCTCGACCTGCTGTACTACGGCACCGGCAATCCGGCGCCCTATAACCCCGAGCAGCGCGCCGGCGACAACAAATGGACGGCCAGCGTGCTGGCCCGCCGACCGGAGGACGGGACGCTGGTGTGGGCATACCAGTTCACGCCGCACGACAGCTGGGACTACGATGCGACCTCGGAGATGATCCTTGCCGATCTGTCCGTGAATGGCCGGCCACGGAAGGTCTTGGTCCATTTCGACAAGAACGGCTTTGCGTACACCATGGACCGAGCCACGGGTGAGGTGCTGGTAGCCCAGCCATTCGTGGACCTCAATTGGGCGAAGCGGGTGGACGTGGCCACCGGCCGCCCGGTGATCGATTCCACCAAACTGACGGGCGCCTCGCGCGGCAACGTCAAGGATGTCTGTCCGTCGCTGGAAGGCGGCAAGAGCCCGGCGTCGCCCGCGGCGTACTCACCGCGCACGGGGCTCTTCTACCTCGCCACCAACAACATGTGCATGGACTACCAGGCGACGCGGGCCACCCGCATCGCCGGCACACCGTTCATCGGCGCGAACACTCCCTACCACGCTGGTCGCGGCGGGCAGCTCGGCGCGTTCATCGCCTGGGATGCGGGCGCCGGGAAGAAGGTGTGGCAAACGACGGAGCGGTACCCCGTCTGGAGCGGCGCCCTCGTCACCGCGGGCGATGTCGCGTTCTACGGCACGCTGGACGGCTGGTTCAAGGCGGCGGACGCGAAGACCGGCAAGGTCCTGTGGCAGTTCAAGGTCGGATCGGGAGTGGTGGGCAACCCGATTACCTACACGGGACCGGACGGCAAGCAGTACGTGGCGGTGTACGCCGGGATCGGCGGCGACTGGTTCCTGCTGGCGGGGGACGTCCGGTCGGATGACCCGGCGGATGTGCGGCCGCCGGCGGACTTCATGTCGGACATCGCCCGGCACACCAGCCAGGGAGGCATCGTGTGGATCTTCGCCCTGTAGTCGCCCTGCTGCTCGTGACCGCGGCGTGCCGCGGACGCGAAGCCGCGCGACCTTCCGGGGCTGCGCGACTGGAAGCGCGCGTCTTGGCGGGCGGCGTGGCGCCGCCGGCGGCCGCCCCGCAGGCGGACAAGAATCCATTCAGAGGAGACCGGCAGTCGGCGGCGGAGGGCGAGCGGACGTTCGGCGTGATGAACTGCGACGGCTGTCACGGCGGCGGGGCCGTGGGTTGGGTGGGCCCCAGCCTGCGCGACGGCCGCTGGCGCTACGGGGGCTCCGACGCGGAGATCTTCCAGTCGATTTGTTACGGCCAGCCGCACGGCATGCCGGCGTACGGTGGCCTGCTGCCACCCGATGCGATCTGGAAACTCGTGACCTATCTCCAGTCGCTCGAGCCGCCCGCGAACGTGCCCACGCAGTCGTGGAGGTAGCCATGCGATGGCTGGGCGGGGTGCTGGGCGCCGTGCTGCTCGCCACGGTGCTGTGGGATGCGTTCGAGACGATCATTCTGCCGCGGCGGGTCAGCGGGAGGATCCGGCTCACGAGGTTGTTCTACCGCTCGACGTGGATCCCGTGGCGCGCCACAGCTCGAGCTTTGTCAGGCCGTAGGCGTGACGTATTCCTCTCGATTTTCGGTCCACTCTCGTTGATTCTGCTGCTCGCCCTTTGGGCGGTTGGGAGCGTCCTTTCCTTCGGCCTGCTGCAATGGGCCGCCGGCTCGGCAATGAAGGTTGTGGGAGACGGGGGCGGAGCAGCGCCCGGCTTCTGGTCGGATGTGTACATGAGCGGCACGACGTTTTTCACGCTCGGCCTGGGCGACGTGGTCCCGCGCACCGCGCTCGCAAAGACGCTCACCGTGATCGAGGCCGGAACCGGCTTCGCGTTTCTCGCCGCGGTCATCGGATACTTCCCGGTGATCTATCAGGCGTTCTCGCGGCGCGAGGTGGCCATCTCGCTGCTCGATGCCCGCGCCGGCTCTCCGCCGAGCGCGTCAGAGCTGTTGTGGCGGCACCGCGGCGACCCGGGCACGGCGGCGCTCATCGACCTGCTGCGCGACTGGGAGCGCTGGGCGGCCGACGTGCTCGAGAGCCACCTCTCCTACCCTCCGCTCGCCTATTTCCGGTCGCAGCACTACAACGAGTCGTGGCTCGCCGCACTCACTACGATCCTCGACGCGAGCGCGGTGGTGATGATCGGCCTCGAGGGATGGTGCGCGCGGCAGGCAGAGCTGACGTTCGCCATGGCGCGTCATGCGGTGGTGGACCTGGCGCAGGTGTTCAGCACGCCCCCCGAGCGGGCGCAGCAGCGCTTGTCCTCTGAACAGCTGGCGCGGCTGCGGGAGCGCCTGGCGGCGGGCGGCGTCAGTCTGCGGGACCGGCCCGACTTCGAGGAGCGGCTCACCGAGCTGCGCCGCATGTACGAGCCCTACGTCGTCGCGCTGGCGAATTACCTCGCGGTGCCTTTGCCGCCGTGGGTGCGCGAGGTCAAACGCCCCGACAATTGGCAGACGAGCGCCTGGGACCGGGTGGTCAAGCTACCGGCCCGGGGACGGGCGGCGAGTAGTGAGGAGGAGCACTTCTGACTTCCGGTCACCCTGGGCTTGCGCCTGTGACCCAATGACGGATGTAGGGGCGCAGCATGCTGCGCCCCTACTTCACGGCGGCGTGCTCCCGATGCGCACTCCGACCTCGTCGAGGTGGTTCAGAAGGTCGGCGGGATCCTGGTACACGCGGTATGCCCCCGCGCGCTCGAGCTCTTCCTCTCCATAACCACCCGACAGGAGTCCCACGCCGAGCGCGCGGGCGCGGCGCGCCGCGAGCAGGTCCCACACGCTGTCCCCGACCACCACCGACTCGTCGATCGGGACCCCCAGCCGCTCGGCGCCCGCGAGGAACAAGTCGGGATCGGGCTTGGCGTGCTCCACCTGGTCGCGGGTCACGATCGGCACGCCGGCGGGAATGCCCAGCATATCGAGGTTGGGCTTGGCGCTCTCCATTCGCCCGCTGGTGCCGATCGCCCACGGGACGCCCACCTTCGTCAGGTAGGCGAGCAGCTCGCGTGCGCCCGGCAGGGGACGCACCTGTGAGACCTGGCGGGCGTATGCTTCGGCATGCACGCGTCTGATCTGGGCCGCCTGCTCGGGCTTCAGCTCCCTGCCGGTCTCGCGGAACAGCGCGTTGACGAACAGGCCGCCGCTCATGCCGATACGGCGGTGGATACGCCAGACCGAGAGCTCGATGCCGACGCTCTCGAGCGCGACGCCCCAGGCGAGCACGTGCTGGTATACGCTGTCGACCAGCGTGCCGTCGAGATCGAACAGAAAAGCGGGACCGGAGGGCATGCGTCCGGTAATGTAATACCGGGTCGACGGACCCCGGGGCCATGCCCCGGGGTCGCGCGGAAGCGCTACTTCAACAGCATGTCATGCGGACGCGCCTGCCCCGTCGGGAAGTGGTCGAAGTCCACGTCGAACTTGGCGTCGAGCGTCATCCCCGTGGGAGTCACGTTCACGAGCCGCACCCGGTAGGGCACCTTGCCGTCCAGGTTCGAGAGCAGCGAGTTGCTCACGTACAGCCGTTTGTTGTCGGGCGTGAGCTTCATCATCTGCGCCTGCGGAATGGCCACGGTGCTCACGAGTTTCGGCGCCATCGCATCGCTGACATCGTACTGTTGCACCGCGCCGCCGCCGAACAGCGATACGAACAGGAACTTGTTGTCGTACGAGATGCGCATGTCGGCCGGCAGGGAGCCGTCGGCCAGCTTGATCACGCGGTGGAACGCAAGCTTGCCGTCAGTTCCCACCTGCCAATGCCACACGCTGTTGCCGAACGCGCAGTTGATGAAGCCACCGCGCGCCGTCGGACCGTGCAGCCAGCGCACCTCGAGCGGCGACTTGTCGAGGTGCTCCACCTGCAGCACCTTGCCGGTCTTCCAATCCCATGCCACGACTTCGTCCCCTACCTGGTCCATCGGCGTATTGCCGGCTTTCACGGCGTGGGGATGCGCCCAGCTCGACGTGACAATGAGGTTCAGCTCTGGCTTGATCCCGACGTCGTACATGTAGTCGGGGGCGGGATGCGCCTCGAGGAACTTGCCGTCGTTGTCGAGCTTCACCAGCGCGCCCGGCGCGCCGCCATCCTTTGCGCCGAGCATGGCGACCATCACACCCCCCGGCACGGCGTAGAAGGTGTGTGGCCCCGAGTAGCCGGTGCTGGCGGCGAGGTCGGGGATTGTCTTGATGAGCTTCGGGTGCTTCGGGTCGGTGGCGACGTCATAAATGAACAGCCGGTTCGAGAACAGGCCGCCCCCGAAAATGCGATCGGCGTTCGCGGTGTAGCCGAAGTGATGGGCTTCGTTCCCCGGCGACCCGGTCGGCACGGTGGCGATCACCTTGCCGTAACCGGGGGACGCGGGGTCGGCGTCGAGCACCGACAGGAAGTCGGGGTCCTTCTGATCCGCGTCGCTGGTCCAGACATACAGCACGGACTCATGCTGGCCCGCGGGAAGGCCCCGCACGAATACCGACTCATCTGCAGGGCCGCTCGGGGCGGGGGCGGGGGCGGGGGCCATCAGGAGTCCTACGGGCAGAGCGGCGGACAGCAACAGCAAGGTGGTACGGTTCACAGTGGTCTCTCCTCAGTCACAGAGCTGGTCCCAGCGAAGCTACGCGCGGTGCAGCGGGGTGCAAGGCATATATTACCGCGATGCGACTCGATTTTTCCGGCGCACCTGAAATCGCGGCGCCCCCCGACGAGGTGTGGAAGCGCCTGCTCGATCACGAGTTCGTGGCGTCGGTGGCCCCTGGAGTGGAGTCGGTGGAGCCGATCGACGACCGGCACTTCAAGGTGATTTCCGGGTTCGGGGTGGGTGCCGTGAAGGTGAAGTTTCAGCTCGACGTCGAGCTGTCGGATGTGAACCCTCCCAAGAGCCTCAAGATGTCCGCCCACGGCAAAGCGCCCGGGTCGGGTGTGGACGTGAGCACCACCCTCGAGATCGAGCCCGTCTCCCCCAACCGTTGCCGACTGAAGTGGACCGCCATCTCGGAGGTCCGTGGCACGGTGGCGAGCGTGGGGGCCCGCCTGTTGTCCGGCACCGCCAAGAAGCTCACCGAGAGCTTCTGGGACAAGTTCGCGGCGCGCGTCGGCGAAAGACGCGCTAGCTAGATTTCCGGGAATGAAACAATGGCTTGAGACGCGCGCCGTCCTGGACTTCCTGTCCGCCGCCCGCAGCGCGGGAAGGCGGGTGGCGGTCGCCACCGTCGTACGGGTGCGCGGCTCGGCCTATCGTCACGAAGGGGCCAAGCTCGCGGTCGCCGAGGACGGCAGCACGGCCGGCAACGTCAGCGGCGGCTGCCTGGAGCAG
>WNFT01007099.1_pt1 | contig 18696 bp, 15 predicted proteins | sample 5400191 | NCBI WGS metagenome assembly WNFT01 (sample SAMN13153359, study PRJNA577476) | soil metagenome | isolation source: 80 cm saprolite under Madrone tree | place: USA:California | collected 2016-06-14 | reverse complement strand
ATCGCAGCCGCGTACGTGAAACCGCCCGCGGAGCTTGCCGCCATGTCGACCTCGGCGGTGGAGGCCCGGACGCTCAACGATATGGCGCCGCTTCCTGACGAAGCGCCGCCAATCTCGCCTGATTTCTCAGCCAGACAAATCTATCTCAATGCCGCTCCAACGGGCATAGATGCGCGATATGCCTGGACGGTCTCCGGGGGCCGAGGCGCAGGCGTGCGCATCACCGACTGCGAGTGGGGATGGCGATTCACGCATGAAGACCTGACTCAAAATCAGGGCGGTGTCGTAGTAGGCACGGCGATTACGGACGACAATCATGGCACCGCCGTGCTTGGCGAATTCAGCGGAGATCACAACGGCCTCGGCATTAGCGGCATCTGTCCTGACGCTGTTGTCACCGGCGCGGCATTCTCAATGCCTACGGCCTCTGTTATCCGGCAGGCGGCAAACCGGCTCGGGCCGGGCGATATCATGCTGCTCGAGATTCATCGCGCGGGCCCGCGGGCCACGGGTGTGGGGCAACAGGGCTACATCGCAATTGAATGGTGGCCGGATGATTTCGATGCCATCCGGTACGCGGTTAATCGGGGCATCGTCGTCGTCGAAGCCGCTGGAAACGGGGCCCAGAATCTGGACGACCCGGTGTACAACACTCCATCGCCAGGTTTTCCGGCGACGTGGAGGAACCCATTCAATCGGGCAAACCGTGACTCCGGTGCGATTCTGGTCGGAGCGGGAGCACCTCCTCCAAACACTCACGGCCGCGACTGGGGTCCCGATCGGTCAAGACTCGATTTCTCGAATTACGGTTCGGCGATTGATGCCCAGGGCTGGGGGCGGGAAGTTACTTCGACGGGCTACGGGGATCTCCAGGGCGGGTCGAGCCGTGACGTTTGGTACACGGATACGTTCAGCGGCACCTCGAGCGCATCACCGATCGTTGTCGGTGCGCTTGGCTGCGTTCAGGGAGCCTTGCGTGCAGCCGGCCGAATCCCGTTGAGTCCCGCCCGTGCAAGAGACCTCTTAAGAACTACAGGTTCTCCGCAGCAGGACGCCCCGGGACGTCCTGCTACCCAGAGGATTGGAAACCGTCCAAACCTCCGGCAGCTCATTCCCGCGGCGCTCCAGACGAATCACTTCATCGGCGTCCAGTTCACAGGAACGGTCCCCGCAGGACAGACCCGCCGGTGGTTCACGTTCAACTGGCCCGCTCATTGGCATGTGGTCTGGACCGTGGTTCCTACCAGCATCACTCCGGGCGGACCTCAAGTCCGGTGGAAAGTCCAGGTTGAACGCGCGTCCGATAAATACATCACCTATTGGATCAACATCACTAACGTCAGCTCCGCAGCCGCCAATATCGAGGCTCGCTATGCGGTACTTGGATGGTAATGAAAGGAGAAATGCAATGACCGTCGGAGTGCAATTCACAGGAACAGTTGCGGCAAACGCGACGCAGAAATGGTTCACCTTCAACTGGCCACAACAGTGGCATGTTGAATGGAATGTCGTGCCGACTTCGCCCGTACCAGGTGCGCCACAAATCGACTGGGACGTGGAGGTCGAACGTGCGAATGCCACTAACATTACATACTGGATCACGATCAAAAATCTCACAGCCGTTCCAGTAAACATCGAAGCCCGTTACGCCGTTCTCAATTAGGAGGAGCCGGATGCGAATCACCATTGAAACTGATGATCGTTCGGAGACCACCGTAACGGAGCAATTGCCCAAATCAGCCCCCGCGCAAGCAGTGAACGCGGGCCCGCCCGCGGCTTCTCTCGTGGAAGCGATTGGAGCGCAGGCGCCACAATCGACGTCCTCGCCGCAGGTACTCGATAGCACGAACGCCGGACCACCGTCGCCGGACCTGGTGGCGGCAATTCAAACACTTTCTCCAGCGCGATCGAACACAGGAGAAAAGACATCGCAGAATGTGATCGATGGCGGCGCATCGGGTGCGGTGAACTGAGAAGGCACGGGGAAAGTACGAACGCGGGCTAAAGCCCGCGACTACATTTAGGATCAAGATGGTTCTGGTCCCCGATGTAGTCGCGGGCTTTAGCCCGCGTTCGTATTTCCCTTATACAGACGATGAAACAGCACTTGCTTGCGCCATTCCTGCTTGCGATGCTCGCCTGCATTCCGGGGGAGGCTCGTGCGCCCCAGTCCACTGCAAATGTTCCCTGGTCGCCGGAAGTGCGCTGTGTCCTTAATCCAACCAACGACAACGGTCTTCACCCGAAGGCACTCTCGGCTCTACGCGGTATTGCGGTAGCGCACCGGGTCACGCAAGGGATTAATCACTCCGTGTCGAGCGGAAACGTTCATGACACCGACGGGATGATTGACGGAAAACCGTATACCGGCGCCGCCGACATCAGCGTGCGTTGCCTCACCGCCGGACAGATCAAGGCTTTGCTCGACCGCCTTGGCAACGCCGGATTCGCGGCCTGGTTTCGCAAACCCGGCGAGGACGATTGGACCGGCCCTCCACATATTCATGCCGTCTGGGCGGGTTGTTCCCTCAAGCCCGTCTTACAACAGCAGGTCAAAAGCTGGCTCGAGGGCAGGAACGGTCTGGGCTCCGATAGACCCTACCAGTTCTGGCAGCCCTCCTCCGTCATCAAGGAAAAGGTCCAGACGCTCTTTCGCGCGTCCAACGCCATTTGAGTTTTGGAACCATTCACCGTGGCTACGTGCCTTCTCTTACGGAACCGAGATGTCGATGAAACAGATCTTGTTGTAGCTGCCGGCCAGGTTTGTGACCGTCAGTCTGCCGTCGTTTACCGAGACTGTCACGGTTGCCTGGAGCCATCGATTCGAAGTGCTTGTCGCCCCGTTGATGGCCAATACGCCCTCCACAGTAAGTTTCGCAACGACGTCGGTGAAGCTGGGGTCGCCAACCACGACGTGCACCGTGTAAGTACCATTTGGCAATGCGATCTCCCACACGGCATTTCCCATCTGGATCAGAGTGTCGTAACGCTCATCGGGCGAGAGTGTATTGTTGCGGTTGCGAGTATCGCCGGCGACACTCACGTTCTAGCCGTAGGTTTGACCGTTTCCGCGATCAGCAAAGACCAAACCACTATCGACAAAATAACCGGGAAATGCAGTGCCGGCAGGCTGGAAGTTGATGTTGATACTGGTGGGCGCCGCGCCAGGCGCTGGAGTCTTGAAGACCTGGTCCCCGGACATGACGAGATTTCCGGCAGCGTCTCTGGACTTCACCCGGAAATGATAAGTCGCATTGGCTGTGAGACCGCTGAGGGTCTGGAAGTGGGACGTTACCAGGCTCGAGTTTACCGTCGTTGAGCTTCCATAGTCTGAGGTGGTTCCGTAGTAGATCGAATCAGGACATCCGAAACAGCTCAGTATCAAAAGGCACACGATTGTTAGAATTTTCTGCTTCACACACATATACTTCACCCTCTTCTGAACGATGGATTGTTCGTTTAGTTACTGCTAGTTGGAGACTGCTACTGCACGCCGGCGGCCAGCGAGGATCCGCTTGTGAACGTGTTGGGTTGGAATCGAAAACTTCCGGTTTTGGATAGATTCAACCCCGGAAGGTGGCATGAGCTCTTTGAAGATTTGTCTTTTCTTGCGGAGAACTAAGAACTGGCGAGAGTCCGGGCCGCGAGTTGTACGGAAATTCTCCATATCGATTGAAGGCGCGTCGTCAGCGGCGAGTAGGCCTCTAGCCAGAAGACATAATTAACACCTGACTGAACAAGACAAAGATTGATGTAACTAAAACATCTTTTGTCGGCGATATTTCGACGTTAGTAAGCACTATTACGTGTATCAAAGATACTATAGCGATCTTCATAATGCTCATGAAGACTGATAAGAAATGCATATCCGTAGATGTTTAGACATAGATATGATCACAACGATCACATCCGCGATTGATTTGTAGCAGCTAATTATTGACATGCTATGGAAGAAATACATTTTACTCTGATGTCGCGCAGATATGTAGATGGCATCAGAACATATATACAGATTCAACACTTATATATATGTTGCTTCAGTTGTCTTGCTTTTATTATCGTTCGATGTGTCTCATATCCGATATTTAATGCTTCAACAATCTCGTTCCGAGGAGAACCATGAGCGAATCACGTCTCAGGATCAAGTTCGGGGACCATGAGTTCGAAGCCGAAGGGTCCACTGAATCTGTGGAGCGGCAGTTGGAGATTTTCAAGAGGCTTGTCGTTCCGGGAGCTGCACTGAAGGCTGGAATCGAAACGACGCAGGAATCTGCGGCGGATCAGGCGCCTCTTTCCCTGGAAAAAATCATGGATGTTCAGGGGCGGACGGTTTCACTCCGCGCTGCGGCAAAGGTCGAGGATGCGCTGCTGCTCCTGCTTCTTGGTCAGAGGCAGTTTCGACAGCACCACATCCTGAGCGGCGCGGAAGTCATGCACAGCTTGCGACAGTCCGGACTTGAAGTTCAGCGCGCCGACATTGCCCTGAAGAGGCTTGCAGTCAAGGGAAACGTCATCGCTATTGGTAGATATCGCGCGCGCAGGTATCAACTGTCGAAATCAGGACTTGACCGGGCGGAGCAGATTGCGCGTCGACTGATCTCGCAGGCTGCACCGAGTGTTGACCAGCCCAGTTCAGGCTGATAAATTGCCCAACACGATTCTTAACAGTGAGGTCCGTATCATGCAGAACCGTTTTCTTGCACTGTTGGTTGCCGCCGCGATGCTGCTTTTCGCTGCTCCTGGAATTTCTCATCACAGCAACTCCGCCTATCAAGTGGATCAGGTCAGAATGTTGACGGGCGTCGTAAAGGAATGGAAGTGGTCGAATCCGCACACCTGGTTATATCTGATGGTCGATGACGAGAAAGGTGGAAAGGTGGAGTGGGCAGTGGAAGGCCGAGCGCCGGGAGTGCTCGGGCGCGTCGGCTGGGACAGGTCCGTGCTCAAGCCCGGGGACAAAGTAACCGTGCATATGAGTCCCGCGAAAGACGGGAGCCACGTGGGCATCATCGCGCGGGTCACGAAAGAGGACGGAACCATTCTCGGCAATGGTGGACCGAATCAATAGGCGATCCGGCGACTCGCCCACACGAAAGGACGTCATAACCATGCACCGAACTGCCCGATCGATATTCTGCGCGGTCGCGTTGTCCGGCCTGACCGCGTTCGCACCCGCCAGGCTCAGTGCGCAGAATGCCAGCACGCCTGATTTCACCGGCGTGTATTATCCGTTTCAGCAAGGCCGTGGCGGAGCCGGTGGAGGCGCTGCCGCCGCTCCAGCTCAGGGCCAGCGGGCAACGCCGCCCCCGCCGCCAACCCGGTCGGCTCCGACCGGCGACTTGTCCAACGGCCGCGCACCCAATGCTCCTTCGCTCACTCCCGAGTACATGGCCAAGTGGGAGATCATCAGGAAATCGCGAATGAGCGGATCATATGAGTACGATCCCATCGCCAATTGTCTGCCACCAGGCATGCCCCAAATGATGTCCATGGCATACGGCATGGAAATCATGCAGACGAAAGACAAGATCACGTTCTTCAGCGAGTGGCAGGACGCCTTGCGGCGAGTCTACCTCGATGGGCGCAAGCCGTCTCAAAAGGTCCTGAACGATCCGACGTACGCCGGCTATTCAACCGGCCATTGGGAAGGCGATACGCTCGTCGTGGAAACCGTCGCGCTGCACCCGAACTCGTTCATCGATAATTCCTCGCCCCACAGCGAGGAGATGACAGTCAGGGAGCGCATCCGTTTTACCGCCCCTGGCATCCTTGAAGATCGCATCACCGTCAACGATCCCAAAGCGCTGACGAAGCCATGGGAGACCACGCACACCTACAGAAAAGCGCCGCAGCCTAACGACGAACTGCGGGAATTCGCTTGCGCGGAAGGGCTCGGGCACTCGCCGAAGTAAGACGGAAGGCAAAGACTTTCACTCGCTCTGCGAACCGCGACCGGCTAAAGCCGGCGCCTACGATCGCGAGTATAAAAATACCGTGGCCAAAGCGCCGAAAGAGCTTCTCGATTTACTCAAACCGTACGACAGGGGAATTCAGGAACTCACGCTCGCGCTGCGACAGTTGGTCCTCGAAGAGATGGCGCCCTGCTGCGAGTACATCCTCGAAGTGTATATCATCGCGCTCCATTACGGCCCGACACACAGGATGAAGGACGGTATTTGCTACATCGGGGTAATTAAAGACCACGTCAATCTTGGCTTCATCCGTGGCAGTGAACTGGCGGATCCCCAACGAATCCTCGAAGGCACGGGAAAGCAAATGCGTCATATCAAGATCAGGAATATGTCGGATTTGCTCCGGCCCGCTGTCCGAACTTACCTGCAGGAGGCCTGCGAGCGGGCAGGCTATGAAGTTGCAACCGAAAAAGAAAGGACGGTCACCACCGTCGTGAAGAGAAAATCCTTACCCAAACGAACCGCCGGCACGACTAGAGTCTAGGCGGCCCCCACCGGAAAGCTTCAATTCGAACACTGCTCCGTGCCCATTCAAATTTGTTGATCGAAAAGGCCGGCCTTATCCGTTATCCGGGATGCAGTACGGAAAAGTTTCTGCGTATCTCCGCGAATCGACCCAGATAATAAGGAGGAGCTTGTGAGACAAAAAGCCGTCCCATCAATGACAACCGGCCGCTTTCTGCGGCCGCTGATCGTTCCCATCATCGCACTGAGTATTGTCGTGGCCGCCGTGGTAGCTCCGGCGTCGTCGGTGGCCAATTGCAATCCTTGTTTGCCACCGCCGAACGAGTGGCCGCAATTCCAGCACGACGGGCAGCACACCGCGCTGCAGTTCTCCGGCTACCTGCGACAGTTTGGGACCGTTGCGCGCCACCAGCACCAGGTTGTGACGATCCTTTGCGAACAGTTTAGCGAACTCCAGTCCAATACCGCCGGAAGCGCCGGTGATGAGAGCGGTCTTGAGGCCATTCATAAGGATGCTCCCAGGGGGATTATAGCCGTCAATGATTCACCACAAAGACACAAAGACACAAAGAAGGCCGCGTCGAATGATCCTTGATCGCGGCCTTCTTTGTGCCTTTGTGCCTTTGTGTCTTTGTGTCTTGTGGTGAATCAGAATCTCGCGCTCAGACCGATGCGGACCGCACGCGACGAGCCCGGCGAAATGTTATTGTTGCTGTCGGCATTGACGTAGTATTTCTTGTCGAACACGTTCTCCACATTTCCCTGAAGGCGAACCTTCTCGCTGATCGAGAAATACATGGCCGCATCCGCGCGAACGTAGCCCGGCAAAACTACGGTATTGTCGACGGCGGCAAACATGTCGGATCGTTGAAGGATGCCCAGACCCGCTCCGAGCCTCGACACGATCTGATAGTTGTTCCACAGCGAAAACATGTGACGTGGAACTTGAGCGACCCAGGCCCCGACGGGCGCGGCCGTCGTGGGACTTGCGATGAATACGTCCTGGTACGCGTAACCCCCGGTGATTCTCCAGGCACGCGTGACTCTTCCATTCAACCCGATCTCGAATCCATTGCTGCGGGTTCTGCCGGTCTGAACAATCCTGGTGGGATCGTTGGGATCCGTCGCTCTCGTATTTGTGCGGTCCAGCCGATAGACGGCCGCCGTCAGCGCAAGGTCACGATACAGATCCCACTTCACGCCAGCCTCGTAGTTGCTGAACTTTTCCGGCTTCACCTGCTGCGTAACGGTTGTCAGTGAGGAAAACTGATCTCCGGAGCTCGGAAGATACGACACGCTGTAATTGCCGTAAATCGAAAGCAACGCAACGGGCTTGAAGACGATGCCGGCGTGCGGTGACACCAGGTTATCGATGCGGCGCAGGTTATCGCCGTTCCGGTTGTTGTGATACTGCAGGTCGAAATTGTCGAACCGGAGACCGGTGATCACCTGAACATGACGGGGCAGTGCAACCTGGTCCTGAACATAAGTCGCCACCACATTCGTCCTGAGGTGATTGTCTGCATCAGTGGCGCTCTGCCGGAATGTCACGGGCGTACTGATTGTTGGATTGGAGTAGAGAACGGAAATCGACGTTGCGGTGTTGTTGAAAAAGCCCGTGTTGCGAAAATTGTCCGTCAGCTGGCGTCCAATTTCCGCTCCGCCCAGCAGCGTGTGATGGATTCCTCCTGTGGAGGCGGTGTAGGTCAGGTCGGTCTGGTTGAATATGTTGCGCCGCTGCGTCGCGTTGTTGTACACGGAAAGAGCGACCTGCGTTTTGTTCCCGTTCACCGCGCCCGGCACAAAGTTCTGGTAGCTCCGGTCATAGTCGGCGAACAGCGTATGGTTTTGGATATTCACCCGTCCTGCCTGATGAACAACAGCCGCCGATCCGAGATTCACTTTCGCTCTCACGCGGCTGTCGTCCGGATTGCCGAAGTAAGTGGAGATGTTTGTATCTGCCGGTCTGCCCTGAAATGACGGAATGCCGCGATCGGCGACCCGATGGTCTCCGAGGTGCTCGTAGCCAAACGTGAGCAGTGTCCGGTTCGTGGGAGTGATCGTGAACGTGGGGTTGATGCCGTAGCGCTCCAAATCGACGTATTTGCGAAAAGTATCGGAGTTCTCGTACATCCCGTTGAAGCGGAAAGCCACTTTATCGCTGAGGGGCTTGTCGAAGTCCGCCGCCACGCGTTTGTTGTTGTAAGAGCCTGCCAGAAGCGTTACTTCGCGTAACGGCATGAAGCCTGCTTCCTTGGTCACCCGGTTGATCACGCCACCGCCGCCTCCTCGGCCGAAGATCATGGCGTTGGGTCCCTTCAACGCCTCCATGCGTTCGAGGTTATAGAGATCGCGATAGTACTGGACGTCGTCGCGCACTCCATTGACGAAGAAGTCGGCAGAGGTGCTATTGCCGCGGATGATGACTTGATCGCGGTTATTTTCACCTTGATGCGTGGCGATGCCGGGCACATAACGCACCACGTCGGCGACGCTCATCATCAGTTGATCCCTCACCTGCTCCTGCCTCACGACGGTGATCGATTGCGGAACATCGCGCAACGGCGTCAGCGTTTTCGTTGCGCTGCTGACGAGTGCTGCGTCATAGCCGGCGGACTCTGTGACCGTGACCATGTCCCGCACGGCGGCGACTTCCAGAACGAAGTCCCGGAATTCTGGCTCGCTTCTCTGAAGGTCGATCTTTTGTGAAGCTTCCGAAAAACCTCGCGCGGCGATCTTCACTGCGTATTGGCCGGGCTCGACCGCCAGTGAAAACTCCCCGTTCCGATCGGAGACCGCGGTGAGTTGCGTTCTGCTGCCGTCGCGGATGGCGGTAATCTGAGCGCCTGGGATGGCGGCGCTCGTGGGATCCAATACCCTTCCCTGAAGCGGAATCTGCGGCGACTGCGCGTTTGCCCGATAGAGAAGGATTGCCGTCATCAAAGCAGTAGAAAGGAGCCGAGCGATTGCCTTCATTGTGTCTCCTGTTTTGTTCGTTTCCAGGATTCGGCGCGGCAGTTAGATGGACTGGCGAGGCGGGTTGGACTTAGAATGACAACCGCGCCGGCTGGGACTCCCGATTGGATACCACCGCGCAACCTGAGGGAGGCGCCGTTGCCTCGGCGCCTTCCTCTTTTCGTTTTTCATCGAGCGACAGCGATTATTGGGCGACGCCTTGGGCGATGTCAATCTGAAATTGAAAATCGTTCTCATTTAGAACACTTCGAATGGCTCTTCATATTGCGGTGTTCTTGATCACGTTGTCGGGACTCATCTTCGAGATCGGTCTCACGCGCATCTACTCGGCCACAATCTGGTATCACTTCGCTTTCATCGCGGTGTCGGTCGCGCTGCTGGGATGGGGACTGGGCGGCCTGCTCGTGCATTTGCTGCGAAGGCAGCTGATACCGACGATGGAAAAGGCCGCGCTCCTCACTCTGCTCTACGCGTCGGCGATCGTGGTCTGCCTGTGGCTGATCGTGCAGTTTCCCTTTCGCATTGAGTTCCTGCCGATCTATTTCATCGCACCGCTGGTTCCGTTCGTCCTTGCGGGTATGGCGCTGTCGTTGATCTTCCACATGCACCGGGAGGCAGCTCCCACTCTTTACTTTGCCGACCTGCTCGGAGCCGCGCTGGGCGCGCTTGCCGTCACGTTTCTTCTCGAGGCGTTCGGCGGCGAGACGATGCTTCTTCTGGTCGTGGTCGCGCCCCTTGGCGCGGCGGCGCTGCTGGCGCGGCAGTACCGGAAGTTTGCTGTGGCCGGCGCCGTCGTCGCAGTGGTCATCGCATTCTCGAACGAACGGATGGGCCTCTTCCGCGTGATACCCGGCACGCTTAAGGCGATGCGCCGCCATATGCAGGAAACACCGGGCACACGCGTGACGCAGACCGGCTGGAACGCCTATTCGCGCATCGACGCCGTGGAAGGCTTCCCTCCACCGAATCTCGCCCGGCTGTACATCGACTCAGACGCGTGGACCAACGCGCAGCAGTGGGACGGACGGCTCGACAGCATCCGCTATGTACGCAACTGGTACCGCGGTTTGCCGTTCCGCCTTGCCTCGGGCGCTGAGACGCTGGTCATCGGTCCGGGGGGCGGGTCAGATGTTATCGTCGCGCTCGGATCTGGCAGCCGCAAGGTCACGGTCGTGGAAATGAATCCGCTGATGCTCCAGTTTGTGCGCCGCTACGGCGAGCGGGCCGGTAACCTCTACGACCGTCCCGATGTCGAGGTGATCCAAAGCGAGGGGCGCAACTTCATCAGCCGTACGGACCGCCGGTTTGGTGTGATTTTCCTCGGGTTCGTGGATACCTGGGCATCGGTTGCCTCGGGCGGGCTTTCGCTTTCGGAAAATTATCTCTATACCACTGAAGCGTTCCGGGCGTATTACGACCATCTCACCGGCGACGGAATGCTGGTGATCATGCGGTGGGGCGTTGACCTTCCGCGGCTGGTTTCCAATGCGGTGGCTCTTCTCGGCATGGATGAGGCTTCCAGGCGCATTGTGGCGCTGATCGAGAAGCGCAACACGCCGGATGATCCACCGCAGATGATCTTTATGTTGCGCAAGCGTCCCTTCAGCGAGAAGGAAACTGCCGAGATCATGGGTTGGACTGAGGCCAATCCGCTGATCGTCCCCGGCCGGCATGCGGAACCACCATACGATGACCTGTTCTCGAGCCGGAAGACGCTTGACCAGGTGATCGCGGAGTCACCGCGGCGCGTGGATCCGGTCTTCGACGACAGTCCGTTTTACTTCGCCACTGAGCGTCCGTGGGGCATGCCGCACCAGATGCGGCTGGCGCTCGCCGGGCTCGTCGTGCCGATGCTCGGGCTTCTCGCGATCTTCGTCGTCCGCGGCAAACCGATGGGCAAGCCTGTCCGGCCATATGCCGCATCGATTGTTTATTTCGGTTCGCTGGGCGCTGGGTTCATTGCCGTGGAACTCACGCTGCTGCAGCATCTCACGCTGCTCCTCGGCCATCCGATCTTCACGCTCTCGATCCTGCTCTTCACGATTCTGGGAGCCGGCGGCATCGGGAGCGCACTCAGCGGCCGCGTTCCCACCCGTTGGGCCTGTCTCGCCGTAGCGGGTCTTGGTGCAACGGCGGCGTTCGCTCTGCCGCGATTCATCCCGGTCCTCATGCCGCTTGCTCTGGGCGCACGCGTGGCGATTGCGGTCACGCTGATGGCGCCATTCGGTCTGATGATAGGAATGCCGTTTCCCAGGGGACTGCGGCAGACAGGACAGGGATCGCTTCCCGCGCCGCCATTCTACTGGGGTCTTAACGGCGTCATGTCCGTGATTGGTTCCATCGGCACAGTCGTCGCCGCGCTCGTCTTCGGCTTTCAGGTTGCAATGCTTGCCGGCAGCGCCTGCTACGTGTTGGCGGCGGTCGCGTCAGGCGCCATGGAGCAGTGAGCCGATCGGCACAAAAATTCAGCCGCGGATTTCACGGATTACGCGGATGGTGCGCAATTAAAGCCATTGAAGCGCGCCATCCGCGTAATCCGTGAAATCCGCGGCCAGATTTTTACCGCGCAGCAATCTCTTGCGCTTTTTTTGCATTCACAGCCACCGGACTGAGAGCCTTCTCGAAATCGATGTTGTTCTTCTTCAGCGTCATGCCCGTTGCCCTGTCGAGATCGACAAGGGACTTGTTGAAGTTCACGACGGTCTGCAGTTCGTTGCTTTCCGCCTGGGCTACGTTCTGCTGTTCCTCCAGAACGAACCTCAGCGTGGATGTGCCGAGTTGGAATTTCTGCTGCTCGGCGTCCAGTTTCTGCCGGGCCAGCTTCAGGGCCGCTTCGGTGGTGTCGATGCGGGCACGATTCGTCTGGACCTGGGTCAAAGCATTTCGAACATCCAGGGCGACTTGCTGCAGGACGGCGTCAATCTTGTTTTGCGAGATCTGGCGATCATTCACTGCGCGCGAAAAGTCCGCGTCTGCGGCCTTGTTGTTCAACGGTATGGAGACTGTAAAACCGACGTTGTAACCCGTGTACCCGTAACCGAAGAGCTGCCCCAGCGCATTCCCGATGCCGCCTGGTATGACGTTGAGGACCTGGCTGGCTCCCAGGACGTTGCCACGAACGGTCTGCACACCACCCGTTCCGTTCTGCGTGTAAGAAGCCGTGACGTCGAATACCGGCAGCTTCTGGTTTTTTCTGTATTGGACATCAATGTCTTTGTTGTCCCGGTCCAGCATTGCCTGCCGTATCTCCGGACGATTTTCGAGCGCTGTTCTTACGGCCTCTTCCAGCGTCGGAATCTGAACTTGATTGGGGGCAATCGGTGAATCTGCGGGGCGAAACTTGACAAGGAACATCTTCGGGTCCTTGTCGCTGGACGTCAGCTTCTTGATCTGATCTTCCGTGCTCGTGACGTTGGAATTGGAAACGACAATTTGATCGTTCCAGGTTGCTATTTCCGCTTCGGTTTGTACGAGATCAATCGGAGCGAGCGTGCCGATCTCGACTTTCAGCTTGTTCTCATCCAGCGTACCTTGCGCGACCTCGAGAGCGCGTCTCTTCACGTTCAGATCTTCGTTGGCGAACGTGAGATCCCAATACGCCTTCTGCGCCGTCTGGACGAGCGTCATGAGCTGCGTCTCGAACTGGCTTTCCGACATTTTCTCCGAGTTCAATCCCTCGAGGATCTGGTACGTGTTCACGAGGCGGCCCCGGTTCTGCAGCAGATGTTGTCCAACCGCGTAGACAATCCTGCCCGTGTAGGAAGGATTGAACGTGCTGAGAATGCTGTTGGACGAAAGCCGGTTCATGGTGGCGGTCACCGCCAGACTTGTTCCCGTGGGAAGAAGCTGTGAGAAACCTGCAGAGTAGTTGCCCGTGAGCTGGCTGGAAGCCGTGGCTCCGTTGAGCTGCGTCGTGCTGAGAATGGTGTTGCGGCCGACCAACCCGGAAAAAGTAATCGACGGTTGAAGCGCGCGGTAAAACACCAGGCTCTGGAGATAGGTAGAGCGGGGATTCATACGATTCCAACGGACATCGAGATTGTTCTCGACGATCATGTTCACGACGTCGTTCATGGTTATGGGCACGACGCCGGTTTGGAGAAGCTGCGCCAGATCCGCGGCGGATTGCCCCGGCCTGGCCGGCTCGCTTTTCGAAGGATCGTAGCTGCGCAGAAAATCCTCCACCCAGTTGCTGTAAGCCAGGGCGGGTGCGGCGGAAGACAGGATTAATAGGGCACAGACAATCATTTCCTTAACTTTCATTTATAGACTCCTTGGCTAAAACGTTCGTCCAACCGTGAACTTGAACTCATGGGCCGGTTGGTGAATGCCGAATGGTATGCCGGTTACGGGCCCGTTGTAGTTCTGGTCAATCCTCGCGGGGTTGAATACGAAATCGAGGCGGAACGGCGCATTCACAACCGGCATCACAACCTGGAACTCTATGCCTGTGCTCATACGCAAGCCGGAATTCGTCCCCGGCAGAAACTGAGCCGGCAGTGTCTGGATCAACCCAGGCGTAACGATTCTGCGCTCCAGGGCGTCCTTCTTCAGTACCCAGGTATTGCCCGTATCCATGAATGGAACCAGTGAAACCGTCTGACCAATGATAGGAATGCGGTACTCCAGGTTGAAAACGGCCTGCGTGTCGCCGCCGACATACACGATGTCGTCGAAAGGCTTATTCACGGTCTTCAAGGTGCGGGGATCCACAGTGGCCAGAGTCCGCGTGATGAACGAAATGGGACTCAGTGTCCGGAAATCGAAGCCGCGGATATCGAAGTCGCCGCCGGCAAAAAACCGTTCATAGAACGGAACGCTCAGGTTGGTGAAGCTTTGCACGTACGATCCCGTCAGCCGCGTCGCGAGCGTGTTCCGGCCATGGTACATGGGCCTGTAATATCTGAAGTCTCCCGTAGGCCGGTAAAAGTTGATGTCGCCGCCGAGGAAGCCGCCGGTAAATTCGAAACTGCCGGTGAAACTGTGTCCGCGAGTCGGATTGTATGGATTGTTTACGGTGCTGTACGTATACGAGGGGTTCAGCCGCCGCGCATGAAACGTGGTGAAGCTTCCTCCCGTAACGAAGTTTTGGTTTTGCGTTGTGACCGCGGAAAAGTAAGCCTGTGTTGCAGGATTGATGCCGGTCGTTTCTGAATTATCGAGTACATAGCTCAAACCGAGGCGCTGGAATACTTTTACCGGGTAGCTCGTTGAAAGGTTGAATCCCGTGTGCTTCTGCTCAAAGTTCAGCCGGTTCTCCAGGCCGAGGCCCGGCGGCAGGCTGCTGGGATTCAGGCCGAACAGTTCCCGCGCCTGATCGTAACGGAAGCTTGTCGAATAGACTGAAAATCCCAGCGACACAGGACGATCGTAAAGATAAGGCTCAGTGAAGCTGAGTTCGTATTGCGACTGCCGTGTTCCTCCCTGCAAGGTCACCCCGATGCTTTCGCCAAGCCCGAGAAAATTGTTCGTCGCATAGTTCAACCCCATGAAGCTTCCACCGATGCCGCTCACTCCACCGCTGAATCCGATCGAATTGCGGCCCTTCTCTTTGACCTTCAGATTGACGTCGAGCGTGGGGTCCGTCGGATGCGGCTGTATCTCTGCGTCCTCATTCTTGATCTCTTCGAAGAAGCCAAGTTGATTGAGCCGCAGCAGACTCAGGTCCCACAGCGTCGAATTGAAGACCTGGCCTTCTTCGACCAGCACTTCACGCCGGATGACCCTGTCTCTTGTCTTCGTATTGCCCGTGATGTTGATCCGATGGACTGTGAATTGCCGGTCTTCGTCGATATTGATGCTGAGGTTGACCAGCTTTTTCTCTTCGTCCAGATCCTGGACCGGTGTCGGCGCGAAGTTGACGTAGCCGCGCGCGCCGTAAACTTTCCTCAGGTTTTCGAAACCCTTGCGAAGCGCCGTCTCGTTGTAAATCTGCCCGGGAACGAGGCCGAGCACGAGCCTGATCACGCCCTCGTCGAGCGCCTTTGCCCCGGTGACCTTGACCTCCCCGATCTTGTACTGGTTGTTTTCCTCGATTTTGAGTGTGATGTAAAAACGATTGACCTTTTTCTTCCAGAAGGAAAGCGGGATGCCAAACGGCAAGGGCGGCTTTATCAAAGGAAGTGTGCGGTACACCACCTTCGACCTGGTTTCCACGACCGGATCCGAAATATTGGCTCGCACGAACCCATGGTCCGCGTAGAACATGCGAATGCGTGTGATGTCGTCCGCAAGCTTCAGATCATAGTAAGTGTCCTTGCTCGTCAGTACGGTCAGGGGGCTGATCTCCTTGACGAGCTTCATCGCTCTCTTGATCTGCCTGGCTGAAAAAACCTGATTCCCCTGGATGTTGATCTTCTCAACTTTGATTGCGGGGCCTTCGTTGATCTTGAAGGTAAGCCTGATACCGTTGGGAGCCACGTCTTCGGTCGTGGTTTCGACGGTCGCTTCCTGATGGCCCTTCTCCGCCAGCATCGACTTCAACACGCTTTCGACTTTCTTGACGCTGGCGGGATCGTAGGGCGACTCCTGGCTAATGTTGATTTTCCTTTCCTTCAGCTTGGCGAGGATATCGGACTTTGTGATAGCGCTGGAGCCGGTGAAGTCGAGGCTGCGAATCAGTGGTTTTTCCTTAACTACGAAGGTGACGATGAGCCCGCCGTTCGTGCCATCCTCGGCATCGACTCGGATATCGTCAAAATAGCCTTGCGCGAATAACGTCTTGACGTCGCGCCGGACAACCTCCTCGCTGAGCATGTCTCCGACCTTCGTTTGCATGTAGTGTTTGATCGTCTCCGTAGGGACCCTGCGATTCCCGCTGATCACGATGCTTTCGATCGTACTTGCAACCGGAGGCTGCGATATGAAACCTGATAAAGTGAAGGCCAGTAATACTAATGCCACCGTCATTTCAAACCTCCAAAGTCAGAAGGTGTGAATGCACTGCAGGACAGCGTATTCCCCTCCTGAGACAGGAGGGGTGGCTGCGCCATTAATAAAAGGATGCGAAGCCACCGAACTGGCGCAGACGGGTGGTCATTCTGGTAAATGTTGGTTCTTGAAACATTATTCGGGGCTGACCACCCCGTCTGCGCCTTCAAAGGAGGCTGCGCAGCATTTTCTTGATGCGCAGCCACCCCTCCTCTCTGAGGAGGGGAATACCTTTGCCAATACATTCACACCCCCTCAGTTCGGGAGTGGCATATCGCGAACGAGTGGCTGAACCGTCGTAAACACGGTTCCGGTAAATTGCAGTCCGACAGCGTAGTTTTGTCCGCCACTCACTCCGACAAGTTCAAGCGCGCCCGCAAAATCTGAAGGCAGCGCCAGCATCTCGTCCACAAAACGTGAGAACTGCGACCACGGCTCGATGGTTCCGTAGGTGCGATTGACTTCGTAATTGAACTGGTCCCGGGCGATGAGAGCGAACTGGCCTTCGACTGCCGAGTCGTTGGCCAGAGAGAAACCCAAGCGGGTACCGTCCCGCCTGTCGATCAGAAATTGGAATGAAATTCCCAGCCTGGCGGGCTCGATCGTCGCTTCGCCCAGCTTGCTTCCCTGTGAGTCCGTCAGCGAAAACTGGAGCTGAGTGTCCGCGCTGCCCGGGCACGACAACTTCGCATAACCCGTCTTCAACGGGGATTGCCCGGCCGTGTGCAGTATTTCCCAGGGAAGAAATTGATCCAGTGTGATCTGGGTGACCGCCGGGGGGCTGGAGCCTGCGTCGAGGACATCCGCGGAGTAAAAGTTACCGTCCACGCCTGTAAACGGAGCTGCGGTGTTGCGCTGCGTCAGCGTGCACCGTAACGGGTTTGCCGCGCTGGTTTTCGTAATCCTCAGCGTGGATCGATAACTGGTTCCACCGAGCGCTCCGTCAGCAAACAACGGAAAAACGTAGACCGTGGGAGCCGGTGAAGATTGTGCGCGGGCGGGCAAGACGCCCCCGCACAGCAGTAACAACACAACGAAGAGACGCCACCACATAAAGCGCCTCCCCTATTTATCTGTAGCGGCGTCTATGACCGCCGACGATGTGACAGGGCCTGAAGATCGCCGGCGCTCATAGAGCGCCGCTACAGTATCAGCCGACAACGACGCACTCGACGGCACGACCAGAGGAACAGGCGCTGACAGCCCGCCGCCGGGTTGCGGGTTCTCCACTTCAATCTGGTACGTTCCTGCGCATCGTATAGGTATCGTGGCAATGATCTGCGTCGAACTGTTCCGAACCGTGGACAGGGCCTTTCGGAAACCCAGGGAGTCGCACGGCAGGTTTACCCATGCAACCGCGCTCGGCGAGAAGTTCGTTCCCGTGATCACGACCGGCTGATTGAAGAAAGCATTCGCTGGAGTATTGGGATTCCACGTCACGTGCCCTGCATCAAGCGACGTTATCGCCGGCGCCGGGTTGGTTATGAACAGCGGCGCCGCGTTTGAAGGAGCGAGGTTGGGTTGAGGATTGACGACTGTAATCTGCAACACTCCCGGTGTTGCAACGAAGCTTGGCGGAATGAGAGCAGTGAGCTGCGTAGACGACATGTATTGAGTGACGATGGGTGTGCCGTTGACGAGGACTGTGGCCGTATCCAGCAGGTTGTTAGGATTCTGACCGAAGCTGGCGCCGCTAATCGTGACCTGTACGGGCTGCGCACTCAATGCAACCTGCGCGGACAGCGAGCCTGGCGAAACCGAATTCACGATAGGTATCGGATAGAGAACGGCGAGCTGGAACGGCGCCGAATCCACGGAATTCGGGTTCTGAACGGTGATGGGCACAAAACCCGGCACGGTGACGTCGGCGGGCAGCACAGTTCCAATGACCTGGTTCTGGTTGACGTACGTTGTCGGGCGTCCCAGGAAGTTGACGCGTACCTGGGTTGCGGGTGTGAAGCCGGAGCCGTTGACTACAACCGTAAATGGACTCGTAACGGTACCACCGACGATCGGACTGGGCTGGCCGGTGACACTTGTGAGCGTCGGCGGCGATGTGCCTACGAGGAACGTTAATGGAGCCGAGTCGATGGAATCACCGGAGGGGCCCAGGTTGCGAACACGGACCTGAACAGTTCCTGTAGTTACCAAAAGGGACTGGTCGATGGACGCCGTCAGGAGAGTGGGATTGATAACGGTGGTCGGCACCTGCGAAGCTCCAAACACAACAACGCTTCCGGTAGTGAACTGGTTGACGTTTCCAGTGAAAACATTCCCCGTGAAGGTGGTCGGGGGAGTGAAATTGCTCCCTTGAACCGTGATTTGAACAGTACCGGCACCCGATACCGATGTG
>WNFT01002934.1_pt1 | contig 18700 bp, 17 predicted proteins | sample 5400191 | NCBI WGS metagenome assembly WNFT01 (sample SAMN13153359, study PRJNA577476) | soil metagenome | isolation source: 80 cm saprolite under Madrone tree | place: USA:California | collected 2016-06-14 | reverse complement strand
ACTAGGCAACAGATTAAAATCCCACGCATCCTACCCTCCGCAAGGCCGCTCGACCGTCTATGCAATAATCCACGCATGCCGCTCAATATTAAGTTTTTAGCCCTGTGCGCGCTGACCTTTTTGTCGGCATCCGCCCTGCGCGCCAAGCACCATAGTATGCCGGAAACTCGTGACCGCCGCCGGTCCCGCTGATTGGCTGCCGCCCCCAGTCGCGCTGCTGCATCGGCCGCCTCGGCGGCCTCGATGCCGATTTGCAGCGTGTTGGTCGCGACGCGCACCTCGATGAGGAACGCCGACAATGCCGCCGCCAGTGAGAGCATCGACAAGATGAACATGCAGGCAATGAAAACCGACAAGTCCCAGCGCAGGAAGGCGTTGACGAACAACATCACGACCACGAGCGAGATGAAGAGCGCGGACAGCGTGATGAGGGTAATCGCAGCGTTGATATAACGGGCGCGCCGCGCCAACACGCTGAGCACGCCGTGCAGGTCCCGTCCATCCTGTGTGTGATCCGGCCGGCGCAAAACGTCCTCCATCGCGCGCGCACGATCCACGATGCGCGCCAGCCGGTTCGTCAATACATTGAGCGTCACCCCGATCGCCGAGATGAGGAATATGGGCGTCAGCGCAATTTGGATGAGGTGGGCGATGTCGACGGATTGGACCGTGTACGTGGAAAAGCTGCCGATGCCGTTCATTCCCGCGAGTATACCCAACGCCTTGCCAAAGAGTCGCCACGGCTCCTGGGAACCGTGGCGCCCTGAGATTCGAGCGCAATCGTCGCTCGCTCGTTGTCGCTGTTACTTGGCCACTCCATTCAGACCGTTCGGCGAGCCGGGAAACGGCGTGTTCAAGTACGGGAAGATCGGCAAATAGGTATCTGCCGCTTTGATTTCACCGGTGACATGCGCGTGGGCAGCGTCCGGACCGGCTGCACGCGCGCCGTCGGTGTACGGTAGACCGTGATTGGGGTCGCTGGTCTCCGCGCCGCAGTTGCCGATGGCTCCGCACAGTGCGCCTTCCGCAACACGCAGAGTGATGTCCACCACATCGTCGTAGGGGCGACGGCCGTTCGGAAAGCCGGCCAAATCGCCTCCCAGCACGCCAAGGTCGTTTTGCGCCGGCGGCGGGGTCGGCTGGATGGACGTATTCAGCCTGAGCATTTCGCCGGGCGTGACTTTCAGGGGCTGGTTGAGACCCTTCACCCCGGTCAGAAATGCAGCGACCAAGTCGTTGCGCGGCGAAGCCGGCATCACTGCCGCATTGCCGAACAGGGAGTTCAGCAGAACCGGCAGGAATGGATTCGTCACATAGTGCAGGAACTGCCCGTCGTCAACCGGGCGACTGGCATTGAATTTGTCCTTGTCGGGCAGACCAATGATCAGTTCGTTGACGAGCGGCATTCCGAGGCGCGAGACCTGCTTCCAATGATCGTCATCGCGCAGACTGGCGGTGGTCCAACCCCCGATCACCGGATCCTTCCCGCGCGTCAGGCAGCCGATCGGCACTTCGAGTGCGAGCGAAGTCACGTTCTTGTCGGAAATCGTGTTGGGCTCGCCGTCGCGTGGGCCGACTGGATTGAGATTCACCAAGTCGAACACCTCGCCGAGATTGACCACGAAGCCGTCCTTGCGTTGGCCGACGAATACGCGGGCCGGCGCGCTGCAGTCCGGTATGCTCACCTCGTAGATAAAACTCCGGGCATAGTCGTCGTAGTCGGGGATGGCTTTAATGCCGATATTGTCCGCGGGTTTGAGAAACACCTCTCCCCCCAGCGTCTCGTTGCGCAGGATCTCGCGCCTCCCGTGGCGCACCAACGTCAAGGTATAAGTCTGTTGCACGTTGAGATTCGCCCCGGTTGCATCGACGCGACCGGCCAGGATCAGCGGGGTCGCCGTCTTCACGCCGTTCGCGTTGACCGTGAAGTTTTTCTCGATGGTCTTGAAATTGAATTCGAACGAGAGATCGCTGTCGGCATCGCCGTCATTGTCGACGTGGATCTTGTAGACGGCGTTCGGATCGAGATTGAAATAGTTCGGGCCGCCGTAGGGGTCCTGCAGCGGAATGTAGTTTGCAATGAAGGTGACGTACGCGCTGCGTCCCGGCTCGTAGCTGCGAAACATGTAAAAATCCGTGCCGTCCAACCGCGGAAGACCGGCGATCGACGGCGCCTCTCGATGACTCGACGCTAAGGCACACAATGGCAGCGACGTCGCCGCCATCAGAGCGAAACGACTCAAGACGTTGGTATTCATTGGAATCCCCTTCGATTGATGAGTGGACGGACCAGCGATGTGTCCCTGGGCCTAACACATACGTTTGACGTTCCCCATCGGATGCATTGAATCGGAAATTCGCCATGTCCCTCGAGCGCGGACCTCGAGTCCTACCCAACGACACGGGAGCTGCACGCTCGGCGGGATTCATGGGCTAGCCCAGGGCCCGCTGCACGAACCAAACCATCGCCAAAGCGGCGATCGCCGACGAACCCCACGGCATGACACCACGCCGGTAAAACACCGTGGAGCGGAGCAGATAGGCCGCCGGCATGACAGCGAGCACCACGGCGAGCTGCCCCGCTTCGACCCCGAGATTGAAGGCAACCAACGACACCAGCCGCGCGCCCTGGCGCAAACCCATTTCCGCCAGCACTGAGGCGAAGCCGAAGCCATGCAGCAGGCCAAACGCGAATGCGATGCGCCAACGCGCCTCCGTTACGCGCGGGAAAACATTGTTCAGCGCGGCAACGATGATGGAAGCCGCGATCACGGATTCGGTGAGCCGGCCCGGCAACCGAATCACGTCGAATGCAGCCAATGACAGCGTGATGGAGTGTGCAAGCGTGAACGCGGTGACGACTTTGACGATGCTGATGAAGGCCGGAGCCGCGATCGGCACTGCCTCCCACCGATTTTGCCGGCGCGCAAGAACTGCGGGCAATAGCAGCGACAACAGGAACAGCAGATGATCGATGCCGCTCCAGATGTGCCGGATACCCGCACCCAGATACTCGATGAAGGCCACCCAAGGCGATGGATGATCGAGCTCGAATAGCCGCGGCGTAATGCCGCCGCCGAGAACGGCGGTCTGGGTCGCGCCGTTCGCGCTCAAGCTGAGCAGGCCGCGATGCGAAGGGTCTTCGCTATCGAGCACGGTGTAGTCGATGGACAGCTTCTTGAGCATGCCGCCGCAGGCAGCGGTGACCGGAAGCCACAGATAGCGCCCATCGACGCGCTCATTGACCTGGACGGGACCAAATCCCATTCGGCATTGTCCATCGGCGCCGGCGAGACGCAGATGGCCCTGCACGTAGGTCTGCAGCGCCGTCTGACTTGCCCGCAGCTCGCCCCAGGTGACTTTGCCATCGCCGTCCTGGTCCAAGCCCACCGCCAGTTCACCGTCGCGAATCGCGAGCTCCAGCGCCCCGGATACTTGTGCGCGATCGATCTGCAGACTCAGGAAGCCATTGCTCGCAGTGTGTGCCTGGGCCAGTGTGGCCGCCAGCACCAGCGGCGGCATCCACAACAATTTGCGAAGCGTGTTCACCGTGAGGTCACGGAAGCTGTGCGACGGGCACGGAAGCGGTTGCGGCGGCATTCACACGCACGTCGCGGAGGCCCTGGCTGCGCATAAAGTCGAGCGCCGGCTCGGCGGCAGCGGGACTGCCGGCGCCTTTTGCCGCATTCACCAGCGCCAGCACATCGTCGGGCTCACGCTGTACGGCCCAGTTGTCGATCGCCGCCGCCAAGCTGAGCTTCGGTTGATCCTCGACTTCGAGCAAAAACCTCGCCTGCTCGCGGCGATGCACGGCCTCGCCGCGCTGCGTCTCGGCGGCAAAAACGGCCCGCAGTCGGGCGCGGCTTTCAGCTTGCCGCGGATCGTGCAGTTGCCGTTGGGCAATTGCGATCCGCAGCAAGAGCGGCTCGAAATTCTCGTGTCCCTGTAAGAGCGTGAGCGCCTCGCCGGGCCGGCCCTGCCGCAGCAATAAATCGGCATACGCCGCGCGTGCGTAGAAATCCGTGGGTACGAGGTCCAAGTCCTGCTGATACCAGCGCTGCGCATCGGCATCCAGCCCAAGACGGACCGCCATCTCACCCAATTCGGAGTAGAGCCAGGATTTTTCCGAGTTGCGCCAGCCTTGCGATGACACCTGCGTGAGCACGGTGTAAGCCGACTCCAAATGGCCGTTGAGTCCGCGCAGACTTTGAACGCACAGCGCACCGAGCCGCGCTTCGACCAAGCGGGCGAATTGCTCGCAGGCCGCGCCGGCCTCCCGGTAGCGTCCCAGCACTCGCAGGACCGTGGCGCGGATCAAGAGCGCCTGCGGATCGTTGGGACGCGCAGTGAGTGCGCGATCGAGCGTGGCAAGCGAGGCGATGAATTCGTGGCGGCTTTGCTGCACCGTCGCTTGCAGCACCAAGACATCGGGCACCGGCGGGCTTTGTTCCTCCCAGGGTGTGAGCACGGCATCCGCATAGCCGAGATATCGCAGATCACCGCTGAGGCGGCCTTGCTGGATATAGAATTGCGCCAAGGGGATCGCGACATCGACCCGGGCGCGGGCCAGCCGTCGGGCCGACACATCGGCGCGGCGGGTACCGGCCGGCAATTCGGCAAGAATCGCGCTGTCGCTGCTCGGCACGTATGGACCGGCGAGTGCTCGAGGCAGGCAAGCGGTGCTCAATAGCGCCGCCGCGAAGAAGGCAAAGAGCCGGCCTCGCGGTATGGGGAGCCGGACACTGCTGCTATTCAAGCGGCATCTACGCTGGTCGGCGCGCTCGTCTCGTCGCCGATCGATCATGATTGCCCCTTGGTCTCGTGAATGAGTTCCGTGTGTTGCTTCGCTATTACGTACCGCCCGCGGCTTTGGATGCAGTCCGGCGAGTAATTTCTGGCGAGGGGGGTGCGGCGCTGCGGCACACCTGCCATGACGGCGTCAGTTTGACTGCGGAATCCGCCGCGTTCGGCGGCTCGCCCATCCGGTTTTAGGGTTTGCGCAGCGCCGGCGCCCTACCACTTCACCCAGCCGAAGTACCAGGTGCCGAGAATGACGAACCCAAACGCAATCCGGTACCAGGCGAAAACCTTGAAGTTGTGGCCGCTGACATAGCGTATCAAGGCGCGCACGGCGAACGCCGCGCTCACGAAGGAAGCGATCGAACCGACTGCAATGACTGCAAGATCGTCGAACTGGATGGAGTGCCGGGCTTTGAAGAGCTCCAGCACCGTTGCGCCGAATATCGTCGGAATCGCCAGGAAAAATGAAAACTCGGTGGCGGCGGGCCGGGACAGTCCGCGCAGCAGGCCGCCCATGATGGTTGCACCCGAGCGTGACGTGCCCGGAATCATCGACAAGGCCTGCGCAAATCCGACCCAGATCGCGTCCGGCGGCTGAATCTCGTCGACGGCGGCGATTCTCGCGGTTCGCTTCCGGCTCTCGATCCACAGAATGAGAATTCCGCCGATGATGAACGCCGTCGCGACCGGCACCGGGGCGAATAAATATTTCTTGATGGTGTTGATGAAGATGACGCCGAGCACCGCCGCGGGTACGAACGCCAGTATCAGGTTCAGCGTGAAGCGCTGCGACTTGCGGTCGCGCGGAAGCGTCGCGATCACGGTCCAAAGCCGCTGCCGGTACAGCCAGCACACCGCCAGAATGGCGGCAAATTGAATCACGATCTCGAACAGTTTGCCCTTCTCGTCGTTCCAATTGAGCAGGCTGCCGGTGACGATCAAGTGGCCGGTGCTCGAGACCGGCAAGAATTCGGTTAGTCCCTCGACCACTCCCATAATCAAGGCCTTAATCGCAACTACCGGATCCATGTGCTGTCCTCATCGATCGTGGCACCCCGCTCGGAGGGGACAAAAAAACGCCCCGGCCGCCGTGAAGCGGTCGGGGCGCTATACCAACAATCTTACTTGGTCGTCGCAGGAGCGGCGGCCGCTTTCTTCTTCTTCTTGCTGTGCTTCTTGGCGGGCTTCTGCGCATCCGCCGCAGGGGCGGAGGAGGCAGGAGCATCGGCGGCCATCGGCGCGGCGGCTTTCGGCATATCGGCAGCCATCGCGGCGGCGGCAAGGCCAAAGGTCAGCAACGCAGAGGTAATCAGGATTCCGGACTTATTCATGAGATCTCCAAACGGTGGTATTGACAAGCGTTTCGAAGAATACGCCGGTTCCATCCATTTCATCCGAGATGAAGATCATTTCACAAACTTCGCGGTAAGCCGCCCGGCTCAGTGTTTGCGCCTCGACCGAACGTGCCACACGAGATATATGACAATGGCCGTATTGGCGACCAGCACCACCGCCTTGCCGACGGTCGGCCTGAAAATCAGTTCCCACACCTCCAACGGGATCAGGGAGGCCGTGATGATCACGGTCAGCCACTCGGCCCAGCGCTTCTGCATCCACAAACCGATCCCTTCGGTCGCAAATACCGCCGCATAGGCCAGCGTCACCATCCGCAGCGCATGGAGCCGCGATGCGCTCAAGCCGCTGAACCACTCCAGAAACCGGGTGGCGACGTCGTGCTCCAACCCCAAGGGGCGTGCCGAGGCCCAGGTCACCAACTTGGCCGCGAGCGAGGCATCGCTGAGGCGCACTTCGCCATAGGCCAAGGCCAGCAGCAGGAGCACTTTCACCAGCTTGTAAACCGCGATGGTGCGCAGAACATTGAAGCGCGGCGCCGGCGCCGGCCGAACAACGGTTATCATGAAAAGTTAAGCCTGACCCGCTGGCGGTTGAAACTCCAACGTGGCATCGAGCAGCGCAGGAATGTCAAAAACCGCTCTTTCATTATCGATCACCAACGGAGCGATTCCCGCAGCGGCCACGAGCGCGGCCGGTACCTGAATCCGGTCATGCTCCCGAGTGACGGTCCAGGTCTCCAATCGCTTGTCTTGAAACGCCAAATTGAGCGCTCCCCAGCGCAGCAAGGCGGCACGCGCCAGCGGCGTATCCCCTCCCCAGTGGCGTTGGGCCAGAGCCATCGCGGAACTGGCCGCAATTTCACCGTGGGGCAGTGTCATCAGATCCTGAATATATTTCACCATTTCATCCGGTGGAACATGCAGGTCCATATCGGGTGCCGTCTCGGTCATGCTCGGCATTTTACCCTAAGTCGGATTCTCGAGACTGAACATGGCATTCTCGTCATCGTAGGCATAGGCCTCGGCATATCGGCCCCAGCTCACCACGGCCCGCAGGGTCTGGTCCGCGGCCTCTTCATTCATGAAATCCTCCAATTCGTCGACGAACCGGCTCTTTCGCGCGGAATGAGAGGCCCGTTCGTCCAAAACCCGCCGAATATGGGCAGCCAGGGGCACGTAGGTCAGTAAATGACGCGTGAAAATCCGCTTGCGCTCGTCAAGTTCGGAGCGGGCGAAGGCCAATCCGTCCTCGGTCAATTTCAAGTCGCCGCCTTCGAGTTCCGCGAATCGCAGCATCTGCAGGGTTTCGGCCACCGGAAACAGCTCGTCGATCTCCATTTGCAGATCCGACGCGATTTCGGGCAAATCGGCCTTGCCGTTGAAGGGCGGGGCTGCGACGGCTTCCATCAGGCCCGCCAGCAAGTTCGAGGACACCCGGGGCAATACGCTGCCGATCCCCAATCCCGGGAAGCGCTCCGGGCGGGCGCTCGAACCGCCCAGCGGACGCGCAGTCATCTCCACATAAATACGCTCCACCAACTCGCGAAAACTCGGATCGAGGCGATTTCGCGGCTGCGGCAGCGACACCTTGATCTCGCTCAAGATCCTGCCTGGATTGCTGCCGAACACCAAGATGCGATCGCACATCAGCACCGCCTCTTCGATGTTGTGCGTCACCAGAATGACGCCCTTGATGGGCATCCGGCCCTCGGCCCACAAATCCAGGAAATCGGTGCGCAGCGTCTCCGCGGTCAGCACATCCAGCGCGGAAAACGGCTCGTCCATGAGCAGAATGTTGGGATGAACCACGAGCGCGCGGGCGAAACCGACGCGTTGCCGCATGCCGCCCGACAGCTCGCGCGGATACGCGGACTCAAATCCGTCCAAGCCGATGAGATCGATCGCCGCCAGGGACCGTTTGCGGATGTCCGCCCGCGGCATTCGCTGCGCCTCGAGGCCGAGCGCCACGTTCTCGAACACGGTCAGCCACGGAAACAGAGCGAAGCTCTGGAAAACCATGGCGATCCCGGGCGCAGGGCCCGAAATCGGCTGGCCCATATAGCGCAGCTGGCCCGCGGTCGGCTCCGCCAGTCCGGCAATGAGCCGCAGCAGGGTCGACTTGCCCGAACCGGACCGCCCAAGCAGCCCCACGATTTGGCCCTCTCGCAGCTCGAGATTCATGCCCTCGAGCACCAGCAATTCCGCGCCGTCCGGCTTGGGGAAGGCCTTGCGCACATCGTTGCATTGCAGTAGCGGAGAGTCGTTCATGGCCGGACCTGTCAGGTGAGTCGATATTTGCGTTCGGCGTAGTAATACAAGGGACGCCAGAACAGCCTGTTGATGACCACGACGAACAAACTCATCGTGCCTATCCCCAAGATGATGCGATGAAAGTCCGCGGCGGTCGTCGCCTCCGCGATATAAGACCCGAGTCCCCGCGCCTTCACTTGGGTAGGGCCCCAAGTCGCCAGTTCGGCGACGATGGCGGCGTTCCATGACCCGCCCGACGCCGTAATAGCACCGGTCACGTAGAACGGCAAAATTGCCGGCAACGCAACCTTGCGCCACCACAGCCAACCCGCGACCCGAAAATTTGCCGCGACATAGCGCATCTCCGCCGGTATGGCCGACGCGCCGGCGATGACATTGAACAGAATGTACCACTGAGTGCCCAATATCATCAGCGGACTCAGGAAAATGTCGGGATTGAGCTTCCAGGCGACGATGCCGTACACGGCAATGGGAAACAATAGATTCGCCGGGAAAGCCGCCATGAACTGCGCAATCGGCTGAACGATCTGCGCTGCCCGCGGCCGCATGCCGACCCACACCCCGATCGGCACCCACACGCAGCTCGCGAGCGCGATCAGAATGAACACCCGCAACATGGTGAGCGTCGCCAGTCCGCATACCTCGAGAGCCTCCCGCAGCGGTGTGTTCTTGATCAGCACCCAGACGATGTGCCAGAGACCCAGAACGACGGCCGCGACCACCAGCGACACCCACAAGAGATCCAGGCTGCGCTTAGGCGTAGCCACTGCCGCGGCCGGCGGTTCATCGCTGCGCTTCACCGCCCGGCTGGTCCACAGCACGGCGGCATGAAAGGCCACGGTCGCGCCTTGAATCAATCGCGATCGGCGCATCATGGTCAGCGCCCAGGAGTCCGGCACGCGGACGCCGGGTTCCTGTTCCACGCGAAAGCGGTCCACCCAAGCCACCAGCGGCCGAAACAGCAATTGGTCGTACAGCAGAATCACGATCAGCATGGTGGCGATCGCCCAGCCGATTGCACTGAGGTTTTTCTGTTGAATGGCGAGCGCGATATAGGAACCGACGCCCGGCAAGGACACGGTGGTGTGCCCGACGCTGATCGATTCGGAGGCGACGACGAAGAACCATCCGCCCGACATGGACATCATCATGTTCCATATGAGCGCGGGCATGGCGAACGGCACTTCCAGCTGCCAGAAGCGCATCCACGGCGACAACCGGAACGACTCGCTTGCTTCAATCAGTTCCAGCGGAACCGTGCGCAGCGACTGATAAAAGCTGAAGGCCATGTTCCATGCTTGGCTGGTGAATATGGCAAAGATGGCGGCGAATTCGGCACCGAGTACCCGCCCTGGGGCCAGGGACATGAAGAACACGACCGTAATGGAAATGAAACCCAGGATCGGCACCGACTGCAGAATGTCGAGGATCGGCACCAGGAGCTTACCGGCCCGCTCGCTCTTGGCGGCCCAGGTCGCGTATGTCAGAGTGAACGCCAGCGAGAGAACGAGCCCGGCCAACATGCGAAACGTGGTGCGTGCCGCATATTCGGGCAGATGCGAGGGATCAAGGGACAGCGGCGTTATTTCGAGTTGCGACAGCGGGGCGAACAACCCCCGCGACGTCTCGCCCAAAAACGCGATCAAACCGATGACGACGATGAATGCCAGCACATCCCAGCGAGACGCGAAGTCGCGGAGAAAGACGTAGGGCGCGAAGCGATTCATCGGCGCATTCTCGCAGGACAGTCGACGAAGTAGCTAGTAGGGTACGTGTTTATGGAAAAGAGTTTTACCGCCGCCGCGCCGAGCGGCGCTTCACCGGCGGTCCCGCCGGCGGCGCAACCGCGCTTCAATGTCTTGGGAGCCATCAGTTTCTCGCACTTTCTCAACGACATGATGCAGTCGCTGATCGTCGCGATCTATCCGCTGCTGAAAGGCGAATTCCACCTGAGTTTCGTGCAGATCGGCGTGATCACGCTGACCTATCAGATCTGCGCTTCCGTTTTGCAGCCGGTCATCGGCGTTTACACCGACAAGCACCCCCAGCCGTACTCGCTCAGTCTCGGCATGGGCTTCACCTTGATCGGTATGGTGACTCTGGCTTTCGCGCCCAATTATGGGAGCGTGCTGGCGGCCGCGGCGCTGATCGGGGCGGGCTCATCTATTTTTCATCCGGAATCCTCGCGGATTGCCCGCCTCGCTTCGGGCGGCCGCCACGGTCTCGCGCAGTCGATTTTCCAGGTGGGCGGCAATGCGGGCAGCGCGATGGGTCCTCTGCTCGCCGCATGGATCGTCAATCCGCACGGGCAGGCAAGTCTCGCGTGGTTTGCGCTGGCCGCCCTGCTCGCCATCGCCGTGCTGGCCAAGGTGGGCGCATGGTACAAACGCCAGCATCTTGACCGCCCCGGCAGCTCCAAGAGCCGGCCGGCCGTTTCGAGCCCGGTGCCGGCGCGCAGGGTAGCCTGGTCGATCGGCATCCTGGTGGTGTTGATCTTCTCGAAATATTTCTACATCGCCAGCATCACGAGCTACTACAGCTTCTATCTGATCGAGAAATTTCACGTGTCGGTGCGGTCGGCGCAGATCTACTTGTTCGTATTTCTGTTCGCGATGGCGCTCGGCACGCTCCTCGGCGGTCCCATCGGCGACCGCATCGGCCGCAAGCGCGTCATTTGGGCATCCATCCTGGGCGTCGCGCCGTTCACGATACTTCTGCCGTTCGTCGGCTTGACGTGGACCTGCGCCTTGAGTTTCGTCATCGGATTCGTGCTGTCCTCGGCGTTCTCAGCCATCGTCGTATTCGCCCAGGAACTGATGCCGGGCAAGGTGGGCGCCGTATCCGGTTTGTTCTTCGGCTTCGCCTTCGGCATCGGTGGTATCGGCGCAGCCGTGCTCGGCGGACTCGCCGATCAATACGGGGTCGAGTTCGTGTATCGCATCTGTGCATATTTGCCGCTGCTCGGCATGGTGGCCGCGTTCTTGCCCGACATCGAACATCGGGTCCGGGCCGCCGGCGCGCTCCGCGGCGGCCGCGCGCTCAACTTCCGCTGACCGGCCCGCGCCATGATGCACAACCTCTTCGCGAGCCTCGGTCAATACGGCGTCGGCATCGTGTTCGTGAATGTATTGCTCAACCAATCGGGGCTTCCCGTGCCGGCGGTGCCGACATTGATCATCGCCGGCGGCATCGCCGCGGGCGGACAAATGCAGCTGTTGACGCTGTTCTTCTCGTCGATAGCCGCCTGCGTGATGGCCGACAGCGGGTGGTACCTCATCGGACAGAAATTCGGCATCCGGGTCCTGAAGACGCTGTGTAAAGTATCCTTGGAACCGGATTCGTGCGTCAGTCAGACGCAAACGCGCTTTGAACGCTGGGGCGTCAACTCGCTGGTCATCGCAAAGTTCGTTCCCGGCCTCTCGATCATCGCGCCGCCGATGGCCGGCGCCCTGCGCATCGGGTGGCCGCGTTTCATTATTTTGAGCATCTGCGCCGCCGCTCTGTGGGTGGGTTTCGGTCTCGGCGCCGGCATATTGTTCAGATCACAGATCGAGCGGTTACTGGAACATTTGAGCGAATTCGGCAGCGCCGCCGGCGCCGTGGTCATGATTCTGCTGGCCGCCTATATCGCTTTCAAGTGGTGGCAGCGAAGCCGCTTCTACAAGGTGCTGCGCATGGCACGGATCAGCGTCTCCGATCTGTATGAGCTCATTCAATCGGGTGCCGCACCCCTGATCATCGATGTGCGTTCGGCCACCGCGCGCGAGCTCGAGCCGCGTTGGATCCCCGGCGCACTGCATGTTCCCTTGCAGGACGTGGCGCACCGGCTCAAGGAATTGCCGCGCGATCGGGACGTCATTTTGTATTGCACCTGTCCGAGCGAAGCCTCGGCGGCGCGCGTCGCCAAAATTCTGATGAATCACGGCTTCAAGCGGGTCCGCCCGCTCCTCGGCGGACTCGATGCCTGGGTCGCCGCGGGCTATTCTGTCATCACGGCGGAGGCGCCGGATTCATAGTGTCCTGAATCACAAATTCCTTGCTCGATCCGCCCGCGGATTGTCGTGCCGGGCAAGGCGCGCCGACGAGGCATAGTGGGTACTATGGCGAGGAGGCGCAACGCCGCCCGGCGCGACAAGACGCGGCGCAGCGAGTAAGGAATTTGTGATTCAGGACACTTAGGAGCGCTCGTGACGCATCACGTGGTCATTGTCGGTGCCGGCTTCGGCGGCTTGGCGGCAGCGCAGGGTCTGGCCGGGGCCGACGTCAGGATCACGATCATCGATCGGCGCAATCATCATCTGTTTCAGCCTCTCCTGTATCAAGTCGGCACCGCGACGCTGGCCACTTCGGAAATTGCCTGGCCGATCCGGCATCTGCTGCGCAAGCGCAAGGAAGTCACCACGCTTCTCGGCACGGTGACGGGAGTCGACACCCAGAATCGCAGAGTGCTGATCGAAGACGGCGGCGGCGTCGACTACGACACCTTGGTATTGGCAACGGGCGCCCGGCACGCGTACTTCGGTCACGACGAGTGGGAGCCGTACGCGCCGGGCCTGAAGACACTGGAGGACGCCACGACCATCCGCCGGCGAGTGTTGCTGTCCTTCGAACGCGCCGAATGCGAGACCGATCCGACCCGCCGCGCGGCGCTGCTGACCTTCGTGATCGTCGGCGGCGGACCCACCGGGGTGGAGCTATCCGGCGCGATCGCCGAGCTTGCACATCAGAATCTGCCCGAGGAATATCGGCACATCGACACGCGCAAGGCTCGCGTGGTGCTGATCGAAGCGGGTCCGCGCATCTTGCCGAGCTTTGCCGAGGATCTCTCTGCCTACGCCCACGCGTCGCTCGAGCGACTGGGCGTAGAAATTCAGCTGAAGCAAGCCGTCAGCGAATGCAGCGACCAAGGCGTGATCTACGGCGGCCGGCCGCTCGCGGCGAAGGTCATACTGTGGGCGGCAGGCGTTCGCGCATCGGCCGCCGCCGCTTGGGCGGGGCTGCCGTCCGACAACGCCGGACGAGCGCTGGTGGAACCCGACCTCACTGCGCCAGGGCATCCGGAAATCTTCGTCATCGGCGACACCGCAACCATCAATGCGTGGCGCGGTAACCCTGTGCCCGGAATCGCTCCCGCGGCCAAACAGCAAGGCGTGCATGCTGCCCGCACCATCAGGATGCGCCTCGCCGGCGACACCACGCAGCGAATTTTCCGCTACAGGCATTCCGGCAATTTAGCCACCATCGGCAAGCGCGCGGCGGTCATCGATTTCGGCTGGATCAAGGTACGGGGCTGGCTCGCCTGGTGGCTTTGGGGGCTCGCCCACATATATTTTTTGATCGGCGTGCGCAATCGGCTTGCCGTCGCCCTGAGTTGGCTGTGGATATACGTCACCGGCAGCCGCAGTGCGCATCTGATCACTCAGGGCGAACAGCGGCCAAGGAACCCGTAGTCGCCGTCATCGCTCTCGTTCGGCACTAAACTTCAGCCGCTCACGCCACGCTCAGCCGTTCAGTAGGTGCATCATGCCTGGGTGATAGCGTGGCCCCACTGCGACTCCCAGCGGCGCCACAGCTTCGATGCGTTGCAGCTCCTTCTGGCTCAAAGTGATTTGGGATGCAGCCAGGTTTTCCTCCAAGCGGGCCGGATTCGTGGTTCCGGGAATGGGCACGATATCCGTGTCTTGCGCCAGCAACCACGCCAGCGCCAGCTGCGAGGGGGTGCAGCCTTTCTCCTTGGCGATGAGATTGATCTGCTCTAAAACCGCTAGATTCTTCGAGAAATTCTCACCCTGAAAGCGCGGGGACTCACGTCTCCAATCGTCGGCCGCGAGATCCTCCAATTTGCGGAAGCGGCCTGCGAGAAATCCCCGGCCCAACGGGCTGTAGGGTACAAACCCGATGCCGAGCTCACGGACGGTCGGCAGGATTTCATCCTCGGGATCGCGGCTCCACAGGGAATACTCCGTCTGCAGCGCGCTGATCGGGTGCACCTTGTGTGCGCGCCGAACAGTGGCGGGGGCCGCTTCGGACAACCCGAGATACCGCACCTTGCCCTGCGCGACCAATCGGGCCATGGCGCCCACCGTCTCTTCGATCGGCACCTTGGGATCGACCCGATGCTGGTAGTACAAGTCGATGACGTCGACGCCGAGTCTCTTCAGCGACGCCTCACAGGCGGCACGCACATAGTCCGGGCTGCCGTCGACGCCGCGGTTCGTATCCAAGAAAGTCACGCCGAGCGCGAGCGCACGCTGAATCAGCGAGATTCCCTGCGCCTCCGTGACTCCGCTGCTCGAGTAGAAATCGGACAGGCCCATGCAGCCCAATCCGAGTTCGGAGACCTTCAAACCCTGCTTGCCCAATGCACGCATTTTCATATCGCCCGCTCCTTCAATTCTGCCGCTAACCGGTGCCGGCACCTTCGATCCGACCTCCGTGTGACAAAGCTGTTCATAGATTCTGCCAAGGAGCACTGTTATTTTATACAGCTTGCTCTGCGAGCGGCGGGGGCTCGCCGCTCCAGTGCATCCCCTGCGACCACCGACTGCTGCTGCCATACTCGAGGCACCTTTGATCAACGAAGCGGCCGGTACGATGTCGGCTGCAGACTTACTGGCTCGTCCTTGTACTGGTCGCCCTTGAAGATGAAGAGGTACCCGCCGAATGCTGTACGCCGTTCTTTGCTATCACTCGGAAGATGTCGTGTCCTCATGGTCGGCCGAACAGGAGGACGCCATCATGGGCAAACTCGCCGCCGTCGAAGAAAAGCTGGCAAAGGCCGGACGCCTGGGCCCCGTCGCACGGCTCATGCCGACCACGGCGGCGACGACGCTGCGCAAGGACAGCGACCCGCCGTTGGTGCTCGATGGCCCGTTTGCCGAAACCAAGGAGCAGCTGCTGGGCTTTTTCATCATCGACTGCTCGGATCTGACCGAAGCGATCGCCACGGCGGCGGAGCTGGCGCGCGCCAATCCCGGCGGCGCTTACGAGCTGAGACCTGTGTCGGTGCTGCGGGCTAATCGTAACTTCGAATGAATGACCCGGCGTGGATCAATGCCGCGCTCACTTCGGCCCGGCCCCAGGCGATCGCCGCGCTGCTGCGCTACTTCCGCGACATGGATACCGCCGAAGAGGCCTATCAGGATGCCTGCCTTCGCGCCCTGAAAAACTGGACCCAGAACGGACCGCCGCGCGACCCGGCGGCGTGGCTGATCCTGGTGGGAAGAAATGCCGCGCTCGACGCCGCACGGCGCCACCGAAAACTCGAGCCCCTGCCCGTCGACGATGCGCTGTCGGACCTCGACGATGTCGAAGCGCAGCTGGTCGATCGGCTCGACAGCGCCGATTACCGCGACGATCTGCTGCGGCTGCTGTTCGTCTGCTGTCATCCCGAGCTGCCGGCGACTCAGCAGATCGCGCTCGCGCTGCGCATCGTTTCCGGGCTCAGCGTCAAGCAGATCGCACGCGCATTTTTGGTGAGCGAAAGCGCCATGGAGCAGCGGATCACGCGGGCAAAAGCGTGCGTGGCCAAGGCCAATCTGCCGTTCGAGACGCCCGGCGCCGTGGAACGCGCCCGGCGTCTCGCGGCCGTCGCCACCATGATTTACCTGATTTTCAACGAGGGGTATTCGGCGACGGGCGACACGGCGAGCATGCGATTCACGCTGTGCGACGAAGCCATCCGTCTTGCCCGGTTGCTGCTGCGGCTCTTCCAGAGTGAACCCGAAGTCATGGGATTGACGGCGCTGCTGCTGTTGCAGCATTCGCGGACCCCGGCGCGGCTGGATGGCAACGGGCAAATCGTCCTCATGGAGGATCAAAACCGGAGCCTCTGGAACCGCACCATGATCGACGAAGGACTCGCCCTGATCGACAAGGCCATGCGGCATGTGCAGCCCGGACCCTATCAGGTGCAAGCGGCCATCGCGGCATTGCACGTGCGCGCGGCAACGCCCGAGGAGACCGACTGGCAGCAGATTGAGCTCCTGTACGCAACCTTGGAGAGGCTGCAGCCCTCGCCGGTCGTGACTCTCAACCGTGCCGTCGCTCTTGCCAAGGTGCAGGGTCCGGCGGCGGCGCTCGCGCTCATCGAGCCCCTCGCCGGAAAATTGTCGGGCTACTTCTATTTTTTTGGGGTCAAGGGCGCGCTGTTGCGGGATCTGGGAAAGATCGAAGAGGCCCGCGATACCTATAATCGCGCCATTGCGCTGGCCAACTCGGCCGCGGAGGCCGCGCACATCCGGCTGCAATTGGACCGCCTGATGTCGGATCGCGTCCGTCCGTAGCGTCCTTGGCCTATGGTCAACACTCGAGGAGAATGCCATGCGATTCATGATGCTGATGATCCCTTCAGGGTACGAAACCGCCGCGCCGGGCACTGTGCCGCCCGCCGAGCACGTGGCAGCGATGATGAAGTACAACGAAGCGCTGAAAGAAGCGGGCGTGCTGCTTGCGTTGGACGGACTGCATCCGCCGTCCGCGGGCGCACGCGTCTCGTTCAAATCCGGCAAACCGACCGTGACCGACGGACCGTTCGCGGAGTCGAAGGAGGTCTTGGGCGGTTATTGGATGATTCAGGTCAACTCGAGACAAGAGGCGATCGAATGGGCATCGCGCTGCCCGGCACTCGACAATGAAGTCATCGAAGTCAGGCAAGTGTTCGAAATGACCGACTTTCCGCCCGATGTACGCAAGGCCGCTGAGAATTTCGATCTGCTGCCGAGGCCATAGACGCGAAGGCGAAGCGTTGAACCGCTGCCGTCCATCCGTCGGCACAGCGCCGACGGGTGGACGTACGCGCCGCGCAATGCATAATGCGAGCCGTGCGACGTCATGTGCAAAGGGATGCCCTTGCAGGGCATGCATTGGAACGCGGCCGGTCCTCTGCGGCGACCCTTGGAGCGATTGCGGCCTTGGTCGTACTGGGTGCAATGCCGTACACCGCCCGCAGCGAGTGGACGCTGGGCGCGGCAGCAGCTCTCCGGCACGACAACAACGTCGGCAACGCGGAGTCCCCGCCCGACATCGTCGGAGATTCCACGATCGACGCACGGCTCTCTATTTTTCAACTATTTCCGTTGGGCGAAAGCTACAGCGTGACGGTCGGCGGCGACCTCAACGGCGAGGCATTCCGAAAACTCACAGGACTCAACAATGCGTCCCTCGACGGTACAATTTCACTGAAGAAAAAATGGGGACTCGGCGCCTTCGCCCCTTGGGCGCGCGCCGGAGTATCGGTAGAGCGGTCGAGCTACGACTATAGTTACCGCAACGCTTGGAACTACCGCGCGACGCTCGCGTCGGGGCGGCGCATCGACGAGCGTTGGAACCTCTGGGCCGAATACGCATTCGATCGCCGGGTCGCCAGCCCTCGAACGGAAGAGGTGCCCGGATTATCGGGCGACGCGTTCAGCCAAGACAGCCACAATGTCGCGGTCAACGTGGAGTACTCGTTGAACGAGAGCACCTTTCTCGCGCTCGGCCTGTTGGGCCGCCGCGGCGATGTGGTGTCGACGGCGGGAGACAGCGAGAAGATCAACTACGCCCCCCGGGCGCTTGCCGAGGACCCGGCATTCGGGCCCGAGGCCTACGCTTACAAGCTCACCGGAACGACTTACGGGTTCAGGGTGGGAGTCAACTACGCTCCGACTCCGCACAGCTTGCTTGGGTTGGGATTTGAGCGTTTGAACACGCACGCGGACGGCGGCAACAGCTATACGAAGTCGGTGCCGGAAATCACCTGGGATTATCGCTTTCGATGAACAGATTGCTCGCGGCAGCGGCCGGTCTCATGCTTCTCTGGGGCGCACAACCGGGCGGCGCCGCCGAATTGCGTGCGCTCGTGAAAGATCATCGTGGAAAGCTCATCGCAAACGCGGTCATCCTGGCCGCACCCTTGGATGCCAAAAGCGCACTGCGCGCCAAACCCCCGGCGGATGCCGTCGATCAAGTCGACAAGCAGTTCGTGCCCTACGTGAAACCGGTGTTCGTGGGATCGAAGGTACTATTCCCCAACAGTGACCACGTGCGCCACCAGGTCTATTCCTTTTCGCCTGCGAAGAGATTCGAGCTGCCCTTGTATGCCGGCACGAACGCGCAGCCGGTCGTGTTCGACAAACCAGGGGTGGTGGTATTGGGCTGCAACATTCACGATTGGATGGTCGGTTATATCTATGTGTCCGAGACCCCGTTCTTCGCCAAGACCGAGGCGGCGGGGACCGCGGCCATCGACGACATGCCGCCGGGCGAGTACACCGTGCGCGTCTGGCATCCGA
>WNFT01005178.1_pt1 | contig 18701 bp, 15 predicted proteins | sample 5400191 | NCBI WGS metagenome assembly WNFT01 (sample SAMN13153359, study PRJNA577476) | soil metagenome | isolation source: 80 cm saprolite under Madrone tree | place: USA:California | collected 2016-06-14 | reverse complement strand
GCAAGATGCAGAAATATCTTGAGTTCCTGGAGATGAAGGAGCGGTTCGGAGACTGACAGACAGTCCCGCGGACCCTCCGGTCGCCGGAAAGGAGCGATGCGCAGCACGATGACAGCTCGGCCGACTGGCGGCGCATCGAGGCGGCACTCCTCGCCGGCGTACGATCGGGTACGCCTCGGCGCCGTCCGTTGCGCCTCGGCCGCCCGGCCCGGTCCGGGTCTGGGGGACGGGCTCTGATGCGCATCAAGGTCCTCGGGTGCCACGGCGGCGAGCTTCCCGGACACCGCACCACCGCCTTCCTCATCGAGGAAAAGCTGACCATCGACGGCGGGGCGATCACCGCCGCCCTCGAGCTCGACGACATCCTCAAGATCGACGACATCTTCCTCACCCACTCGCATTTCGATCACGTGAAGGACGTCCCGCTGATGACCGATCTCCTGGTCGGAAAGCGGGAGAAGCCCGTGATCGTCCACGGCGCCGCGGAGACGATGGAGGCGATGGACAAGGACGTGTTCAACAACCGCGTCTGGCCGGATTTCCGCACCATTCCCAGCCCCGAGAAGCCGGTCATCGCCTTCGACACCATTCCCGTCCGCGAGCCGGTGACCTGCCAGGGCTTGCGGATCCGCGCCATCCCGGTGCATCACCCCGTCTATTCGGTCGGTTACATCCTGGAAGGTCGCGACGGCGCGGTGGCCTTCTCCGGCGACACCGGGCCCACCGACGAGCTGTGGCGCGTGGTCAACGGTACCCCGAATCTCAAGGCCGTCTTCATCGAGCTGAGCTTCCCCAGCACCATGCAGTGGCTCGCCGACGTGTCGGGCCATTTGACGCCGAGGACGGTCATGGGCGAGCTGGGAAAGCTCGACCGGCGGGGCGCCAAGATCTACCTGTACCACCTCAAGCCGGCGGTCATCGACGAGGTCAAGGCGGAAGTGAAAGCCCTGAGGAAGGACTACCTCCACGTCTGCGAGCTGGACGAGGTCTACAACATCCAGTGAGAGCGCTGATCCTCCTCTGCCTCGCGCTCTCGCTCGGGGCCCGCGCGGAGCCGGACAACAAGACCGCCGCGCAGCAGAAGCAGCAGAACAACGCGGCCGCCGTGGCGGCCGGCGCCGGCGCGGTGATCGTCGCAACCCAGGTGGACCCGGGCCTGGATCCGTTCGCGTTCCAGGCGCCCAACTCGCGCGCCCGGCAGTGGCTCGGATATGCGTCGCCGTGGACGCTGCTGATCCTCGCCTCCATCCTCGTCATCCTGGCCGCGCTGGTGCAGAAGGTCGACCCGCGCCGGCGCAAGCGCATCCGGCGCGCCTCGATCCTGTACATGCTCTACCTCACCACCTTCGCCTTCGCGGCGACGCTCGGGCTGGTGAACGCCGACGGGTGGGCGAGGCGGGTGTGGTTCCTCGCCGACCTCTTCGAAGTGCTGGTGATCATCGACTTCGTCGCCATCCTGCTCTTCGACCTGGTGCTGGTGGCGCTGCGCATCGAGGTCGCCAACATCGTCCACGACCTCGCGCTGGGCGCCGCGTACATCCTCGCCTTCATCGGGATCCTGCACCGGAGCGGCGTCCAGCTCTCCGGGATCATCGCCACCTCGGCGGTGGTGACGGTGGTGCTCGGCCTTTCGCTGCAAGCCACGCTGGGCAACGTGCTGGGCGGCATCGCCCTCCAGCTCGACGACTCCATCCACATCGGCGACTGGGTCCAGCTCTCCTCGGGCCAGCAGGGGCGCATCAGCGCCATCCGCTGGCGGCACACGGTGGTGGAGACGCGCAACTGGGACACCATCATCGTGCCCAACTCCGTGCTGCTGGGCGACAACATCACCATCCTCGGACAGCGGCAGGACCAGCCGGTGCAGCACCGGATGTGGGTCTACTTCAACGTCGATTTCCGCTACTCGCCCGAGGACGTGATCCACGTCGTCGAGGACGGCCTGCAGGGCACGCCCATCCCGCACGTGGCCCCCTTTCCCCCGCCGAGCTGCATCTGCTACGACTTCGCCCGCCAGGGCGCGGACAGCTTCGCGTACTACGCCGTCCGCTACTGGCTGACGGACCTGGCCGCCGACGACCCGACTTCCTCCGCCGTGCGCGTCCGCGTCTACCTGGCCCTGAAGCGGGCGGGGATCCCGCTGGCGGTGCCGGGCCAGGCGATCTGGGTCTCGATGGACGACCCGCAGCACCGCGAGCGCAAGGTCCAGCGCGAGCTGCAGAACCGGGTGGCGGCGCTGGAGCAGATCGAGATGTTCGCGCATCTCTCGCCGGACGAGCGGCAGCGGCTCGCCGAAGGAATGCGCCCGGCGCCGTTCGGACGCGGCGAGATCATCACCCGGCAGGACTCCGCCGCCCACTGGCTGTACGTCCTCGGCAAGGGCGAGTGCGAAGTCCGCGTTCGCGGCGAGGGGGGAGCGGAGAAGCTGGTGGCCCGGATCGCGGCGCCCAACGTGTTCGGAGAGATGGGCGTCATGACCGGGGAGCGCCGGACCGCCTCGGTGATCGCGGCCACCGAAGTGGAGTGCTACCGGATCGACAAGGACGTCTTCAAGTCGGTGCTGCGCGGCCGGCCGGACATGGCCGAGTTGATGTCGCAGGTGATGTCCAAGCGCCGCATCGAGCTGGAGACGGTGCGCGAGGGCCTCGACGCGGAGACGCGCAGGCGGCGGGTGAAGGAAGAGCGCAGCGAGATCCTGTCCTCCATCCAGACCTTCTTCGGACTGGACGACGACAAGGTCTAGTTCAACCGGGCAGGTATTCTGGCGCAGTTTGCACTGGCAGGGAGAATTGAAGCGTCAGCCAAATTGAATTGGGCAGACCTCCTGGCGCAAGCAAGGCAACCGCCGGTTCACTGGAATCAGCTTCCCCCCTCTGCTAGAACCGGCCCGCAGATGGCCTGGTACCACCGCGTTCCCGCCCCGAAGCTCCCTCCCGAGCAGCGCAAGTCGCGCATGGAGGGCCTGTGGATCAAGTGCGACGGCTGCGGGGAGATCATCTACAAGCAGGACGTCGAGAAGAACCTCGAGGTCTGCCCCAAGTGCGACGAGCACTTTCCGCTTCCGGTCCGCCGGCGCCTCGAGCTGGTCCTCGATCCGGGCACGTTCGCCGAGCATGACCTCGGGTTGGAAAGCACCGACCCGCTCCAGTTCTCCGACTCGAAGAAATACCGGGACCGCATCAAGGCCAGCCAGAAGTCGGCGAGCGAGGAAGAGGCTTTCGTCTCGGGACTCGGCCGCATCGCGGGGCGCGAGGTGTCCATCGGCGCCTTCCACTTCGGGTTCATGGGCGGCTCGATGGGCAGCGTGGTGGGCGAGAAGGTGACCCGCGTCTTCGAGCGCGCCACCGATCGCCGGATCCCGGCCATCGTCTTCTCGGCGAGCGGCGGCGCGCGCATGCAGGAGGCCATCTTCTCCCTGATGCAGATGGCGAAGTCCTCGGCGGCGCTGGCGCGCTTCAGGCACGTGCAGAAGCCGTACATCAGCGTGCTGCTCGACCCGACCACCGGCGGCGTGGCGGCCTCCTTTGCCTTCCTCGGCGACGTCATCCTCGCCGAGCCGCGCGCGCTGATCGGCTTCGCCGGACCGCGCGTGATCGAGCAGACCATCCGTCAGAAGCTGCCGGAGGGGTTCCAGCGGAGCGAGTTCCTCCTCAAGCACGGGATGGTCGACGGGATCGTGCACCGCAAGGAGATGCGCGAGCGGCTGGCGCAGCTCCTCGGCCTGCTCGGGTGAACCGGCAGGTGACCGGGCTCCGATGAACTTCGCGGAGCTGAAGGAGCTGCTCTTCGCCCGCGGCAACTTCGGGGTGAAGCTCGGGCTCGAGCGCATGCGGGAGGCCTGTGAGCTGCTCGGAAATCCCCAGCGCGGCCCCCCGGCGCTGCACGTGGCCGGCACCAACGGCAAGGGATCCACCTGCGCCTTCACCGAAGCCGCGCTCCGGGCCAAAGGACTGAGGACGGGGCTCTACAGCAGCCCCCACCTGAACCACTTCTGCGAGCGCATCCGCCTGGGCGGCATCCCCATCTCCGAGGAGCGCGCGTGCGAGCTGCTGGAGGAAGTGCGCTCCGCCGTTCCCTGGGCGCTCGCCGACCCCGGGCTGACGTTCTTCGAGATCGTCACGCTGATGGCGTTCCTCGCCTTCCGCGAGGTGGACGCGATGGTGATCGAAGTCGGGCTGGGCGGGCGCCTCGACGCCACCAACGTGATCAGGCCTCGGGCTTGCGCGGTGAGCTCCCTCGGGCTCGAGCACACGCAATACCTGGGACCGACTCTTGCGCACGTCGCCGCCGAGAAGGCCGGAATCTTCAAGGCCGGCACCCCGGCGGTGAGCGCCGGGCAGCCGCGCGCGGCCGCCGAGGTGCTGCAGCTCCGGGCCGACCAACTGGGCATTCCGCTCCGGCGCCCCGGGCGCGACTACCGATTCGAGAGCCGGGACGATCGCCCGTTCTGCTACGCGGGGCCGCGCTGGACCGTGCGCGCGGAGCCGAACCTCCCCGGGCACCACCAGCGCGCCAATGCCGCGCTCGCCTGCGCGCTGCTGGAAGCGAGCGGGTTGTGCGAGCCCCGCCACGCCGAGGCCGGCCTCCAGACCGCGTCCTGGCCGGCCCGGCTGGAGCGGTTCGGGAACGTCTACCTGGACGGCGCCCACAACCCGCACGCGGCCCGCGCGCTGGCCCGCGCGCTGCCGCGACTCCTGAACGGGCGCCCGTTGCGCCTCGTCTTCGGGGCCCTGCAGGACAAGGACGCGAAGGCCATGCTCGCGGCGCTCGGTCCCCTCTCCCGCTCCATCCACTACTGCGCTCCGGATTCACCGCGCGCGATTCCGCCGGGGCAGCTGGCGGGCATCCGCGAAGGCCAGGTCCACGGGAGCGCCGCCGCCGCCCTGGAGGCGGCGCGCGGGGAGGGCGGGGTCGTCCTCTGTTGCGGTTCGCTGTACCTGGCCGCCGAGATCCGTGCGCTCCTGCTCGGTGTTGAAAAGACCCCGATGCCGAGCGAGCGCCTGTAGGCGAGTTTGCCACCCCGGCACACACACCCTAAGTTAATGATCGCGCGGACCCAGCGGGTCGAGGCCGCGACGCCGAAGGAACCATGCGCCGCCTCGATTACCACTCACCGCCGGCCTCGTGCGACCTCGATCGCGTCGCGTTCAAGTCACTGTATTCGAAAGAGATTTACGACGCGCCCACCAGCGACGGCTGGGTGCTGCGGGTCTCGCGCTACAAGCCCGTCCCTCAGGCCTGGCACCAGCCCATCCTGGGCCAGCCGCTGTTGCTCGTGCCCGGCTGGTCGCAGAACCGCCACGCGTTCACCTGTGGCGACTTCGTCAAGCAGCTGCTCGCGTACGGCGCGGACATCCACATCATCGAGCTGCGCGGTCATGGCCTTTCCAACCAGGAGCTGCAGATCGCGCGCGGGCTGCGTCCCCGGGACCTCGATTGGGACTGGGACATCGACAGCTACTTCCTGCACGACGTTCCCGCCGCCGTCGAGGCGGTGAAGAAGAGGACCGGGCGCTCGAAGATCTTCTACCTCGGCGCCAGCATGGGCGGGATGCTCGGGTACGGTTACGCGGGCTCGCACGACGATCTGGCCGGACTGATCGCGATCGGCGCGCCCAGCGATATCGGACGGGGCTTTCTGGGCCTGCGCGCGGCGGCGCTCTTCGGGCCCGCGCTGGTGGGTCCGCTCCTGGACGCGGCGGCGCGCGCCGCGAGCGTCGCGGGCCGCACCCGCCACAACGCGGCGGCGATCCTGCGCCGAGTGCGCTACCTCGCGCGCGCAGCGAATCTGCTCGCCGCGCCCGACAGCCAGTACAAGCCCGTCCAGTTCAACCACGTCCCCGTCGACGCGTTCCTGCGTGCCCTGGCTCGCGCCGCCACCGAGAGCAATCTCAAGCGCTACGAGCTGATCGCGCGGTACATCGGATCGATCTTGAATCCCTCGCGCGTCACTGCCGAGGACTTTCGCTGGCTGCTCTCGCAGGGCGGGGAGAAGGAGCCCCGCCGGGTGGTCGAGCAGTTCGCCCGCTGGATCCGCAACGACGAGATGAAGTGCTATCGCACCGGGTACGACTACAAGGCGAACTTCCGCCACATCCACATCCCCATGGCCATCTTCTTCGGCGACCTGGACAAGATCGCCTCCGCCCGAAGCACCCGGGGGATCTGCCGCGCGGCGGGGAGCGAATACCTCCTCTGGCGACCGGTGAAGGAAAACAGCCACCTCGAGCTCACCATGGGCACCGACATCCACCAGATCTGCTCGGACGTGAAGGACCTGGTGGAGTACGCCGTGCGGGGCCTGGGGCCGCGTCCAGCGGAATCCTTTGGGTGAGCGGTAGGGCATGCTAGCGTCCGTAGGGCGTGAGCCCGACGACGTTCACCCTCGTGTGCGGCGCGCTCGCACTGGCGTTCAGCGCCACGGCAGACGAGCAGGGCCGGCTACTCGGCGTGCGGATCGGCGGCGACGACCGGACCAGCGGCGTGGTGATCGAAAGCGATCGGCCGCTCTCGTTCACCACCTTGAAGCTGCTCTCACCTCCCCGCGTGGTGGTCGACTTCGCCGACACCGACGTCGCAGCGGAGCAGCGGGAGCTGGAGATCGGAGACGGCACGCTGCGGCGCGCGGCGGTGGCGCAAGCGGGCTCCCGCACCGCGCGCGTGGTCATCGAGCTCGTCGCGGACGCCGAGTTCGACATCCGCTCCGAGGGGAACACAGTGGAGGTGCGGGTGCCGCGACCGGCAGCCCTGGCGGCCGGACCGGCGCCGCAGGCCGGGTCCGAAGCGGAAGCGCAGAAGGTGGCGTCGCTGCCCAAGGTCTCGCTGGTCGGATCGAAACCCGCGGTCCCGCCCGAGTCCGAAGATCCAGCCGACGAACGGCAACCATCCGCCGCGGAGAAGGCCGCCGCCCTGAAGAAGGCCCTCTCCGAGCAGCGCGCCCTCGCCGATCAGCGACGCCACAAGCCCGGGCAGGCGACGGCCCGGGTCGCGATGCCGGCCGCCGAAAGGCCTCGCCAGAATCTGCCGCCCGCCCAGGCGCGCCACATTACGGGCATCGGTTTCCGCCCGGTCGGGGCCGGCGAAGTCATCGTCCGCAGCGACCACCCCCTGGAGTACGGGATCAGCGGAGACGGGAGTGCGGTGCTGCTTCACCTGCCCAGCGCGGCCATTCCCCTCCCCAACAACCGAAGGCCTCTGGACACCCGCTTCTTCGAGGGTGCGGTCAGCCGCGTGGTACCGGTGCAGGTCGCGGACGGGACCGACGTGCGCATCGAGCTGCGGGAGCATGCCGAGTACCAGCTCGCGCAGTCCGGCTCGGTGCTGACGGTGACCTTTTCCGCTCCCCGCTAGTCCCCCGACGTGCTCCGCTCCACGGCCGCGACGGCAGCCCTCGCCTCGCTGGGCCTGGGGCTCGCGGCAGCCGCGCAGACTGCGCTGCTGGCGGGCCCGCCGGGCGCCGGGATCGAGGTCGAGGCCGACCACATCACCTACATCTGGGACCCGCCGGTCGTCCGGCTGGAAGGCCACGTGGTCGCGCGCCGCGGAGATGGCCTGCTCCGGGCGGGGTCGGGCATCCTCGATCGCTCGAAGGGGATCCTGAAGCTGGAAGGCGGCGTGCTGGGCATCCAGGGGCGGCAGGTGTTCCTGGCCGATGCCGCCGTCGTCGACCTGAACACGCGGACGGCGGAGATGACCAAGGCGGTCCTCTTCCTCAAGGAGCGCACCCCGAACCCGGACGCGCCCCGCTCGGGCGCGAATTCCATGACCCTGCGCGGCTCGCGCGTCCGCGAGCTCTCCCGAGGCCGCTACCTGGCGGAGAAGGTGACGCTCACTCCCTGCGACTGCGCGGGGGACCCCGACTACGAGCTGATCGCCGACACGGCGGAGCTCGAAGGCGACCGCGCCCATCTCCGCGGAGTGCATCTCCACTTGCTCGGCGCCACCCTGCCGCTGTTCCCGCTCTCGTTGCCGCTCACCAACCGCCAGTCCGGCCTGCTGGCGCCGCAGATCGGGTTCGGGGCGCCGATCGGGTTCACCTATGCGCAGCCCATCTTCTTCACCCTGGGGCCGAGCAACGACCTGACCGTGGCCCCGGGATGGTACACCGGCGGCCACGCGCATCAGCAGACGCCGGGGGCGCGCTCGATCCGGGGTCCACGGCTCGGTCTCGAGTGGCGCTATGCGCCTGCCGAGGGGACGGCCGGTTCGGTGGCGTTGGACCTGTACGACGATCTCGACCAGAAGGATTCTCCCGCCCAACCGGCGAGTGGCTCCACCGCGCTCTATCCGGGCGAGCACGGGACCACGGCGGGCCGTGGGCTCTCCGGAATCCGCGGAGTGGCGCGACTCGCGCACCGGACCGACAGCGCCGCGGGTGTCTTCGCGATCCAGGGTGTCGTGGCCAGCGACGTCATGGCGGTCCGCGACCCCCAGCCGCAATCCATCGAGACCTCCTACGATCTCTTCACGACCGACCTGGGTTTCTGGCGCGCGCGGGGGCCGCTGACGCTGGGCGCCGACGCGACCCTGATGCAGGACATGCGGATCGATCCGGTGACCATCGACCGGCGCCTGTTCGGGGTGGAGAAGCGGGCGACGTTCCAGCGGCTTCCGGCGGCCTTCGTGCAGCTGGCCCCGATGGAGCTGGGTCCGGCGACGGTGTCCCTGGAAGCGAGCGCCGTCCAGTTCGTGCGTTTTACCGGAGAAGATCCCCAGGAGCGGGCCACCGGGTTCGGGCCGACCGACCGCGGGGCCAGTGCTTCGCTGCCAGTGCCGGGGGTCGACCTCTCCCGCGGGATGGCCATGCGGATGGACTTGTCTCCGCGCGTCGCCCTGGCCGCCCCGCGAACACTGCCCGTCGATCTGCGGCTCGAGGGGGGCGCGCGCGTCGACGGGTGGATCGTCGAGGGTTTCCCGGATCGGGACCGCGCGCGCGCGTATGCGCTCCTGGGCGCGCGCGCGGCTTTTCCCCTCGAGCGACGCTTCGGCAGCGCGCTGCACCGGATCGAGCCGGCTTTCGAGCTGCGCGCCATATCGAAACCGCTACAGGCGGGCGGCCCGCCGATCGGAGATCTCACCGATGCGGGCGGCGCCGAATTCCACTCCAGGCCTGATGCCGCCCAGCAGGGCCTGGCGCCCACGTCCGATCTGACCATCCTGGGAGTGCCCGCTGCGCGCCGCGCCTACGACGAGATCGATTTCGCCGCTCCGGTGAGCGGCGCCGTCCAAGCGACCGCCTCCCTGTCGCAATCGCTTTGGACCAAGCCCGGCCACACTCCCGGACGGATCCTTCGCGTCGACCTCCTCCAGGACGCGCTGCTCTGGGCGTCCGGAGCGAAGGCCCGGCTGGGCGAGGGGAGCGCGGTCCTGGGCGCGCAGATCGGACCGGTGGGAGTCCAGGGATCCATCCGGTACGACTGGTCGCTGCGCGAGCTTTCGGCGCTGAGCGCCTCGGCCGGCGCGCGGGATTCCCGGGGCGACGAGATCCACACCTCGATCGGATTTCTCCGGGGCAGCTCGAGTGAGCGGCTCCGGGCGGGGATCGACGAGCTCTTCTCCACTGCCCGGTTCGCGGCCGCTCCCACGGCGCTGACCGGCGGCGCGAGGGCCGGCGCTTCGGGCCCTTTGCCGCTCAACCTGCGGCTAGGCTACGACCTCTCGTACACGCCGGGGGAGACGCCACCCGACTTCGCCAACTGGACGCACACGGCGGTGCTGTCCTATGAGACGCCGTGCCATTGCGCCGGTCTCCAGCTGGTGGTGGGCTTTCCATTCCACGACGCGCGGCTCTTGCGCTCACCGGACTTCTCCTTCCGGATCGACTTGAAATCTCTCGGCTCCTTCGCAACATTCTAGCTGTAGGCGCGACCAGTTTCACTCGTGGTGTGTGGAAAGTTTGACTGGTGCTGGTACGAATTCGCCTCCACTGCAGCAAACCCTGGGGGCCCCGGCGTCCGGAGCACTTATACAGGCGACTGTCGTCAGGGAAGTTGGGCGCAGGATCCGCCAGCTGAGGATGTCACGCTCCGCGCGCATGACGCAGGAGGCGTTGAGCGAGCGCGCGCGGATCAGCGTCTCGTTCCTCTCGATGATTGAGCGCGGGGAGCGTTCCCCCCACCTGGAGACCCTCGCGGCCATCGCCGAGGGGCTGGAGGTCTCCGTCGCGGACCTGTTCCGCCAGGACGGGGAGTCCGATGGCGTGGAGCCGGTCTACCGGCCGCTGATCGAGGCCTGCCGCAAGTACAACCTGGGCCGGCGCGACGTGGAGCGGCTGGTCTCGGTCGTCCGCAATATGTTTGCCGCTTGACGCTATGCCCTTGCCCCGGCACGGTGCGGGGCGGTGTCCGGGCTGCGCGAAGAGCAGCGGGGTACGTCGCGCTGGCTGATCCTCGATCGGCCGGCGGCGCGGAACGCGCTCTCCGCCGATTTGATGTCTGCCCTGCGGCGGGCCCTCGCCGCCGCCGACGCTGAAGCGCGGGTCCGGGCCGTCTGCATCACCGGGTCGGGTGAACAGGCCTTCTGCTCGGGGATGGACCTCGCGCTGGCCGGAGCAGCACAGGGGAGTGGCGTCGGGCCCGAGCAGGGTGCACGCGACTATGCGGCGCTGCTGGTGGATGTTGCGCGCATGGGCAAGCCGGTGGTCGCCGCGGTCAACGGCGCCGCGATGGGCGGTGGAATGGGCCTGCTGGCCGCCTGCGATCTCGCCCTGGCGGCGGAGGATGCCCGTTTCGGGACCCCGGAAGTGGAGGTCGGGCTGTTCCCCTACATGGCCCTGGCGCCCCTCTCGCGCTGCGTCGGCCGCCGGGCAGCGCTCGAGCTGGCGCTGACGGGGCGCCGCATCGACGCGGCCGAGGCGCGGGCCATCGGTCTCGTGAACCGCGTCGTGCCGCGCGCCGCGCTGCAGGCCGCCGCCTCAGAGCTGCTCGAGCAGTTGGCGCAGAAGAGCCCCACGGCGCTGCGCCTGGGCCGGCGCGCTTTCTACGCCACCCAGGACCTGCCTTACGAGGCGCAGCTGGAGGCGCTCTGCGCCCAGTTCTCCCTCACTGCGGCGTCCGCTGATGCCGCGGAAGGCATCGCGGGCGGAAGGCATCGCGGCGTTTCTCGAGAAGCGAAAGCCGGATTTCAAGGGAAGCTGAATGAGCACCGACAAGGTCATCGTCACCTGTGCGCTGACGGGCGTGCTCGCCAATCGCGATCAATGCCCCTGGGTGCCTTACACGCCCGTGGAGATCGCCGAGGAAGCCCGCCGGGCCTACGAAGCGGGCGCGGCCGTCGTCCACGTCCATGCCCGGACCGACGAGGGCGGCGCCACCTACGAGCCGTCCGTGTACGCCGCCATCCGGCGTGAGATCGAGCAGCGCTGCCCGGTGATTCTCAACTTCTCCACCGGCGGCGCGGGGCCGATGGAAGGACGGGTCGCGCACATCGCGCAGGTGCGGCCGGCGATCGGCGCCCTGAACATGGGTTCGATGAACTACGCGAAGTATTCGCCCAAGCGGAAGGACTTCGTCTTCGACTTCGTGTTCGAGAACCCCTTTCGTGACATCTCGTACTTGCTCTCGGTCATGAAGGAAGCGGGCGTGAAGCCCGAGCTGGAGTGCTTCGACGTCGGGCACACCAACTCCGTCTGGCCGCTCCTGGACAAAGGGCTGCTGAAAGAGCCGCTCCAGTTCAGCTTCATCATGGGGGTGCTGGGCGGGATTCGCGCCACGACGGAAAACCTGGCCCTCCAGGCACGGGAGACGCCGAAGGACAGCACCTGGGAGGTGATCGGCATCTCGCACGAGCAGTGGCGCATGCTGGCCGCGGCGCTGTCGCTGGGCGGAAACGTGCGCGTCGGGCTGGAGGACAACTTCTATCTGGACAGCGCCGGCCAGCAGATGGCCCGGTCCAATGGGGAGCTGGTCGCGAAGGCCGTGCGCATGGCCCGCGACATGGGACGGGAGCCCGCCAGCGTGGCTCAAGCGCGTGAGATCCTGTCTCTGGACAGGGTGTGGTGATCGCGCCGCGGCAACTCTTGACACGCCGCGGTAACGCTCCTATCCAACGCCGACACTGAAGAGGAGCTCCGCCGTGAAGAAGATCCGCCTGCTCACCCCTGGTCCCACTCCGGTCCCCGAGAGGCTGTCGCTGCGGATGGCGCGTCCGATCGTGCACCACCGTTCGCCGGAGTTCGAGGCGGTCTTCGCCAGGGTGCGCGAGGGGCTGGCCTGGCTCTACCAGACGAAGCAGGACGTGCTGGTCTTCGCCGCCAGCGGCACGGGCGCGATGGAAGCCTCCTTCGTCAACTTCCTGCGCAAGGGCGATACCGCGGTGGTGGTCGACGGGGGCAAGTTCGGCGAACGCTGGGGCAAGCTCGCCAAGGCGTACGGCGTCAACGCGGTCACGCTCAAGTGCGAGTGGGGCCACCCTGTGGACCCCGCTGCCGTCGAGAAGGCCCTCCGCGACAACCCGCAGGCGAAGGCGGTGTACGTCCAGGCCAACGAGAGCTCCACCGGCGTGTACCATCCCATTCGCGAGCTCGCGCAGGTGACCGCCAGGACGGGCGCCATCCTGGTGGTGGACGCCATCAGCTCGCTCGGCGCCATGCCGCTGCCGATGGACGAGTGGGGCATCGACGTGATGGTGAGCGCCGGCCACAAGGCGCTGGGGCTCCCGCCGGGCATCGCCTTCCTCGCGGCCAGCGAGAAGGCCTGGAAGCTGAACGAGGCGGCCGACCTGCCGCGCTTCTACTTCGACGTGAAGCGGGAGCGCGAGAACCAGCGGAAGAACCAGACCGCCTGGACTCCGGCCATCGCGCTGGTCGAGGGGCTCGACGAATCGCTGGCCATGTTCCGCGAGGAAGGGCTGGAGAACGTCTTCGCCCGCCACGAGCGCATGGCCCGGGCCGCGCGCGCCGGAATGCAGGCGCTGGGGCTCACGCTCTATTCCAAGAGCCCGAGCGCGGCGATGACCACCGTGCTGGCGCCCGACGGCGTCGATTCCGAGAAGCTGGTCAAGCACCTCTTCAAGCAGTACGGGATCAAGCTCGTCGGCGGCCAGGACGCCGCCAAGGGCAAGATCTTCCGCATCGCCCACCTCGGCTATTTCGACGACTTCGACATGCTGGTGGTGATCGGCGCCGTGGAGCGCGGCCTGCACGATCTCGGCGCCAAGGTGCAGCTCGGCGCCGGGCTCGCGGCCGCGCAGCACTCGTTCGCCGGAGGCCGCTGATGCGCATCCTCATCTCGGACGACCTCTCGCCGGAAGCGAAGACCATCCTCGAGCGGATCCCTGGCGCGCAGGTCGACTTCAAGGTCGGCCTCAAGCCGGGCGAGCTGCGCGAGATCATCTCCGGCTACGACGCGCTCGCCGTCCGCAGCGCCACCAAGGTGACCGCGGACCTCCTCGCCGCGGCGGCGAAGCTGCGCGTGATCGGCCGCGCCGGCACCGGCGTGGACAACATCGACCTTCTCGCGGCCACCCGCCGTGGCGTGGTGGTGATGAACGCCCCCGGCGGGAACAGCGTCTCGGTCGCCGAGCACACGGTGGCGCTGCTGCTCGCCCTGGCCCGGCAGGTGGCCGACGCGTCGCAGAGCACGCGCGGAGGGAAGTGGGAGAAGAAGAAGTTCGCCGCCGGCCGCGAGCTGCTGGGCAAGACGCTGGGCGTGGTGGGCACCGGCAACATCGGCGCCCTGGTGGTGCAGAGGGCCAAGGCGTTCGGGATGAAGGTGATCGCCTACGATCCCTTCCTCAGCGAGGACGCCGCGGCGAAGCTGGGCGTCGAGCTGGTGCAGCTCCCGGAGATCTTCCGCCGCAGCGACGCGATCACGCTGCACGTCCCGCTCAACGAGCAGACCAGGAACATGGTGGCGGCGCCGCAGATCGCGCAGATGAAGCCCGGCGCGCTCCTGATCAACTGCGCGCGGGGCGGTCTGGTGGACGAGAAGGCGCTGGCTTCGGCGCTGAAGGCGAAGCGGCTGGGGGGCGCGGCGCTCGACGTGTTCGAGACCGAACCCCCGCCGGCCGACCATCCGCTCTTCTCCTGCGAGAACTTCATCGCCACCCCGCACCTGGGCGGCAGCACCGAAGACGCGCAGCAGAACGTGGCCGTGATCGTCTGCGAGGCGATGGTCGAGTACCTCTCGACCGGCACCGTCCGCAACGCCGTCAACGTGCCGTCGGTCAGCGGCGAAGTGCTGGAGCGGCTGGGGCCTTTCCTCAAGCTCGCCGAGAAGCTCGGCACCTTCGCCGGACAGCTCGCCATGCAGGGGGCCCCTGGGGCCCCCGAGCAGATCGAGATCGCCTACGCGGGCGAGGTGGCGCAGCAACCCACTGCGCCGCTCACCGCCGCCGTCCTGAAGGGCGTTCTGGGCAACTTCCTCGCCGAGCCCGTCAATGAGGTCTCGGCCCCTGCCCTGGCGCGGGAGCGGGGCCTCTCGGTCACGGAAGTGAAGACCAGCGACACGCCGGACTTCGCCAGCCTGGTCTCCGTCCGCCTGCGCTGCGGCAAGGATCTGGCCACCGAGGTGGCCGGCACCATCGTGGGCAAGCGCGAGCCGCGCGTGGTGCGCGTCGACAAGTTCGAGCTGGAGGCGCTGCCGGAAGGGGCGGTGCTGGTCATGCACAACGACGACAAGCCGGGCGTGATCGGCAACGTCGGGCGCACCCTCGGCGAGGCCCAGGTGAACATCGCGCAGTTCGCGCTCTCCCGGGACCGCAAGAGCGGCGAGGCGCTGGCGCTGGTGAACGTGGATACGCCGGCGCCGGCCGAGGTGCTGGACCGCCTGCGCAGGCTGCCCAACGTGCGCAGCGTCCACCAGGTCACCCTGTGAGAGCGGCGGGGGCGCTGGCACTGATGGGGCTGTTCGCCTGCTCGCGAGACCGGCAGGACCCGCACGCTTTGGCGCCACGCCCCGCCCGGCCGGACGGCGGCTCCACGGCGAAACCAGAGGTCACGGCATTCGGGGCCGACATTTCCTGGCTGGTGGGGACCTGGGAGCGCCAGTCGGCTCCCAAGGAATGGCTGCTGTTCAATGCCCCGAAGGAAGTCGGCGTGATCTCTGGCAATCCGCCGGTGCTCAGCGGGCGGGGGGAGTTCATCCCCAACGGAAAGTACATCTCGCTGTTCTTCCGCGGCACCGGCGGCGCGTCCGTCGAGCGCCTCTTCGAAGCCTCGGCCGACTACTCGGAGCTGACCGAGAGCAGCACCCCGCCTGCCACGTACCGCCGCGGCGCTCCCCCGTGATAGGGAAGTCGCATGTCCAACGTGGTGATCGTCGGCGCGCAGTGGGGCGACGAGGGGAAGGGAAAGGTCGTCGACCTCTTCACCTCCTGGGCCGACGTGGTGGTGCGGTACCAGGGGGGCGCGAACGCCGGGCATACCCTGGTGGTGGGCGGGGTGAAGACCGTGCTGCACCTGGTGCCGAGCGGCATCCTGCACCCGGGCAAGAAGTGCATCATCGGCAACGGCGTGGTGGTCGATCCGGAAGCGCTGCTGGAGGAGATCGATCTGCTGCGCAGCCGCGGCCTGCTCGCCGACCCGACGCAGCTGGTGGTGAGCGAGAACGCGCACGTGATCCTGCCGTACCACAAGCGGATCGACGCGGGTCGCGAGAAGCAGAAGGCGATCGGCACCACCGGCCGCGGCATCGGGCCCTGCTACGAGGACAAGGTGGCGCGCCGCGGGATCAGGGTGCGCGACGTGCTCAAGGAAGGCGCGCTCCGGACCAAGCTGGAAGAGCGGCTGAGAGAGGCGAACGCGCAGATCAAGGCGCTGGGCGGAGAGAAGTGCGAGCTGGAGCCGCTGATGGACTGGGCGCTCAAGCTGGGGGAGCGGATGCGGCCGTACGTCGGCGACGCGAGCGAGGTTCTCTCGCACGAGGTGGCCAAGGGACGCGCGGTGCTCTTCGAGGGGGCGCAGGGCACGCTGCTGGACATCGATCACGGCACCTACCCGTACGTCACTTCCTCGAACACGGTGGCCGGCAACGCGGCGGTGGGGGCGGGCCTGGGGCCGACGGCGATCCACTCCGTCATCGGCATCACCAAGGCGTACACGACGCGCGTGGGCAACGGCCCGCTGCCCACCGAGCTCAACGACGCCACCGGCGAGAAGCTGCGCGCGGTCGGGGCGGAGTACGGCGCGACCACCGGCCGGCCGCGCCGCTGCGGCTGGCTGGACGCCTTGGTGCTCCGGTACGCGGCGCGGGTGAACGGGCTCTCCGGGCTGGCGATGACCAAGCTCGACGTGCTCACCGGGTTCGAGAAGATCCTCGTGGCCACCGCCTACAAGCTGCCCAACGGCAAGACGGTCGGCGAATTTCCCTCGGATCCCGAGCTTCTCGAGCAGGCCAAGCCCATCTACGAGGAGCTGCCCGGGTGGAAGGAACCGCTGGGGAACCAGCGGGAGTACCAGGAGCTGCCCGAGAACACGCGCCGTTATATCGAGCGGGTCGAGCAGCTGGTCGGGGTGGAGACCATCGCGGTCTCGCTGGGCGCCGAGCGGGCCCAGACCATCGTTCGCAAGAACCCATTTCGGCACCCCTGAGAGGCAGAGAGCAGGAGGAGGCACCCGTGACAGAAGCAATCATCGTCGACGCGTTCCGGACTGCGCGCGGCAAGCGCAAAGGCGCGCTCTCGGCATTGCACCCGGTGGATCTGCTCGCGCGCACGCTCACCGGCACCCTCGAGCGGGCGAACGTGAGGCCGGACGACGTCGACGACGTGATCGTCGGCTGCGTCACCCAGGTCGGCGAGCAGGGGATGAACATCGCGCGCGGCGCGGTGCTCGCAGCGGACCTGCCCATCGAGATCCCCGGCACCACCGTCAACCGGTTCTGCGGCTCGGGGCTGCAGGCGGTGAACTCAGGCGCGCAGGCGGTGATGAGCGGCGCCGCCCAGCTGGTGGTCGCCGGCGGGGTCGAGCACATGACCCGGGTGCCGATGGGCTCGGACGCCGTCGGCGGGGAGGGACCTGCCTCGCCCGGCCTGATGGAGCACTGGCCGAACCTGGTCCCGCAGGGGCTCTCGGCGGAGATGATCGCCGCGAAGTGGGGGTACTCGCGGCGGCAGCTCGACCAGTTCGCGGCGGCCTCGCAGGAGAAGGCGACCAATGCGATCGAGCGCGGCTATTTCTCCCGGGAGATCCTTCCCCTGAAGATCGGCGAGCGCCTGTTCGAGCGCGACGAGCACCCGCGCCCGGGGACCACGGTGGACACGCTCGCCGGATTGAAGCCGTCGTTCAAGGAGGACGGGGTGCTGCACGCGGGCAACTCCTCCGGGATCGTGGACGGCGCGGCCGCCGTGGTGATCGCCTCGAAGGGGCGGGCGCGCTCGCTGGGCCTCAAGCCGCGGGCGCGGATCGTTTCCATGGCCGTGGCGGGCAGCGATCCGGTGCTGATGCTCACCGGCCCCATCCCGGCCGCGCGAAAGGCGCTGGCGCAGGCGGAGCTGAAGCTGAGCGACATCGATCTCTTCGAGATCAACGAGGCCTTCGCGCCGGTCCCGCTGGTGGTGGCGCAGGAGCTGGGCGTCCCGATGGAGAAGGTGAACCCGAACGGCGGCGCCATCGCGCTCGGGCACCCGCTGGGGGCGACGGGAGCGATGCTGCTCGCCACCGCCCTCCACGAGCTGGAGCGGACCGGGCAGCGCCGCGCCCTGATCACCCTCTGCATCGGGTACGGCATGGGCATCGCCACAATCATCGATCGCAAGGTGGATTGATCGTAGACTGCGCGCATGCTGCTTGCGCTCCTCGTCCTTCTCGCCGACGCCGCTTCGCTGATGGCGGCCGGCGACAAGGCCTACGCCGCCAAGGACTTTCGCACCGCCCTCTTCGCCTATCAGGACGCGACGCGGGAGGATCCCTCCAGCGCCATCGTGTTGGTCAAGCTGGGCGAGACCTACGCGCGCATGGGACACGATCCAGAAGCGATCGAGCAGTTCACGCGCGCTCTCAAGCTGGATCGGGGCAACTCCACCGCGTTGCAGGGGCTGGCCGCCGCGCGGGAGCGGCTGGCCATCCTCTCGCCGCCGAAGCCCGCCGAGCCGCCGCCGAAGATCGTCGACGAGGCGGGCGCACGCGAGCGCTATACGGCGGCGGTGAAGCTGATCAACGATCGGAAGTACGCCGAGTCGCTCCCTGTCCTCGACGAGGCCCTGCAGAGGAAGCCGGGGTACGGCGTGGCGCTGGTCGCGCGGGGCTCGGCCCACATGGGGCTGCTGGAGTACGACGCTGCCGCCGCGGACTACACGGCTGCGCGCGCCGCGGATCCGTCGCTCGCCTCGCCGCTCTTCGGACTTGCCGAAGCGTATCGGGCCCTCGGCCAATCGGCCAAGGCCGCCGAGTTCTACCGGGAGTACGCCGCGAGCACTGCGCCGGACGTGCAGCCGCAACTTCGGGATTATGCCGCGCGCAATGCGCAGGCGCTCGCAAGTCCTTAATCTTTCCCGAAAGCTGTCGCGGAACCGGAGTTCGGCGACGGAAGCGTTGCGCTGCGGCGGGGCGCGGTCTATGTCTCCGCGCGCAGCCCTGAACTACACCCGATGCCGAACATCAAAAAATCCGGCGCTGGTGGCTCCTCTGACCCTGGTGGGACGTCCCAGGCGCGGGAGCCGGCGCCAATGGCCACCCCACCGACAGACGCCCAGGGAACGGGCCGTTCGCAGGACCAGCACCCGGGCGGGCCCGTCCATCCCGGAGTCCCGCTGGCGCCGCCGGG